>OFRO01000301.1_pt1 | contig 18535 bp, 22 predicted proteins | sample 1543091 | NCBI WGS metagenome assembly OFRO01 (sample SAMN07774217, study PRJEB24372) | wastewater metagenome | isolation source: Exp Tend NO 10WW | collected 2016-02
TAGGCTTCAAAGAAGTAGGCCGACATCAGTTGTTCGATGGCGCTGCGCGATGTGGCGACTTGCGACAGAACGAAGGCGCGCACTGGCTTGGTGATGCTGGCCAGCGCCGTTGCGTCATAGGTGCCGGCCGGCATCCCCGCAGCAGCGCACAGATCCTCGACAACGTTCTGCAGCGTGTCGTCGTATGGGTCGATGGTCTGGTAGGCGTAGGGCGGCGGCTCGAAAGGCTCTGTCGGGACCGAATACCCGCCCACCGAGTAAAGTTCGGACTCTTCGTCAGCTTCAAACCAGCGGAATAGCGAGCTGTCGAGGTACAAAGGCGTTGCTCCATTCGCAACGTCCAAGCGCACAAACGCCGACGAGCTGAACGTCGGCACCGGCTGGCCTGTTTGGAACTCGGCAATGAAGCCCGTCTTGCTGTCATACAGCCGCATACGCTGGCCGGCCTTCTGCTCAACGGCCACATGGGTCCATGTGTTCAGGTCCGGCGCTTGGCCTGCAGTGCCTATCCCGCCGCCGCCGTTGAACTGCTGGCACACGATGTTGTGGTTGTATGCCGAGAAGGCGCCACCCTTGCCGATTGAAATACTTGGCGGATCCCCGAGACTGATCGCGTTCGACGAGTCCCCCGTGAAGTAGGCCCAGAACTCCCACCGCCATGATTTCCCGAGGTGGACCTCCTGAGAAATCGTCGAAGGCGTGCGCGCCCCCGCAGACGGCGTCTGACCAACTTTCAACGAAGACGCGCCAAACTTCTTGACCCCCGTGTCCAGGGCTGCGCCGTCGATCAGCACAGGATCTGGGCCTAGCGTGGCTTCGACTGTCGTTCCCGAAGTCATCACGTCCCATTGGCACAGGAAGCCCTTATCGGCGAACGCAATCGCACCGTCGATGACAACCTCGAATGTGAGGTTCGGGATCACGCCGGAGTTGCCAAGCTGCAGGCCCTCGATGAACACCGTTCCGCGACCCCGATAGGCCGGCGCATTGGCAACCGCGGCTTCGTAGGTCGGGTCAGGCAGTTGCGTGCTTCCCCCGGTGTGGACCGTGATGCGATCCCAGGGCGCCTCGTTCTGGCTGTTGATGACGCTGTCCTCGTCGCTTTCGACGAGCGCGGTCCAGATCAGTTTGCCGTTCAGCCAGATGCGCGACACGCCGAGGATCTGGCGATTCACTAGCCCGTAGAGGATGTCCACCTCATAGGTGTAGGACGTTGACTCAGCGCCACCGCCGCCCTTGCCTTGGCTGGTTGTGGTGCCAATCTCGCGGCGCTGACTGGCCCACCACACTTGTCCAGCGATGCGCGGATGCCCTGCAGCCCAGGGGATCGTCTGCCCGTACTCGCTGCCGGTGACTTTCAGGTCTTCCAGGCGCGGTCCGTAGCTCTTTTGCTTCGGGCCGAACTGCGCACCGATCATGGAACCGACAGCCCAGCCGATTGCAGGCCCAACGCCAGGAATGGCGAAACCGACAGCAGCTCCTGCAGCAGCAATCGCAAGCTGCGCCATCAGGCCACTCCGCGCAGCGAATAGGCGCCGCGAAACTTCTGGTTGGCAGCGAACATCAGCCGCGTTTCAACAACACGCCCAGCCCTGCTCGCCGCATGGATCAGGCTCAGTCCACCGTGCCGGTAGTCGCCCAGAAACCCCATGTGCTGCGGGTCGTGCTCGGTCGCCATCACCAGCACGTCACCGGGCTGCATGGAGTTTCGGTCGATGCGGTCCATGTGCTGGTCACATACCGCCAGCAAGGTTCCGTCAGGCATGCGGCTGTAGCCCGTGATGTCGAAGTCGGCAGGCAGTAGGCCCAGGTCACGCGCAACGCAAATGATGAGCCCGGCGCAGTCAATGCCTTGGCGGGATCTGTGCTGATGAATCCACGGCACGTCCAGCCATGTGCGGGCCTCTGCAACCACATCGGAGCGGGTCATACGTTCACCTCGGGCGCGCTGGTCAGGTCGTCAACGGTCGGCCGGTGCGGTTCTCCCTGGAAGTTCAGCACGTTGTCGAACTTGGTGAAGCAGTCTTCATCCAGCCGCTTGCGACAGCCGGCAATGACGCTGTAGGTGTCGCCCACCTGAACGTTAAAGATCATCGGCAGCGACAACGTGAACGTGTCGCTCGCGTAGGTCTTGACCTTCTGCGACAGGCCGGTGTTCAGCCCGCCGGTCCATGTGAGGATGCCTTCGCCGAAGTAGTCGTCTGCCTCTGCCCGAGAAGAGTCGGCGAACACCTGTTTGCTGGTGACGCTGGTTATGGTGCCCGTCTCGGTCCAGTCGCCCAGGTCCACCATGCACATGGAGTCACCAAGTCGAGCGCGGCACGTCTTGGTGCTGGCTGCACCGACAGGCTGCTGCAGGTACTGTCGCAGGTCGCGCAGTTCAACTACGTAGTGCCCGGCGCGCGGCGTCACTTCGCCCAGGCGACCGGCGCTGATCGGCTCGACGCCGTCGCTCGGGCTTGCCCAGTTGTACCGGAACAGGTAGAACTCGGCGTTGTCCCACCGGCCCGCCAGGATGTCGGCGCGCGTGATGGTGTCGTCTTCGTGCAGGATGCGAAGGTCGGTGTTGCCCACGGCCAGGCCGGCGCTGGCGGCCCAGCTGGCCACATCCAGGCCCGGAGCTGCACGGTACAGCACGGCATCGCCGATGTCGGAGGTGTCGGTGTCCGCGCTGGTCCAGCCGAACACTTCGGCATCGATGCGCGTGATGCGCACGCCCCATGCGAGCGTCGTCGCGCCGCTCTGCATGTGCGCCAGCAGCGCCGCGGGAATGACCTTCACGCTGCGTCTTCCTCGCGCATCTCGACGACGTGGATGCTGTCGCACTGCACCAGCAGGTCGCCGTAGTCCGTCGTGCCGGGCCGGCGGTTGACAATCAGCGCCGGCAGTTCGTCGGTGTCGAATCGGCACGGCACGTAGAACTGCCCGGACCATGAAAGCACATCACCCGGCAGGTAGACGCCGCCTCCTATGGTCACGATGCCGGTCGTCGTCGAGATGGTGCAACTGCCGGTGATGACTGTCGTGGTGCCGGTGCGCAGCCGGTAGATGATCGGCGTGCCGGAGATCGGCCGCGTGATCGGGCGGCTGTACGCGTCGCCGCCGGTGCCGTAGCGCTTGGCCAGCTGGTAGGTGGTCGGCGACTCGCCGCTATCGATCAGGATGCCGTTGCTGGCCTCAACGCGGTAGTCGAGCACATCAAGAAACGGGAAGGCCTTCAGCCTGCCGCGCATGGTGTGGAAGTGCTGCGTGATTGCGTCATAGTCGGCCGCAGTTCGCACGGCAAAGCTCACATCGAAGCTGTGCCGCGCCCGCATCCAGTTCTGATTCGCACTTTCGAAGCCTGACCTGGCCGCCGCGATGTCGGTTTTCCATCCAGCGCGCCGCTGCGCCCCTAGTGCGATGCGTCGCGGGAACTCGGTGTCGACGTAGATCATGTTCAGTTCTGACGGGCCGATGCGGCCGAGAAGGCGCGAAACGTCGAGCCTGCAATCTGCTGCTGGGTGCGCTGGTCGACCGGCCCGCTCAGGTGAAAGACCGGGCTGAAGTTGACGGTGCTGCCGCGCTCGCGCGATGCGCCGGCCATGCTGTTCAGCATCGCCATGCTGCGATTGGTGGGCACCACGTGCGCCGGGCCGCGGATCAGTTCTGGCCCTTGCTCGCCGGCAATGCCCCACTTGCCTGCGGGCAGGTCGCCGCCCCCGGCAAAGAAGCCTCCGAACGTGGAAAGGAACGTGGCCGCGAAGTCGGCGCCACCGGCTGCGGCGCCAGCGCTTCCAGCGCCAGAGAAAAGGCTTGTGATGCTGCTGAGCATGCTGCCGCCTTGGCCGCCACCGCCACCGCCGAATCCAAGCACTTGACCGAGCTGAGGAAGGACATTGCCAAGCGCTCCGCCACCATTCCCGGCCTCGCCGAACAGAGCGCGCGTGATCTGCGCGGCCAGCGCCTCGGCCACCATGCGGTCGAGCATCTGCTTGAAGCCGTCGCCGATGCTCTTCCAGTTGCCGTTCATCGCGTCGACCAGGGTGTCGCCGAGCCCGCGCTGGATGTTCTCGGCCGCGTTCTTGGCGAACTCGTCGATCTCGTCCGCGGTCTTCTTGGCTTCCTCTCCGACCTTGTTGAATGCGTCCTGCGCCGACTCCACCGCCCGGCGGTAGGTCGTCGCGTCGATGGCGCCGGCCGCGAGCAGCTTGTTCAGGCGGTCGTATTCCTGCGTCAGCACCTCCAGCGGGTTGCGCAGCTGCTCGGTCAGGCGCTTGCCTTCGTCCATCAGATCGTTCTGCGCGCGCATGGCGTCGGCTGACTTGATGACCTCCAGGGCGAACTCGACCTGCGCACCGGTGGCGCCCTTCAGGGCGAGATCGCGCGCGGTGATCTGCGCCTTCGACAGCGCCAGCGCGTCGCGCTCTTCGACCAGCGCGTCGATCGTCTGCTTGACCGCGTCGGCCGCGCGCAGCTGCTCCAGGCTCGCGAGCCCGGCCTTGTACTGCTCGAGCTGCGCGATGGTCGGCTTCAGGTCCTGAAAGGCCAGGGTCTTGGCCAGCGTGTCGCCATCCTGGCCGAACACCTCGATCTCGCGGTTCAGGGCCTTGATGGCCTCGGCGATGCGGTCGATCTCCTTCTTCGCGGCACCGGCACCGGAGACGGCGCCAGCGAATCGCAGCTGCGGGCGCTTGGCCTCGATGGCGCCGATGCCCAGCTGCGACGCCATGACGGCGCTCGCTGCATCGTTACTGCCCTGCGCGCGCTGCGCGTCCAGGCGCTCGCCGAACTTCGGGGCGTCGGCCAGGATCGATCGCGTCTGCCGCTCCCATTCCTTGCCTGCCGCGAGCGCTTCCTTGAACTTGCCCATCGCCAGCAGCACAGCAGACCCGACGGCCGTTCCGATCAGGTTGCCAGCGATGACGAAGGCACGCGCGACCCCGTCGACGATGTCGACCAGTTCGGCCAGCGCACGCGCGCCGTCCTCGGCGAACTGCCTGACGCTGTTGTTCGCGGCAAGCTGGCCCGTCGCGGCGTCGACGCCGAGCAGCTGCTTCGCGTAGTCGACGGTGATTTTGGTCAGGTCCGCGATCGCCGGGATCGCCTCACTCGCCGCCGCTTGGGCGTAGAGCTGGATCTCCTTCGTCGCCTTGGCCTGCGCGTCGGCGTAGGCGTCGCTCAGATCGATCTGCCGCTGCGTCAGGATCGCCGTGCGCCCGCCCTGCTCTTCCAGCGCCTTGAAGACCTTCAGCTGCTCGGCGCCGGACTTGCCGAACAGCGCCTGCGCGACGGCCACCTTCCCGGCGCCGTCCGCGAAGCCGGCCAGCGCCTTGCCGGCGGCCTCGTACTGCGAGGCGGGGTCAAGTTCCTTGAACGCTTTCACGTCCAGCCCCAGCGCCTTCAGCGCGGCGCCTGCGGCCTTGCTCTCGTCGTCAACGCCGACGAGGCTCTTCGTCATCTTGTTCGCCGCGTCGCCGATGGATTGCATCTCCACGCCGGCCGTGGCCGCCGCGACCGCGAAGCCAGCGAGGCCTTCGGCCGACGCCCCGGTCGTTTCCTCCAGATCCTTGAAGACGGCAGCGCCTTCGGTCAGGTTCTGGAAGATGGCGAAGCTCGTCCTCGCCGCCGTGGCCAGGCCGCGCAGCGCGACCTCGGCCTTGACGATGCCGACGGCGATGTTCCGGTCGAGCGTCGAGGCGAAGCGCTTGGCCTGCTGCTCGCTCTTGGACATGCCGTTGACGAAGTCGGCGGCGTCCAGGCCGAGGGAAACTACTAACGCGCCAAGCATGTCAGTCCTTTCGCACCAGCACCGCGCCGAAGGCCGCAGCCAGATCGGCGGCGTCCATCACGACGTCGCCGTCTTCGTCGAAGTCCGCATCAAGCGGCGGCGGGTCGAAGAGGAAGTCGTCCAGCGTCACGTCTTTCGCGCTGCCCATGGTCTTCGCAATCACAAGCGCGATCTGCGCCAGCAGCAGTTCGATGCGCCGCAACGGCAAGCCGTAGCGTTCCGCCCGATTCGCCCAGCGCGACAGTTCACGTGCTGACATGGCCTTGCGCAGCCCGGCTTCCGTCATGCCGAGATGCAGCGCCAGGTCCATCACGAACTCGTCGCGCTGGGTTGGGCGTTTTTTTCCGCGTCGCCTCCGCTGGTGGACAGCACCTGGCGCAGCAGCGCCCACGGCTGCGAAGCCAGCAGGGCCACGTCGGTCGCGTCGTCGGGATCGAAGAGCCGCTGCCCGTGCTCGTCGCACAGCACACGGCAGGCACCGCGGGCCAGGCGGTTCTTGTCGCCCTTGTCTGCAGTGTCTGCCGACTGCGCGTCGACCTCGGCCACGGTCAACTGGCGCACGTAGACCGTGCCCCACTTCGGCACGGTCACGGCCACCGGCTTTTCCGCCGCCACGGCCTGCATGGCGGCAATCAGCGCTGCACGGTCCATCAGCTCACCTGCGCGCCGCTGACGAACAGGTACGGCTTGCCAGAGTTGCGCAGCGTGAAGCTGCCCGTCCACAGCCCGCCGATGGCGCCCTGCTCGCTGGTCTGCTGCACCGTGCCGAACCCGATCTGGAAGGCGTAGGGGGTGTCCGCCGCAATCTCTGCCGCGCCGCGGTAGAAGTTGATGCGGTACGCGAACGGCGAGCCGGCCAGGAAAGCAGCCTGGATGGCCTGCTGCACGGCCACGTCGGGCGCATAGTTAAAGTCGACCTGCGCCGTGCCGAAGTCTGGCAGGCCCACCTCGAACTCCTGCGCCGTGCTGCACTGCGACGTGGCCGGAATCTCCGGCGACGTGCCGCCCTGCCGGTTCCAGCCGGTCAGTTCGCACAGCGTGGTGAACAGCGCCAGGTCGGCCACGCCGCCGCCGGTATAGGTGCCGTAGTCGAGCGAGTTGACATCCAGCAGCCGGTAGTTGTTGGCGTCGACCTGATCGACGACGAACGGCAGGCCGTTGACCTCGGTCATGCCGAGCGCGTTGGTGATGCGCACGACCTCGCCATCGGTCCGGCCGTGCGCCGTCTCGGTCACGACGGCGGGGTTCGCCTTGCTGATTGCGGTCACGGCGCCGCTGGGTGAATCGGCCGACCAGCCCGCGAGGAACTGGATTCGGGTGTTCTGGAATTTGACGCGCTTGCCACCTGACATGATGGGCCTTCCTTCAATGAAAAAGGCCCGCATCGCGGGCCGGGTTGCAGAAACAAAAAAGCCGCCCCGAAGGCGGCTCGATCAATCGTTCAGTCGTCGTCTACGGCGTCGACAGCTGCAACAGGAAGTCCACACGCATGCGGTGTACGCGCGCGTCTTCATCCCAGCCGTCGCCGGCCCCTGGCTGGCGAATCCAGCCTGCGGCGGCCATCGCCGTGCACACCTGTTCGCGCAGCGCGTCGCAGGCGTCATAGGTCAGCGCGCAGACATCCATCTGCACGAGCATGTCGTCGTCGGCATCGGTGCCTGCGCCGCACTGGTCGATAGCCGTGTCGCGCGAGATCAGCGTTCCGCGCAGCGCTGGCCACGTCGGCGCGCCCGTCTCCTGCGGGAACTTCGTCGGGTAGTAGCGCCCGCCGACCAGGCCGCCGACGATGTCGCGGATGTCGTCGTGCACGCTCATTTGCCGCCCTTCTCGTTGGCCAGCCGAATGCGCCGCCGCAGCGTGTCCTGCATCTTCTGCAGCGCGTTGCCCTTCTCACTCTCGAAGGCCGGCCGCAGGAACGGCTCGGCCGGCATGTGCACCGTGCCGAATTCGACCTTGCTGCCGTGCGGCGCGGCTGTCTGCCGCGTGCCGTCCTTCTTCTTCTTTCCGCGCCCGCGCACCGTGACGATGTGCTCGCTGGTCAGCTTGCTTTCCTTCTTACCCAGGCGCTTGACGATGACCGACGACTTCAGGCTGCCGGTGTCGACCGACGGGCTCGCGATGACGTTGGCGATGGCGCGCTTCTTCACCGGCTGCGCCGCCGCTGCGGTGGCTGCGCGCGCGATCTTCAGGCCCATGTCGTTGCCCAGCGCCTTCATGGCTGCGCCCAGTTCGCGTAGGCCCTTCACCTGAACGCGAGTGCTGGTCACCATCTCGTCAGCCCTGGTTGACGCCGGCTTCGCACAGCAGCGCGATCAGGCGCCCCTGCAGGCCCTGGTCGGGCGCGTCCTTCACATCCAGCAGCCGGCCCTTCCAGACGAGGCGGTCGTTCACCGCAACACTGAAGCGCTGCACGACATCCGATCGCAGCCAGACGGTATAGCCGCCGACCGAGCGCGTGCCGTCTGCCGCGAAGCGCTCGGCGCCGCTGGCCTTGGCGCCGTCGACCGCGGCGTGCACGTCGCTGGCCACGCGCAGCCAGCCGGTCGGGTCGCCGTTGGCGTCGTGCTGCGGGCGCTCGATGTGCACGCGGTCGTTCAGCCGCTGCGCGAAGGTCAGGGCGCGAATGCTCATAGGGCGAGTTGAATCCGGTAAGGCTGCATGATCGCCTCGCGCGCGTCGATCGTCGCCTGACGGTCTGCCGGCGACAGGTTGTCGTACAGCAGCTGCACGCCCAGCAAGACAGCGTCCTTCAGGTCGCTGGGCACGTTGGCGGCGTATTCCTGCTGCGTGATCGGCGGCGATCCTTCCGGCGCATAGCCGGCGCGGTATTCCACGCGCAGTGCATCCGGGCGGTCGTACATCGACGGGGCGACGAAGCCGGTGATGAAGCGCAGCTCCGGCACCTGTTCGTCGGTCGCGTAGTAGTCGTCGGCGCCGACCACCTGCAGCGCGTTGTCGCCGTCGAAGTAGCTGACGGAATCGACGGCGATGATCGGCGGGCGGAACAGGCGGATCGGGCGAGCCGAACGCGCGCAGCACAGCTGCACCGCCGCCGACGCTCCAATCGACAGCCGAAGCGTCTGCAGTACGAGGCTGCGCCGCGTGCCATGCTCGACGGCCTGGCGCGCGCTGGCGATGTGCCGCGTCAGCATGGCGTCGTCGGGGTGCGTTTCCTCGCCCGGCGACCCGGCATGGTCTGGCGTCAGGCGAAGGTGTGCGTACACCTCAACCAGCGTGACCGGCTCGAATGGCGGCGGCGTGATGACGGTGATGTTCATGCGGTAATCAACTCCGTCTCGGCCAGCCACAGGTCATCGTTCGGCGCGCCCGCCCAGCCCGGCAACCACGGGCCGCCGTTCGTGAAGTGCGCGAGTTTCAGCGCGTCGGGGCGCGGCTGCTCATTGACCAGCCAGTTCCAGCCGGCCGGCAGGTCGCCGATCTCGGAATCCGCAAGCCAGTAGAAGGCGTGCAGGTCGCGGCCTGGGCGGTGGTTAATTGCGTCCAGGCTCAGCCGGCCGTGGCCCTTGTGGTCGCAGTTGAAGAGCACCACGCTCGACCAGTTCTTGAACGGGTAGGCGGTCTGTACCTTGTCCACCATCTTGGCGTCGCTGGTCGGGTTGTGCTGGTGCTTCACCACCTGCGCCGCTTTCGTCGGGTCGGCCAGGCCCACAAGCTCGGCCACATCGCCCAGAAACACGACATCGCAGTCGACGAACAGCGCCAGGCCGGAGTGCGCCAGGAGCGGAACAAGGAAGCGGCTGACCGCGAACTCGGTGGCCATCGGCGCCTGGCTGTGCAGGTCGTACAGCCCGCCGCGCGCATCAGTCGGCCGGCGCAGCAGCCCGGCGGCGCGCAGTTTGTCCGCGCGCAGCGGGGCCACGTCGACGGGGATGGAGGCGTGCCGGCGCAGCGAAGCCTCGGCGACGCTGAATGCGGCCGCCTCGGCAGCGTCATGCCCGATATAGACCTTGAGCACCGCTACCTCCACACAACCGCCAGGTGCGACACGCCGCCGTGCTTGCACAGGTCGGCCGCCGGCAGAATCTCCACGTGCGCGCCGGCCGCCTTCATCTCGTCGACCACGCGGTTCGCGCCGTAAGCATCTAGGTTCGGGATGCGGCCGTCCGCGCCGCGCCGGTAGTAGTCATCGAACACCAGCAGCGGGCACTTCAGCGCCGCGGCGTCTCCGCGGATCACATCGACGCGGTGGTCGCCGTCGATGAACGCGAAGTCGCACGCGAGCCGCTTGCCGTGCAGCGTTTTGCGGGTGTCGCCTTCGATGAAATCCCACTTGAACCAGGGCTGCAGCTCCTGCACGGTGCGCATGCGCAGTTCGGCCTGGGCCTTGGATGGCATGCCCTTGCCGTTCAGCGCGGCCTCGTGGAATTGCAGGTCCTCGGTCTCGAACACGTCGAAGCCGGTGTAGCGCAGGTTCGCGGTGTAGACGATCGCTGCCTCGCACATGATCAGCGCGCGCATGCCGCGATGGACGCCCACCTCGACGATGTGCTCGGGCCTGGCGTTGTTGATCAGCGGCAGCAGCTGCTCGTAGCGCTTCGTCATGCGGTCTTTCTCCAGTAGGTTTCCGTGCGCGGTCGCGCCAGGTCGGTGTCATGCGATCGGCCTACCTGCTTGCGCTTGCCCTTCAGGTGGTCCAGGCGCTCGCCCAGCGGGCCGTTCACCAGCGGGTGGCCGGTGCTCTCGGCGCCGCCGGACAGGCTGACGCAGCGCAGGCCGCCGGCTTCGTGCGCCACGCGCATCTGCTCGATGGCGAAGCTGTCGTGCCACTCGTACAGGTTGAACAGCTCGTCGGTGGTGTAGAGCTTGACAACTGACCGCAGGAATGCCGCCACGTTGTCGCAGCGGCGGAAGATCATGAAGCCGCACTCGGGATACTTGTTCGCGCGCTTCAGGTAGGCGAACTCGCCATCAGCCAGCAGGCCGGTCAGCCATGCCGCATCGACCGGCGCGTGCGTCACACAGTCGGCATCCATCCAGATCAGCGCGTCGGCGCCGCACTCGGCGTAGGCCAGCTCGATCGCGGCCACCTTGTGCGCGAACCGCACGGCGTCGAAGCGGTAGTTGTCGGTCGGCCGGTGGGCGTGGCGCCGCTTGAATGCGCGCAGCCAGGTGCTGCGCTCCTCCAGTTCCTCGTCGAAGAACGCACGCAGGCGCACCCCATCCCAGTGCTTGGCGAACGAATCGACGCAGCGCTTCGCGTGGCCCTGCCAGTGGTGCCGCGCGTAGGTCGTGACAGCCTCGAATGTCATGCGAACAGGCCCCGTTCTTTCAGGTGCGCCCAGGCGGCGCCGCTTTCCATCTCTTCGGTCGACCACTGCAGCCACGCCACATCGGCCAGGAACTGCTCGCGGCCCGGGAGTTGCGGCGGCACCGGGATCTGGTCGCGCGTGACGCTGAAAGCTGTGCCTGCGCCAAGCTCGCAGTACACCGGCACGCCGTGCACCAGCGCGTCGATCGCGGTGTTGCTGTGATGCGTGACCACGCATAGCGCGGCGTCGAGCGCATCCTTGATGGGACGCTCGTCGTAGCCCACGCCCTCCAGGCTCATCGGCATGCGCTGCGGGTCGGAAGGCTTCGGGCGGTAGACAACTTTCCGGCCCAGCTTCAGAAGGTGCCGCGCCATCGCGTTTTCCCACTGCATGTACCGGAAGCCGTGCTCGACCATGCTCTTTGCGCTGGCGCCCACCAGCAGCAGTTCATCGCCGGTCTCGCGCCAGGGCTGAACCTGCACGCGCAGCGCCTGCAGCCGATCCTCCGGCAGCCCGGCGCACACGTAGCGGTGCGGGCTCCAGCCGCCGACGGACAGGCGGTAATGCGTGCTCCGGCTCCAGTAGGCAAGGTCCGCGTAGACGAAGCGCGGATAGCGCTGCAGCAGTCGGTGCCGCTTCCAGCCGTACATCACGGCGCAGTCTGCCTTCACGACTCCGGCCGTGTTGATCGGCACCATCACCGCCTCGTCGCCGCAGCGCTTGATGCCGGCGGCCATGGCCTTGGCAATCTGGCGGTAGCGCGACAGGCTGGAGGTGAGGCAGGCGACGCGCATCATCGCCGCGTCACCTCGACCTTCAGCGCCCGATCGATCACCCGGGCGAGCTTGACCCAATCCGGCTCCTTGCGCTTGAGAGCGCAGAAGAAGCACAGCGCGTACAGGTACGGCGTGAACCACCATGCGACGCGAACGTGCACCAGCAGCGAAGAAGTGCTCATGCGGTCAACCTCCGAATCGGCCCGCCGGTGCGGATCTCGTCCAGGGTCCACATGGCCCAGGCCAGCCGCCGGAACATCTCTAGCCGCGCGCCGTCGTGCCGCATCGGGTCGGCCTTGCCCCACTCGGCCAGCGGGCGGGAAGCACCAGCGCCGATCCACTGCGGGAAGGCGTGCCAGACCGGGACACCCAGCAGCAGCGCGTGCAATCCGGCCGCGCTGTTCCATGTGGCGCATTCGCGCGCCCGGCGCAGGTCGTCGGCCAGCGGTACGGCCGGCGCCGCGTTGCCAGGATGCGGCCGGATGCGCCCACCGATGCGATGCCGCGTGGCCTCGGCCCAGTTGTGCGGGCTGGCAATGCCGGGCTCGCCGATGCCGCGCTGGCCGAAGATCACCGCCTCGTCGCCGTCGGTGCGGTACGGCGCCATCTCAACGCCCCAGCAATCCCAGCGCTGCGGGCCGCCGATGGCCCAGCGGCCGGCGCCGGCATGATGGTCGCGGCACAGGCTGAACCATTCGCCGCCGCGCCAAGCTTTGCCGAGCCATCCGTTTTCGCAGACAAGAACGAGCGCGCCAGCACGCTCGAATGCATGGGCGACTTCGTGGAAACCAGCGTATCGATTCCAGATGAGCAGGGCGTCGCCGGGCTGCGGCTTCGGCAGTTGCTCGACCACGTCGAAGCCGGCGGCGCGCAGGCCATCGTTGAATGCTTCACGCCGGTAGTGCAGCGCAGGCCGCAGCATGTTCATTGCTCTTGGCAAGCTCGGTCTCCAGATCGCCCATGCGGAAGCACCGCAGTGCACTATGGGGCGTGCAGTTGACGACATCGACGCCGCGATCGGCCAGCACAGGCGCCAGCGTGTCGAAGCGCTTCAGCCACCGGACGTACAGCTCCGGCGCCGTCTCGCGCAACGGCGCCGGGTGCTTGCCGTGCCAGTGATCGGCGCCCTGCATGTCGAAGCCGCACAGCAGCACGCGCGCAGCGCCGGCATGCGCAGCGACATGAATCGCCTGATAGCCGCTGTTCCCGCCGGTGCGCACGGCGCCCGGGTCCGGGTCGAAGCCCTCAGTGCCGGTGTTGCGCAGCTGGCGCACGCCGCGCACCGGCATGCAGCTGACCTTCAGCCCGCCGAACAGCTGCAACGCGCAGTTGCTCGGGTGCAGCCACCATTCCGGGTCGGCGGCGTAGAGCATCGTCGCCCACGGCGCGAGGCGCCAAGTCTCGTTGATGGCGATGGTCGGAATGCCGGCCGCGCGCACCTGGTCGCACACCTCCTGCGACATGCTCGGGCCGCTGGCCAGCACGGCAGCGGTCTGGCCTTCCCACATGCGCGGCACCGTCCACTTCATACCCGGCGCCCTTCGAAGTCCAAGCGCACCGGGCTGGCGGCCTTGCCTTCGGCGCCGCGGTCGCCCTTATCGCCCTTCAGCCCGTCGCGGCCGTCGCGGCCCTTCTTGACGGCGAGCTGCCATTCGGACGGGTCGGCGTTGCCGGGCATGGTGTCGGTGTCCGCCTTCGCCACCCATGTGCAGCCGTCGCGCGTCACGGTGTCTCCGGCCTGGTAGGCGCCTTCCTTCCACACGCCGCGGTAGATCATGGTCGGCACGTTGACGCTGCGCTCGACGACCTGGCCGTCGGTGTAGGCGGTCCGCAGCGTGACGGTGCGCTGATCTTCGGCCAGGGCCATGTCCATGTCGGCCACGCCGCGCACGACGACGTGCCACCCAGCCTTGCCGATGGCCAGCGGATCGTCGGGCAGCGGGTCGGTCGCGCGGAAGCTGCGCACGATGCCGCCGCGGTGCGCGGCGAAGGTGCCGCGCTGGTATCGCTTGGCCGGGTCGATGCCGTCGAGCACATCTACATGTACGGCGTCGCGGCCGGGGTCCCCGGTCGGGCCGGAATCTCCGGTTTCACCCTTCTCGCCGCGCTCTCCTGGATCGCCCTTCTCGCCGACGCCAGGAAGACCGCGCTCTCCTTGATCGCCCTTCTGGCCCGGTTCGCCGCGCTGCCCGGTTTCGCCGGTTTCGCCCTTCTCGCCAGGCTCTCCAGGATCGCCGCGCTCGCCCTTCTCGCCGGCAGCAGGCGGTCGATCTTCCACCGCCTTTAAGCGCGCCGCCAGGGGAGCCAGCGTGCGCTGAAGCAGGTCGCGCACCGCGCCGACGATCTCGGTGCCGATCTGTTCGGGTTTGGTCGTCATGCCTGCTCCGGTTCTTGCTGCGTCAAATCAACGCGGGTGACAAGTCCGCCATCAATGCGGCCGTGAGCGTCACGGCTAGGAACGACGCGGACTTCAGCAACGGTTGAACTCATCACCAAATCCTCGACGCGGCCAGCGCCATTCCGATTCACCACGAACAGCCATACAGGCGATGGTTTTTGTGCATCGCGTCCGTTGCGCCCATTGATTCCTGCTATTCCACGGTCGCCCTTCTCGCCCTTTTCTCCGCGATCACCCTTAGGGCCGGGAGGGCCGGCGTCGCCCTTGGCGCCGGGCTCGCCTTGAGCCCCAGGAACACCTGGGTCGCCTTTTTCGCCCTTCGGGCCGGGGTCTCCACGGTCGCCCTTCTCGCCTTCAAGCCCGGGGTCGCCGGGGTCGCCCTTCGGCCCACGTTCGCCCCTGTCGCCCTTCGGGCCGCGCGCGACTTCAGACAAGGTTAATTTCCAGGGCCTGCAGCTGGGGCACGATCACCGACATCAGTTGCAGCGTTTCGTCGCCTTCCTCGGCTATCAACGCTGGTTCAGGTGCCGGCGCGGCAGCTTCACGCACTGTCAGCATGTTGCGGATCACGTCGAGAACTTCGACGTGAGCCGCGCGGGCAGCCTCTCGATCGGCCTTGATCTCTTCGGAGAAAACATGAACCGCGGCAACTGCTGAAGCTGCCGCGCCGGCATCATGCTGCGCAGCAAACTGGCGGATCTCTCCAAGCGCGTCTGCCGTTCCGCGCATCGACTCGGCAGCAGCGCGGAATGCGGCCGCGGCTTCCTTGGATGAATCGTCTGGCTCTGGCGTGACAACCGGCGCGGGCTCCGGCGACCCCTTCGCGAATGGATCTTCGCGCGCGTCGCGCTTTGCCAGCGCGGCTAGGCTGTAGTTCTGCTCTTGCTTGTAAAGCGTGTCGCCGCCCTCGACAGGCGGCAGGTCGAGTTCTTCGCGCGCCTCGTCGGGAGTCATGAGCGTCTTGTCCACAGCAACGCCAAGCGCCGTGTACAGCGACGCCGGATCGGTGCGCAACAAGCCGTTGAGATCGAAGCGGGTCGAATAGCCATCCGGCAGGCCGAGCCCCTCATCGAGGCAGAGCTCGATGTCCTCAATGTGGACCTGCAGGCAGTCGCTGTAATACTGCTGGTTGAGGGCGCCGACGTTGTTGTTCGTCGGCATCGGCCCCTGGTTGATCTTGTAGGCCGGCATGCCGTGCGCGGTGGCCACGTCGATCGCCGTCAGCCCGAGCTGTTCGGCCAGCTGGGATGCCTCGGCAGCGATGGCCATCGACTCGTACTTCAGGCCGTCGCCCAGCACGGCCGTGCGGCCGATGTTGCCCGCACGGTAGTTGGTTTCCCACTCCTTCTTCAGACGCTCAGCGGTCACCTCGTTGATGACGCCTGGGCCGCTCAGCATGCCGCTAGGCCGGCTCATGTTCGAGAAGAAGGCGGCGCTGTTGCGCTGTATCTGCAGGCCCAGCGTGCCGCTTAGCGCGGCGGCGTAGAGCGGCGGCACGCCGACCAGCGGGTGCCACAGCGTGGGGCCGCGGTCATGGATCACCTCGGATGCCGGCGCCGCCGCATAGCCCGTCGGCATGCGCGCGAGATCGTCTCCGCTGATGCTGTAGTAGACGCCGCCGTCCGGCGTCACCAGCGGCGTCACCTTGCGCGGATCGACAAGGTAGAGCGAGGTGACGATGCCGCGCAGGTCGCGAAACTTGATGGCGTAGGCGTTGCCGAAAAGGAGCTTGCACAGCAACCAGTAGCGGAAGAACTGGATTCGATTCTGGTAGCTGTTCTGCTTGCGCAGGATCGCTGCGTAGGGTGAATTCTTCGGGGCGTCAACGGTGATACCGCGCTCGTCCCTCATCTTCAGGCCAAGGCTCAGCTTGGCGATGTCGGACGCAATGCGCGTGACGCAGGCGTAGATAGGCGAAAACGACAGCAGCGTTCCCGGCCCCTCGCAGCTGATGTTGCGCTGCCACGCGCCCGCGAAGGGCTCGCGCGGGAAGCCGACGCCGCTGATCTCGCTGGGCCGCCAGCCGAACGAGGTGATCACGTCCGACCCCTTGGCGCGCAGGCCGGCGGCCATCAGTGAGACGAGCGAGCGGTCAGACATTGCGCATACCTCGCATGGCCAGGCCCGCCAGGGCGAATAAGATCACGGCCGCGCTGAGCAGCGCCCACGGCACGCCGGACAGCATCCAGACCCCGGCAACGGTGCAGGCACCGGCGGCGGCCAGCATCAGCACGATGAGCGCGACGGGCCTGGTGATCGCCAGCAGCCCGGCGCCGGCAAGGCGCGCGCCGCGGCGTGCTGCGTCCGACACCCGCTCGCGCCAGGTCGGACCGGCGAGCGTCACGGGCCCGGCGACGTGCTTTGGATTGACCAACGCTCAGGCCTCGGCCGGCGGCGTGCGCGGGGCGTAAGTGCGGCGGACGCGCGTAGCGGCCACGGGTTCGGGTTCGGGCTGCGCAAGCGGCTCGGCGAGCACTTCGGCTGCTGGCGCGACCACGGGTGATGCGACGGGCGCAGGTTCCGCTGGCGCATCGGCCGGCACGTCCTTGGCCATCTTGCGGCCGACGTAGTAGTTCGCGTCGATCTCGGTCGTGTGCAGGCGCTGGCCGGCGGGCACCAGGTCGCTGCCGTGCACGATGTCGCGAAGCGCCTCGAGGTGGCGCGTCAGGTAGAGCATGGTGGTCTCCAATGCAAAAGGCCCGGGAGCCGAAGCCCCCGGGCCGCCCCAGGGAAGGGGGATGAACGCCTAGTAGATATTGGCGTTCTCGATCAGCACGATGCCGAGGTTGCTCGTGCGGGCCGGCGCCCAGTTGATGAACTGCTCGGCGCGCAGCCCCAGCAGGTTGTTCTGCCACAGGCTGACCAGCGACTGAGCACCCGCGGACGGTGCATCGTTCAGCTGCACCGAGGCCTCGGTCGACATGTCGATCGAGATGCCGGTGTCCTCGGCAATCAGCACCTCCGATTGCGTCACAAGCGCGATCTGATGCTCGCCCGGCGAGCCGGACGACACCATGGAATTGGACACCAGCACGGGCAGGCCATACCAAGATCCGGCACCCGTCGCGATGGCGTTCTGCATTCCGGGGAACGCAGGCTCATCGTACTGGTTGCGCTTCATCGCCAGCTTCAGCGCGACGCCGCCGCCCATCACCCACACCGCAGTGCTCGGGTCCACATCCGAGGTGGCGAAGTCGGCCAGGGCGTCACGCACGTCGGCATCGATCGCCGCCAGCGTGGTTCCGCTGGCCTGCCGACGACGCGCGCCGTAGGTGATCGAGGCCGGCGAGACGTTGGCGACGGCGCTGTACATGGGATCCATGAAGCGCTTGTCGATGTAGGTCGACACGCCCTTGATCATGTCGTCGCGCGCGCGCATCTCCGCCTGGATCGAGCTGAAGCGCACCGCTTCCTCGGACAGCACCACGATCACCGCGACCTTGGCGTAGCCGAGGGTCACGTTGTCGTAGGTCTGCTTTTGGACAGGCTTCGGCAGGCCTTCACCGACGAACGAGCCGGTCACGCCGGTGAGCGCACGCCCTTGGCGAGACAGGAACGGCACGCGGTTCAGCTGCGTCATGCGCCCGATGACCATCTTCGGGCGCAGCAGGTCGATGAACTCGTTTTCCAGGTCGGTGTACTGAACGACGGCCGTGTCGGTGCCGGTCACCGGCGTGACCGCGGTCTTCGTGTACATCGTGAAGTCCTTGGTGCCGCCCATCGAGATGGCGGCCTTCAGGCAGTTGATGACCTCGGGGGTGTCGGCGAAGCGCTGCTTGGCGATCTCGTGCGCGAGCATCACGTTGCCCTTGGCGTGCGCCATGGCCAGCGCGAAGCGCGTGAAGCGGATGCCTGCCGGCAGGTTGCTCTTGACCGACACCGTGCGGCCGTTGCCGCGCAGCTCAATGGCCGAGCCGCTGTCGCCGCCTTCGGTGGTGCCGGCTTCCCGCGGCACCGCGCCGGCCTTCGAGACCATCAGCTTCTCGTGCTGCTTCAGCAGCGTCAGGTGCGCGTCGATGGATTCGACTTCGGCCGCGTAGCCCTTGTGCTGCTCGGTCTCGTGCTCGTCGAGCGTGCGGCCCTCATCGACCGCCTTCTGCAGGATGGCGCTGGCCGCGTCTTGCGCCGCGAGGCGCTTGGCGTCGAACAGCTTGATCTGCTCGGAGATCGCGACGGGCGCGTTCGCCAGCATCAGGCCTGCCAGGGCATCGCCGGGCGTGAGCCCGACGAGTTGCAGGAACGGGTCGGCCAGGCCGGCGGCAAAAGCGCCCGCGCAGGCCAGAACAGCCGTCAGGAAGACGGCAAGATTGCGTTTCATGGT
>OFRO01000303.1_pt1 | contig 18495 bp, 16 predicted proteins | sample 1543091 | NCBI WGS metagenome assembly OFRO01 (sample SAMN07774217, study PRJEB24372) | wastewater metagenome | isolation source: Exp Tend NO 10WW | collected 2016-02
TTCAACACCAAAGACGGGTGGGTGGGTATCCTTGGCCGTCCAGACACAATGGACTCGCAGTCCTTTGCATTCCGGGAGTACAAGACGGGGAAGACGAAATGGACGCAGAGCAAGGCGCAGCGTCATCCGCAGCTCAAGTTCTACCAGATGCTCATCTACGTCGCACATGGGACGCTCCTCCGGGAGACGTACCTCGACTGGATCGAGACGGAGAAGGTGGAGGAGTTTGTCGATGGTATCCCGGTCATCTCCATCAAACCGACCGGACGGGTGGAGTCGTTCCGAGTGATTCTCACTATGAACGATCTCCTTGAAACCATGGCGGAAACAACCAGTATTGCAAGGGAAATCGAGCTTGCGTGGATCATGCGTGGACAACAGGGTGGCACATTACCGCCACTATAATATACTGAGTATATGGAGAACACATACAATGGTGCTTGGGCGGAACCGAAGCCAACCGACTGGGTTGCAACCGGTGAGACGGGAATTACGTATGAAGAGGTGGTGAAGGACTGGAAGGAGTACCTTCCGACACAGGAGCGGCAGCGGAACAATCTGTTCGACTCCAATATGTGCGTGACGTACTCGGGACTCAACACCCTCGAGACGCAACTCGTGCGGCTCATGAAGAAAGGCCTGCTCCCGCAGACCCACGTAGACTTCCTCACGGCGGAGGGGTACCTCGACGAGAACGGACGGCCGAATTTTAACGAAGTGTTCTGTGCAAAGCTGAACGGAACCACGATCGCCGGAAACCACCTCGGCGCCTTCTGGGACGGCATCCGTAAGCACGGAGCGATCCCCCAGCAGGACTGGCTGGACATTAGCACGGCGACAGTCTGGGATGACCTGATGCAGGACATCCCCGAATCACGCCTTGCTAAAGGGAAGCGCTTCAAGGAGATGTTTGAGATCAACTATGAGTGGGTCCTCCTCGGGACAGTCCGCCCGGACGTCCTCGACTATCAGGTCCGCCACGCACCGCTTCACATCGTCTCCCCGACCTGCGGAGGGTGGAACACCGGGAAGGTAGAAGTGTGTCCGGGGACCACGATCTCTCACGCAACGATGATTTATGGAACGGACTGGGGAATCAACCTCTGGGACTTCGATCACTATGCTCCGTATGAGAAGACGTTGGATTGGCAGTACTATGTTCCCTATGCAATCAAGGGGATTATCAAAGCGAAGGTCACTATCCCCACTATCCCCAAGCCTATCCACACTTTTGCTCGAAACCTCAAAATGGGCGAGCAAAATGACGAAATAAAGGCCCTCCAGGAGGCCTTAAGGTACCTTGGGTACTTCAAATACCCCATTGCGACCGGATATTATGGACGCATTACTGCCGATGCGGTCCGGGCGTTCCAGTACCGGTATCAGGTGGCATCCCCAGAAGAACTGCTCGCAGTGGACGGAAAGAACGTCGGTCCGAAGACTCGCGCGCAGCTTAATTTATTACTCGCATAGTTTTTACGTATGGAATCAATCGCACTCGTTCCGTTTATCATCGCAATTGTTCAGGTGGTCAAGACCGCCGGGCTCAGCTCCCGGTACGCACCACTCCTTTCTGTCGCCCTCGGCATCGCCTTCGGTACAGGGATGGGTCAGTTCAATTTCGACGGGATCATTCATGGAATCGCCATTGGCTTATCCGCAAGTGGCCTTTGGAGCGGAGGAAAGGCAATGCTCAACACCGACAAATACATCTAGGAGCCGCTTCCTGCGCACACAAAAGCCCCCTATCGACGGGGGCTTTGTGCTAGTCAAGCTGTTCTATCTGCTTGAGGATCTTATCTCGGATGAGTCTCGCCTGCGGTGTGTCTTGGTCCGGCATGTCTCCGAAGATGTCAATCAGCTTGTCGATGGCCTTTACTTTCTGATGTGTCCGTAACATGGTCGCCACCTCACCTTTTGGAACACTCTTTCTATCCTTATTGTACATTGTGTACTGTTGGTTGACATCTTCCTGTACCTCATAGAAGTGCTTGAGTCGTCTTCCTGATGTCACATAGTACTCTCTGCTCATCACCTTGAACGGGTTGAAGATCCCTGGCTTCCCGAGCACGAAACCTGACGCGCGCCCGAAGTACCCTGTAATGAGATAGTCCACCTTGAGTGGGGACAAACCAAACTGTTGGGCAAATGCTTTCGTGACGAGCGGGGTACTCTCATAGTACTGCTCTGTCTCTGGCTTATACTTCATTCCGGCGGATACAATGGGTCCGATCTTTGGGTAGTCTTTTATCCCGAGTGCAGTCATTACCGCCGGTTTGATAAGTTGTGGAAGCAAAAGATTTGTGATCATCCTCCCACCGAGCATCGGATTGAACTGCGCAGGAACCCATGCAAGAGTTGCTTCGATCTGCTCCTTTGTTGTGTACGCTGTCCCCATCATGCGGTCTGCGATAGCCATGTTGATGAGTGTGGGTACCATCATGAGCTGGTCCGGTGCGCGGAACTTGAGGAGTGTCTTCCCGTCCGGAGATGGGAACCACAAGTAGCGCTCGAGCTCGTCCGGCGGGATGTCCTTGTACTGCTCCTTCTGGTCATCACTCCCGAGCCCCATGACTGCCATGAGTCCGGAGATTGCGGCAGCGATGAGTGCTACCTGCACCACTGCCATGCGCGCAGACGCTTTCGGTCCGGAGCGGAATCCGCTCTCATACGTTTGCGAGAGCGCCTGCATGACGGGGTTGAAGAACGGGAACGAGCGGACCACCGTCTTTCCAATAGTGCCACCACCAAGGCGTCCGATGTGATGGAACGGCCCCGTGATCATCCCCGCCTTCTCCATGGCCACAATCTGAGAGTCCCCTGCTTTGCGTGACTTGACGTACTCCACAGAGCGGGTCATCAACTCGGAGTAGGTTGCGGGGAGTGCGAGTATCTCGGATCCTCTCTCGAGTGTTTGGATATACTTGTCGATACCCTGCTTCTCGCGCGCAATCGTCTCAGCGAGCTCCCGGGCGGACATATCCTGCCACCGAGTGAGTGTTTGTCGTGTACCACCGAGGGCGATGTACTCACGGAAGTACTCTGCCTCCTTGCTTGTTTTGTCCATCATCACTTTCCCGAGCTCGCGGAGGGGAGAGACGATTGGGATGTATCCCTGCTTCGTCTGCGCCCACGCGGTAATCTGGTCGATTGAAAAGTTGGTCAAAGCGAATCCGGGAAAGAGTCCGGTAGTGGACTTGGTAAAGAGTCTACTAGTTCCTCTCATCATCCGTTCAAACGCATGCACGCTCTGGTGGTCGAGAAGCTCCGTGAGTGTCTTGTGGAGGTACCCGTCCATGAGAACCGGGACACGTACACCGTTCTCGTAGCCCATGAGGATGTTTTTGTCCATGTCTTGTGGGTAGGAAAATGTTCCGTCACCATTAGGACGTCGATCGAGCTTTTGTATTTCCATGAGCCCGCCAAACTGATTGGTCCGAGCGATCTCCACGATCCTGTTCTTCACCACCTGCGCAAGGCCCTTGCTGAGCGCTTCCGAGTGGTTCTTGATGGAGCCGTAGATTGGATTGATGATAGTACGCTTCGATCCGAAACGTCCTTTGAGTGCGGAAGGCTTCGCTCCCGCCGTCCCCCGCCCACCGGGACCCTCGTCGCCGACAAGCTGGTCGTAGAACTCTCTGCGCATCGTGGCGTATCCTTCCTTGTTTGAAAGCTTCTCATAGCGCTCGTCAGAAACGAGGCCTACTTCGTGCATTAGCTTCAGATCTTCGTGGACCAGTGCGTCAAACATCTTATCCTCCTCGACAAACTTGTCCTTGTTCATCTCATACGCCTCATCCACCTCACTGCGCGTGAAGTTATTATTATCAACCTGCTTTTGGAGTGCCTCATATTCGCGAGTGACTTCCTGTGCGTGCTTGATTGCCTCTTGTTGCTCCTTCAGGTCGAGTCCCATCATATAGTTGGGATTCTTCACTTGCGCTACCGCGAGTTGTGCATCCCCCTTCAGTTGATCGAGTTCGATGTAGTTGAAGTGCTGGTCACGAGCGACAAGATAGTTTCCGTAATCGTCGAGTGTCTGGTCCTTCTCCAATTTCTGCATAAGGGTCTTCCAGTTGAAGTCATGCGCTTTCTTGAAGCCAAACCCAAGGTTGAACGCCCAGTATCCGTCATCTCCAATGGTGTTGGTTGAGAAATTCCCACCGACATTTTTGAACATACGCACAAGTAGTCCAGGATCCTCCCCGGTCATGTTGATTCCTGCCATCTTTCCGAGTTTCGACAGCGGAAACACTTCGTCGAGCACCTCCGTCTTCACCATCTCTGATGTGGTCAGGAAGCTGTCCTTTCCGGTCGGGTTGAGGTCACTGGTCACGCTTGCCCCGATCTTGTCGAGCGCGGAAAGCGCCTGGTAGTCTGTCACAATTCCTTGCAAGTCGCTCACAATTTCTCCGATGACTGGTCGGTAGAACTGCCCGCCCTGCGTGAGGAACTCGCGGACGACGTTAGGGTAATTCTGAGTGATGGTTTTGGGTGCCTCCGTGTACTTCTGGAGGAGGGTCGCATACCCCTCTATCATGCGCAATTTGAGGCTGTGCGTCTTCTTTCCGCCCGGATAGTGCGCAAGGTAGAGTGCGGTCAATTCCTTGCGGAGAGAGGCTGTTTTGGGGTCGTAGATGGGTTTCCCATCCTTCGTCTCACCCGTCTTCTTCATGATGTCATCCGTAATCTTATTGAAGATGTCCAGACTGTGCGTGATCTCGTGCGCGGCCACCGAAAGCTGGTTCATACCCTGGAGCCGGATGTTCTTGGTGACGTGATTGAAGTGTCCTGCAGCACCCTTGGCCACATACCCCTCACCGACGCGGTCGGCGTACTTCGCGACGAGTCCCTGCACCTTCTCATAGAGCTTGAATGTCTCCTTGTTCGGCTCCGCCGTCTTCGTCCCGATGCGCTCCTCGAAGTTGTCGAGCTTCTGGGAGCCCTTGGAGAGGAGGGTGTCCATCTCCCCCATCTTGGCGCCAGCGCGGGAGGCGCTCACGTTTGCAGGGAGCTTGATGCGTGACTCTTGTACCTCCTCACCCAGCGCCTTCTCCACACGTGCTTCAATCTCATTGTCGGATTTCATTGCAGCAACAAGTCCAACAACCTCACCCTTATCGGTAAAAATAATAAATTTGTTCTCTTCCGTCATGGTAACTGTAGCGTTCGGGAAGTACTTGTTCATGAGGGCGATGTACTCTGCGTTGTATTCTTTCACTCCAACAGCACTTTCATAGACTGCCATTGGGATAATACCTGGCAGAAGATCCATTCCCACGAAGGTGGCTGGCTTCGCCTTGTCCTTGTTCCGAATGAGTTGCTTCCAGTCTGGGAAGTTGTACTCTGCTTCTACCTCATGTTTGATTTTCTTTTGTGCAAGCTCAGTCGCCTCAGCGTGTGAGAGTCCATTCTTCTTACCAAACTTCACTAGGTCTGCCTCCACCTCCGCCTTCACCTTATTAAGGAGCTCCATGGCCACAGTAGGGTCAGACACGAGGAAGGAGCTATCGGTAAACACCTTCTCATTGATTCCGCCATAGAGGAAGTCCGGCTTCATTTCTACGGTTCTTACAGTCATTTGATGATCTGGTTTCACAAAGTTTTCCACTGGAGCGTTCTTGATGAACACTGGACGTCCGTACTCCTTAAGAGCCTCCTTGCGTGCGGTCTTTGTGAGCGCCATGAAGTCCTTTCCTGCGAGCTTTTGGGCTTGCGCGTTGAGGCCGGCGGGGATTCCTCCCGGAACTGCCTTCGGTTTTTCGCCAAGGCTCATGCGGGCCAAATACTCAATACCCATGTCGAAGTTTTTTGCAGGGATCTCTACTTCATGGTACTCCTCCTCACCTCGACCCACTTCTCTTACTCGCAATTTGTCATCCAGTCGTAGGGCATCGAGAACATAATCTGGCGTGTCTTTCATACTAAATGATACATAGAGTGCATCACTGACAAACTCTGGCTCGCCTGGGCCATTTAGCACAATCCCTTTTATGTTTGATATGCGCTTCAGACTAGGCTCAGGTTGTGCGTCCACTATTCTCCCGCTGTGACCAACTCCCTCGATCGCCTCGCGCATTGCAAGCGATTTCTCCGCCAGCTCCTTTGTAGCAAACGTACTCTTTATCACGCCATTCTTCTTTATCACCCAGCGGTCCTTGCTGGTGTCTCGTGGTGCACCAACAGCTGGCGCTTTGATGGTTGCTGGCTTGGCGGGGAGCTTCGCCCCCATAGACTGCGCAATAGCGCCAGTCACTGCCGCGATCTCAGCGTCACTCTGCCCATACTTCTCTTTCCATGCTCTGTCCTTCTCCGCTGCGAGCGCTTTTCCAAACCCCTTGTTCTTCTCCCGGATTGCTGCGAGCTCGGCTGGGGAGGGTATCGCCCCCTCCACCCGCTCCGCAATCTTGCCTGCCTGTCCGGGGGCCTTTTCGATTGCCTTCTGTCCGAGAGCTGCCGGCTTTGTGGGGAGAGACTTTGTTACTTCAGAAATCCATTCTTTCTTGATCTCATCTACGCTCAAAACAACATCCGCTCGAAGTATCCCCTTTTCAGCAACGGATTCAAAAGCATCAGACTCTCCTTCTTCTGTGTCTGCACCTTCGTATGTTCCAGGATCGAGATACACGCGATGATACATATTTGGAGGAAGCATGACCTTGATTGTCATGTCTCCGTCTGCTCGGCCCGGGTTCTCTTCTCCAAGTGAGAAGAATATATCATCGCCGTACTTTCTTGCATTTGCTTGGAATCCGTCTTTGAGGATCTCTTTTCCGTAGTTGGTGATGTGATAAAGCGGCAGTCCTTCGGGGAACTTCTCCATAATCGCTTGAATAAATTTTGTCTGGCCATCTACGGAATCATCCTTCATAAGTTCAAACTTCGTGTCTCCACCCTTCATCTTGAGCACAGTTTTTACCGTCCACTGCTTCCCGTCAAAGGTCACGGCGTCACCTTCTTTCAGTTTTGAAACGTCGTTGTCTTTCTCAAGCCCAAGCTTGTTTGTCCAGAGAGTGTTTTCTCCTTGAGCAGCATACTTCTCAACAGCTGGCGCTTTGATGGCTGCGAGCTCTGCGGGGGTGGGCATGCCAGTTTTCTTAGGTGTAGAATCAATAATAACTTTTTTATTGAAAATACGTATTTCTTTTTCCATCTTACCGAGTTGATGCGGGAATCCACTAAGATCAACACCATCATATCCATTTTCTCTTACCCACTTAAAAACTTTATCATTACTTGGGAAAGCGGTTTTGCGATGTTCATCCAACAGTTTCGATGGAATATCTTTTATGGTAGCAATCTTCGCATTAGGAGATATGAAGTTTTCAAAAACTGTTCTATCGTTTTTATTGTTTCTCCCACCTTCTCCACCAGGAGGCATCTTCGTAAATTCTTCTGCTACTTTTCTATCAGTCGAGAATGAAATACCCTTATCGGTTATTTCCGCATCTGATAAAGTGGTACCTCCACGATAAACCCTCTTAGGGAGTGGCTCCTCCTTCGTACTGACCACCTTCGGTGACTTCACCTTCTCTGCTTTTGTGGGCTTGGGTGTTGGTGGAGGCGTTACTGCGGGTGCTTCCGGGATAACCTCATACTGCCCGTGTGGGAACACCGTGGGCTCCGGAGACGCCGAGGTCTGGGCCACAACGCCTTCTGGCGTGATGGCAACGACCGTGGCGCCTGTCTCAGTCCCCTCTTGGTCGACGAACGTCACCGGCTGGCCTTCGGAGAAGGGGGCTTGAGTTTCCTCCTCTGCAGTGGGTGCCCCAGACGGCTCTACCACTGCATCCTCCTGTGGGGCGTTTGGTGGCGCAGGAGGGGTGCTTGGTGGCACCTCCGTATCCTTAAGTGCTTGGCCTGGTATAAGGTTAGGGTTGACTGCGCTTCCCATGAGTCCTGCTCCTCCAGTGATAAGACCACCGGACACACCTCCGACGAGGAATTCGTTGAGCATGCCACCCTCCTTGATGTACTGCACAAGGCTGTCTATCACGGTACCTTTCTCAGCTTGCGTGCGTGCGTTGGTGTAGTCATTCGCATATTTAAGAAACGTCTGGGTGACCTCGGTTGATCCCTCCACCGTAAAACCTTTCCCAAAGTTAATTGCAAAATTCTTCACGACTCCCTTTGCTGCTTGAGTAGCGACACTCTTGAGCGCTGTCTCTGCGAACCCGGAGAGGATGGTGTCCCCAATGGTATCAACCGCAATGTTCCCCAAGCTCGTCACGGACCCCTTCTCAATACGCTGTCCTTCTGCTGATATTGGAGCAAAGTATCCCGCCGCAACCGCCCGTCCCACCACTGGATTCTTTGTGGCCACAGAAGCGCCTACCGAAAGGAGCGCTCCGATGGCGGACTGCACACCGCTTGTTTCGAGTCCGAAACGGAGCTTCTCCCATGTGTTGTTCGTGGGATCCACTGACTTTGCCTTGAGCGCCTTGAATGCCTCATCGTAGGTCTGGTCGCCCATAGAGCGGATTGCTGCGTCAACCTTAAGCCCGGCATCATTTGTTGTGTTGTAGATAGCCCCCGTAACCTTTTTACCAGTCTCCGAGTTAAGCGCACGCATGACTGGTGCTTTTGCTTGTTGTTCCCGTATCGCCTGTGTCTTTTGCTCAGGAGTGAGTGTATCATATACGCGAAGTTTCTCTTTCGCGGATGGATCAAAAGTAGTACGAAGGCTCATTTTATAGGCAGCCTCATCCGAACGCGCAGACTGACGACTCATGGCATCCATAACACCACGAACAGGCCTCATGAGTGTGCCGGGAATTTCTTTGACCACATCCATAACACCAACGGAGTCGGGTACTGATTGTGTTGGTACTGGAGCCGGTGGAAGAATTTCAGGTGCAGGGGAACGAGGGGTGTCACTCATGAACACATCGAGCCTTCTTGTCCCACTCGATTGCGGTGGAGTGTTACTCCCTTCAAAATAGACATCGAGTTTTGACATAGATGTTAGTTAAGTCCTGCTAATATCAATTCAGTTGGGGTGAGAAGTTGTTTCTTCTCCGCTGCAGTGAGGTTGTAATTGCTGTATGGATTTGTTTTGTCTCCCTTACCAATATACTCAATATTATTTGCAATAAAGTCTTTCCGAGAAACGCCATTCTCCATAGCAAACTTGAGGAGATTGCTAAACCCTTCTCTCGTCATGTATCCTTCTGCGTCAAGGTAGGGTATTCCATAGGGATTTGCTGCAGTCTTTCCAAAGCGTGCCCCTTGAGTGAGAGCTGAGTTTATCTGCGCATACGCATCATCCTTCCGCTCTCCAGCGGTCATGTTTCCACCTGACGCCTGTCGCGCATTGTCCGCATGGAGGTTATCAATCTGCGCCTGCTTGTACGCGGCATCGAGCGGGTCCTTGGCCACACTTGCAGTCTTCTCGTACTCCCCGGTCTTCTCATTGTAGGTCCAGCGCTCCTGTCCGGGGGAGAGTTCAAACGCGGGGTTTGCGCTCGCGGCGGCCTTCTCCTTGCCCAGCTCATACTCATAACGTGCCTTCTGGGCTGCGGTCATGTTTGCCCGTTCACCCTGAATCTGCTGGAGTCGCCCCGACTGCCCTGCGATACGGATGTCGTTGTTTCGGTTCACACGTTGTGCCTCGCCGCCCGCAAAGCCCATCGTCTCGCCGGAGTTGAGTGCCCGCTCATTAGCGAGGTTTGCGTCGGTGTTTAGGCGGTTGAGTTCTGCTTCAGCGGCAGTCTCCTCCGCACTCGGCATGAGCGATTTCAGGTATTCCGCAAACGCGGTGTCTGCAGCGCTCGGGCCGGATGCGGCGGGAGTTCCGGCACCTGCGGGAGGAGGAGTCCCCGTTCCTGCAGGAGCAGAAGGAGTCGCTTGGTTGTTCACAAAAGCGTCCTTCGGAGTGGTTGGCTTGTACGGTGCTGGTGTTCCGGTAGATGCAGTCGGTAGAGACGGCCCATGCTGGACTCCGGTGGAGACACCTTGAGGTGCAGTCGGCAGGAACGGGCCATGCTGGACTCCGGTGGAGACGGCGGGCATTTGCATGAGGCTACTCCCAGGAGTGAAGCCAAGAGTTTGCGGCGTGCTGTTCGCGGTGTTTGTCTGGAAACCGATCGGCGGGTTCTGGAAAAAAGACGCCTGGTTGTTCACATACGATTGCTGTGGGGTAGTCGCCGACGGGTTGGATCCCGCCCGGAGCATATTGAGCAGTTGGGTGTTCTGGTCCGCGGTCCCCGCGTATCCGGTGATACCCTTCGATGTGGCGAGCTTTGCCCGCGAGGCGTAGTCGCTTGCCTGTCCTGTTGAGCCGAGATAATCAACGATACTTGATCCTGTGTATGCCATATGAGTAAAATTAAAGTCCTGTTATTTCTTCAGGCTCATCTGATAAATTGTTGTGCGACACCGAGTTCGGAGAAATATAACTTGCTTCCACTGTCGAAGACTCGTTCTCAATCATCTGTCCAATGAGTCCTCCGGGCACATTTGCGAGCCCTGCTTCCTGCCCTCCGTCGTAGAGCCTCCACCATATAGTAGCCACCGACGGGTGGAGCGGGTCGTTCACCTGAGAGTACAGCGCTAGTGCGCGGTAGACCGGAGCCATGTCGTAGGCTTCCGGGATGGGGGACACCTGCGCCACCACTGCCGCAGCCGTGGATGCCGCAAGCGTCACGCCTTGGTAGGGAGCAGTAAGAATGATGCTCGTTCCGGACGGGGCGGAGGCAATCTCATACCAGTAACCGTCTCCCTTGTTTGCCGCTCCAGCTGCATCTGCGGTGATCCGTAGATATTTGCCAGCCATAGAGACGAGCCCTCCGGAGGCAATCGTTGCGGAGGTGGCACCATTCGCAAGCGCCGTCACGGATACCGTCGCGTCGGCAACCGACATATCGGCGACGTTCTTGCGCCCGCGAAAGGTGATGGTCCCTGCGGTCGAGGCGCTGGCCGGCTGGATGAGGACGTTATTCCCTTGGCGGTAGTAGTACATCGGAGTATCAGACTCAGCCATCTCAGAAGCGAGAATCTGGTCCCACAATCCCTTATCGAACACCGGTGTTGGGGTGTAGACGGTGGTTCCCACGGTGACGGTGAGCCCCATGAGCTTCCGGATGCGTGCGGGAATCACATAGGAGGACTGTGACGCTACGGTTGCAAGGGTCGCAGTCGTCTCCATGAACCACCACTTGCCGCCGCGGATGTTACACATCGTGCGGATGGAGTCGTTGAGAAACGTGGTGAGAAGCGCAGTATTGGTCGAGTCCGTTGACGGCACTTTTGCCATCGACTGCAGGAGAGAAACGTAGGTAGTGAAAGATTTCATGAGTGTTAAATTATGATTAAGCGACGGCGACCTTGAGCCAGACGACGGGGTTCACGGAGTTATTACAGATGTACAGTTCCTTGGTTGCGCCGTTCACATATAGTTTGATCTGGTCGTAGGCATTGCTCGGAGTATGAGTGGGGACAGCAGATACTACCTCAATGAAGTCTTGCAAGTCACGGAAGCTCATGGAGTACTGCTGGAGCACCTGGCGTTGTTCTACCTCCCGCTTGAAGCGTTCAAAATCGTCACGCAGTTCCTGTAGTTTATTATACTCATTCTCCATATTATTCCATCTCATCATAGCTAATAGTGATTTGTTCCACTCCTTTGTTTACGCTACTCCCCGACAAGTACCGCAACTTTATATATTTTGACGGTGGTATTGTCTCAACAGGAAGACATGATAACTCATACACGGCGGCAGTCTCGTTATTTGTGAGAGCAGACATGAAACGAGAACCAGTGTGGTCTACTGCTTCAATACTTCCACCAGTAGCAGATGATGCGATAGACTTTTCAAATTGTATTGTCACTTGCCGAATTTGTACTTTTTTCTTGAAACGATACTTGCGAGTTCCCCAACACAAGCCACTCCCACCCTCTGTTACTGCAGCCATGTCTGTTACCCAGAAGTTACCTACCGTTCCACCTGAAGTCTGCACCCCCATACCAAGATAATTGGATCCGAGGTTACATATAAAATTTAAGGTTTCGTTATTTGTTGGGTTATTTGCAGCGTAGTAAAAAACTTTTGACCTCCCAGGCAACACCTCTCCATACGCAAGGACCTGCGAACCATCAACGACATACAGTGTATTTGCAATAGACGCAAAGTGGTGTTTGTAGGCAAGATCAGCTGCGGCGTTTGTCACATCCTTAAACCTTCTCAACCATGTTATTCCTGAACCATTCCAGTACCCAAAGTTTTGACCGTAGGCAACATAGACTGCTCCACCGAGAGGGTAAAAAGCTGTAACCATTTCATCCACAATAACTGCACGTAATGGCTTGTTCGAGAACCCATCGTACACCAGCACCTTCGCAACCTGCGCAGCGGTATTGCTGTAATTATTTCCTTCAGTCACACTGATAAGCATCCTCCCTGAGCTAGGGTCTATACCTAGCGCAACGATTTCCTGCCCTGTAGGAAGCGTAAGGAACGACGCAGAAAAAACAGAGCCGTCATAGCGGTGAAGTTTATTTTTATCTCCAATGAAAAGATTGTTTTCATATGCAAGTAATGGGTGGCGGGCTCCCGTGAGCAATACCCCACCAAGCCCAGTACTGCCCCACGTTTCACTTTTTGTATCAAGCGGAGCAGTAACAGAAGTGAGCTTCACTACGTCGGTAGTTGTGGACACGTACACCGCCGATCGGTACTCCACCATATCAGTCGTTCCTACTTGATACGTTCCGGCCATTGATGCCTGTCTACTCGTAAGGACGTTGCTTGCGTCGGAGGTAAAGACATTTCCGGTACTGGTCACAAAAGCTTTACTGTAGGTTGCGCCAGTAACTCGAGCGGCGTCTCCGGTAGTTGCAATAATCAATCCGGAGAGAGTACCAGTCTTGTCGGTTGGAGAGGCGGAAGCATACAACACGCCGGGGCTGTATGTGAGGTTTACTGAGTAGTTTCCCTCAGGGGAAAAGCCACCATCATCAGTATTGATGCTCGTTGTCATTCCACGCACAAACTCTGACCCATCTATACTAAATTGTCTTGATCCGATCATTTTTTCTTTGTTACGAGGACTTGTAAGAATGTCACCAATGTCTCGCTTATCATCTTGAGCGCCTTCGCACCGATGAATCCTCCCGAGCCCGTAATCGCCAGTGTGAGGTAGGACCCTTCTCCGAAGAACTCAAGCGAGATGAGCCCGAAGATAACGCCCGAGAACGACGCAATCAGGACAGAGGCCACAAACTCTCCAATCTTCACCGAGGTAGGGGACGGGGACTCCTTCCGCTCGTTGAGAGCGTCGGCAATCCCAGCGATAAGCGCAATCATGGCGTGTTTCATAAGTTCTGAGGCGGAGTAGACGTGTGGTTCCATAGGTGTTACATGAGGGCGAAAAAATTGGAGTTTACTGTTGAGCCACCGCCACCTGATGGTGTAAGTCCAGCAACCCATATTCCACGATGTCCACTTGTGCCAGTATATGTCTGACCATATGACCCTGCTGGCGACATCGCACCATTACTGTCACCAATCGCAGACCAACCAGGTCCATTATTTTGTCTAACTGTCGTATTTGCTCCAGCAGAGATACTATTTGTGTCTCCACTAGAAGTAAATGACACAAGCCAACAATTATCAACACCCGTAGTCACATTTAAGGATACAGAACCCGTGGTTGCGGCATAACTATTAGATACATTTATTGGTGAGGTTTGGTCTACTCCAGTATACGATGCACTACATGGATAAATATATGCGGTTGTAGAACATTGCACGACAACATTATTAGCACCAGTTGCAGGAGCTGTAAGATAATAAAAATATGTCTTATCAAAAACAGACCCAGATGTCGTAAGCACTGAACCAATTAAAGTCATAGACACTCCAGCATATGTTGGAGTACCACTAACTGTTGCGCCAGTACCAATCGTAACTCCTAGAATAATAACACGGTCAGTTCCTGTACAAGTATGACTATATGTAATTGATGAGGCATTTACGCCACTTGAACCGCTGCTGTCATAAGCAATAGCCATACTAGATAACTGAAGTTACTCCAACCACGCTGGTAAGGACTGTCTTCAAGTTCACCTTCTCCGCTTCCTTTGCACTGTTCACCTGTGCGTCAATGACACCCGCCTTCTTGCGGTAGAGTTCCTGCACGACAACGGTCTTGAAATACTCTTCGAGGAACTGTTGCTTGGTTTGAGGATTCGGCTTGAGTCGGTCTTGGATAGGGATAGGCTCCACAAGGAGTGCTTGCTCTTCAGGGGTCTTGTAGACCTCGGTGAGGTATCCGAGTTCATCTGCAAACTGTGAGAACTCAGTAACGTCTGCGGTGATTTCGATAGTGATTTTTGACATGATATTTTAATTAGGCTATTGCTATACAAACAAATTTATTAAGTGATGCGATTGTTTGATATTGAACAAGCACACGGAGGGGTGTGGAAATTACTGTAGTTGACGGAAGATTTACCAACCCGCCATTTGCAAAACCTGTACTCCACGTTATTGCACGAGCAGTACCATCATCCACGAAGATAAACTCTTTCAAATCTCCATTAGAAGGCGTTCCAGATAATGAGGATGTCATTGATGTAATCGCTGTGTTCAGTCCAGTAAACTCAAAGATGTCGCCATTGTCTGTATTGGTAGTTGGTGTCGCCCCAGGAGCGTTTACCGTCACAACACGTCTCGTCACCCGCTTGTTCGTGAACGTGTTCGTCGAGGAGATGGACGGAATGACCACACCTTCAACAGCAAGTACACCAGCGGCTGAGCGAGAGATGGTGGTGTCGGACGCTGCGCCCAATTCGATGGTGCCAGTGGTGAGTGTCTCACTCGTACCATTCAGGGCAATGTTCTTTCCCTCAATAGATGCAACGCCAGCAGAGACCCGAGCAATAGTAGTGTCGGAAGCATGTCCGAGGTTGATAGCCGTGACCTCGATAGTCGGGGACCCAGTGAGTGCCGTTGCAACGGTATTGTCTCCAGTGTTTGTTCCAGAAGCGGTCCCTCCACCAGTGACGAGAGTCCCCGTGACGGCGGGAAGAGTAAGCGTGTAGTTTGACGCTCCGGCATTGGCAGAAGCAATAGCCGTCGTTCCAGTCGATGAACCCTTTACCGCAAGCTTCGTAGTATCAAAGGTCTTAAGTCCCGTAACTGATTGCACGGACGCAAGGACCATGTCACCCACTCCCTTTGCGTTGATTTGCGACTGGATACCCGAAGTCACGCCCTTTACGTAGGAGAGTTCAGTGAGAGATGGGTAGGTTGCGACGGGGGCAGAGACAATGTTCTTCGATCCGTCCGTAATTAAAAATTCAGAAGCGGTTAAATATGATCCGGTGATTGAGGTGGCGAAAGTAGGAGAAGTCGAAGGAGCTTTCGTTCCAATCTGCGTTTGAATGGCCGATGTCACCCCTTTCACGTACGTCAACTCCGTCAATGACGGATATGTTGCTACAGCAAGCGACACGAGATTTTTACTCGCATCTGTTCCCACTATTTCACTTGCCGTCAGCCCAGTCACATTCATTCCTCCGATGGTCCCGACGTTTGAAGTTTTGTTGTAGGTGAATCCTGCATCACCCGCGAGAGTTCCAGCGTCATTGAATTGCATCTGCGTGTCCGATCCTCCCGGTGCGGCAGTGGCAGTGGGGGCGGCCCAGGTAGGGTTGGCTCCCGCACCCTGCGTCTTCAAAAAGTGTCCATCCGTTCCGGCCGCAAGGTTGACCCATTGCGTTGCGTTGCGGTACAAAATATCTCCTTGTGCTTCCCCAGTAATGACGACATCAGTGAGATTGTCGAGTGACCCGGCAACTGCAGAAGTCAGTAGACGGTGAGTGGTCGGATCAGCATAAAGCGTAATCGGAGTGACCCCATCTGAGTTTGACACTGCAAGGAGTGTCGGTACGAAATTCCCATCTCTTTTTGCTTCTCCCATATTAGTTTGAGTTAATGAGTAATTTGTTGGTAATAGCGTCTACATACACCGGGACCGGAGTCACTCCATCTGCATCCGAAACCGCAAGCAATCCAGTCACATGGTTTTCGTCCCGCAGTGCGGTATCTCCCGAGAGATCACTCCCAGTCACATCATCATCCACCTGAAGGATGTGACTCGTTGGGTCGATGTATACCAGCGTCGGAGTGGTGCCATCAGCGTTCGATGATCCGAAGATTGCTGGGACATGGTTTTGATCTCTGGTAGCAGTGGACATGATTAAATAGTTACTCCGCTTATGTTTGCCTTACATGCGGATGTTCCATCAATTTCAACACTTACCAATCCACCGGAAACACCTTCTAGTTCTGGGGAAAAAGTCTCTTCGTGCTTTGAACCACCAACCTGTACCTGCCATAAAACAGTTGTGCCCTGCTTGATAAGCATAATCGAACCAGCCTTATCTGAACTCACCGAGACGTGCGAAATAAAGTGCTTCTTGCCATCAACACCCGCATTACTCGCAACCGCAGCAGTAGCGTGTGTAGCAGTAACAGAAAACGGTGAACCATATTCTAGTTTAGACATAATTATTTTTTTAAGTGGTCCCACGCGGTCTGGAGTGCAGCACGCTGTGAGTCGAGTAATTTCATTCCTTCGTTTGTTTTTTGACGCTCTCGAACAAGTTGCTTTCGGTCTTCGTCGATAGATACTTGAGCAATCTTTGTCTGCCTCAGTACTTCAGCCACATCTTTTCGCTGCACTTCCATGTCTCTATCCGCGACCTGCATTCTTTCCCCAAAGTCCTGAAAGAGAGTGTGGAGTGTATTGGCGAAACCGTTCAACTCAGTGGCATACGCCTTGAGCTCGGACCCGTAGGATGATAGCTCTTGATGATTGTGTGAGATTTTTTGCAATGACTCCTGACTCTCTTTCAGTACTCTGAGTACCCTTTCCTCCGCATCGACCTCCCGGAGTTTCATATATTCCTCAACTTCAGACCGCAATTTGAGCAATGTCGAACGCCCCTCCGCAATCGCCATCTGGATCTGAGAGAGTTCTTTTACTGCGTCAAATTGTTCTTGGTCTAAGGTTTGCATATTGGTGATGCTGGGTGAGGTTTTGAAGCCTCCTACGCTCTTCTCGAAGCACCCAGCGATGATTCTATTCTACCACTTCTGCCGTCAAAAGTGCTTCCAACTTATTCTTTCCAAGCCGGGGGTCGAAAGAGATTTCTCTCTTCTTCAACTCAGCAATAATTTGGGCCTTGTCTTGATATACAAAATCTGATCCACTCTCAGTCATCTCAATGACCGAAGCATCAGCGTTTCCTCCTTCCTCTATAGGAAGAACCTTGTTGAGTTCAGCAATTTTCTCGGCCATCTTGTCTGCTTCAGAGGTCGGATTTACCCGTTCCTCTTCATAGACATCCTTCATAATCTTGCTCTTCAACTCAGCCACCCGTGCTTCGTCCCAAAGTGGGCGGTCGGAACCCTTCCCGTCGAGTTCTTTTGCGTCCCGAATAGGAGCGTTCTTCAGCATAATCTGGCGCGCAAGATGCGTTGCAAGATGATCTCCCACGGTGAATGGGGTGAGTAAAGACTTACCGGCGGGCACGGAGAAGTCACGCCCACCATAGCGTGCGCCTAGATCCCCGGTAAAGTCGAAGTCCGAAATATTCGTGATTCGGACAATTCGCAAATCATTATCTTCCATAAGGATGATATTCGTTGATAACTTGGGCTTCGTCGTTCCCAAGGCAGTATCAGTCCTGCTTGCTACCCCCGACATGCGGGGGCAACCAGCAAACTATTACCGAATGTTCACACGAACGAGTGCGAGCTGGTCAGCAGCGGCATTTGCAACAAGTGCAATACCAAGCGCCTGCTCGTCATACGTTCCCTTTGCAGTCGTTGCTTTCACAACCTGTCCAGTCGTGTCGTCACCAGTTACGAAACCGGTCCCGACGACGAGTGCTTCGCCGGCAAGGACGGATCCTTCACCATTGGTGAGCAACCAACCGTAGTCAGAAGCAGCAAACGCGACCTGTGCGATACCGACTGCGCTCTGCACCTTCGAGGTGATAGCAGCCTTGTCGACTTCTCCCATCGTGCGGATGGTGATGTCCGAGTCCGCAACAGCAAGAGCGGTTGCAAACGCAAACTCAGGGTAAAGCTCGAGCGTATCTGCGGAGTTATCCTTGATACGTCCTGCCTGACCGACTCCGGTTCCGTCGTCAACAACGACCCATCCGTCAGCAAACTGTCCGGGAGTCCATCCCGCAGCAGCCTCAGTAATGAACACGATGCGACCTTGTGCATCAGTCGAGGACGACACAGTGTCGACTGCAGTAACTGCGTCCGGAACTGCGACCGATCCCTTTGCGAGGGCGGTGTTCGCCTTCACGTAGACCCATTCGCGTCCGTCTGCGGTCATTGCGCGCTCACCCTTCTTAAAGAGAGGAGCAGTGGTCGTCTGACCAACCGACTGAAATGAAATTTGATTCATGATCTTTTATTTGTTACAGCCATTGGTGCTTAGCCTTTGGCGCTTTGTGGGTAGCACCCACTT
>OFRO01000304.1_pt1 | contig 18466 bp, 26 predicted proteins | sample 1543091 | NCBI WGS metagenome assembly OFRO01 (sample SAMN07774217, study PRJEB24372) | wastewater metagenome | isolation source: Exp Tend NO 10WW | collected 2016-02
GAGGTCGAGGCGGCACGCTATGGCGTCAGCGTCCAGACCATCACCGCCATCCGCCGCGGCGACGCGTGGGCCGAAGTTCTGCCAGCAGCCTCGGTGTTTACGTGGGGAGGCAGTCTTTCATGACCGTATCCACAAGTGCCGGCATGCCTCGCCCCGCCGCATCATGGCTCTCGACCGCCGCTTGGCGTCTGTCTGCCAGCGCACTGTGTTCGATGGCGAACGGATTGCACGAATGAGCGACTACCTCAGCTTCGACCTCGAGGAGTTGGCGGCGTGACCGAAACCACGCTCCCCGATCCGATGGTGCCGCCAGAGGTCGACCTGCGCGACTTCGGGTTTATGCCGCTCGACGTGCGCACGCTTCTGACTTCGTCGCTGTGGATCAAGGCAAAGAAGGATCCTCGTGTCGCGCATGCCGCCGTGTCGCTGTGGTGCGAGTGCTGGCACCAGGTGCCGGCCGCATCGCTGCCTGACGATGACGAGGTGCTGGCGGACCTCGCGCGCTGCGACGCCAAGGAGTGGTCGCGCATCAGGGATCGGGCGCTGCTGCACTTCGTCAAGTGCTCCGATGGCCGGCTGTACCACCGCCATGTCGCATCGAAAGCTCTCGAATCATGGGAGGCCAAGAAGTCCCAGCGAGCACGCACGGCGGCCGCCACTGCTGCACGTGAAGCGAAGCGACGTTCCGAGCAAGAAGCACGCGACGTTCAACGTAACGCACAACGTGACGAAGCACGCGACGTTGAACGTGACGAAGTACGTGACGTTCACCAAGGGACAGGGACAGGGACAGGGACAGGGACAAAAGAGAAAGAAGAGAGCGCGCAGAGTGTTCCAAGGCCGCAGCGCGCGCCAGACGCTGGCCGGACGGATAACCCGCAGGACGCCGACCAAGGCGCCGACCCGCCGCTGGACGGACACAGCCCGACCCAGGCCGGGAGCGTCTGCAAGGCCATGCGCCAGGCCGGCCTGCAGCAGACGAACCCAGGCGACCCGCGGCTGCTGGCCCTGCTCGAGCAGGGAGCCACCGAGGCAGAGTTCTCCGGGCTGGCGGCCGAGGCAGCGCGCGGCGGAAAGGGCTTCGCGTGGGTGCTGGTGGCGCTGCAGAACCGCCGGGCCGAGGCCGCTGCGATCGCGCTGTCGCCGCCAACCGCGAAGCCGGGCGAGGCCAGCGGGAAGCTTCCGGAGTTCGTCGCGCCGCCGGCCATGACTCCGGAGGAAAGGGCCCGATCCGAGGCCGCTCGCAAGGCCGCAATGGGCAGGCTCGGGAGGGTCGCGTCATGACCGCCCGCGGCTTCAACCCGGAAGCGCCGATGGACGACACGCCGGCGCCGTGCTTCCCGGAGCGCGTGCTGGCCATCTGCCCGACCTGCGTGCGGTGGCGCTCCGCCTTGCCGGTGCCGGCCGACCGCCGGCAGTTCGTGATCCTCGACGCGAGCAGCGTCATCCCGAGCGGCAGCAGCGACTGCGCGCTGCACATCCTTCGGCCCGCGGTGCGGGCCTTCAACGAGCCACAGGAGACAGACCATGAGCCAGCTTGACGTCAAGCGCCGCCGCGAGGTCTACGCGGCAAGGGACGAGGTATACGCGCCGCAGTCTGCCGTGCCAGACGATGCCGCGTACGAGGCCCTGATTCGCAGCGCATGGCGCGTTCCCGGCAGCGTCGCGGCCGACGGGCAGGGGACGTTCTTCGATCCCCACGAACCGATCCACACCGAGCCGGCCGACCTCGACGACGCGAAGCACTCGACCGAGGCCGGAGCAGGCTTCGTGATCGCGGTCGCCGTGGCCGCGCTGGCGATCTGCGCCGGGCTGTTTCTCGCCGGACGGATGGGCGCGCTGTGATCGCGTTCACCGTCCCAGGTCAGCCCATCGGCAAGGGCCGTCCGCGCATCGGGAAGGTGGGCCAGCACGCCCGAATGTTCACGCCAGCCAAGACCGTCAACTACGAGGGCTTGATCGCGCATGCAGCCCAGACAGCCATGCGCGGCGCAGCGCTGGTCGAAGGGCCAGTCTCTGTCGCCCTGTCGATCGAGTGCCAGATCCCCGCGAGCTGGTCCGGGAAGAAGCAGCGCCTCGCCTTGGCCGGCGAGGTGATGCCGACCACAAAGCCGGACGCCGACAACGTGGTGAAGGCGATCTTCGACGGGCTGAATGGCGTGCTGTGGCGCGACGACGTCCAGGTGGTGGACCTGCGTGTCCGAAAGCGCTATGCGTTGACGCCGTGCGTGCGCGTCGAGGTTGCCACACTGGTCGACGCGGCGCAGCAGATCGAGATCGCGGCATGACCAGCGACGAAACCACGCGCCAGGCGCCCGGCGAATCGTTCCGGCATCGCGGCCTCGGAATGGCGATGCGCTTCCGCTGCGGCGCGTGCTCGAAGCCAAGCGACACGAACGGCCGGAGACTGCGCCACGTCTCCGGCTTGCGCACGTACGTCTGCAAGGCTTGCGCGGCTGGCATCGACTCGCGGAGGAAGGCATGACCTGCGACGCCTGCGACCGCGCCCGCCAGCATCCGCAATCGGGCCGCTACAACGCGAACTGCGACGGGTGCGCAGCTCGAGCACTCTCCCGCTCGGCAGACTTCGCAGAAGCTGCGCGCCAGGGCAACATGACGCCGCGCTACCGCATGGCGCTGGCGGCCTTCTTCCCGAAGGAAGAGCAGCGCGGGCATGCGATGGTGAAGGACTGGGCGCTGGCGAACGCCGAAGGCCGCGAGTTGGCCGGCTGAGGCCGGCGGCCCGGAGATGCTGCAATTGGACCTCTTCGCCGACCTTCCTATCCCGCCAGGCGCATGCCAATGGAAGCGGGCCAGCACGCATCATCCTTCTGCGTCGGAGACGATCCTTGCAGCCGAGCAACTGGCGTTCAACTTCCGATTGCGCACGCTGGTCTGCGACCGTGACGACGCCTTCGACTACCCGCGGCATGACGTCGTCAGCGCCAGCGCAGCCGCCGCGCCGGAGACGACGGCTCCGCGGTCGATCTTCGACTTCGCGGCCGCGTTCAAGAAGCTCAAGGCACGCGGAAGGTTCGGCGCAGCGGATGGGTTCAAGACGACCGCGGCCGCAACTGCGAACCCGGTCAACCGCGTCGAGATCGAACTCGGCGTGACCAGGCATGTCGGCGCTGCATACCCAGCACGGTGGACACCTGAAGACGAAGAGCGCGAGCGCCAGCGCCGGGCCCGGCAGCGGCCGCCGAGGCCGACGCGCAAGGCCAAGACGCGCGGGCGCAAGTTGCTCGAGCTCGTTGGCGACGAAGAACAGGAAGACTGATCATCATGGGTGGCACGAACGCCAACAGCGCAGCCAAGGCACGCAAGCTGAAGCACCAGGAACTGGCGCTGGATCTGCGCCGCGCTGGCATGTCCTACGCCGCGATCGGCCGGAAGCTTGGGCTGAGCAAGAGCCGGTCGCACGCTCTGGTCCAACTCGGCCTGGAGGAGGCTCGGGCACACATCACCGCGTCGGCCGATGATCTGCGAACCGAAGAGCTGTCTCGCCTGGATGGCATGCTCGCCAAGGCCTACCCGATGGCGGCGAAAGGCGACCTGCAGGCGATCGACCGAGTGCTGAAGATCGGGGAGCGGCGCGCGCGCCTCTTGGGCCTTGACGCTCCAATGCGGACAGCTCTGGAGGGTGGCGGAGACGGCGCGCCGCCGATCTCCACCGAGGCCAAGGTCACCTTCTACATGCCAGACAACGGGCGTGGCTGAACTGATCGGCATTCGTCCGCAGGCAGGACCGCAAGAGCGCTTCCTTTCGTCTTCGGCGGACATCGTTATCTATGGCGGTGCGGCTGGCGGCGGCAAGTCGTGGGGCCTCCTCATGGAGCCGCTGCGGCACGTCACCACCAACCACCAGTTCGCCGCGGTCTTCTTCCGGCGCAACACAACTCAGATCCGCAACCCAGGCGGCTTGTGGGACGAGAGCCGCACGCTGTACCCGCTGCTCGGAGCGCGGCCAGCGAAGGCGGTGCTCGAGTGGCGATGGCCATTCGGCGGACTGGTCAAGTTCGCCCACCTTGAGCACGAGAGCACCGTCTATGACTGGCAGGGTGCGCAGATCCCGCTGATCTGCTTCGACGAGCTGACGCACTTCACCAAGGCCCAGTTCTTCTACATGCTGAGCCGCAATCGCTCGACGTGCGGCGTGAAGCCATACATCCGCGCGACGACGAATCCGGACGCCGACTCTTGGGTGAAAGAGTTCATCGCCTGGTGGATCGACCAGGAGACCGGCTATGCGATCGAATCGCGCTCCGGTGTAGTTCGGTGGTTCATCCGGATCAACGACACCATCGTCTGGGCTGATTCTCGGCAGGACTTGGTGGAGAAGTACGGGAGGCCCGACCTTCCTGAAGACCACCCGGACCAAGTCCTGCCGAAGTCCGTGACCTTCATCACCGCGAAACTCGACGACAACAAGATCCTTCTGGCGAAGGACCCGGGCTACAAGGCGAACCTGATGGCGCAGAACGCCGTCGAGCGCGCGCGCCTGCTTGGCGGGAACTGGAAGATCCGCCCGGCGGCCGGGCTGTACTTCCGGCGGCAATGGGTCAAGGTCGTCGACGCTGCGCCAGCTGGCATCGAGCTCGTGCGCTACTGGGATCTGGCCGCTACGGAGAAGACCACCGACAACGATCCAGACTGGACCGTGGGCCTGAAGCTAGGCTTCAACCGGGCCACGAAGCGAGCCATCGTGCTACACGCAGTGAGGATGCGCGAAGGGCCGCACAAGGTGGAGGAAGCGATCGTCAACACTGCGGCGGCCGATGGGCGGTCGGTGCGCGTCGCACTACCTCAAGACCCAGGGCAGGCGGGCAAGAGCCAAGCGCAGAACCTGATCGCAAAGCTGGCCGGGTTCAACGCATCGGCTCGATCGGAGCGCGGCGACAAGATCGTCCGGTTCAGCCCGTTTAGCGCGCAGTGCGAGGCCGGCAACGTCGAGTTTCTGCGCGGCGCGTGGAACAGCGATGTCTTCGACGCGCTCGAGGCCTTCCCTGACGCAGCCCATGACGATGACGTGGACGCGTGCAGCGGGGCCTATGCGCAGTTCGTGACGCCGGCGGCCGGCATCCTGCTCTGACGAGGTGGCGCGTCCCTAGCATCCATGCGCATGGCCGAGATCACCGTCAACACCTCCGACTACGCAATCCGCTGCGCGCGCGAGGAACTCGCCGGCTGGGCCGGATCGCTGGATGCGAAGCGGCCGCGCGCCTGGAGCCAGTACGGCTATCCCGACACGGTCACGTTCCAGCATCTCCTGAACGCGTACAGCCGCGGCGGTCCTGGCCACGGAGCGGTGCATCGCATCCTCGACAAGTGTTGGCAGGAGCGCCCGCGCATCAAGCAGCCGGAAGCCGACGAGCCTACCGAGTGGGAAACGAAGCTGTCCAAGTTGCTGACCGGTATCAACGCCTGGTCCAAGCTGCGCGACTTCGACCGCCGCAACATGGTCGGTCGCTACGCTGCGCTGATCTACCGCGTCGCCGACGGCCGCCGGCTCGATGAACCGCTGCAGAAAGCGGCGAGGCTGGTCGACCTGATCCCGGTCTACGAGGACCAGATCAAGGTCACGCAATGGCACTCGGACATGGCCGACGCCGAGAACTACGGCAAGCCGGCGATGTGGCAGTACAAGTCCCGCAGGCCCGGTTCGATGAATGACACGCAGGGCCGCCCTGACGAGTGGGCCGATGTGCACCCGAGCCGTGTTCAGGTGCTCGCCGAGGGCAGCGTCGGCGACGACTTCTTCGATGGAGTACCGCTGCTGCTGGCAGGCTTCAATTCCCTTGTCGACCTGGAGAAGATCAGCGGCGGCAGCGCCGAGAGCTTCATCAAGAACTCGGCGCGCACCGTGGTGCTCAAGTTCGATGCGAACTCGAGCCCGGGGCAGATCGCAGCAGATCCTGGAGGCGCGGTGCCGACGGCCGCGGCGATCAAGACCGCGATCGAAGAGAAGATGCAGGCGCTCAATCGCAACATCGACAGCAGCCTCGTGCTGCAGGGCGGCGAGGCGAGCACTCTGCAGACCACAGTCAGCGACCCCAAGCCGAGCTTCGAGGTGGCGGCGAACCTCTTCGCTGCTTCGGTGCAGATCCCCTACACGATCCTCTTCGGCCAGCAGACAGGGCGCCTGGCCAGCGATGAGGACAAGGCCGACATGATCGCGCGGTGCAATTCGCGGCAGTGCAACGAACTGACGCCGATGCTCGAGCAGTTCGTCAGGCGCATGCAGGCGGCCGGGCTGGTCGACGCCGGAGAGTTCGAGATCGAATGGCCGCCGCTGGATGCTCCCGGAGACGATGCGAAGTACGCGAACCTGGCGAAGCTCACCGGCGCGATGCAGCAGGCGTTCGCTGCTGGCCTGTCGGAGCCAATCTTCGACGCCAACGAGCTGCGTGCCGTGGCTGGGTTCGAGCCGCGCGCTGACGACGGCATGCCGACCGAGGGTAATCCGCTGGCCGGCGACCCGGCCGATGATCCGCTCGACGATCCGCAGGCTGCGCCGCGGCCGCGCGTGGTGGCTTCGCGGTCAGCGTGAAGTCAGTCGCGCCGGTCCGCAACCCAGCGATCCCCGGCACCCCGAAAGACCGGACCGGCACAGCCGGCATCCTGCGGCGCGCCTACGCTGAGATCCGCAAGCGCTTCGCGACGATGGAGCGTGAACTGCTCGCCGTCTTCGACAGGATACCGGTCTATGCGGTCAACGATCTGCGCGGGCCCGAGGTTCGCTACGGCTTGACGCCGCAGCAGCTGGCCGGCATCGCCGAGGAACTGCAGGCGACGCTGGCGCGCTGGATCCTCGACGAGCGCGAGGTCGCGCACAGCTTCTGGTGGGACCGCTACACCGAAGAGGCAGCGCATCTGGGCACTGCGCAGAGCTCGGCGAACCTGGCCGGTCTGTCGGCCACCTACGCCGCGGCGCGCAGTCTGGCCGCCGTCGTCTACAGCGAGCCCTACCGCAACCGGATCGCCATGGCCAAGTTCAAGAGCTACGAGCACTGGACGGGCCTGGCCGCTGAGCAGCGCGCGTCGCTGGCGCAGGTGATAGGCCAGGCAGTGGCTGACGGCCTGAACCCGAAGGCCGCGCGCAAGCTGATTCAGGAGCGCCTCGAGGTAGGCAAGGCCAAGGCGCTGGACTACGCGCAGACCGACATCACCGACACGCTGCGCCAAGCGCGGTGGGCCGAGGATGAAGCAGCCGAGGCCGAGTTGGGCGTAAGGACCGGTGAGCTGTGGACATCTGCTCTTCTCGCGACCACCAGACCGTGGCACGCCAGCCGAAACGGGAAGGTCTACACGCGGGAGGAGGTCCGCGCCTTCTATGCGGAGCGTGGAAACCGATACAACTGCCACTGCAGCCAGACGGCATGTCTGCTCGACGCCGACGGGAAGCCGATCCTCACCAAGAAGCTGCAGTCGACGATGTCGAACGAGCGCAAGACGTGGCAGAGCCGCCACGGAAATCGCTGACCACGCTCCTCCCTAGCATTCCGCAGCAACTCCCCCAAGGGTTGCTCATGAAGCGAACGAAGCGCGTCCACCTCCTGACCACGGTCAACGCGGCCAACGTCAGCAAGGCCGGCAGCACGTACACCATCAAGGATGTCTGCGGCGCCGTCGACGACCTGGTGATGAACGCCATGCTGTACCCGGCCGATCAGCTGGCCGCCGGCGTCGAGACGCTGAACGACAAGCCAGCGCCGGCCGGCCATCCGAAGAACGCGGCGGGGCAGTACATCAGCGCCACCAACGGCGCTGCGCTGGCGTCGGCCTGGATCGGTTCCTACTGCGTCAACGCCAGACACGAAGGCGGCCGCACGCTGGTCGACGTCGTCGTCAACGAGGCGCAGGCCAAGGCGGCGCCCGCCGGCGCGAAGCTGGTCGACCGCCTGGATGCAGCGATCTCCGGCGCGAACAGCGACCCGATCCACGTCAGCACCGGCCTCATTTGCGACATCGTCAACGCCGGCGGCGAGAGCCGCGGCAAGAAGTACGAGCGCATCGCCACGAACATCCGCTACGACCACCTGGCGATCCTCGTCGACGGGCAGGGCGCTGCGACCCCGCAGGATGGTGTCGGCATGTTCCTGAACTCGGCCGGGCAGGCGGAAGAGGTCGAGGCCATCACCGTCAATGCCGAGCCCGAGGACCGCCGCAGCGCTGGGCTCATCGCCTGGATCCGCAAGCTGGTCGGCAACGGCACCGAGGTGAGCTTCGACCAGATCACCTCTGGCCTGTACGCGCTCATGCAAGAGGGCTGCTGGATCCGCGAGGTCTTCGATCGCTACTGCATCTGGACCGACCGCGACGGCAAGCTGTGGAAACAGGACTACGCGGTCAGTTCCGCGGGCTCCGTAGCATTTTCTTCAGACCCGGTCGAGGTCACTCGCAAGGTCGAGTACCAGCCCGTCACCAACCGAAAGGAAGACGATCCCATGAAGGACAAGATCCTCGCCGCGCTCAACGCGGCCGGCATCAAGACGGACGGCCTGGACGAATCCCAGCTGCTGACCGCGTACAACTCCCTGGTCGCCAAGCCGGCCGAGGACAAGCTCACCGCGGCGAACTCGAAGCTCGCCGAGCACGAGGCCGCCGCGCGCGCCGCGGCCGACGCCGAACTGGCAACCCTGGCGACCGAGCTGGCCGTCAACAGTTCGCTGAAGCCGGAAGACTTCAAGGCGATGGGCCTGGCCCGCTGCAAGGAGCTGAAGGCCAACTCGAAGGCGGCGCCGATCGTCGTCGGCAACAGCGGCGGCCAGCCGGCCAACCCCTACGCCGACCACGACCCGAACAAGTTCCTCAACCTGAAGGAGGCCGCGTAAATGGGCACTCGTGCATACCTCGGGCCGGTCGACGAGACGCCCAAGACCGTCAGCGACAAGACCGTCGCCGGCGCCTACCTGCCGTGCACCTTCGTCACCGAAGGCGCGTCGACGCTGACCCAGGCGACGGCCCCGGCCGGCTACCTGCGACTGCTGATGAACCGCGACTACTACGCGGCGTCGGCGGACTACCTCGACACGGTCAACCCGCTGCTGAAGGCCTACGCGAGCGGCGACAGCGGCGTTGCCGCAGTGCTCAAGCCGGGCCAGCGCTTCCTGGTCGCGGTCGCCGCCGCGACCTACAGCTTCGGGCAGGAACTGACCGTGGCGGCCGCCGGCCGCGCCGCAGCCGCGGCCTCGACGAACCAGGTGGTCGCGTTCTCCCGCGGGTCCGGCGCCAAGAGCGCGGGCGACCTGATGGAGGTCGAGATCGCCAACTGCTACACCAAGCCGTGATCGGGGACTGAAAACATGCTGATCTTCACCAACCAACAGACCGCCGTCCGCAACGCAGCGCTGGCCGCCTTCGATCGCCGCGAGTCCGAACTGCTTGCGCAGGCCGGCGGCTCGCTCATGGTGGGCAACGCGGCCCCGATCGGCCTGGACGCCTGGCGCCGCATCGACGCGCGCGGCGCGATGATCCAGCGCGACGTGCTGGCCGTCTTCAACCGCCTGGCGCGCGCGAACTCGACTCCGACCGAGATCGGCGACATCATGTCGCTGTACCCGAAGGTTGGAGACTCGGGCGCCGCCTCGGTGTCGATGGACGGCCGCGGCGTCGGCAGCGCCGACGCGGCCGCGGTGAGCTTCGCCGGCACGCCGATCCCGGTGATCCACTCCGAAGCCGCCTTCGGCTGGCGGCAGTGGGCCGTGATGACCAAGGGCGGCGGGCTGCAGTCGGCCGACTCGCTGGCGAACAACCAGCGCGTCGTCGCCGAGAAGCTCGAGGACATGGTCATCAACGGCCTGTCGTCCATCGTAGTCGGCGGCTCGACGATCTACGGCCTGAAGAGCTTCCCGGACCGCAACAGCGGCACCTACGGGGCGTTCAACCTGAACGGCGGCACCGGTGCGAACTGGGCGACGGCGTTCACCACGACGCTGCAGTCGCTGATCACCGACAACAGCTTCGGCCAGGCGACCGTCTTCGTGAACTACGCCGACTGGTTCTTCGCCGGCGTCACCGACTACGTGGCGAACTACCCGACGACGATCGCCCAGCGCATGCTGGCCATGCCGGGCGTGCGCGAGGTGATCCCGTGCAGCAAGCTTGCGGCCAACGACATCATCGCGGTCAACAACATCGACAGCGGCGAGTGGGGCTCGATCCTCTCGGCGATGCCGATGACGACCCGGCCGAAGACGCGCCTGAACACCGAGGACGACTACGTCTTCCAGGTGATGGCCGTCGCCGCGCCGCAGTTCCGCAGCGATGCGAACGCGCGGTCGCACATCGCGGCCTACACGCGGACCTGATCGCCATGAAGGTGACGATCACGCACCTGAAAGCGGCCTGGCCAGCCGGCGCCAAGGTCGGCGACGTGCTCGAGCTGGACAGCGTTCCGGATTGGGCCGTCGGCAAGTGCGTGCCGGCGGCGGACGACGCCGAGCCGACCGTGTTCGACGCTCACGTCGACGTCGACGACGCCGACGGCCAGCCGGCCGCACCGGTGTCGGACGACGAGGCCCGGATCGCGGAATCGCTCGCGGCTGCAGATGCCCAAGCGGCCGAAGAGGCTGCGGCCATTCGTCGCAAGGGCCGGAAGTGATCTCCGCGGCGCAGGCCACGCAGTACCTCGACCAGGCGCTCGGCGTCGGCATGCCGGCCTTCCTGGTCAGCGCCGCAGTCGAGAAGGTCGAGGCGGCCGAGGCCGCGATGATCGACGCCGGCTACAGCGACGCCGACCAGACGCTGATCCAGTGCATGGCGGTGGCACTCGTGGCGGCCGGCGGTGACCCGCGTCGCATCTCTTCGCAGGGCGCCGCATCCGGCGCCTCGCGCTCGTTCAAGTACCGCGACAGCGACCTGACCGCGCTGCGCCGATCACTCGCCGCACTGGACACCGCCGGGACGGTCGCGCAGATCGTCGGGCCGGATCCTTCGGCGCAGGCGATGTTGATGGTCGTCTGCTGATTCGCCAGCCCCACACCCACCCCAACCGAAAAGGGACGCTCCATCATGAAGTTCATCGACTCCATCCGCCAAGCGGCGCTCGTCTCCGCGCTGGCCTTCGCTGCTCTGTTCGGCGCGCTCGCGCCCACCGCCTCGCACGCCGCCGCCATCGGCGACGCCACCGAAAACTCGCTGATCGACTTCTTCCTGCGCGGGCAGACCTATACCCCGCCGGCCACCGTCTACATCGCGCTGGCCACCGCGGCCGGCAGCGATGCAGCCTGCGGCACCGAGGTGTCGGGCGGCAGCTACGCGCGCGCCTCGATCGCCAGCTCGCTCACGAACTGGGCCGGCACGCAGAGCGCGGGCAGCACGGCGGCCAGCTCGGGCACCGGCGGCACCACCTCCAACAACATCGCGGTGAACTTCGCCACGCCCAGCGCCGGATGGGGCACGGTGGTGGAGTTCTGCGGCATGAGCGCCAGCTCGGGCGGCACGCTGCTGTTCCGCTCGTCGCTGACGACCTCGAAGACGATCAACTCGGGCGACACCGTGTCGTTCCCGATCGGCTCGATCACCTTCCAGATCGACAACTGAGCGCGAGGCCACACCATGCGCAAGATCCTGTCGACCCTGGTGCTGCTGCCGCTGCTCGCGCTGCTCGCGCTGCTGCAGGCGTGCCAGACGATGCCGGTGAGCCTGGCCGGCGCGGCGCAGTCCATCGCGCCGGTGGCCACGGCCACGCTCGCCACCAACCCCTGCGAGGCCGCCACCGCGGCCGGCTACACGCAGACCATCAACGCGCGCCGCGCGGCGCTGAAGAAGCTGGCCACGGGCGCCTACACGGCCGACCAGGCCAAGCGCGTGCAGGCCGCAGCGGACGAAGCGCGCGCGGCGCTCGACGCGTCGTGCAACGGCGCGGCGGTGAACAACGTGATGTTGCTCATCGCCGTCGATCGCGTGAAGAACCTGCGCAACACCCTGGAGGCCCTGCCGTGAAACTCGACCTTGCCCGAACCGTGGCCGTTGCGCTGACGCAGGCCGTGAAGGACGCCGAGGCCTCCGGCGCCCAGGAGATCAGCATTGCCGACGTGCTGCGCGGCGCCGACGATGCCGCGCGCGACGAGCTCGAGCAGGCGATCGACCAGAAGCTGGCCCAGCCGCCGGGCGCCTGACGCTCCCAATCGTGATGCGAACGCACGCAGCACCAGCGGCGTGCGGATCGCCCTGACCCACGGACCGGACCGATGGCCACGCCGACCAACGTTCACTACACGCGGGCCACAGCAGGGCCGATCGCGGGCGGGCGCTCGGTGTTCGGCGCCTCTGCAGCAGCACAGGCAAGTGCAGGTGCCGCGCTGGCGATCGCCAAGGCGATGGCCGCCGCGGCGACCGGGGCCATGCTCGTCTCGGGCGGCATCGCGCACAGCGTGCCGCTGTCGGCCGCGGCGCAGGCCGTCGCGGCGGCCACGGCGGCACTGACGACCTCGGGCGCGGGTACCTACCTCGCCACGCAGGCCGCGGCGCTGCTGCCTGGCCGCTGGGTCGAACTCACCGGCATGGGCGGGTTCAACTGGGCGCTGATCGCCAGCCCCAACGGTTCCGGCTCGAGCGTCCTGGACTTCGCCAATCACGGCATGGACGACGAGCCGGCGCTGCGCTTGTCGGCCTACCTCGGCGCGCATCCAGGCGTCGCCAGCATCATCGACTACGACGAGGTAGCCAACTCGTGGTCCGTCGGCTCGCTGCCATTCGGCGGCACCGATCCGCACGGCTGGGCCAGCTCGGCAGCCAACCCGACGACGGGCCATCAGTACATCTACCAGAAGAGCACGAGCCAGTACTGGCGGCGCCTGAGCGGCGCCTCGACCTTCGCGCAGATCGCCACCGACTCGGCATTGTCGAACGAGGAGACCAACGCCCTCGCCTGGGACATGGCGCGCAACGGCTTGATCTCTCTGACCGACGCGGCCGGCGTGCGCTTCTGGAGCAACAGCGCCGGCACGGGGTCGTGGGCAGGGCTGGGCAATCCCGGCGTGGCCGGGCCATACCACACGGCGGCGGCCTACCTGGAGGCGACGCAGGAACTCTTCCTGGCCGACGGCACGTCGGCATCGACGCGCTACTGGTTGCTCAATCAAGCGGGGTCGTTCGCGGGGCCGTTCACTGCCCCGCTGGACGTGGCCTGTGCGGGCAGCAACGGCAACCTGAGCTGTGCCGAGCGCTCGACGCAGCGCCACTTCGTGATCAACCCGCGGAACAACGAGATCCAGACCTTCAATCCGTCGACGCGACTCTGGCGGCCGATCACGCCGAGCAACGGACAGATTCCGCTCAATCGCCCGGCCGGCGCCACGGTCGGCTTCGTCATCTCGATCAAGCGCCACGGCGTGGTGCTGATCGTGCAGGGGCGAGGCAACGGAGCGGCGCCGAACGCCTACCTGTTCAAACCCACGCGCGCACCGATCCTGCCGTCCGTGATCACGATGGCCGCGGGTGGGTCGATCGACGTGGCGCCGTACTGCGAGAACTACAACGCCTCGACGACGCTGCTGTCCCTTCCGCCCGGCACGCCCGGCACCGTGACGATCAGCGGCAGCATCCTCTCGTCCTCGGTCGCGCAGACGCTGACCAACCTCTACCTGCAGGAGACGCCGGTATGAGGCGGCTCTTCGCGTTCAGTTCACTCACGCTGGCATCGTTCGCTGCGATGGCCGAGCCTGCCGAATGCGCCGGCGAGGCCACGCTGGTGGGCCGCACCGACATCCTCAAGTGCGAGCAGTGGTCACTGCCGGAGCCGGACACGAAGTGGTGGCAGCTCGGATGGAAGGGCGACGGCACGAAGACCAGCCCTGTCGCAGCCGTTGCGGGCGACGTTTCCAACGCCACTGTCGTGAACGATGCCGGGTGTATCAGCGGCGCGTGCCTCAAGGTGACGATGGCCGCCTACCAGAGCGGCGCCATCAAGATCCACTGGCCGCTCGCGAACGTCGGCGCAGCGCCGGACGAGATCTATGGCCGCTACTACCTGACGCTCGGCCCGACGTTCGATCCGCGGCTGTGCGTCTCCGGCAACACCGAAGTCGACAACGGCGGGAAGTTCCCGGGGTTCGCCGACGTGCGTACCGATGCGGACCCGAGTTTTCAGTGCGGGAACGGTGGCGACTCGAGTGATGGCGTCAATTGCTGGTCTGCGCGGCTGAAGTTCAGAAACTGCAAGGGGAGCGGCGATGCCAACATCTGCGCGCAGGGCGTCACGCGCCTCGGGTGGTACTGGTACGTGCCGCCCAGCACCGGCCTGAACAGTCAGGACTTCGGTGCGTTCGACAACCAGGGGTGGGGGACCGACCTCCACGGCTCGGCCAGCTCTTGCTCTGCATCGGCCGACAACCACGGCAGCACCGGGACGGAGGGCACGAGCTGCGGCAAGGGCTCTGCCGGGGTCGAGAACGGCGTCCGCCATCGCGTCGAGCTCTACCTCAAGATGAACACGGTGGGCCAGGCGAACGGCGTCGCGCGCGCCTGGGTCTTCCCGGTCGGCGCGGACGGCACCGACATCGCCGCGCCGATGAAGTACGAGAAGACGAACATGGTCTTCAGGGTCGCCACCCATGACAACCTGCACGTCCGCACGTTCTGGCTCAACGTGCACGCCGGCGGCGAGTCGATGGGGCTGTGCACTGCGTCGTACGTGCTGCTCGACCAGCTGGTGATCGCCACGCAGCGCGTCGGCGCCTTCCGGGCAACGGGCAGCTACAAGTCCGGCCCCTTCACGCTGCAGGTGAACTGAATGGCCGACAAGTTCTACGCGCCAAACACGTCCGGCAGCACGATCGACACGTCGGCCAATCCGCCGAGCGCGGGGCAATACGGCATCTGCTGGGCCGTCACGGACTCGACCATCACCAGCGGCGTGGGCCCCGGCACAGGCTGGACGCAGATCGGCCTGTGGCAGGTGACGAGTGCCCCGGAGCAGAGCCTGGCTGTCTGGGTCAAGGACACGCCATTCGCAGGCGGCGAAACCTCGATCGGCGTTACCACCAGCACGGTGTCGCTCAACGGTGCCGCGGCGCTGGACAACATCGACTCCACGCCGTTCCCGCTGACCACGCTCACCGCGGCGATCGCGACCACCGGTGCGACATCGATGACGGTCGCGAGCGCTTCGCAGTTCCCGAGCGCGGGCAACTACGACGTACTGATCGACACCGAGATCATCACGGTCACCGCGGGCCAGGGCACCGGCACGTGGACCATCACCCGAGGCGCGCGCGGCACGACCGCGGCCACCCACGCCAATGGCGCGAACGTGAAATGGCTGCCGCCTGCCGCAGCCAACGACAACACGGCGGCCGCGTCGCCGAGCACGATCAGCCTGGCGATCAACCTCGGCGCTGGCTCCGCGCACCGGATAGTCGCAGTGCTGGGCTCCGACGTGGCGCCGAGCGTCGACGCGGTGCACACCTTCAGCGACACCGGCGCACTCAGCTGGTCGACCGGGGCGGACCAACGCGACGGCATTCGCAACGTCGGCGTCGGCTGGGCCGACAAGCCGAGCGGCGGCTCGACCACGGTGACCGGCACCACTACGCACACCGGCGCCACCGCGGGGCGTGCGATGTTCCTCATCGGCCTGCGCAAGGTGGGCGGCGGCAGCACGACGCAGGACCTGGCCGGTGACGCTGCCGCCCAGGCCGCCGCGAGCGCGGCCGCGGCTGTCGGCAAGCCGCTCGGCAGTGCCGCCGCGGCCGCTGCGGACGCGACGGCCAACCTGTCGAAGACCGACACGCTTGCGGGCAGCGCGCAGGGCCAGGTCAGCGCCACCGGGCAGCTGCAGGGCGGCGCGACGATCACCACGCCGCCGCTCAAGAACAACACCGGCACCGTGCTTGCCAGCGAGGCCGGTGCCACGGTGCACGTCTACACGCTGGCCGGCGTTCTGGTGGTGACCAAGACCGGGCAGACCACCAACGGCACCGGCGTGATGGCGATCAACGACGCGCTGCTCAACGGCGGCACGACCTACCGCGTCGTCATCGTGCTCGCCTCGGGCGCCGAGGGCATGGACAAGCTGGCGGCGGCATGAGCATCCGGGTCGACAGCTCGAGCCTGATCAGCGGCGCCGTCGTCTGCGGCCACCGCGGCCTGGGCGTGCTCGGCTCCGCCGTGCCGTCGACCGGCGACCAGGGGCCCGGCTACGTCTACCCGAGCCTCTCGCTGCCCGCGGACGCGAGCAAGGAAGTGCGCGGCCTGATCGTCACGCCGCCGTCGACGGGCATCTTCACCGCGTTCGAGGACTCGAGCTTCACGCTGACGGGCGCGCCGAACGGCGGCTACGGCTTCGTCTTCCGGCTCTTCGTCGACGGCGTCGATCAGGGCACCGCGAACGCGACCGTCAACATCGGCCCCGTCGACCTGGCCGGCAATGCCGCGGTGCAGGCGAGCGTGGCCGCGGCGCTGCAGGTGCTCAAGAACCTTGCCGGCAGCGCAACGGCCAACGCAGCGGTGAGCGCGGGGCTCTCGCTGGGCGTCAGCCTGGTCGGCGCCTCGCTGGGCCAGGCCTCGGCCACAGCGCAGATGGCGCACGGCGTGCCGCTCGCCGCCAGCGCGGCCGCGGTGAGCAGCGCGACGGGCGCGCTGTCCTCGAGCAGCGGCCTGCAGGGCGCGGCGGTGGCGGTGGCAGGCGCGACCGGCCAGCTGGCGTTGAGCATCGCACTGCAGGGCGCAGCGCTGGCCAGCGCGACGGCGACGGGCACCTTCAACACCGCGGTTAACCTCGGCGGCGCCGCGGCCGCTGCTGCCGGCGCGAGCGGCACGCTGTTCATCACGGTGCCGCTCAACGCCCAGGCGCAGGCGATCGCCGCCGCCGGCGGCGGCCTGGTGCTCACGGTGCTGCTGGGCGGCCAGGCGCAGAACCAGGCATCGGCCGGCGCGGCGTTTGCGGAGCAGGTGCTGCTCACCGGCGCGGCCGGCGGGCAGACCACAGTGGCCGGTAACCTCCAAGTCCAAGCGGCCGAGCTCTCGGCTTTCTACCGCTACGACGTCCCGGCGAGTTCTCTCAGGTACGACATCCCTAGCATCACGGCAGGCATCACCATCTGAGATTGGCAGGGAGCATTGATGACGACCGGAGCGGCGTGGAACTTGGACGATCCGAGCAAGCCATGGACGCCATGGGATCCGGACGCGAACGTCATCATCCCCATCGGGGTCGCTGATTGGCTCACCGACCTCGGCACGTCCTACGGATCGCACCAGGTCATCACCGCTGCTCCGCTCGAGTGCGCTGACGCCGGCAGCTACGCCTCCGGGACGATCGGCGTCCGCATGAAACTGGTCGCGACGCCGACGTACACGGCGGGCAAGAAGTACCCATTCACGCTGCGTCTGATCGGTTCCGACACCGTCACCAAGGACGATCGCACGCTCTGGCTGAAGGTCAAGGACCGCTGACCGAGCCTCCCTAGCATGCCTTTGCATGAGCGCATCGGCATCCTGGAGCTACACGAGCAAGGCCACCCACTGGCCTCTGCTCGGCCGTGACGACTGGACCGGCGTGCAATCGTTCGGCGCGCCCGTGGCGTTCTCCTGCGACTACAGCGCGGAGTCGGTGCGCATGACCGACGACCGCGGCGTCGAGTTCACGACCCGGCAGATCCTGCACACCGAGCGGTCGACGATCAAGCAGGGCGACATGGTGCTGATTGGGGTCTCCGCTGTCGTCAGCCCGATCGCGGCGGGGGCCTTCGAGGTCCGCGCGGTCACCCGCTACGCCGACACCTTCGACAAGCTCGCGGACGATTACCGCGTGGCGACCTGAGGCGAACAATGGCCGGCGCGCGCATCGTCAACAACCTGCCGCAGTTCACGGACCGCGTGCAGCGCCGTGCCGCGCGCGGCATGACGCAGGCGCTGATCCTCGGCGCGTCCGAGGCGAGCGTCCTCACGCCGATCGCCACCGGAACGCTGCTGAACTCTCAGTTCCGCGACGTGCGTGCAAGCGGGTCCGGAGTGGTCGGCACGGTCGGCTACACCGCCGACTACGCGCTGCCCGTGCACGACCCGAGCAACCCGCAGAACTTCCGCCGGCCGAGCGCCGAGAAAGAATTCTTGAAGAAGGGCTTCGAGCGCGCCGAGCCGCAGATCCGCGCCGTGCTCAAGGGAGCGATCAAGGTATGAGCACCGCCGCGGCCGATGCCGTGCGCGCGTTCATCGCGCCGCTGCTGCCCGCCTGGCGCGTCCAGTTCGGTCGGTGGACCGATGGCACCAAGACAGATCGGTACGCGGTGCTGCGGTCCGTCGGCGGCCTGCCTGCGGCGCTGGTGCGCGAACCTCTGTTCACGCTGACGCTCATCGGCGCTCTCAACGACGACGCATCCGCCGTCGGGGGCGCCAGCGACACGCTGATCGAGGCGATGCGCGCCAGCAGCGGATCCATCGTTCTCATGCAGCCGGCCGAGCCGGTCTTCTCCACAACCGACGACGGCCGACCGTCGTGCGAGTTCGCCATCTCGGCAAT
>OFRO01000306.1_pt1 | contig 18402 bp, 36 predicted proteins | sample 1543091 | NCBI WGS metagenome assembly OFRO01 (sample SAMN07774217, study PRJEB24372) | wastewater metagenome | isolation source: Exp Tend NO 10WW | collected 2016-02
CATACCTCATGAGGGGGAGGAGGAAACCAAGCAACTAGTGGTGCAGGAGGGGGAGGCGGGGGAGGCGACGGTGGCGCGGGTGGCGCGGGAGCAAATAACGTCACGTCGGACAGCAACGGTGTCAACGGATCGAATGCCGGGGGGCGAAGAGCCGGAGGAGGCGGCGGTAGCGGCGCTTGGATGCCATACAACTCTAGTACCACACGGACTGGGGGTACGGGCGGGACCGCTGGGGCATCGGAGAACGTTCTCGTCGTGCAAAACCTATCCTTCGGTTAAGACATCCTCACCCTCTGCGCTATGGCCGGTAATGATAATTCAAAGGCTGGTCTATTCCGAAGGCTGGCACAAAATGAAATCACCTGGGTTGCCATTTTCGTAGTCATTGCGCTCAATATCCAAGGGAACTTTTCAGAGGTAACAAAGGGGTTGGAGATTGTCAAAACGACAATGGCGCAGGTTGTGAAGAATACGGACGGGCTGGCCTCTGACGTTGATGAGTTAAAGGATGCTGTGAGTACCCTGAGAGCGGACTACGCGGCTCTGAAAGCACAACTGGAAGCGGAAATGAAAGCACAATCCCTAAGCCGATAATCCCATTGTATGAAATCAGTCCTGTCCACTAGGCTCATTCAAGGCTTCCGCAATAAGCGTCCCGTGTATGACAAGGTGAAGGGACACACGGGCGTTGACCTTGATTTCAAGAACGAGGCGCTTTTCACGCCTCTAAGCGGAACGGTCGTTGCCTACGTCAAGCAAACGGAAATGGGGAACTGCCTCTACGTCAGGCACGACGCTTCCGGCGCGGTGCTTGTTTTCGCGCATCTTTCCTTTACGATAGTCAAGAAGGGCGACAAGGTGAAGCGCGGGGATTCAATCGGGAAGTCGGGGAATACGGGGACAATCACGACGGGCGCACACTTGCACTTTGAGATCGTCTGCCCTGCACCGTACCGGCCAGAGGATAAGGTTATGACGCGCTCCTTGCCGGGCGCAAAAGGCTTCAACACCGACCCGCTGCCTTTCATTCGGGATCAGTACAAGAAATACGGAGTTTCTAACCCTTAATCCCTTTACCCTATGGACGCGATTCTCTCCGCGCTGTTGTCGTCGGACAACATTCAATACGCGATCGCTGGCGCGGCGATCACTGGCCTTATTCAGCTTTTCCAGTACAAGGGCTGGATGCAGAAAATGGGGCTTTCCTCAAAGTGGCTTCTGATAGCCTTTGCCTCAATAGGAGGGATGGTCTACGCGGCCTTCACGATCTACCTTCCCGCTGAATGGCAAGCGCAAGTCACGTCGTTTTTCAGCGCAAGCACAGGGTATGCGGTCCTGATTCATCAGTTCCTTGTACGACCTGTGAAGGAAAGAAAAGGCTCAGGTGAATAGTAGCGGGTACAAACCGCTTAAAATAGCCTTCCGTGCTGAGGGCTATTTTCTTTATATTCACTATTGACAGTGTACAGGAGGAGGTATATCATAGGGACGTATCATAACAAAAACACTATGAAAACAGTCCTAATGACTGTCGCGGCCATTGTCTACGACCTCCTCCTTCATTCCGTAACCGTCCTTTCCTAGGTTGAACGATCATAAAACGTACCATCACAGGCCAACGCCCGCGCAAAGGAGATACGCCTCCTACGGAATTATCCTTGGGGTTCTTTTCTTCATTATGTCGCTATGACAAACGAAATACTGCTCCCCGTATTCCTGTCCATTGTCAATGTACTGCTCATCTCATCATCCTGTGCCTTGTAGCGCAGATTTTTTGGCTTCTCGTCAAAGACAAAAAGCCTACGTTCTTTGACCACCTCCTAGACTGCATTTTGTTGGTCTGTATACCGTTCAGCCTCGGCTCTGCATTCCTAGCCCTTGGATTATGACCGCAGCCTTGCGGAACATCCTGTACGGTGCTGCAATGGCCGTCCTGTGCTTCCTCTCATTCCTTGTTTTCTTCACCGCCGCCTTTACGGTCATCCTTGCCCCGTTCTACATCCTCTACCGCGCCTTCAATGCCATTATTCTGCAACGCTGAATATCAAAGCCTTTCACACTGCATTGCCGGGGAGATCGTGCTAGGCGCATTCTGCCTCCTACTGACGGTCGGGATTCTTTGCGTCTGCGCTTTTGTCATCAATTGGACTATTAAGGAAATTCGATGAAATCAGCCGTACTCTACAAAGGGAGGTTTCACGAGGAGGAAATTGCATTCACGCGCATTTGGGCTATGCCCTCGCCGTGGACGTTCAGCATCCCGGTAGTAGCCCGCTTCCTAGAAAAGTACGTTGGTGATGGTAAAGGCTGGATTGATCCTTTTTCCGGGCGATCAAAACTCGCGGAGATCAGGAACGATCATAACCCGGATTCAGACGCGCAGTATCATTTGGAGGCAGTCGAGTTTGCCAAGAAACTCAGTGGAGAATACGCGGGGATACTCTTCGATCCTCCGTACAGTTTTAGACAAATCAGCGAACACTACAAGGTAGTCGGACAGAAGGCGACGCAGTTGCAGACGAGTATGGCTTTTTATGAGAAGGCAAAAAGCGCCTTTTGTGAAAAGATTAAGCGGGGGGGGGTTGCTATTTCCTTCGGTTGGAACACAAACGGTTTCGGGAAAGCGCGCGGGTTCAAGATCGTTGAAATTATGGCCGTCGCTCACGGCGGCAGCAAGAACGACACTTTAATTACTGTCGAAATAAAGCTATGACCTTCAAAACATCAACCGTCCGCAGCAACGGCGCAGGGAATTGGCTCTGCGGCAAGTGCGAACAGGAAAAAATGTTCAAGGGAAAGACGATCCCTGACCCCATACCGCAGCACTTTAGAACCTGCAAATTGCGTAAAAAGGTGATGAGTCGCGTTGCAATCCGTAATGATATTTGCTCAGGCTGGAAGGAGTACGGCCTACCTAGTAAATCGCAATGCAAGAAGATTGTTGATGACGTGCTTGATTTAATTTCTTACCCCTCATACGAATGACCGATGACGCGCGCGGCACAATCCGCGACGGGGAGTTTCACCCCGCAGCACGGGAAGCCTTTGCCTTCATTAAGGCGATTCCCGTTACCCGCCTCTTAATGTGGCAGGAAGCCTTTTCAAGCAATGCGATTGAGGGCAACCGCCTAGGGGAGATTTGCGGGGAAACCCTTGACCGGATTATGACAGGACGGCCAGTGTCCGACCGCTATGTTCTCGGCCTTGCTTGGACGCTCCGCAGTATGATTGAGGCAGAGGAAGAAATTAGCCCCCGGACTTAATTTAGCCCCTCCCCTAAATACCTATGAAAAACCCGCTCCTGTTCCTCAAGGCTCGTTACCGCCGACTGCGGCACTGGTGGTTACAGCGCCTCGCGCGCAAGCTCCCTCCGGGCAACTACACTGCAACGAAGGATGACGGGGAAACCCTGTTCTTTCAGGTCGTTTGCCGTAAGTGTATGGCAAAGCTGATGCTGGCGGGGAAGGTAACGCGCGGGAAGAAACACAAGCTTACGGAGCGGAAGAACTGCGGGGTTTGCGGGGACAGGAAGAACGTTTTATTTTCGTACCTTTTCAAAAAAGATGGAACAGTCAAACGCGCAACTGTATGACGAAATAAAGCTGCTTTTCAATTTCCCTGATCCGATTCCCGCGCTGATTGTCCTAGTCAAAACGAAGCTCAAGGAAAGGGATCAGGAATGGAGGCGCTTACTCAATTCAGGCCGTAAAATGTACGAGCTTGGCCGTAAGGATGAGAGACAGAGAATAGTAAACGCGCTCCCTAAGTGGAAAGAGAAACCTGCACCTGGATTTGAACAAGGCTTTAATGAATGCCTCCTCCTAGTCGAGGAAGCTTTGAAGCGCAGGGCAGATTCGGAAAATACAGATTGATAATATTTGCGGTATTTGCTATAGTCTAGCCAGTAACCTTTTACCCCCTTCCTTAATTGCTCCTATGCTGATTACCGACTACTCCAAGGAACGCGACCTTGCCGACCTCTGCAAACGCGGGATTCCCTACTGGGATCACGACCTGATTTATAAACTCGTTGAGCTTGATTTGCTGACTGATGAGAAGCTTGCGGAAAAGATCGGGCAGGAATACCCCTTCAAGATCGAGGAAATAGTATTCAAGGCAAGTTCCCGCCGCTGGATCGTGAAAATGGAACTGACGGAACAGGTAGACAACATCGGAAGCCGCTACGTCGCGGCTCTTTTCAAGTCCCCTATTGAGCTTGAGAAGGCAATCAAGGCTTACAAAAGGGAAATCAAGAACCTTGAGAACAATCCCGAACTGTTCCCCGATGACAGCAAGATTGAGGAAAAGCGGCAGAGCATAGCCGACTGCAAGGACAGAATCAAAAAGCTTGCTGCGGAGAGCGAGCTTATTACCTTTGAATGCAGCATTGACACGGTGAAATACACGTCGCGCAAAATAGAAATGTGCGTCATTCAACCTACCGCCGTTGCGATCGCGGAGAACATAGACATACTGACGGGGTACACTTTATTCCTTGTCGAAAAAAAGCAATGAACCTAGACATCCGCGAACTCTTTTTGCCCGCCTACGATGGCATCGGCTGCGAGACTGACTGCGTGGCTCATATCCTGCACGTCAAAGCCCCGTTTGATTCAGGATGGAAGCCCGGCGCTTACGGGCATTCCCGCCTGTTCATTCAGACGATGAGCAACGTTGATAAGACGCTAGGGGATGATTCCCCGGACGGCGACGACTCGCTGGAGCGCCGCCTTATGACGGTCATAAAGTACGGCACAGTGCCAGAGAGTGTTTGGCCGAACACGGTGGCGAACAAGCGAAAGATACCGCCAAAGTCCGTTTTGGCTCAAGCCGTGTTCCCGATCAAGGGGTATAAGCGGATCGGCCTTGATGACATTTCAAGCCGCCTAGAGGCGAAGAACCCGGTTGCGGGCAAGATTCCCATTTTCAGGCAGTTCCGCAGCGCCGTAGCGGAACGGACGGGCAGGGTTCCGGTAGGAAACACGCCGCCCGGTTCAAATCACGCTATGCCTATCGGTTTTGAGGACGCGGATCAATTCGGGTTCCTCAATGACTGGGGACTTGAGCGCGGGGATAAGGGCTGGTACTACGTCTACAAGTCATTCCTCAAGAAATTTGAGGCGCAGTGCCGTTTCTATGACGTGCTATTTCGTTGACTTCCCTGGCTGGCCGAGTAAAAAGGACTTACTTTATTTGCACTATTTACAATAACACTATGGAAACCGTTATCACTTCGGAACCATCCCCGAAGTCCCGCCTTGCCGCGTTCATCCTCTGTTTCTTATTCGGGACGTTCGGGCTTCACCGCTTCTACGTCAGAAAAATAGGGACTGGTGCGCTGATGGTACTCACCCTAGGGCTGTTCGGATTCTGGACGCTCTACGACTTTATCCTTATCACGGTCGGAAGCTTCAAGGACAAGCAAGGCCGAAAGCTCACAAAATGGGACTGAACGAATGCGATATTTGCGGCGGCACGGGCGTTATCGTGATTCCGGCAACGGAACACAGGGGAAGGCTCGTTGATGAAATGGAAGGGACTTGCGTATGCGTTGATAATGGATAACTCTCCGTAACTGTACCCTCTTAAAATGGCTCAGAAACGAATGATAGACAAAAGGATTTCCGTTTCGGATCAGGTGGCGAACCTCTCCGTCAAAGCGCAGTTGGTTTTCACTTGGTCAATAGTACACGCTGATGACTTGGGATTGTTACCAGACTCTATTAGGACTCTCAAGGCAACCATCGTCCCGATGTGGGACATTGAGACTTTGGATTTCTCAAAGCTCATTGATGAGATCGTAGAACAGGGTCTTTTCGTCCGCTATGAGGGGGAGGGTCATAAGTTCCTTTGCATCCCTAATTTTCCCTTGCATCAGACGTTAAAGCGCGACCGCAACCCCTCTACAAAGCACCCGAAAATCAAGACTTGGAAGGAAGCGGAAACCTACGGATTCCGGCCGGAAGGCAAAGTTTTCCGCGCGGAAGACAACGGAAACCTATATGGAAGGGAAGGGAAGGGAACAGAAGAGAATGGAAGGGAACCAAATACCAGCACGGCGAGTACGCCGCGCGATGATGAAAAACCTTCGGCGAAGGAAAAGGTGAAACAGGCAAAGGCTGAAATGCAGAATGCAACCGCTACGGATTCAAAGGAACTCGCGGACGTGATGCACGGCTTCAAAGCCGTCAACCCTAGCATCTACCTGCTTTACGGGAACAAGACGCAGCGCAAGGCGCTTGACCGGATGATTCACGAACACGGGGAAGAACAGGTGCGCGCCGTGATTGCAATTTTGCCGGAGGTGAACAAGAAAAAGTACAGCGGCCTTTCTATCACAACGCCCGTTCAGCTTGAGAATAACCTCGGAAAGCTCCTAGCCTACGTTCAGAAACAGGGCGATTCGGGAAAAGGGAAAACGATCATTCACTGAACTATCATTCACTAAGCAAAGCATACTTTACATAGCTGTTTCCCCGCTGATTTATGGCTTCATTCAAAGTACAAAACGGCTTCCTCTTGTACCTATCAAACGGTAATCATCCCGTGCAAGTTGACCCTGATGAGGTGGAGAAAATCTACAGGGGAGTTGCGGAGGGCAGTCCCGTTGTCCTGCGGCAAACGTTCTTCAACCCCTCATTCTTCGTCTGTCTCGTCGAGGATACGGACAGGATGGACAAAGAGCGGGACAATCAAAGGAGGATTGCGGAGCGCAACGAATGGCTGGGCGAAGATCAAAAAGAGGAATACAAGGGGATGCAGCCGTTGAAGGACATCTTTGAAAACGTGAAGGTGCGAAAGGTGAGTGCGCCTATCCGTCCCGCGCTCCCTGGCTCTACCGCTCATCATTAGTATTGACATTATTTGCGTAATCGGTAGAATATCACCGTTCCTTAACCCCTCCCCTCCTATGCTGAAACAACTTGCGAAGAAAATTGATTCAATCAAGGACGATCAGATGCTTACCCCTGCGGACATTCAAGAGCTTGGGGTACTCATTGACTCAAACCTCAAGCCCACGCGGGACGTGCTGTACAAGCTGATCCGGCGCGGGAAGCTTGCTGCTATGAACCTCGGAGCTTCCGACGCTAAGCCGCAATACGCAATTCAGGGTTCCGAACTCAAGCGGTTCCTGCGTGAACGGTACAGGATCATTGAAAAATCCCCTGCAAAGGCCAAGCGCTCCGTTGCAGTCTGATCCCTATTTCTCTCTCCGTAACCCCCTCCTAAAATGTCTCCTAAACTGAAAAAGACCGTCAAGCGCGTCAGGAAATCACCCCTACCGCCTGACCGGAAAGGGAAGACCGTAACGAAGAAAAGCACTGCGGTTGCCGTTGCCCCTACCAGCAAGGCCGTAGCAGCCCCGAAGCGGGCGCAAGCTTGGGGTGGTGTCATCCCGAAGGACAATAGCGGCAAGGAGGGCGCGCAGACTGCCGAATTTTGCAATAAGGTTGCAGTCATCTACGGCGTTCCCTCCCTAGGAGTCAACGCAATGGGCGGCAACCCGTACCTGAACAAGGACGGGCGGCTTTTCCTCCTGTATGACCTGTGCAAGGACAAGGACGCGGTAGAGTCAATCAGCACCGAGTTTTTGCAGATGAGCCTAGCGTCGGATCAGGCTTCTATCGCCCGCGTTACAATCAAGCTTGCAAACGGCCTGACCGTGAACGCAACTGGAGAGGCTTCGAGCGCAAGCGTGAAGCTGGATGCTGTAAAGAAAACGCTGAATATGATGGCCGAGACACGGGCAACGAACCGCGCTATTTGGAAAATCGTAGCGCAGCGCGTTTGGGACAGGGTTGCAGAAAACATTGCAACGCTATCCGAGGAAGATCAAAAGCGCGTCATCAATGCCGGTGCTGTTTCTGCGGAGGAAATGGACAGGCCAGCCCCGAAGATTACGGACGATGACACGCTCATTGAACACTTGAAGGGAAAAATTGACGCTACGGATGACCTCAAAACGCTGTATGAGAACAGGGACAAGCTGACTGAAAGCAAGCTATCCCCGACCGTGAAAAAGGCCGTCCTAGAATACCTTGAAAAGAGACTGGCCGCGCTCAATGCTATTGCCGATTTAGCCACCGTAGAAAAGGAAACCGTACAACAATGAGACAATACGCAGCCGAAACGCTCTATCCGCACAGCAAAACGCTTTCCTCTACGCAGTTCCTTGACTACGCGAAGAACCCTGCGGAGTTCTACGCTACTTGGGTCGCGGGATTGCGGAATGAGGGAAGCCCTGCCCTGCACTTCGGGATTGCCTTTTCTGAGCTTTATGCGGATCGCTCTTTTGATTTCAGGTCGTATATGACGGAACACGGGGTTTCAAAGCGCCTCATCGAGCTTGCCGCCTCAAGCATCAAGTATTTCCCGAAGCCGAACAAGCCGGAACACGAATTGCTTTGCGAGTTTGAGGGTTGGAAGTTCCGCGCTACGCTTGATGACTTCTACCCGCAAGCCTCAATCATCATTGAGAATAAGACTTCTGCGCTTGAATGGACGCAAGAGATTGTTGACGAGAACGCGCAGCTTGATTTCCAGCAATGGGTTTACTGGAAGATTCACGGGAAGCCCTGCAAAAAAGCCTACCTCAATTGGCTTGATACGAACTCCGCGCGCACAAAGCCGCTTACTACGTTCAAATGCAAGCGGACGGTAGAGCGGTTGAAAGCGTTTGAGGAAGAACAGGTACGGCGCGTTATACGCGGAATAGAGGCAAAACACTTCGGTTGATGGAGTTTCCTTACTTTTCTTATTGACAATATTTGCAGGATTGCTACCATAGTACCGTACTCATTTCCTCACTCATTCACCTTATGAGCAAAGACCCTTTTACGGGCATTGACCCGAAAGCATCCCCTGATGAACTCGCCTTGCAAAACAACCGCGCCATTACCACCTTCGGGAAACAGGCCGCGGAGATCAGCGTAGACAGTGAGGATGACAAGCTGCGGGCTGAAAAGCTGCTGCTTGACCTCAAAACGCAAGCGGACGCGATCGAGGAGTTCCGCGTTTTCTTCACGAAGCCGCTCAACGATCAGCTTAAAAAGATCAACGCCCTTTTCCAGCCGCAGATCAAGGCACTCCTGACTATGATTCAGGGAGTCAAGGCGGTGCGCGGCGCCTACGTCCTGAAAATCGAACAGGCCGCGCGGAAAGAGGAAGAACGGCTTGCGAAGATCAGGGCTGCGGCAGACGCGAAGCGTGAGGCTGCGGGGAAAGAGGCAATCGCGGAACCCATCAAATCCGTAGAGCGCGTTGAAAGTACGGCGCGGACGGAAGCCGGGCGCAATACTGACCGCATCGTTTGGAAGGGCGAGGTTACGGACGGCCAGCTTGTGCCGCGCGAATACTGCGTACCCTCTGCCGCGCTCATTAAGAACGCTGTAGATCAGGGCATACGGCAGATTCCGGGCGTTCGCATCTTTGAGGAAGTTGAAACCCGCACAACGGCAAGGTTCTAGCCTATTTGACGAGGCGGTGCATCCCAGGGAGCCGCCCGAAATAGAGAGGTAGCAACCGCGCGAGCGGGCGTTGTGCGCTCTCAAGGACGTAAGTATACGAGTAGCTGTCAAGAATGGCCGCGTCAACGCACGGGAGCGGACGGCGGTGAATAACCTCCCTTCGGGGAGACAGACTCCCGATTATCAGTCTCGGCAAATCGTCCCGTCAATTTACTCCCTCACTCCGTAACTGCTATGCAATACGCCGCAATCAAAACCCTCAAGCAGAGGGTCAAAGCAATCCTTCAAGATTTCGAGGACACGCGGAACAGCGACATTACGCTGACGATCCGGCTTTGGAACACGTTTTACCCGGACAAGATTTGCGGGATGGCCGTAGGCGAACAGGGGCAGAAAATTGACTTTGTAGCCCTTGATGACCTTTTCAAGCTGCCGCGCGAGGACAATATAAAGCGTTGCCGCGCCTATTGGCAGAACACGCACAAGCTGTTCCCGCCTACCGTTTGGGAAATCGCAAAGAAGCGCGGAATGCTCAAGGATGAATGGCGCGTTGCCCTCGGATACCCTACGGAAGAAAGCGCGGGGACGGACAAGCCTAAATGGAACCCTCCTAGCCAACAATAACTATGGATTTTGAATGCCCGCATTGCGGCTATCAATTCTCACCGGAAGAAGAACACTTTGAAGAAAAGACGCACAACATTACTTGCCCCGGATGCAAAAAAGGCTTTCTCTTGGATGCAAGTTGTAGTTGGGACTTTGATACACGCTGCCTCCTTCAAGATCATAGATGGGTCAGGACGGAGCAATCGGTGGGAAACGGACTCTACTTGCCGGATGGATGGGTACGTTGCAAGAACTGCGGAGTAAACTTCAAAGAGGACAAACTACCCCCTAACACGGCTATAGGAAAATGAGCAAATCAAAGCAAGCCGCAAAGATCAGGCCGCAAAAGAGTGAAGGGTTGTCCCGCTTCATCGTCAAAGTCGAAAAGGCAATGGCGAAGATCAACAACCTTGATGAGTTCCGCAAGCTGGATTCAATGGTCAATTTCGTGTTTGACGTAGGGCATACCCTCTTTGACAAAGAACTTGATACCGTAGGGACGGACTGGCTCATTCGTTACGGCGGCAGACTCACGGGCGCTTATGCCTACCTAGGGCAGAAAGCCGCCTACGTCCGCGCTGAAAGGGACGTTTACGAGCAAAAGGCAAGCGAGGTTGAAAAGGAACTGATGCTTGATAAGCTGGCCGAAAACACGGGGTACAGGGTAACGCAAGCGCGCGCGGAGATCAGCGCGGAAATATCGGAACTCAAGGACTTGGTGATCGCAAAGGAAGCGGAAAAGAATCAGTGGGAAAACACGAAGGAAGCTTGCAACGTAATGGTTTCCTTTATGCAGTCGGCCATCAAAACGAAGGAAGGAGAGCGCTTTAAGTCTAATCGCCTACAATGAAAAAACATCTTATGCGCTTTAGGGCTTGGGACGGTAAAAGTATGCGTCCCTTCGGGTATATGGATGGTGGATTCTATAGCCCGCCAACAGAAAGCGGTGGCCTAAGGTATCCCGTTATGTCCTTTACTGGTCTGCTTGATAGGAATGGCACCGAGATTTTCGAGGGAGATTTGATTGAAAGGAAAAGTCGCGTTACGGGGAAGTCAGACGGAAAGATCGAAGTCTATTTTGATTATAAGTGCGGCTGGTTCGCGGTTCGGGGATTCTCTGTAGGTGCGCTGAACCCGATACTTAGCATTATCCTTAAGGCTTACAGTGACGTTGGAACGGATTATGAAGTCGTGGGGAATATCTATGAGACTTAACAATCCAAAACACTATGCTAAAACGACAATTCATTGAGATTATGACTGAATGGAAGGCGATTGATGATGCGGAGAGGAGGTGCAACGTTGCCTTCAAAGAGCTTGAGCCTGATTTCAATTTCTTTTCAATCGGGCGGTTCCATAGCCTCATCTTAAGAGTCCTCACCCTGGCAATGTACGATACGGACTGGATTTCGTATTACGTCTACGAATTGAAATGGGGTGCTGACTGGAAACCGGGGACGATCAGGGACAAGGACGGGAAGGACATACCGCTCGGAACATTGGACGAACTGTATGGTTTTCTACTCCTTGAGCATCATTCAAAATGACCGACGAGAACAAGAACAAGGTTTACATCATCCCGACAGAGCAGAAACCCTATCCGGCCGGAGAGAACCCACAGCCGAGCGATGATGAATTGATTTCAGACTACGCGCAAATCCTCTACGTTCCGCGCGCGGGCGAGGTTGTCCACGTTGTCTATTGGATTCGTTACCCGACGTATGATTTCATCTTCGGCGTTCCTGATCCGAAGAACCCGTGCTACGCAAAGGAAGCGGCATTCTATCAATTCAGGGATTCCCGCAGTCCGGGGAACAGGGGCGTTTACATTGACGTGCAGGAATGCGCGGACATCATTCAGGGCTTCAAACTCTTGCTTGATAGGTCAAAAACACACTCGCCGCACCTATGGGAAAGGAACAAATGATCGCGGCGCGCCTACGTTGCGCGCGCTTCACAGCCGAGGCATACGGTTGGAAGGAAATTGACCATCAGGAGAAAAACAGGATGGTTTCGTTCCGGCGCGACGGTACGCGCATCAACGTCTACTACTCAAAAATGACGGTAGGCACTTGCCTCAAGCACCCAACAAAGGGATTCACGCAGCTTTTCAGGCGCAACGTTACGGAAAAGATGCTTGAAAAGATTTTCAATTATCCCCGCGTCCACACTGACCGGGGTTATTACGTCAAATCGCATTGAGGAACACGGGCTTAAAAAATAGGTTCCCCCCGGAAGTGCGCGCCGTTTGGCTGTATTGGTATGACTGCCTGATTTGCGGTAGGAACCGCATTGACGCGCTGCATCACGTCCTAAGCCCCTCAACGCGCCTGTACGTCCCCGGAGAGCATAATCGCAGCGTTTTGAATGCTTGCCCGATTCACAATTTCAAGTGTCATATTGACAATGAGGCGTATTTGCATCAGGACAACGTACTGCGCGGCATCCTGCTTAGAATCCTTGAGGCGCTTAGCTTCCTTGAATACGTCCCGAATGAGCTTGATAGGGCGTTCTTCCGGGTCTACAGGCCGCTCTTCACCGAATCCGTACCCCTTGTAGGACTATTGTAGTATTCTCTTTATTTGAACTATTGACACAAAGGGGAAGGTGCGCTAAACTGTAGACACTTCCTAATTAACCCCCTATGTTCAGAGCAACACTTTCAAACACTCATTGCGTCCTTGAGTTGCGCGACCGCGACGGATCGGACGTTTCAATTCACGGCGAGGACATCACGGACACGAACAACATTCCTGTTTTCTACACGCAGTCAAAGCGCGGGATACGCCGGGCTTGGCACGAACTCCTAAAGACGTTTGATGAGAAAATGACAATGTACGCGGCTGCACGGTTCCTCAATGACCACGGACAGAAAACGCATACCTATTGCGCTATGGATTGACTGGCGCGTTGACCCTACTTCAATCATTCACCCTTCCCCTATGGCTCACGCACAAGCACAACTCCGCAGGGCAGTAGCAGCCCTGCTTGCCGAGCTTCCCGAAAGAGTACCGCCCGAATCAAGGCCGCTTAATTCTGCCGGAGGTCTGGACGTTAAGGCTTTCAACGAAATGCCCGAAGTCCTAAGCCTCAAGGCAGACATCGAGGAAGCCAGCGTTGCCCTGTTCGGAGAGAACATCGTCAATAGCAACTGGCTCTTTCAAAGCGGTTTCAAGGAACAAGCTTTGATGCTGCAATTCTAGGGGAAGGTCTTATCTCCCCACTAACAAAACACAAAAATATGCTGAACCTTTGTTTCGGACTCATCATTTCCCTGATCGTCTACCAAATAGGGATAAAGCGGTTCATTGCTTCCCTATTGGTGCTTTCCCTCGTGATCGGAGTATTCCTGTACCAACAGAAAGGAAACGCGCAGGAGGTGAAAGAAAACGATACACAAGCTCAAAACGGCGGTGGATCGTGGTAGCATATTGAAAAATAAAATACCCTTAACTTCATTCTATGTATGTTCAACAACACGTCACCCGACAATCGCATTCTGGAGGACTTGAAAGAGGCAAAGCGACGGTATCCAAAATGGTCGCAATTCTCCTTTGTCTTAGCCTTGCTTGCCTTGCTGTTCTTATTCCTGCCAAAGATGCTAGCGCAGACTCCCAAACCGAATACTGGAGAGCTAGAGCGGCAAGCCGTATGCTCGCTGATATCGGAGTCAGCGGTACTGATAGCGGAACAGGGAGTGAAATGGGACGCAGCGGACTTGAAGGAACAGGCGGCGAGAGCGGAGAAAACGGAAGCGGAAAAGAGAAAGTCGGAGGAGGTAAACAAGCTCGCGTCATACCGAAAGCAACTCAAAGGCCAAACGTGCCTGTCACCAAGCAGCAACCCAAGTCCAGCGGCCACCTCGACAAGCTCGCCTACGCAATAGCTATGGCCGAGACGCAGAATTGCACGGTAGGATACGGAGCGTCGCACAATAATTGTTTCGGTATCAAACGCGGTGGGATCGTTCCCTGCACGACAAGAGGGTTCCGTAAAATGTGCGTCTTTGCTTCAAAGGAAGAATCTTACGCGGCGTTCAAAAAGATATGGACGAAGGGATACGGCGGCGGGTTCCCTACCGTCGCAATGGCAGCGGTATGGACAGGGAACGACAACCCCCATACCTGGCTTTCAAACGTTAGGAAATTCTATAACTCATAAAATGAACCCTAAACTACTTCCCTTCCTATGGGGGCTTGCCAGCGGATTGTTCGTATGCTTCATTTTCTTCCCGCGAACGCAAACGGTTCTCGCGCCGTATCAGGTTGAGAATCAGGAATGCCGCGTTGTATTGGATCAATTCAAGCTATTCCTAGACGCGCAGAATAACGGAAACGGGAATGCTGGAAATTGAAATCTTCCTCGGGAATCCTGGTGAAGGGAGGGAACTACCGGGAATCCCGGCAAACGTCCCGCTCACGGTCAGGGACTTCATAGGCAGAAACAGGAATAAATTGCCCCCGACGTGCGTAATACACGCGGGGGCTTTCCCTGTTCCTCCGACAATCAGGTACATAGGAATTGCCGTTTTGAACGCCGTCTACGAAGTACGGTAGCGGTTTTCCTCATTGCGCTTTGAACCTCGTTTCGTATACTTCGGGCGAGGTTTTTTCACCCGTCCCGAAATGGAAAATTTGAAATTCGTCGAGGATGCAGCGGTTCAGATCATAAGGCTTATGGTAGAGTTCCCCGACGAGGTAGAATTGTCCTGCACGGCTGAAAAGGACGAGGAGGGAGAGCTTTACGTTTTCTCCGTAAAGGTGAACCCGAAAGACGAGGGGACTTGCATAGGGCAAAAGGGAATAACCGCCGACGCATTGCGCCGGATCATTGTGATAATCGGATACCGTCAGTTGCGACGCCGGATTTATTTCAAGATCAAGGCAAAGAAACCCGCTCAAAACCCTTTTCAATTCCGAGGATGAGCTTATAATGCTGCGGCAAAACTAGGTATTCCTCCCGCCCATTGTGGCAAGCCGAAAGGCAAGGACTCTATGTCAAAAACCCCTCAAATCAAGGTCGTCAGTATAGGCAAGGTGAAGGCGTACAAGAAAAACGCCAAAGTTCACCTCGAAGGCCAGATTGAACAGATAGCGCGAAGCATCAAGGCTTTCGGGTTTTTGCAGCCTATCGTCATTGAACCCAAGACGCTTGAGATCATCGTAGGCCACGGGCGCTTTCTCGCTGCAAAGACGCTCGGATTTTCCGAAATAAGGATAGGCGCGGGATCAGCGGCGAAAGGGGAAAAGTTCGTCCCCGCCATTTCAGCAGAGGGACTTACGCACGCCGAGATCAAAGCCTACCGATTGGCCGACAATAAATTGAACGAGTCGGGATGGGATATGCCTATGGTAGTCGAGGAATTGAAAGACCTTCAAATTGAAGGTTTGGACATCACGCTTACCGGATTTTCTGATGATGACCTGAACATTTTTGAGCCGGTGGGGGGATCAGGAGGCGAGGCTTTAGATCAGAAAGGCAAACACGAATGCCCGGAGTGCGGTTGCGTTTTTTAACCTATGCTCAAACTCGCTTGGTGCAAACGGAGTGCCGCAAAATACGCCGTCGAGAATTGGCACTACTCGCACAAAATGCCTAGCGGCAAGCTGACGTGCATAGGGGTTTGGGAAGATGATTCGTTCATAGGTGCAGTGATATTCGGACGCGGGGCAAATAATCATATCGGGACGCGCTACGGCCTGAAACAGACAGAGATTTGCGAACTTGTGCGCGTCGCCCTCAGAGGACATCAAACCCCCGTTTCCCGCATTGTCTCTATCGCCCTGAAAATCCTCCGCAAGCAAGCGCCCGGCCTCAAGCTCATTGTGAGCTACGCCGACCCGCAGCAAGGACACAAAGGAGGAATCTACCAAGCCGGAAACTGGACTTACGCCGGGATCAGTACCCCTCAAGCAGAACTCATCGTAGACGGAAAGAAGATGCACAAGCGCAGCGCGGGCGCGAAATGGGGAACCGCAAGCCCTGAACGCCTACGCAAGATCACGGGCAAGCAAGTCCTGTATGACGCGGTACGCTGGAAGCACACCTACCTAATGCCCCTCACGAATGACGTTTTACAAAACATCCTCAAGCTCTCGAAACCTTATCCCAAACGTGCGGACGAAGTGAAACCATCGACACGCTCAACTTCCGTTGAGTAAGGAGGGTGCAACTCCCATCCGTCCGCTCCAACTAACCGCCTCCTATGAAAAAAGTAGTTACCACACTCACCGTGAGAAGGAACCCGCACAGTTCAGCCGAGGTTATTGACGTTTTAAAGGTCGAGAGCGCAAGGCGGTATGTCCGAAAGGTGGGACTCGGATTTTTGGGTCAGGAGGTGATTTTCTTTTTCGGCTTCGGGCTGTCCGAAGTGAAGCCTTACTTAAAACGGCACTTCAAGGCAAAGATGCAGGAAGGGGAAAAACCTGAAACGTGGCAGGAACAAGGCGCGCTCGGAAAGACTGTTCCGGTCGGCGGTACGCTGTATACGGTAGTCTGGCTCAAGAACCCTCCGAACACTCCTTTAGGCGTTTCAGTTCTCGCGCACGAATCCCTACACGCGATAGGGTTTCAACTCAAGGCATCAGGCATTCAGTATTGCCAAGAGAACGACGAGCTTATTTGCCAAATGCTGGATCACCTGATGAAGGTTGTACTTGATGACTGGATACCCTGATATGCCTACTGTGAAACTCAAAAGAAGGGACGTGCGTAAGATCATCAGGAAGCTACCGCACGAGAAGCGCAAGCAGCCAAAGATCAAAGGGGAAGATATGCCTGAAATTACTGGAAGGTTGTTAAAGATCGTAGACCGAAACGTGAAAGCGAAGATAGGGGAAACGGAGTATTTCATAGAGTACCGCGACGTAAGGGTCGCGATAAAAAAGAGTGCAAATGCTTGGTGGACTGACCCCCAAAAACTTGAGGACTTTTGCCAAGCACTCCGAATCGGGGGAGAAATCCTAGAAGCCTGTGCGTATGCAGGGATCAGCGAGGGGCAATGGGAATACTTCAAGAAATTGCATCCTGACTTTTCGGGATTGAAGGACGTATTGCAGGAATGGGCTGTTATGCGCCTTCGGCAAACAGCGTTCATCGGTGCATCAAAGGACGCAAAGCTTGCGATGGAAATGCTGCAACTCACACGGCCTAAGCAATTCAATAAGCGCATCAACCTTCATCAGTCCGGTCATATCGGAAAGGACATCGTGGACAATGACGGCGCAATCGCTGACGAAGCGGACGCGGCAAGCGAGAACATCCTTGACTTGTTACCTGACGTTTTTGATGAAGAATGAAACTCCCAAAACCTAACTTCCGGTTGTACAAGGATCGGCGTAGGTGGTCGCGCTCTTTTTTCGGATTCTGCCTTGTCTACCTACGGCACTATTTTTCCGTTCCCTTCGGGTCGTTTCATAAGCCGCTTTTTACACTCTTTCAAAGTGCGGAATCCCTGCTTGAGATTATCGGTTTCCGAGGTTCCGCGAAATCAACAATCGGTACGCTCGGCTACCCGCTCTATTGCGCGCTTGAGGGAAAACATAAATTCATCATCCTCATTGCGGACACGGGGCAGCAAATGTTGCTGAATATGGCGAACCTCCGCAGGGAGCTTGAACAGAACGAGCTTATCCTGCGGGACTATGGAAACATCATTGACGGGGAGAACTGTAGCAAATCCTCAATGGTGCTGAAAAACGGGGTACGCATCCTAGGACGTTCGCGCGGGCAGAAAATCCGGGGAATGCGGCACTTGCAATACCGGCCGGATTTGATCGTCGTTGATGACCCGGAAGATTTGAAATGGGTAAAGACGAAGGAGAACCGCGACGAAACGGAACGCTGGTTCAATAGCGAAGTCATACCCGCAATGCAGGAAAGCGCCGCGCGGCTTATCGTAATCGGGAACTTCCTCAATCACGACGCGCTAATGGCGCGCATCAAGAAAAAGGGCGTGTTCAATGTAATGGAGTTTCCGCTCGTTGATGAAAAAGGGCGCTGCACTTGGAAGGCCAAGTATCCGACTCAAGCGGACGTTGACGCATTGCGGAAGAGGGTCGGTGAGGTTTCGTTCCTGCGGGAGTATCAGTTGAAGGTCGTAGCCGAGGAAGGGCAACCCGTGAATGAGGACGACATACACTACTACCCGAACTCGGTTTTGACGACTCACGATGGGGAGGGAAACTTGTCGATTAAGACGCTGCGCGCGGCCTCTGCGGTTGACCTCGCAATATCGGAGCTCACGAAAGCGGACTGCACGGCTGCGGTCGGAGGGCTTGAGGTGCGTGACCAGGATCTGCGGCTCGCGCTGCAGCTTCGCGAGTTCGTT
>OFRO01000307.1_pt1 | contig 18327 bp, 16 predicted proteins | sample 1543091 | NCBI WGS metagenome assembly OFRO01 (sample SAMN07774217, study PRJEB24372) | wastewater metagenome | isolation source: Exp Tend NO 10WW | collected 2016-02
TCACTATAATCACGCTTCACCGGCGCAAGTGTCGTCGGCGCGCTGAACGATTGATTGAGACGAGTGAGGATATCGGAGTTTTTTTCAACGGTTGCATTATTAACCTCGTTTGTTTTTTCAGCTCCTTCTAGATTAATTAAGAGGGTGTCAATTATCTTTTCTTGAATATCTCTCTTAAGCTCTCCCGCTAAGGTTTTGTCGAGTATATTATTTTCAATAAACTCCTTAAGTTCATCTATCGAGCTAATCCCAAGAATAAACTGGAATGTTTTATTTTTAACACCAAAAAACACTTCAGGGTCAGAGATTCTTTGTTTGTATGTATCAAATACCGATGCAAACTCACCATCAAAGAGGAACGGAACAACTTCTTCCGGTAGATCTTCAATCGCTTCATCTATTTTTTTTGATAGGTCTATTGTATTCATGTTCTATTCCTTACCCTCAAGTTTCTTTTTTTGTTCTTCAATGTATTTATCAAGATCTTGCCATTTTTTTTGTTCATTCTTTAATCTAACACGCTCAGATTTTAGTTGATTCAAGCTATCCAGATTTTGTTGTGATGGAGTATTAGCGTAGATATCTTCCGCGTTTTTAATATCTTGATTAAGTTTTTTAAAGTCAAACTTGAATTGTTGACGAGTTTTAATTTGATCAAGGATATCTTTTTTCTTGTCTTTGTTATTTTCTGCTGTAGTAACCTCTATATCTATTGCGTTTGCAAGTGTTTGATTTTTATCCTTCACGTAGTCATAAAAACCTCCCTTAACAGTAGTCCCTGTGCTATTTACAAACTCAATTTTCTCTCCTCGCATTAGTGAAGTACGCTGGGCAGCAGTAAGACTCGTTGTCCACAAAGGATCATTTCGTAATTGATCCATGGCCACAATTTCTCTAAAACCATTTTTAAGTGTGGTGTTGATCTCGGTTAAATCCTTCTCAATTTTCGCAGAATCGCTAACTTTTTTCGCAGCCTTTTTGCTTGCTGCTGTGCGTGTTCCTGTACCAAGAATCGTTCCTGCTACAGGAAAGACGCTACTAAGGGTGTTATCAATTCCGCTCCCCTTTTTAAGATTCTCGGCAAATTTATCCTTTCTTTCAGCGTTTACCTCTTGAACAGATTTCTTTTCTACTGGCCTATCAACTGCGTTGATTGCCGCTTGCGTCGCTGCGTTTTGTAAGATGACTTGACGCTCTTGTTCGTATCTTTGTTTATCCGAAGTTTTCCATTGATCAACTTGTGCCTTGCCATGGATTGCTTCAAGTTCACGATCAATAATCGTGTCAATTTTTTCTTGGTACTTCTTCTTATTTTTTTCATTATAAGCATCAATCTCACCTTGATCTTGTTTTGATTCAAGCAACTTTCCCTCTGCTTCCTGCTTTTTCTGATACCGTTCAACCTGTCCTTGATAACCACCAGCAGTACTAGATGTTCCAAAACCAAGACCAAGACCTGCAAGAGCGCCTAGAGCCTTTTGGTCAGCGTTAACACCCATTTCTTTAAATAAGGTCTGACCAACTTGAGTTTTACGGAAATCAAAAGAGGTTTTTTCCGTCGCATTTAACCCACTGATGCTTCGGCGTGCAAGCCACCCACCCATTCCTGTTGACTTTCCTTTTTCTCTTAACCATTCCCCAGCTTTTGATTTATTTAATGAAGTAGCAGCTCCTCCTATAAGTCTTCCTCCTGCAAGGCCTACACCTCCCAATGCAACCCCTCCTGCGAAACCTGCAATCTTATTCCCCCATTCTTGCACTGATTTCCCAATTGAGCCGGAATAGTCTTGCGCAATCTTAGCCCCTTGTTTCACCATGAAATATACGATAAGCATCGGAATAGCTATGAATATAACGGTTTCAAAGAAACTTCCCGTTACATCTTTGTGAAATACTTTCAAGAAATCTGATTCAAGAAACGAATAGATAATATACAAAAAGAATACAAATATCGGTGCAAGCAACGCATAGTTTGTGAGGTCGTCTAACCACTTACTCCAAGAGAGCTCTTTAATACCACTTACCAAAGGCATATTTCCTTGTGTAAGAAAGGCAAAGGGTGCGAATATCATCGCGATATAGAGTCCAATTACTCTTCCGAGAAATAGAAATGCAACTTTCCAGAACATCATCGCAATCCCAAACATAATGATTGCCGCGATGATACTTACAATAATGAAATACCCAGCGACCTGAGAATCACTATCTGCTTGTTTAATAACAGTATTGTCGACATTATCGGTTGCTTTCTGTTGATTAAGAATACCACTCGCAAACATCCGTTGAGGATTAAATGATGAAACTATTTTTTCTGAAAGCGGTTTCGATCCCCCTATACCTTCTTTTATCTTAGTGGTGCCATCAGAACTTTGTTCGGTTACCTGCATTGAATTGTAAAAAACACGAGCAACTACGTTCGACACGTCAATAACAACCCTTGTTGCAAATAAACTAAAATTGATAAGGAGTGCGTTGAGAATAAGGTTTGGTACCACACTCTTCATATTATTCTTAGTACCGAATACCGCCGAGAGCCCTGTCCAAACAAGGATAATGATGAAGAAGATATTTGAAATATCGCGTACTAGTTGCCATCCTCGAACAGCAAAATCAGCTCGATATGATGCATCTGAGAGTGAGTACATCAAGAAGAAATCAAAGAGACTACCCATAAGTCCTGCGAACCATGCGACAGGCCAATATACGACATAGTACACAAGGCGAGCGATGCACCCCATAAACGACCCTGCGCCAAATGCTCCGTTTGTCATACTGCACTCAGGAAGACCATCGTTTGTGGTAGGATCCGCTATTACATCTGCTGTGTTGTTTAGAGAATTTGTCCCTGCGGCTACTTGCTGATTTATAGTTGCATCATCCGCAGGGATAGTAAATGATGCTGATGTTGCAATACGAAAATAGCTTTTGTCTCCACAGAGAGAGTCTGTTGCTGTAGGGCCAAATCTTTTTACTAGTGCATCTTTGAAGTTGCCGTTATCAGCGTATTCACTGGCAGCTGTTTCCGCACTAGAGCCGTTGGTATTGTTTGCACAGTACCACGCGTCAGCAATGTATGAGTTGCCTTTTACAAATTCGAGCGAGCCCGCAGACATTTCATTTATAGATGCCTGATAGTTGTATATATCTCCAATACTTTGAAATGCTCTAATTGCGATTCCTTGGGATACAGCTTTTTCGCCTGAAGATGCCTCCTCGTAGACTGTTGCGTTTTTTTCTTCAGGTGTTGACCCTACATTAATTCCTTGGTTATTAAGATCATTCGCTTCATCTGTCGCTCTGCTCCCTGTATTAAACGGAAGGGTATTTATCCAACAGTATCTTTCTGATGAAGCGGTATTACAGACACGGATTAGAAATGTATGTGACTGAGAATCACTTCCTGATGTCGAGACATGATCCCAGTGCCAAGACGCATTTTTTGTTGAGGTAACTGGGAATTTAAGGTTGAGATTGAAGACGAACCCTGTAATCTTATTAGTCTGTTGATTTTTTACCAAACCTGTTTGGGTAAGTGAGCTTCCGTTGAAGAGTTTGATGTAGTCATTATACTTCGTTGCAAACTCAGCAGGTGTTAGTGGGGTTTGCGCAAACAACGGCGTCACATTGACACCAAGTGTGATAATGATGAGAGAAGACAAGAGTGCGGTCTTCCCGAATGAACGCGCAGTGCGTTTTAGTATTCGAAAATAATGTCGAATCGAGTGTAAATACACACGACTAGTGTACCACGCATCTTTATGTGTATGCTACCAGAGATTGATACGGAGGATTTGTTCGAGCGCACCCTCTCCTGCGGTGATAGACGATTGAAGTGTCGTTGAAGTGTTTGGAGCAGAGGTCGATGGGTATATTGTTGGTGAGAGGAATCCTCCTTGTGTGTTTTGCCCTGCGTCATTCCAAAATGGTGTTGCAACACGCCGACGAAGCTCAGGTGTAGTGAATGCGCCTACTTTGCTTTGACAATAATTATAGAGTTCGGTGATTTTCGTTTCTTTTGCCTTGAAGCTGTCGTGGTTGCCAAGCTCGGTTGCCACGTCTGCATCAGTGTGAAGTGTTTGTGCTACGGCATAAAATCTACGCTGCAGTGACTGGAGGCGCGCAAGTTCCTCAGGAGTAAAGGTGATATTGAGATCTGCTTGGCTACATGCTGGGGTAGCAGGAGTTGTGTTTCCACCAGACTGGCCTCCCCCAGAGGTAGTAACGGTAGTGCTTCCTCCCCCGGTGGGTGGAGTCGGTGTTGCGGGGCCGACGCCGACCGAACTGTTTCCTGCTGTTGCCCCTGATCCACCGCTACTTACTCCTCCGTTTGCTTGAGGGCTTGCTGGGTTAAATGAACTGTTCGTGAATGTACTGACACGCGTACCTATTGTTTGGTTTGTTGTCGGTGTAGAAGAGGGTGTTTCTTGGGTGAAATCTGACGTGAGGTCTCCCGACGGGGTAGATCCGGTGTTTTTGTTGGTTGTGTTACCCGTAATAAATGTACGAAATGAGGGAGCTGTCGTGCCGTTTTTTTGTGCAGTATTTCGTGCGCGCATCCACCCCACAAGGAGAATGATTCCTGCGATTGCGATAATGATGAGGATGATGGTAATGATTCGTTTCATATCAGTATTATAGATTGCTATAGAAATACGCGCTTGCCGCAGCTGACTGCTGTGCAAATGGATCTGGCATATCCGATTCTATGCGACTGACTCCGACGATCGGGGTCGTATCAATTTGGTATGCCTGATCAATACAGGAAGTCGTTACCGGCGTCCCTGCGGCTGCTTGGGCTGCGATATAGCGAGCTTTTGCAACACGTACGATTTGTTGTACTTCAGTTTGAATGCTTTCAAGTTCTTGAATTGCGAGGTCGGTATCATCAAGCGTCTGCGCGTATTGCGTGTTGTACTGCGCGACGTTTTGGTTGTAGCTTGCGATGTTTCCTGTTTCTCTGAGTGCGTCTTTGATGAATCCTCGTGCGTAGATTTGGTCCGCCGGGCTTGTTGCCACTGATTGAAAGGCTGTTGAGAGCGCGGTTTGACTGTAGAGTGTTGTGTACTTGTTTGCAAGAGAGTTAAATGATGCTTTGAGCCACTCGTTTACTAAATCGACATTAATATTGCCAAGGTTTCCCGTGAATGACCATGTTTTGAGTTGGCGTGATCCATCGGTTGTCTTGTCATAGAGCGCAGGATTTCGTGCGACCACAGCAGGATTGAACAACCCTCCGGTTTGTTGGAGATAACTAACGAATGTAGCAAAGTTGTCCTGTACCCCAAGTGTCCAACTTGGGTTTGGTCCTGGAAGACAGTAATCAAGTGCCCCAATACGAGGAACGATACGATTGAGTACGATTTGAGAATCGGTTGCGCGATTGAGGTAGTCTTTTTGTGTTTTGATGATCGCGCGAAGTTGTTGCGGTCGACTGATATCAAAATCGCCATTGAATCCTCCATTGACTGGATCGTATCCGAGCGTATCTTGCCCATTAGACACACTTGAGAGTGCTTGCCCATTTGAACCAATTACTACATTGTTTCCAATACCGGTGCCACTGTTGCCAAACATCCCGCGACTACCACTTGCTCCCCCAAGTCCCTGGTTGAAGAGCCTGTTGAGCAGTTGGTCAAAAAATGATCCGAGTACTTCATTGATCTTGTCAGCTTTTTCGAGTTGGCGGACTGGAGAGTTAGTGATATAGGCTGCCTGCTGTGCAATCACACTTCCTGGAGTGACATTTTCGTACCGAACACACTGCGGTTGTCCTTGTTGGACCTGCTGACACGATGCAATTTTTTGTTGATAGAGTTGTTCTGCGCGACTAATACAAGATTGATTGTTTGCACAGTTTGCGATATTTGATACTTTTTCTGAGTTTGCTTGCTCAATACATTGGGTATTGTTCCCAGATGTATCAGCGCTGTATTCAGCGCATTTTTTCATGCTCAAAAATCCTTGCCCTTGGGTGAGCTCATCTTTTACATTTTGCTGTGCGGTATTGATAGATCGGTCTACAGTGTCGACTGCGTTGAAGAACGCTCCGACGGCGTTGTTGTTCATATTGAGAAACGCGTTCCACCCACCTTTTGTGAAATCATTCTGAAAATCGTTGTACGCTTTTGCTTGAGGCGTATTCATGACCGTGGTCAGGAGTCCGTCGCTTTTGCCAGTGATTTGGCGCGTGATCTCTGATCTGATTGCGTTTCCAAATATAGGGTCATTGATTGGGACTGTTCCAAGGAAGTTCTGAAGTTTCTGATCTTTGATTGATTTCAAATAAGAGTCGATATCACGTACATAAAATGGGTTCCCGTTGAATCCGGTGTTGATCCAGTTGAGTGTTTTATTAGAAAGCTGTTGCAGCATGTTTTTTGCAACCGCATACGCAATACCATTGAGACAGTTCTCTGTGTTCGTTTGCTTCTTTAATTCTTTTTGAGAAGTACTATCTTTTGTTGGTACTTCTTTTGAACCCAAACTGCCAAGTGTTGAATTAAATACACCGTTTATCCCACCCATGATTGATTGTCCAATGTTGAGACAACTGACAAGTGCACCACCAACACCACTGAAATTCATACCTTGAAACCCATTTCCTCCAGTGCCGGCACCGGTGCCGATTTGGATATTAGGGTTGTAGTACTGAAGTGTTTGGTTTGTTGCAGTAGTATTTGTCTGCCCTGAAGAAGAAGTCGTTTGACTGCCAGTGTTTTGTTGGTTTGTTGAAGACGATGTTGACGAAGAGTTTCCTGGAGAGGCAGTTGTTTGGCCTCCGGTTGATTGCGCGAGTGCCAGAGACGGCGCAATACACGTGGTGCACAGTACGAATATTGTAACTATGGTTCGAGCAATCATACTATGGAGTTAGTATACCGTATTTCGTGAGATAGTCTTCCATGTCAGTCAGTGCAGAAGATAGTTTTGCGCTGTAGTTCTTGTATACGGCAACACCGACAAGCGCCACGCCAGCGTTATCGTTGATTTCTTGCAAGAGTGTGAATGAATCCGCAACACCGGCGAGTCCATTGATGAGTGCAAGGTGGTACCCTGATACCCCTACTGGTACTGGAAGTGCCGAGAGATCTTTTGCAATCGCGCGGTACAGGAGGGTGGTTTTTGTAAGTTCGGGCAATCTACTCGTGTCCCCTGTCTCAAGTGCAGAGATAATAACATCGATATCAGCGACGTCACTGTCGTACCCTTTGAGTTTTTTCTGTACTGCGAGATAGTAGGTGCGCAAAGAGCCTGTTGTTGTTTGTACGATACGGAGGTCTTTGAGAGAGTAATGGTTGCTAATCTTTCCCGCGTCAATAGAATCTCCAAACTTCGCAGCGATCTTGCTCAATGTTTCATCGCTGACCTGTTCGTTGTCTCCGAGTGCTGCGGTAAGCGCAAACAGCTCTCGTGCAAGTCGATCGGTCTCATCGGTGGGCTCAGCTGTTGCATCTGATGTATTGAGGGTTTTCTTCTTTTCTTCAATGATTTGTCTGTTGGAAACACCGTTTGTGTAGAGGACTGTCGGGTCGAGCCCCCAGAGTTTTTCTTCCCAGTCAGCAATACCGTTGCCATTTGAGTCTTTGAGCACGAGGTCGCCAACGGTTGTAGATTCGGGCAACAGTGAAACTTGATTTTTTTTGTGGAAGAGTGATTTGAACCACGATGTTTGAACAATAAGCACGATCGCAACAATACCGATCGCGATACTTCCTCGAATGATAAATTGTTTACTTGGGCCGTTTTGCATATACGTTATTACCGAGAGACACCGTATGGTTGGAGTCCAAACGCAGGTATTGGTACACCTGTTTCTGAGTTGTAACAAGTCCCAACATCAGGGACAGATCGATACAGACCGAGGATATATCCACTTGTTTTTGGGGCACCATTGAGCCCTGCTCTGATGAAATAAGGGCCAATCGGCGCAAGCACGAATGGTTGGACTGCAAAGGGGCCATATGTTGCAGCACAAGTAATGACACTACTTACCGCTCTTCCTCCGAGCACGCGTCCTCCCAGAGGTTGATATAGCCCAAAGCTTGCACGGGTAACAAGAGGGCTTGTGAAAAGAATGAGTAAGAAGAGAAGTGTAATCGTTCGATGTTTTTTCATTAGCACTATTGTACACCGTTTTTACTATTTTGAATTGTCTGCACGAGTGTTTTCCAGGTAGCAAGTTCAATATCTTCGGGGCGTGTCTTCGAATCAATGGCGCACTGACTCAATATATGAAGCGCTCGGGCTTTATCGCCCAGAAATTCTCCAAGAGATCCACCGATTTGTTTTCGTTTTTTGCCAAACACTGCTTTGAGGGTTTTCAAGAAGAGTGATTCGTCGCAATCTGTGAAAAATGAGCGATTGATATTCTCTATGAGCAGTATGGCGGAGTCGACTTTTGGTGGCGGATTGAATGCACCTGCTGGAACCTTGGCGATAAGTTTGGGCGCCCCATACGCGCGTACTGCGATTGAAGGAATGCTTGCCTTGCCATCTCGCGCAATGATGCGATCCGCGACCTCCTTTTGTACCAGGAGTACCATTCGTGACGGTTGATTTTTTGTACTGAGAAATTGTTCGATGATTGCTCCCGTAATGTAGTACGGGATATTTGCAATCAGTTTGTAAGGTTCTGCTACGATCGACGGATCAAAATCCAAGACATCCGCTTCGATGAGCTGGAGTTTTTTCACTGCGATTTCGGCCGCAAATGTTTCTTGTAAGAGCGGGATCAATGCTTGATCTTTTTCAATTGCAATAACGTTCCTTGAAACAGCAACCAGTCGCTTTGTAAGCGCTCCTCTTCCAGGTCCGATTTCAAGCACGACATCATCTGGTTGTATATTTCCCGCTTCTACAATCTGCGAAAGCGCCTTTTCACTATGGAGAAAATGTTGCCCGAGAGACTTTTTTGCATTCATGCGAGTACTATATCCTATTTATTCATTTGGTTCGAATATAAAATTTCTGTTATAAAAATACCGTAGTAAACCCACTCTCACCAGTACGAGTTTCTCGGGTAATGAGTTCTTCAGGGATATCGAGGAGGAATTCAGATGGCATTCGTACATCGCGCATCCCATAGATAGTACGCATACTTGCGTAGGTAAGATAGAGCTTCTGTCGTGCACGGGTGAGCGCTACATACATGAGACGTCGCTCTTCTTCTGCATCAGCTCCCGTAAGTCCACGGTCACGTTCATGAGGGAAGAGTCCTTGCTCAAGCCCTGATACAAACACAACGGCGAACTCAAGTCCTTTTGCCGCATGAATCGTCATCAGCTTCACTCCATGGGCATGTTCGATGTTGTCTTGATCTGACATGAGTGTTGCTTCTTCGATGAGACGTTCAATCCCCTCTTCGGTATCAAATTGATCATATCGTGTGCCGAGTGTTACAAATTCTTGCAGGTTTTCGAGACGCTCTTCATCATCGCCTCTGGAAGTGCCTTCTGTATAGAGTGCTTCCATACCACTTTCGGTAATAACATATTTAATACTCTCTGAAACAGAATGCGTCTTTGTGTATAGACGGATACGATCAAGTAAATCAAAAAATGCCTGTACTGATACGAGCGCTTTACCATTAAGCGATTCTTTTCCCGCCTGCTCCCCGAGGGCGGGCAGGCCTTCCGCAAAGAGTTTTGCAAGCGTAACCTTGCCGATACCGCGTGCGGGAACGTTGATAATACGTTTGATATCGACAAGGCTCTGCGGATTGTGTGCTGCGCGCAGATACGACAGAACATCTTTAACTTCTTTTCGTTCAAAGAATCGTACCCCGAGCACTTGATACGGAATGTGGTACGAAAGGAATGCTTCTTCGAGTACTCGTGATTGGAAGTTGGTGCGGAAGAGTATCGCAATATCGTTTGGGTGTACACCGCGATCGAGATGTTCGATACACCGCTCCACAATGAAGTTTGCTTCATCAATTTCATCATACGCGGTATAGGTTGAAATAAGCTCCCCGTCTGTGTTGTTGGTGAAGAGTTGTTTTGGGGTTCGATAGGTATTCTTTTGGATGACCTCATTTGCAGCAGAGAGCACTGTCTTTGTTGAGCGATAATTTTCTTCGAGGATTACGGTTGTTGCTTCTGGATAATCTCGTTCAAATTCGAGAATGTTTTTTATATTTGCCCCCCGCCAAGAATAAATACTCTGGTCGCTATCTCCGACGACACACAAATTTTTTCTTTCTCCTGCGAGCGCTTTGGCGATGCGGTACTGTACTTCATTGGTGTCTTGATACTCATCAATATGGATATAGTGCCAGGTATTGTGACACCAGGTACGAACATCAGCATCCTTCTCTAGCAAGAGTACCGTCTGTGTAAGGAGGTCATCGAAATCGAGCGCTTGTTGGAATTCTTTGAGCGCTTTGTATTTTTTCCATACTCTTCCCGCAAGACGATAGTGTGGGTTTGCATCACTCTCGAGTGAGTCGGGTTCGATAAATGCGTTTGCAGATTTGCTAATGATGCTTTTCAATGCGCGGGGGTCGTTTGTTTTTGGGTCAATACCAAAATAGTTGAGCGATTCTTTGATGAGTGACATGGTGTCACCATCATCAAGAATAGTGAATCGCTTTGTAGTACCGCCATATGCCCCGAAACGTCGTAATAGAAAGACCCCGAGACTGTGGAAGGTGCTGACGAACGGAAGTCGCTCCCCGCGCTCTATATATGGTATGTGTTCGATCAGGTGCGATACGCGCTCTCGCATTTCTTTTGCCGCTTTGTTGGTGAATGTCACCGCAAGGATAGCATCAGGAGATACTCCCTGGCTGATGAGTTGTCCAATACGATGAACAATCGTTTTGGTTTTGCCGGCACCGGCACCGGCAACAATCAAGAGGGCCCCCTCGGTCGTAAGGACGGCCTTTTTCTGTGCATCGTTTAATCCACTCGTGAAATCCATCCCGACAGTGTAGCTGATTTATCAGAAAACCAACATAGCCTTATTTCTCAAGGGTACCTCCCTATTTTTTATAAGGATGAAATGGTAAAAATTTGTCAATACATTGTATTATAAGGGTTTTTTGAACAAAAAAGATTGACAATAGATTGATTACATTGTCTTATAACAAGGATGGTGTATTTCCTAGTATCATATGTATTTGTAACCTATGGTACCCCTTGATCCAATGAGTCCCATGCATCCCCGTCACTGGGGAACACGGAAGCTCTCTATAGTAGTACTGCTCCTCTTCGTAAACGTAGGGGTGACCACTGTACTCGCAAACCAGCTCGCCTCTCGAGCTTCTGCTTCCTACCAGGTCAAAGACGCTACTGCAGTCGCAGACACGGCTACTGATGTCACAGACGACAATACCGCTGAACAGGCGATTTCAGAAGATCCCCAAGTTCCAGTGATTACTACCTACGTAGTGAAACCTGGTGACACTCTTTCAGAGATTGCACAGAAGTTTAATATCTCCGTCAATACAATTCGGTGGGCAAACGACCTTACAACAAAAACATCGAAAATTAAGGTTGGTGATGAACTCACCATATTGCCCGTCTCTGGTATTGAATACAAGGTCAAAAAGGGCGACACGCTTTCTGGTATTGCACTCAAATATGGTGTTGATCAATCTGACATCTTGGACTACAACGATATCGAACCAGCTTCAATCAAGGTTGGTATGAAACTGGTGATTCCAAATGCAGAACCAATCACTCCTGTGGTGAAAAAAGTTTCAGCACCTGTTACCAAAAAACAAGATACAGCTAGTACTGATCAAAAAGAATCTGTACAAAAAACCAGTGCTGTTGAACCAATTGATCAACCTGTTGCGCCAAAGACAACAGAAGGAGAAACGAATACTGACGATACAAGTGGTAGTGATGACGTACAGACTGGTACATATGCAAATCCGATTCCAGGAGGACACCTTACACAACATATCCACGACGGTAACGCAGTAGACTTTGGTGCACCGACAGGTACTCCAGTAGAAGCATCTGCAGCAGGCACCGTAATTGTTGGGAAGAGTTGTGGGCGAGGATATGGCATTTGTGTAGTCATTACCCATGATGATGGATCACAGACGCTCTACGCACATCTTTCAAAAACATTTGTTACTCCAGGACAGCGCGTCGCACAAGGTGAACGTATCGCACTTTCAGGAAACACCGGACGATCAACTGCGCCACACCTTCACTTCAAAATTATAAACGGCCCCCGCAATCCATTTGCACAATATAAAATCGGAACTCAGTTTTAAAAAAATCTCGTCATGTGACGAGATTTTTTATTCAAACTTCGGGCGATATTGGAGTGCTTCAAGAATGTGTGGTACCTGTATCATCTCACCCCCTTCGATATCAGCGATGGTGCGCGCGACTTTGATGGTGCGCATGTAGACGCGTGGTGAGAGTCGGAGTTTTTGTGCAAAGAGTTGGAGTTGTGCTTTTGCATCATCAGCGATCCCACTTCGTGATTGCACATCATTTGATCCGAGCGCACTATTTAATTTTCCAAACCGTTTTTCTTGTCTGCGGCGTACTGTTTCGACGAGATCACGGACGCGCATACTTTCTTTTTCTTGTGGTGCATCATGTAGTGTCGTGTACTCGACGTGTTGTACCGGTACCCACAGATCGATACGATCAATAATTGGACCAGAAAGTTTTTTGTTGTAGCGTGCAATTTCTGCACCTGAACAGGTGCAGTGTTTCACCCCACTTCCGCGATATCCGCACGGGCACGGATTCATTGCTGCAAGAAGTATGAAACGCGCAGGGTATCGGACACTCCCTTTCGCGCGAGCTACCGTGATTGATCCTTCCTCGATCGGTTCTCGGAGTGCTTCAATAACTCGACGATCAAATTCTGGAAATTCATCGAGATACAGCACGCCTCGATGTGCGAGTGTAATATCTCCTGGGCGCAATTGTGACCCTCCGCCGATGATGGCGACATGAGATGCGCTGTGGTGTGGTGCACGAAGTGGTCTGCCTGCATGGAGCATGTCATCAATGAGTCCAATCGATGAATAGATCGTTGCAACCTCGAGGAACTCTTCTTGAGAGAGCTCTGGCAATATGCCATGAAACGCTTTTGCGAGCATCGTCTTGCCGGTGCCTGGTGGACCATAGAGCACAATATTATGACCACCACTTGCCGCGATGGTGAGCGCACGTTTTGCGCTCTGTTGTCCGCGCACTTCTCCAAAATCAATTTCTGTTTCGCGAATTATTTTTTCTGGTGGAGTGTATGTTGCTGTGGCAAGTGGAGCTTCTTCGCGAAGGTGTGAAACAAGTGCAGCAAGTGTTGGTACGAGATAAAAGGTTATACCGTCGACAAGCATTGCTTCGGTTTCATTGCCTTCAGGAATGAATAACTCCGTAATGTTGTTTGCGCGCGCCCATTGTGCAATCGAAAGCAATCCTCTGATCGGACGCACGTCACCATTGAGCGCGAGTTCCCCGACGAACAACTTTCCTTCAGTGTGAAACGAGAGTTCTTCTGTGGCGAGTAAATATCCGAGTGCGATCGCGAGATCAAAATATGCACCTTCTTTCTTCAGTTCTGCAGGAGAGAGCGACACAATCACTTTGTGATTTTCTGCTTTTGGATTTTTGCCAAGACTATTACGCAACGCCGAGATGACTCGTTCACGAGATTCCTCGACTGCTTTATCAGGAAGTCCGACAATCTGAAAGAGATAGAGTCCACGTGAAATGTCGATTTCGACGATGACGCCGGATGCTCCGAGACCAGTCAACTGCGCACTGTGAATGCGAGCGAATGCCATAGAAGAAGTATATCGTGAAACTATGTTTCAAAAAACAAATCCCTCTCATATGAGAGGGATTTGTGATTATCCGTTGATATGTTTTTTACAAGTCCGGGCAGAAGGATTTGCTTCGAGTCGATCTGTTTCGATCTTTTCACCACTTACTTCACAAATACCATACGTACCATTTTCAATTTTTGCGAGTGCGTGGTTGACATCGGTAAGTCGTGCCTGAAGAGTGTTCACCATACTTGAGCGCTCCTCGAAATCTTCGAATCGATCAGCGACATCGTTATCATCAATTTCTCCAATCATGTCTTGATCAGGAGTTGCTTCCCAGGTGTTCGTCTCAGTATTAAATAGCGCAATACCACGAAGCTCTTCTTCGAGATTCGTCTTTTCTGCGAGCAAACGATCTTTGAATTTTGTTGTGTCTTTCATTAGACGGTATAGTAGCATGCCAAGCGGAAAGCACAACCTCCCTGGAGTCGCTTAGTGTTGTCGAATAATCGTGTCGTAGACCGCCTTTAATACAGTGGGGTCTGTGCCGAGTACGATTACGGTATCTGTAGCATATCCATAAAAGAGAAGAATACGCTCTTCATTTGTTGTTGGGTCGGTATATCGAAGTGTGCGAACAGGTAGGTTGTACATATAGCTACTCTCGAACGACTTCCCTATCTCTTCGGTGTGTGTGGAGAGAGTAATACCGAGTGCTGGCGCAAAAAGTTCAAGGAGTTTTGGTTCGGCGATAAGAAATTCTTTTGTTGCGATATCTGGTTGTTGTACTGAAAAGATAAGAAACGGTGTAATCGTTCTGCCGGTATTCATCACACCAAGACGCACGAGGCTCATTGCAGTTTGAAATGGTTCACTTGCTCGGGCGTTGATGAAGGCAAAGAAATCTGTTTTCTCAAGTGGTGCCAGAGTCTCTCGGTCAACTACAATCGGCACGAGGGTTGGTTTGTTTTCTGGAAGCGTATCAAGTGACGTGAGTGTCGCCAGCGCTGTGGCGATCGTAGTATCAGGAGCAATGATCGGTGTGGTGTTTGCAAATACTCCAACTGAATAATTTTTCTGTACCGGTACAGTGAGATGGGTGAAATAATATACACCGTACCCGATTGCTCCGACCGCAAGGAGAATCAGAATTGTTGCCCCTGTGGTGTACCAACCTTTTTGGCGACTCTCAACGACCTCCTCTTTTGCAATGGTTTCTCGTTCGCGCGCAGTTTGAAGAAGCTCCTGCACCACTTTTGCATCAGTGGTATCCATCGCGAGTGCCAAATCTTCCTGGTATGTGTGTACAACCGGATGAGGCGCTTCTTGTGTTGGTGTTTGTGGAGTTGTTTCTTCTGGATTCATAGGAGTAGTTAGTACCCGATCAAATATTTTTTTGCATGTGTTGAGAGATCAAGAAAGTCATCTACGGCACCTTTTAGCGATGCCGATGCAGATTGACCAAAGGTCGCTGCTTCTACTTGGATCCCGTGACTCTTGAGGTATTCGCACAGTGGAACGAAATCTCCGTCACCAGAGATAATGACAACAACATCAAGTTTCGGCGCAAGGGTCACTGCGTCAATGGCGAGCCCTACGTCCCAGTCTGCTTTTTTGCTTCCATCATAAAAAATTTGCAGATCCTTTGCCTTGGTTTCGATACCTGCCTTGGTAAGCGCTGAAAGGAATCCTTTCTCGTCTTCATTCTCTGTGGTGATCACGTATGCGATTGCACGGATAAGGGTGCGCCCGGCGAGGACATCTTTGACGACGTTTGCAAAGTTTACTTTGCGTTTATAAATATGTTTTGCAGTGTGGTAGAGATTTTGTGTATCAATGAAAATACCAACCCGCTGGTCTTTTTGTTTAATGATTGCCATAGATAGAGTATATATCAGAACGGGTAACGAAACATCCGCCCTTGGGCGGATGAAACGTTAGTTTTTGATAAGTTTGAGCGCTGCCTTGTGTTGCTCAGGATTAGTCTTTTCGAGAACCTTCACGTGACTGCGACGATCAGCAACCATCTTGATCAACCCTCGGCGAGAGTGATTGTCCTTCTTGTGCTTCTTCAAGTGAGTCGCGAGGAGGTCAATCTTTTCGGTAAGCATCGCAGCTTGCACGATTTTTGAACCAGTGTCAGTCTTGTGCACCTGGTGCTTCTTGATAATTGTCTGTTTTTTCTTGGACGTTAACATGCAGGGATTCTAACATATCCAATAAAAAAAGCAAGACTTCCCTTCAACCCACGAATGTAACAGGAATCTTTATGTCGCACAATATTTTTTGAAACGAGCTATACTACATACATGCAGATTGCCGATGCGAAACGACAATTCCTCGAATATATCGAAATCGAAAAAGGTCGAAGCCTCAAAACAGTCGAAAATTATGACCGATACCTCTCTCGGTTCATGGTCGATATGAACATCAGGACTGTTTCTGATATATCTGAGAGCACGATTCGAGAATTTCGACTCAAGCTCAATCGCGCTCCAGGGGTCAAAGTTCGAGGTCAGTCAGCGGCAACAATGAAAAAGAACACGCAGAATTACTACATGATCGCACTTCGATCATTTCTGAAGTATTGTCGCAAACGCAACATCTCGGCACTGACCCCGGATGCGATCGAACTTGCAAAAGTTGGTGCACGGCACCTCGACCTCATTTCGATCGACGAGCTCACTCGCCTCCTCAAAGCTCCAGATACCACAACGACCAAAGGGCTTCGAGACAAGGCGTTGCTCGAACTCTTCTTTTCGACTGGACTTCGTCTCTCAGAGCTTTGTTCGCTCAATCGCGATCTCGATCTCTCAAAAGATGAGTTTTCAATTCGTGGTAAGGGTGAAAAAGTTCGTGTCGTGTTTCTCTCTGATGATGCAAAGAGTGCGATTCGCAATTATCTAAAAGTACGCAAAGATATGGACGAACCGATGTTTGTGAATATTGCAAAAAACGCCGCAATGGGGAGACTCACTCCCCGCTCGATTGAGCGCATTGTGCGTGAGTACGCAATCAAGGCAGGTATTTCCAAAAAGGTAACTCCGCACGTGCTCCGCCACTCATTCGCCACTGATCTCCTCTCCAATGGCGCCGATATCCGCTCGGTCCAAATGATGCTTGGGCACGCAAACATCGCGACGACCCAGGTGTACACACACATCACTGACAAACAGCTTCGCGAAGTACACAAAAAATTTCACAGCAAGAGATAGATGATACAATTTCCTGTATGAAACTTATCTCATGGAACGTAAACGGCATCCGGGCAGTGCATAAAAAAGGGTTGTTTGTCCCCTTTGTCGAGAAATATCAACCAGATATTATTTGTTTACAAGAAACCAAAGCACAGCAGCATCAATCAGAAGTTGATTTGCCAGACTATGAGGAATATTGGAACTCTGCATCACGCAAGGGCTACAGCGGTACCGCCATTTTCACCAAACACAAACCACTTGCAGTCATCAATGACCTTCCTGCTGATATTGCAAAAAAATATAAACTTGCTGACAAGTACGGCGATCCAAACGATGAGGGTCGCGTTATCACCGCAGAATTCAAAACTTTTTTCATTGTCACGGTGTACACCCCGAATGCAAAAGATGACCTCTCTCGCCTCTCGCTTCGACACAAGCACTGGGATCCAGCATTCCTCGAATATGTCGACCGATTACAACAGACAAAACCGGTGATTTTTTGTGGGGATCTCAATGTCGCACACACATCAGATGACCTAGCACGGCCCAAAGAAAACGTCGGCAACAAAGGATTCACGAATGAAGAACGTGAGGGTATCGACAATGTAATTGCGCGAGGATTCATTGATACGTTTCGTATGTTCACCCAGGGCAACGGTCACTACACCTGGTGGAGCCATTTCGCCAAAGCACGCGAGCGCAACATCGGCTGGCGTATTGACTATATATTTGTGAGCAAGAAATTGAAACCTAAGGTTGTTGATGCAAAAATTCTTCCTGATATTCTCGGAAGCGATCACTGTCCAGTGATGGTTGAATTGCAGTAGTTTTTCATAGAGTTATAATGTATATCAAACAAAGCTATATTGAAAAATCAACAAAACACTCCGCAAGAGCTCATTCACCGTTGGTATAAAGTTTTTGATTCCGATTGCCCACTCAAGCTGTTTGAGTTCTCTCGAACTATTTGTTCGATGGGAATTCAGATTACTCACTACTACAATACCCTTCTTGAAAACTCCAAGGCTACCGGCTTTGATTTTCGTGAAAGCCAAGACATCGAATTTGTCCAAAAGCAAATCCTCGAGATCACTGGCTTGTTACTTGTATTGCGAGACAAGGTTCAGTTTAACGATAGACAACTTCAGAATATTGCTCACATCGTTAGAAATCTCGAGGATTGTTACGATAGCTGGCGCAAGGTTTGTATAGAGTGGAGTAGTTCTCTTAATAGTGTTCGAGTAGAAGTTCCTGAGCGATATGGATCACTAAAGAAATTTCGTGGGCAGCTTCGACTACAAGATCTTACAAAACTTCATCCTATTCGGTTGAGCTGACATCTCGCTTCAATGCGGGATGTTTTATTTTACAAATCAAATTTTTGTG
>OFRO01000308.1_pt1 | contig 18277 bp, 30 predicted proteins | sample 1543091 | NCBI WGS metagenome assembly OFRO01 (sample SAMN07774217, study PRJEB24372) | wastewater metagenome | isolation source: Exp Tend NO 10WW | collected 2016-02
GTCCTTGTCCCACGAGCGGGTGACCATCTTCCCTTGCGCGTACACCTTGCCGCCCTTCTTGAGGTACTGGCCGATGATTTCGGCAAGCTTCCCGAAGGCCACGCAACGTACCCACTCGGTGCGCTCCTTGCGCTCGCCCGTGCTCTTGTCGGCCCAATACTCATTCACGGCCAGCGTGAAGTTCGTCACGGCGGAACCGCTGCCGGTGTATTTCGTCTCTGCGTCTTTGCCGGCGGTGCCGACGACGACGACCAGGTTCACTCCTCTCATGGTTCAAGCCTCCTGGGCTTCGGTTGCTGTTTTCAGTGCGTCCGCCAGATCGGCGGGGTTAATGGTCTGGAGCCAGCGGAGCGCGGTCACGAAGTCAACGCCATACGAGCGCGCGAGGGTGTTCGCCATGCCGGTGACGCCAGGGCTCTGCTCTTCGTCTTGCCGGCGCAGCGCGGCGTAGGTGGCCATCGTGTCGGCCTTCGGGCCAACCAGTGCGACATCTGCCGGCGCGGCGGTCGTTACCTGCGGGGACGGAGCAGCGAGGTCAGCGTCAAGAACGCGCTCAATCAGATCGGCGGCGGCGCTTGCTTCTGTCGCAGTTACGACCGGCGCCGGCTGCTGGGCGGCCTGCTGCTGTGCCATTCGCTGCTCTTCCTCGCGGCGTGCACGCTCCTTGGCTTCGGCCTTCTCGCGGGATTCACGCTCCAGGCGCTCGCGGGTCTCGCGCTCGATGCGCTCCGTCTCGGCCTGCAGGCGGGCGGCTTCCTTCGCCTCGTGAGCCGCAATGCGAACCTGCACACCCATACGGAAGTCATCGGCTGGCTTTATGACGATCTGCTGCAGGTCGGCAAATAGGAACATGCGGTCGGCAGCCAGTTCGTCCAGCGCGCGAAGGTTGGCGTCGATGGCATCGGCCATCGCGTTCGTCTCGATCTTGCCCTGCGCGAGCAGGGTATCGACGGCGTTCTGGATGCTCTCCAGCGTGCGCTTGCCCTTGATGGCGCCGGCAAAGTCTGCGCGGTAGGCCGGCATCTGCACGCGGCCTGCGAAGCGTGCCTGCAGGGTGGCGATGTGCTTCGACAGCGCCTGCTCACCGCCCTGCTGGATGGCGTTGCGGCGGTTGGTCTTCTCGGCAGCCACCAGTTTCTCGGACGCCAGCGCGGTCGTGCGGAACATCTCCGCGAGGTCTTTCAGCTCGCGGCTGAACGTGGCGACATCGGCGATCTGCCCAACCACCTCGTCTGCCTTTGCTTTCAGCATGGCCTCGGCATCGCGCATCTTCTTGCACAGCGCCTCGCGGTCGGCGAAGTCCTGGTCTGTGACCAGCGGCGCCTTCGTGCGCTCGACCAGCGCCTCGGTGGCGGCGCGGAACGCCGGCAGGTTGGATGACAGCGCCATCGTTCCGCGCTCGATCTCGTAGACGATGGCAGGAAGGTTTGCCACCGGCGCGGCGACGACCTCGGCCTTTGTGACCTTCGGCACGTAGGCGGCGACGTCCTTCTCAAGTTGAGCCCAGCCGGCGACGATCTGCTCGGCCCGGCCTGGGCGTGGGGTGTAGGTGTAGGTCTCCATCCGTTCTTCGGTGCCGTCGCTGGCGGTGAAGATCACGCGCTTAAGACCGCCGACAAGGATCTGCTGCTCAAGCTGCGGCCAGTACGCTGGGTCGTCGGCTATGGCGCCGGTGCGCACGGACTCGGCAAGCGCCTCGTTCCACCGCTTGTGCTCGTAGCCGGTCTCGCCGTCAATCGTGATGCCGTCAAACGAGGCGGACAGGCGCGGGTGCTCCTCGCTAACACCAACGGCCGGGAACAGTTCTTCGCCAATCAGTTCCTCGACGATGGGGCGCGCTTGCGCCTCAGTGGAGTGGCCATCATCGAAGCGGCGCTGAAGTTCCGCTGATACCTCTTTGATTTCTCCGGTAGCAAGCCGGTGAATCAGTTCGCTGCGCGTCTCGAACTTGCTGGTGCCCATCATTGCCGGCGCATCGCTGGCGTTGAAGTGGTTGGCGCGGTGGGCATGCCACTCGGGGCTGCCTTGGGTCAGGTTGACGACTTTCATTGTTTGGCTTCCTCTGCTGCCGGCGCGGTGACCGTGGTTTTGATGGCGTTGATCTTCTTTTTCTGGTCATCGGTCAGCGTGTACTTCGACTCGACCGTCCCGATGATGTTGTCGTGCGTTGCCTTGCCGGCGGCGATGCGCTTCTCCCACAGCGGAAGGTTTGCCGTGAACTGATCGTCGGGGTATGCCGGCTTGGCTGGCGGCTGCTGTGGCTGCTGCTTCGCCGGTGCCGCGCGAGTGGTGGTCACCGGGCCTGCCTCGCTGCCGTCCTCGTCGAGGTCGTCGTCAGCGGCAAGGCACAGCATCGACTGGTAGGCGTAGCGGCGCAGGTAGGAGATCTTCGCGCCGAAGGTCTTGATGTCGTCGCCGCTGGCCGAGCCGAGTTGCAGCTCACTGACCAGCCTCTCGCCGGACTCGTGCAGCAGCTCGGTGCGCAGATTGGTGCCAGCGATGAGCTGCACCATCGACAGGCCGTTCGCCGCGAGGTGCTCGCGGGTGGCGTTGATCAGTTCCTCAAGGTCGGCGTAGCTGAACTTGTACTTCGAGTTGGTGCGTGTCGAATAGATCTCGACGTCGCGGTTCTTGACGATCGGGCGGAATGCGCCCTGCGCCTTAGCCAGGGCAGCCGCGAGATTCGCGATGCCGGCCGGCTGGGTGGCTGCTTCGGTCATTGGTGACCCTCCGGTTAGCCAGCGCGTTGTGCGCCGGGTGTTGACAACAGTGCCACGGCGGCGTTACGGTGTCAACACCTACCACGCAACAAAAGTATCAGCGGGGCCGATATGCGAGAAATAGACAAGGCAGCACAACAGTTGCAGGCCGCAAAGGAAAGGGAGCTGGCACGGATCGCCGCGCGGCTGGAGGTGATGAATCTCCGGGCAGTGTCAGAAAAGACCGGGGTTGGTTACACAACCATCCGGCTGATCGTCCAGGGGGCGACCACTGCGGACATCGAGACGGTGCGCAAGTTGTCCGAGTGGCTGGACACGCAGAGTTGACGGTATCGCCGCTTGCGTTGTGCGGGCGGCGGTGTGATTATTTGGGCGCGGCGTAAACCCTTGGGGAAGGGAGCGTTGCGGGTGTAACGGACAGCGTGAGAAAGCCTTTAGCACGCCTGTCTTTCGTGTAGTCGGTGTCCGTTCCGGCGAAGCGATCCCCCGGCAGGTGTCCTAAAGGCTTTTTTGCGTTTGGAGGTTTTGTGGCAAGGATCAGGTCAATAAAGCCGGAGTTTCCGCACTCCGAAAGCATGGGTAGGGTGAGCCGCGACGCGAGGCTGCTTTTCATCATGCTTTGGACGATAGCGGATGATGCCGGGAGGCTTCGCGGAAATTCGCGAATGCTCGCGAGCCTTCTTTTCCCGTATGACGACGACGCCAGAACGTTGATTGATGTCTGGCTTGCTGAACTACATCGAGAAAAGTGCATTGACATTTACAAGTCTGGTGGAGACTCATACGTTGGCATCCGTAACTGGTTGATTCACCAGAAAATTGATAAGCCTAGCAAGTCAAAAATACCTCCATTCTGCGAATCCTCGCGAATCCTCGCGAATCCTCGCGAACGCTCGTTGGAGGATCAAAGGAATGGATCAAAGGATCAAGGAGAGGATCAAGATCAGGATCTTTTAGCGACGGCTGCCGCCATCGCATCAGCCATTGAGTCCATGTTGGTTTTCATGCTGTGCCCTGTGACAGCTAAACCTAAGACGCCGGCCAAAGGAACACGCCTACCAAACGACTGGACACTTCCTGACGACTGGCTAACCGATGCCAACGAAGCAGGCCTTACTGCTGGTGCGGCAAAAAACGAGGCTGCCAAGTTCAGGGATTACTGGTGTGCCCTACCCGGTGCCAAGGCTGTGAAACTCGACTGGCGTGCAACGTGGCGCAACTGGTGCCGGGCTGCGGCCGCAAGGTCTGTCAGGCCGCAGGGCAAGCCAAGTAAGCACGACCTGTCACAGATGGACTACAGCAAGGGGGTAACACCTGATGGAAGGTTCTAAAGGCGTGTCATCAATGGCCGACACATGGCTGGTAGAACGTTTCGGCGAGGAAATCACCGTCGAAGGAAACTGCGAAAAACACGGCCACTGGTCAAAGACTGCAAGGTCAAAAACGCCAGAGAATTTAAGGAACAAGTGCCAAAAGTGCATCGATGATGCGGCCGCAGAAAAAGCCGATGCCGACCGGATCGCAAAGGAGGCGGCAGCGGAAAGCCGCAGGCTTGAGCACCTTGAAGCAATCGGCGTATCCAGGAGGCATGACGGTAAGACGTTCGATACCTTCATTGCTGACAACCCGGAAAAAGCAAGGGCACTTTCTGTATGCAGGAAATTCTCCGAGCAGGTTGTCAAGAACCCGGTAGGCGTTCCGTCTCTTATCCTGTCAGGCAGCCCCGGAACGGGCAAGACTCACCTTGCGTGTGCGATTGCGCAGTACGCTGACCTTCATGGTATCGGCGTGGTCAAAAGAAATGCTGCCGATGTGTTCAGGGCGATCAAGGCGACGTGGGCAAAAGACAGCGCAAAGTCTGAGCGCGCGCTGCTAGAAGACACTGGAAGCCGAGACCTGTTCATCATCGACGAAGTAGGCACCCAGCACGGGACAGATACTGAGCGGCTGATGATGTTCGAGGTCGTGAACCGCAGATATGAGAATTGCTTGCCGACGATCCTTGTCAGCAACCTGAACATAGACCGGCTGCGTGAGGAAATCGGAGACAGAGTTCTCGATCGCCTGCGTGAGGGTGGAGGTCAGGTTTTGCTGTTCACCGGCGAGTCATGGCGGAAGCAGTGAGCGAACCCTCGCCGGCAAAGCAGAAGCGCATCCCGAGCCGGATCTACGTCGACATCCGCAAGATGATCGACCCAGCCACTGGTGAGGAGGTCGGCTGTCTGGTTCCAGTCGGGGAAACCGACCGCACCATCCTGCGCCGGAAGAAGTGCCGCGTAGGCATGCGCATGCGCACCACGGTCAGCAGGGAGCGGGATTACGGCCAGCACAAGTATGTCCACTGCATAGGCCAGTTCGTAGAGGCGAACATCGAAGGCTTCGAGGGGAAGGACGCCCACACCATCGTCAAGGCGCTGCAGCTCGAGGGCGGGTTCTTCTGTGACCAGGAGCGCCTCCAGATCGAGGGCTTCGAGGGCTACCTGATCCGCAAGGTGCCGCGCTCGATGGCCTTCGACGAGATGGAAGAGACGGAATTCCAGTCGCTGGTGAAGCAGGTCTGCAACCACCTGGCCGAGAAGTATCTGCCAACACTGTCGCCCGAACAGGTTGCCGAGGCGATCGAGCTCATGCCGGTAGACCCGACATGATCCAGTGGAAACCGAAGCGCCGTCTAGAAAAGGCCAGGAGCCGCCCGTCGGGCTGAATAATCTGTTGACACGCGCCCTTAAAAGTAGGGTATAGTGCATGGCCTCGGCAGACGACCTGCCGGGAAACAGGAGAGAGACATGGAAAACGAACAGCGCATGACCGTCACGCTTGTGATGGCTACGAATGAATGGGGAAGCCCTACGACAGTTACACCTAACATCTGCACGCCAAAGTATGGCTACACTGCGGTTTCCGAACCGCTGACAATCACGTTCAAGCCGCTCCCGAAAGATGTAGTTATTGCCGCGCAGTTGGACGTGCTTGACGCGCAAGAGGAGCAACTTCGTAGCGAGTTGGCCGACAAGTTGGCAGGACTCAACGCACGCCGCGCCGAACTGCTCGCCCTTCCGGCACCGGAGGCGGTATGAGCAACGTCCGCACCCGAGACTACGACGGCCCGCGCTCGCTAGACCCTGCCTGCGCGGACGACTACACGCCGGAGTGGAAAGTGACGTGCGATTCGTGCGGCGAGGCGTCAGAGGTTATCGGTGGCCGTCCTGATCGGTGCCCGGAGTGCGCAGAGACAGACCTCGACGCGCTGACGATACGGGAGGCTGTATGAGCCGCACGACATCCGGTGTTCTGCTGGCCGTTATCTTCGCCATTGCGTGCTACGTCGGCCCGAGCGAGGCCGGTAGTGTGAATCTAACCGCCGCCGACTGCGCGGCAAGTGAGAGGTGCTACAGGTGAGCGACGATAGATCAGCAAAGGTAGCGAAACTAATAACACCTGAATTAACGGGCGCGAGTAGCGCGTCCCGTTGAATGAATTGTTATGCGTAACCCTGAGGAAAACGATATGCACATGATAGAACGCTTGCAAGCCGCGATTGCAGCAAATGAGGAAGCCGACAAGCTGGCGATGACTTGCTTGAACCTGCAACACGCACGCAGGCTGGATCAGCTCGTATGCGATGCAGATAATCTTTCCCGCGACTTTGTGCGGCGACATGGCAGAGAGATGATTGCAGAAATAACCCTGCTCCTTAACACGCTGGCCGATGTTGTAGACCACGATTTTGCCTATGTTGGCGGCGAGGCAAGCACAGAAGATCCGAGAAGCCTATACAACCGAGTGAAGCGCGGGCGCGAAGTGCTGGCAGGGACGCGGCATGATTTACAAGGTTGAGTTTTCCGAAGGCGGTGTGTGCCACACAGGTTACAGGCCGCTTGCACTGGTATGGGCGAAACGAAAGGGCGCAAAAATGACACAGATAGATGAAACGCGAGAGTACGAAACAGTGCGAAGGCTGCACGCGACATCGCCTGAAGGCATGGAGCTTGATGCGCTGAAAACCTCAGCCGCTATTGCGTGGGGTTGGCTGTGGCATGTGACAACTGAGGATGACCGCGTGAAAACGGCGCGGCATCTGCTTGGACAGTTTTTGAACCGCGACATGAAGCGTTACGGCATCCAGACGGCCAAGGATGAAGGAGCACAAGTGAATGTGCAGGAAATTGAGTCCGCCATGCTGCGCGGTGAATTTGGTGACGCATAACTGAGGCGCTGAAATTCATGGTTGCCAACGGTATTGCAAAAACAGACGACGAGGCGTTGTTGGTCGCAAGCGTGCTTGGCGAGGTAGCAATGCAATCCTTTGATCCTGGTGCAGACCTTGGCAAAGAAACGGCCATTGCGGTCATGAGAAACCATCCGGCAGGGAGGCACTGAAAATGAGTCGCACAAACGAAGTAGTAAGCATGACGTACAAAGAACTTGACAGCTTGACCGACGAGCTCGACCGCCTCCGCGCCGCCAACGCCCGGCTGCAAGCGTGGCATGACGCGGTGATGAAACGCGGCAGTGTCGGTTACTGGCACCAAGACTTGAAGGAAGGATTCACCAAACATGACGTGCTTGGCGCACAACCACTAATCATCCGCCCGCAACCGCTGGCGAAGGAGTGAGGAAGATGGGAAACACATGGGTTGTGCAGTCGTATCTGCCGGACGATCTCATACCGAACAAATACTCATACGTTGAGATTTACCGTGGGCAATCATGTGTCGCTGCCATCATCGCTGCGATACGGGAAAAGCGCCGGTACGGTCTCGGTTGCATCAAAATTGAATGGCGATAAGGAGCAAAGAAATGGAAAACGAACAGATGGACGCACTAATTGAAACGCTTGAATCGTGGGGCGAACGCGCTGATATGCCGCTTTCCGCTATCGGTTCTATGCACAAGGCAGCCAAGGCGCTGACAGAAACCCGCGCCGAACTCGCGGAACTGCGGGCGCGGGTGCCAGCTATTTGTTTCCCACGGCAGCCTAAATGCGACATTGCCGAGGTGATTGTCGATCAAGTTGAAAACTGGTTGTCCGATTCTGTCCCTTCCGATGACTTCATCATTGATGTTACCGAGGAACAGAAGGACGCGCTAAACAGCATCGTGTGGGAGTGGTTCTACAAGAACGTATCGCCTAACCACTGGACTGTTACCGATGTGCATCAACATGAAGCCGCCATCCTCGCCGCCAAGGAGAAAGGACAATGACCACTCAAACCGAACTGCTGCGGGAGGCTGTGGCGTTGGATGAAGTAACGACTGAGGACGCACCGAGTTGGTACAACAGCGATATGGCGATTGCTTGGGTTGTTGGATACGAAGCGGCACAAGACGCCTTCCTCGCCAAGATCGACGCGGCGGAGGGTGAGGAGTCAGAGTTTCAGGTTATCTCAGGAGCCGACGAAGATGCGTGCATCGAGGCCGCAACCAGTGGCCCGCGTGATGTAGCGTTACGCGAGGCGATGCGATACGCGCATCAGTACGCAGAGGATGGCCCTGTGAAGGTTGTCGAGTTAGTCACAGTCGCCATGCTCCCCGCCGCCCGCCGGCAGGAGAGTGAGTGATGGGAGTATCTCGGTCTGACATTGATGATGGGTCAATGACCTATCACGTCATCCCGTGCGGAGACCTGCGCGAACACGTTGAGCATGGGCAGGATTGCTGGTGTAAGCCTGCGCTTGATTATGTTGAGAACAACGGATTGCTGTGCGGATGGATTGTTATCCACAACGCGGCAGATGGTCGTGAGCAATACGAAACCGGAGAGAGGAAGCACCAATGACGATGCCCGCCGACCAAGCCGCGAAGGAACGCCCGATCTTGATGAGCGCGCCGATGGTGCGCGCCATTCTGGCCGGAACGAAGACGCAGACGCGGCGGGTGGTGAAGTTGACCGACGCCGGCCGAGTGAAGGCTCCAGGCTCTACACACAACTGGCACCTTGACGATCCGGATGCGGTGCTGGCCTGCCCCTACGGCCAGCCCGGCGACCGGCTGTGGGTGCGGGAGACGTTCAAGGCTGTCGCCAGCGGTGAGGTGAAGAACGGATACGGCGAGGTGCGCTACGGTTTCGCCTATCAGGCTGACGGCGCGACCCGCTGGCAGGAACAGCCAACGATCATCCACGACCTGACCGGCCAGCCGGCAACAGGCCCGCTGCAATTCAAGCCGGTGCCGTGGAAGTCGAGCATCCACATGCCGCGCCGGGCCAGCCGGATCACGCTGGAGATCGTCAGCGTGCGAGTGGAGCGGTTGAACGACATCAGCGAGGCGGATGCGCACGCCGAAGGAACGCCGCACAGCATGCAGTACGCGAGCGGCCGGCTCGCGTCCGAGAACTTCGCGCACCTGTGGGAGTACATCAACGGCGATGACAGTTGGGACGCCAACCCGTGGGTGTGGGTCGTCGAGTTTCGGAGGCTGCCATGAAACCCGACCAAGCCGCGAAGGTGCTGCGGAATCACAGCGCATCAGTAGACCTGCTACCAACCGTCGCAGCCGCCATCGACGCCGCCGTCGCCGCGCTGGAACACCAACCGAAGCCCGCCTACTGCTGCGCCAAGTGCGGGCTTGCCGAGATGCACCCCCGCGAGCGCGCCCTGCACCAGGATGCCAAGCGCGGGAACTTTCGGCAGGAGGACGACGGGGCATGAAAACGCAAAACCATGACCGATTAGGTGATAAAATGACGTTCCGATCTTTCCTGACGGGTTGCTGGCTGGCGGTATGCGTTCCCATCATCGGCTTCTCCGTTGGCCTTGCGATAGACCGGAGGTTCCGCCATGAAGAGTACTGATGCGACCAAGCGCCGCCGCAGGCTTCTGGAGATCCGTGAGAAAAACAACCTCACCAATGCCGGTGTCGCACAGTTGGCTGGCGAGGGCACGAGTATCAAGACAGTGGAGTCTTGGCTGGCCAAACCCGGCGCAGCGGGCTCACGCCCCATCCCCGCCTACCGCATGGAGTTGATCGAGCTCCGTGTGGCCATAAAGAAGTCTGGGGCCGCAGCATGAGGCCGAGCAGGACCAAGGAGCTTGCCGCCCAGAACGACCGCAGGCTCTCGGCCATTCGGGATACCGAAAAGCAAGCCACTAAGGCCACCAAGGAAAGGGTAGATCTACTGATCAGCGCCTGGCGTACAGACAACAGCCTGAGCCTTTCCCGGTGACCACATGACGACGTTGACGGAATCAGCGCAGGGTCTGCGCGACCCTCAGGCCGCCCGCGTGGAGTGGCATGAGGAGCGCAGGGCTATCAGCACCACGCCCGACGCCTCGGACTCATAACCAAACGCCTGCCGGGCAGGTACGAAACGACGGCGGCAGGGGATGCGGTTATCTATGGGGACACAGAATGACCGGAGGCACTAAACAAGTGGCAGATTCTGACAAACGCAGGCCGCCCCGCACTGGCTGGCCATCCCGCTGTGCGCTGAACACCACAGGGGTGAGTCTGGCCTGCACGGCATGGGCACCAGAGCATTTGAGCGCCATTACGGGCTGGGCGAGCTCGATCTGCTGGCGCTGACGATCGAGGCGCTGCAGTGACGCCAGCCATACTGAAAGCCGTCACTGGCCTGCCGTGGGTGGCCGAACACCGGTTCGCGCTGGAACACATCGGCGCCGGGCCGGCCATTCGCAACCGGCTCAAGGCCGCCAATTTGCAGGACTGGCGTTTTGACTTCGCCTGCCACTCCGTCCGCCTCGCTGTCGAAATCGAAGGCGGTGCATGGACGGGAGGCCGACACACTCGCGGCAAGGGGTTCAACGATGATCTGCGCAAGTACGGCGCCGCCATGCGCCTCGGCTGGACTGTCTACCGCTGCAGTCACGCAATGGTCGCCAGCGGCGAGGCCTACGACACCATCACGGCGGTCTGCCGCAACCTGGAGCAGCGCCATGCGCCTGCGCCGAGTACGGCCTGATCCAGAGCGTCAACTCGCACTGTCGGATGCTTGGGGCATCCGGGCATGCCAGTCCCCGCTGCACGCCGGCAGCAGGAACATCCCGGCCGACCAGTTCGTCCGCAACGGGCCATACCTGCGCACCGTCTGCCGCCTGTGCTGGGCAACCGCCAACCGTGGCCGCAGAGATGAAGGGCCGGCCGATGGTTTGAGCCGCGCGGACTTCACGCGGATCAATCAGCAATGGCGCCCGACTGCTGACCACTCCCGAAAGCGCCGACGATTCGGTCATCGCCGGGCAGAGTCCGGCTTGTCATAGGTCAGGGGCCGGTGACGATGCACAGGCAAACGATACGCACACCCGAAATCGTCGATGAGATATGCACACGCATGTCCACCGGTGAACCGCTGGCAGCAATCTGCCGCAGCGAACACATGCCGGGGCTGCGCACTGTCTACGATTGGGCAGAGCGTGACGCCGACCTGTCCGCACGGATCGCGCGCGCGCGCGAAGAAGGTGAGGACGCCATTGCGGCTGAATGCCTGACGATTGCTGACGACGCCACGAACGACTGGATGGAGCGCAGCGGGCAGGGCGCACCGGGCTACACCCTGAATGGCGAGCATGTGCAGCGGTCGAAACTACGCATCGACACCCGCCTCAAACTGCTCGCCAAGTGGAACCCGAAGAAATACGGGGAGCGCCTCGACCACACCAGTGGCGGCGAACGGCTCCCAGCACCAACCACCGTCGATCTGTCCGCGCTGCCTGCCGAAGTCCTCCGGGCGCTGCTGAATGCCAACAATGGGCCAGCCAGTACGGATTAACCTCGCGGACGTTGAGCGCGAACTGTGCCGCAGGTCGCTGGCCGACTTCATCCGGCAGGCATGGCGCGTCATCGAACCGGGGCAGCCCTACGTTCACGGCTGGCACATCGACGCCCTGGCTGATCACTTGTCAGCCGTCAGTCGCGGCGAAATCAACCGCCTGCTGATCAACATCCCGCCGGGCACGATGAAATCGCTGGCCGCCTGCGTGTTCTGGCCGGCGTGGGAATGGACGGTCAATCCGCACCTGCGCTACGTCTGCGCCTCGCACTCGCAAGATCATGCCATCCGCGACAACGTGCGCACCCGCAGGCTGGTGGCTTCCGAGTGGTATCAGCGCCTGTTCCCACTGGCCCTGTCCGACGACCAGAACGCGAAAACGAAGTTCGAGAACGAGCGCACCGGCTGGCGTCACGCGATGGCGGTCGCATCACTGACCGGCGCCCGTGGTGACCGGGTGATCTGGGACGACCCGCACAGCGTCGAAGATGCCCTGTCAGATACGAAGCGCAACACCGCCCTGCGCGTGTTCGATGAAACCCTGCCGACCCGTCTGAACAACCCGGCATCGTCGGCCATCGTCGTGATCATGCAGCGGCTGCACCAGGACGACGTGAGCGGGCACATCCTTGAGCGCGATCTCGGGTACACGCACTTGTGCCTACCGATGGAGTTCGAGCAGGAGCGCAAGTGCATCACGTCCATCGGGTTCAGTGACCCGCGCACCGAGGAAGGCGAACTGCTGTTCCCGGCCCGGTTCCCGCGTGAGGTAGTGGAGCGCGACAAGCAGGTCATGGGTGCGATGGCGGTTGCCGGTCAGTTGCAGCAGCGACCTGCGCCGCGTGGTGGTGGCCTGCTGCAAGCAGACCGGCTGCAGATCGGTGACCCGCCCGGCGCGATGAAGTCGGTGCGGTATTGGGACAAGGCAGGCACTGCCGGCGCTGGCTGCTTCACCGCTGGCGTGAAAGTCGGCAGGGATGGCGATGGCAGGTTCTGGATTCTCGACGTCGTGCGCGGGCAGTGGGGCGCGCCTGAGCGCGAGCGGATGATCAGGCAGACCGCACAGGCTGACGGCGTGCCGGTTCCGGTGTGGATCGAGCAGGAACCCGGCAGCGGCGGAAAGGAGTCTGCCGAGTCCACCGTACGCAACCTTGCCGGCTTCGTCTGTTATGCCGACAGGGTGACGGGAGCGAAAGAGACCCGTGCCGAACCATTCGCCGCTCAAGTAGCGTCCGGGAATGTCTGGCTTGCACGCGGGGCGTGGAATCGAGCCTTCATCGACGAGTGCGCCATGTTCCCGGTCGGCAAGTTCAAAGACCAGGTGGACGCCGCATCGGGCGCGTTCGTGAAGCTGACGCAAACAGATTCGCCGGTTGGCGTATCGCTCAAGAGGTCGTACTGATGGCAAACGATGTGGCATTCCAGCGTGACGACTATCGGATCGCTGCGCCTGATTGGGCGATGGTGCGCACCCTTTGCGATGGCGAGTCGAAGGTGAAGGCGGCCGGCGAGATTTACCTGCCCAACCCTTGTGTGCTGGGCAGCACCGGCGAAAGCCGCAGCGAGGTCGCCGCGATCTACACGCGCTACCTCGCCCGCGCCCTGTTCCTGAACGTCGTCGGTCGCACCCGGTCGTCGCTCGTTGGCGCCGTGTTCCGCCGCATACCGAAACTCACCCTGCCGAGCAGCATTGCCTACATGGCGAAGGACTGCGACGGCGCCGGCGTGTCGATCTACCAGCAGTCGCAGTCGGCGCTGGATGAAGTTCTCTCGACCGGCCGCAGCGGCCTGCTCGTCGATTACCCCGACACCGGCGGCGCCGCTTCCGTTGCTGACATGCGTGCCGGAAAGATTCGCGCCAACATCGTGCGATACGACGCCGCGCAGATCGTGAACTGGCAGCAGACCCGCGTCGGTGGCCAGTCGATCCTCACGCGCATCGTGCTGTCCGAGATGGTCGATGCCGTTGATGGGTTCGAGACGAAGCCCGTCGCGCAGCACCGCGAACTTGCCCTCGAAGAGGGCCGGTACGTCGTGCGGTTGTGGCGCAAGAACGCAAAGGGCGATTGGGAGCAGGTCGGCGAGGCCTACCCAACGACATCAACCGGCGCAGCGTGGACGGTGATCCCGTTCGTGTTCGTCGGCGCACTGAACAACGACGCGCAGATCGACGGCGCCCCGCTGTTCGACCTCGCTTGCGTGAACCGCAAGCACTACCAGCTCGGGGCCGACTGGTACAACGCCCTCTACTACGCCGGCAACCCGCAACCCGTGATGGCTGGCCTCACCGAAGAGTGGCGCAACTGGCTGGAAGAGAAGGGCACCGTGATCGGTTCCCGCGCGATCCTGCCGCTGCCTGCCGGTGGTTCGTTCCAGTACGCCACAGTTGGCGCTGACACCGCGATTCAGAAGCAACTCGACACGCTCAAGGACGAGATGGTCGCCCTCGGTGCGCGCCTGATCATGCCGGGCGAGGTGAGCAAGACCGCCACGCAGTCCGCCGGTGAGCAGGAGGTGTCGCACTCGGTCGTTTCGCTGGCCGCCGAGAACGTCAGCGATGCCTACACACAGGCGCTGCAGTACGCGCAGGTGTTCATGGGCGGCGCTGGTGAGTGCGAGTACCGCCTCAATGGCGACATCGCTGGCCGCGTACTCGACCCGCAGATGGTCGTCGCCCTGGTGAGCGCATGGCAGTCGGGCACGGTGCCGAAGCGCGACGTGCAGGTGTACCTGCAGCGCGTTGGACTGATAGACCCGGAGAAGTCGCCGGAGGAAATCGAGGAAGAAACGGCGGGTGAGGGCATCAACCTTGGCTAACGCCGCCGCCGTCAGCATGGCAACCCGTCAGCAGGTGATGCTCGAACGCCTGAAGACGGGCAATGTGTCGCACCTTGAAACATTCCTCAAGGATGCCGCTGATGCCATCCGCAAGCAGTTGAGCAAGGGCGAGTTGACGGCGTACAGCAAGGCCCGCCTTGAGGCGCAACTCACCGCAACACGCGAGACGCTGGCCGACATCTACGGCAAGGCCGCCAAAGGTATCGACGACGACCTGCGCGAGTACGCCGACTATGCCGGCGGTGCAGAGGCGAGGGCGATGGAGGCGCTGCTCAAGGAAACGGTGGAACTGGCTGTGCCTTCGCCGGCGCAGATCTACTCCGCAGCCTATGCGCGCCCGCTCGGATCTGGCCCGACCGCGAAGATGCTGGAGCCTTTCGTGCAGGGCTGGGTGTCCGGTTCCGTCGACAAGGTAGAGAACGCGCTGCGCCTCGGTTACTTCCAAGGCAAGACGAACCAGCAGTTGACGCAGGAACTCATCGGCACGGCGCGCAACAAGTACCGCGACGGCATCATCGACGCGACCCGGCGCAACGGCGAGATGGTCGTGCGCACATCGATGCAGCACATGGCCGCGTCCGCCCGCGATGCGTTCGTGCAGGCGAACAGCGACATCATCACGCAGGTGGAATGGGTTTCCACCCTCGACAGCAGGACCACGCAGCAGTGCTTTCCCGCAGAAACGCCGGTTACTGCGCTAGGTGCCGTAAAAAAGGTTTTCCGGGCGAAGTATTCCGGCGAGATCGTCACTGTCACTACAGCCAGCGGCAAGAAGATCAAAGGGACACCGAACCATCCGGTACTGACGGCGCACGGCTTTCTGCCGCTGGGAGAAATCAACCCACGCGATCATGTCGTCTATTCCGTGCTGCTCAATGGCGGCGAAGTCTTGAGCGGCAAGGACGTAGGTGTGCCATCCACGATTGGCGAGCTCTTTGATCTTGTCAGCAAACAGGCCGGTTCTCACGTACATCGGAAAGGTGCCACGACAGTTGACTTCTATGGCGACGGAGTGGGAATGGATGGCGAGGTCGATGTTATATCGCCCGACTGCCATCTGCGGAGTCACCTTGAAGCCGGCTTTGGTAAGCAAGTCGGAAACGAGCTGCTCGGTCGCATTGAGTCTGCCGGCCTGCTCAATGGCGGAAGCCTTCCGGCAGACCTGATCGTCAGTGGGCGTCCATCCATCAAGCCCGCGCAGATCGCAGCCGGCGCTTCGCAGCGCACCGTACAGCCAGGACTTGCTTCGCGGGATTGCGCCGAGGATTTCCGAAGGCCTGACGCCGGACTTGAACAGGCTGACGGCACGCTCGGTATCGGCCCCGATGCGCTCATCCCTAACGCCGCGCGGGAGGGAAGGCATAACGCCAACACTCTTGAGCAAGGATGTGACGGTTGTGGTGGTGACGCCGTATCTCCGTCCGAGCTCGGCAGCGGAAGTGCCGGCCTTGTACTGGAAGATCACGTCGTTAGCGTGGAGCGCGAGCTTTGGAGTGGTCATGTCTACACCGTTGAATGTGGTCTAGGCATATACATAGCCGGTGGTCTTTTGGTCAGGAACTGCCAGGCGCTCGACGGTCAGTTGTTCCCGCTCGATTCAGGCCCGCGCCCACCGCTGCACATCGGGTGCCGGTCGTCTGTCGTGCCCGTGCTGGCGAACAAGTACCTGCGCGACACCCTTTCGCAGGGCCGCACGCGGGCCAGCAAGGGCGAGAACGGCGGCGCACAGGTGTCGGCAAACCTCACCTACTTCGAGTGGCTCAAGACGCAGCCAGCAGCCTTTCAGGACGAAGCCATCGGCAAGACGCGGGCGATTTTGCTGCGCGACGGTGGCCTGACCAGTGAAAGGTTTGCAGAGTTGAGCCTCGGAAAGAACTTCGAGCCGCTGAACCTCGCGGAGATGCGGCGGCTTGAGCCGGTGGCCTTCGAGCGTGCCGGCCTGTAACTGATTTGCGGTTGTGCCGCGCCAATGCCCAGGGGGCTGCAATGCTTGAGCTTGAACTCGAAAAGATCGACGGCGTGCCAGAGGCAATCCGGCCGATGTACGAGGAGAAGGACGGTAAGTTTCGGCTGAAGGTTAACGGCCTTCCCGATGTTTCCGGTCTGCGAGTGAAGAACGACGAACTGCTGACCGAAGCGAAAGAGGCGAAGAAACGTCTCCGCGCATTCGAGGAACAGGCAGAGCGTGAGAAGGCTGAACTGCTGGCGAAGTCCGGCGACGTGACTGCAATTCGCACGTCGTATGAGGAAAAACTCGCCAAGCAAAAGGCGGAATTCGAGGCGCAACTCACCGGGCTTTCCGGTCAGTTGCAGGGCTTGACGGTCGGCCAGACTGCGACAGCACTGGCGGCCGAATTGGCCCTTCCCGGCAGCGCAGAAGTGCTGCTGCCGCACATCAAGTCCCGGCTCGGGATGGAGATGCGCGACGGGATGCCGACAACGGTGGTGCTTGGCAAGGACGGCAAGCCGTCAGCCATGAGCATCGATGACTTGAAGGCTGAACTGATGGGCAATGCGGCGTTCGCGCCTTTGTTGGCCGCCAGCAAGGCAACCGGAGGTGGGGCTTCTGGTGGTGGTAAAGGCGGCGGGGCCGCAGGAAAGACGCTGTCTCGCCAACAATTCGCCGCTCTGAGTCCTGCGCAAAAACAAGCGCACTTCGCGGAAGGCGGAAAACTCACTGATTGAGGTAATACGCCATGACCACGAACACCCTGACCGGCCTGATCCCGTCCGTTTACTCGGCCATCGATGTCGTTTCCCGTGAACTGACCGGCATGATTCCTGCCGTAACTGTTGACGCACGCGCATCGGCCGCCGCACTCAACCAGGTCGTTGCGGTTCCGATTGTACCGACCAGCAACAGCATCACCGACAACACCCCAGCGATGTCCGTGCCTTCTGAGGCCGACCAGACCATCGGCAACGTCGAGGTGAAGATCACCAAGTCGAAGCACGTTCCTTTCTCGTGGTCTGGCGAGGAAGAACTCGGCTTGAACAACGGCGGGCCGGGCGCGATGTCCATCCAGCAGAATCAGATCGTGCAGGCCATTCGCACGCTGACGAACTCGATGGAGGCCGACCTTACCGCGCTGCGCGTCAACGCCTCGCGTGCTGCTGGCACGGTCACCACTACCCCGTTCGCCACCACGGTCGAGGGCGCGATGAACGCCCGCCGCATTCTGGTGGACAACGGCGCTGGCGGCGACTTCCAGATCGTCTGCGACACCGCTGCCGGCGCGAAGCTGCGCACCCTTGGCGGGCTTCAGGCTGGCCGCGATGCCGTCAACATGACCGAACAGGGCATCCTGTACCGGGCTGGCGACGTAACGCTGCGTGAGTCTGCGCAGATTTCTTCCGCGCCGACCGTTGGCACGATGGCCTCGGCCACTTCGACCAACGCTGCGTTCACGGTTGGCCAGACGACCATTCCGCTGGCGACTGCCGGTACGGGCACTGTCGTTGCTGGCGACGTGATCACCTTCGCCAACGACACCAACCAGTACGTTGTCGCCTCCGCCACGTTCGCAGGTGCAAACCCGGCATCTGGCGACAGCATCGTGCTTGCCGCTCCCGGCCTGCGCGTTGCCCAGGGCGCTGCAACCCGTGCTATCACGGTCGTCGCTACTGGCCCGCGTAACATGGCGTTCTCCCGCTCCGCGATTGTGTTGGCGACCCGTGCGCCGACCCGTCCGAAGCAGGGCGACCTTGCCATCGACGTGGAGTACATCACCGATCCGCGTACCGGCCTGACGTTTGAGCTTGCCGTGTATCCGGGCTTCCGCAAGGTGGTCTACCACATCGGCATCGCGTGGGGCGTCAAGAGCATCAAGGACGAACACATCGCCCTGCTGCTCGGCTGATCGTAAACGCGCACGACCGGAGGGGCAGGTATCCTGCCCCTTCACCTATTCGTTTGAGGGGGTCGCATGGCCATAGTCGTCGAAGACGGCACAGTCGTTGCCGGTGCGAACTCCTACATCACCCGCGCCTC
>OFRO01000310.1_pt1 | contig 18188 bp, 31 predicted proteins | sample 1543091 | NCBI WGS metagenome assembly OFRO01 (sample SAMN07774217, study PRJEB24372) | wastewater metagenome | isolation source: Exp Tend NO 10WW | collected 2016-02
TTAATAACAAGTCCATTGCGATAAATGGAATCGCATACCTCACAGGAACACGATGATTTAGTCCTGAATACCCGTTTGCCGATCCGGTCAATATACCACTGCTTATCATGTCTTACCTGATTGCTCATTGCTTTTGTTTTTGGTATTCCTGATACTCCGATTCGTCTGCGGGTTGATATTGCTCATCATCTTTATAGTAAAAAAAGTTGCCAACTTCGCCGCACTCGCTTTTCCACATCCAATGACCTTCAAAAAACTCCCAGTGTATTACTTTTCTGACTTCTTTTATGCCTTTCATTGAGATATAATAAACCCAGTCCGGCATCTCCTCCGGCTTCCTCCCGTACCACCACGGCATAGGGCGGAAGAGGTGGGGAAACTTAAAAGCGAATGATGAGTAAATAGGTTTTGAAAAATCTTCATGAACAAAGACTTCATCCCCGTACAATACGCATTGCGTAAGCACTTGGCCTACTTTGAATTGACTTCCCGGATAATTCGGTTCCCCTTCCTTGCCCCCCACGCACATCACACGGGGGATCAACAGTTGCTCTTTAGTTAGTGGCATTTTCTTCCAGTTTAATAGTGATTGGTGATTGTTTGAGCGGGCAGGATGGGTGTAGTGATTTAGCGGTAACAAATGCGTCAACATCGAAAACGTGTCCTTTATTCCAAAAGTGTTCACACCAGTACAATAGACCGCCTTCATAGTCGCATTCCGAAAACGGGCAATCGTGGCATCCGGTTACTTTGATCTCGGTCATGGCTTTGATTTTACGATCCACAAACCTTGAATTGTCTGGGTCACGTTAACGAATACTATTCCTTTGTCTGTCCTTGTCCACATGGCTTATGGTTTAGGCGTGAGTATAATATTTGTCATCACCCGGCGTATAAGTGGCGAACCCCTTCCCGCTGTCATTATGCGGTTCTTTTTTCTTAGCCAACTCATTCAGTTCCTTTACCAGTTTATCCGCATCCCCGTCCCGGTGGTACTGGCTGACCAGCGGCATCACGGTTTCGATTGTTAGGGTCATTTTACTTCCTTTGTGGCCGTAGCCGGTTAGTTTATTAGTTTAAAACAACTTTTGCTTTCTTATAGACCAAATCCTCTACACTTACACCGAAGAATTTGGCTATTTTAAAAAGCTCTTCAGACTTAGGGGTTCCACGGCCATATTTCCCGTATTCTAAATCAAGTACCCGTTTCTTTGATAGTCTTAATTTTGCTGCTACCTCTTCTGTTGACAACCCTTTTTCAATTCTCAACAACTCTATGTTTTTGCGGAAGTTTTTGAATAAGTCAATATTTTTTTTCATAACAATTAATTCGCCGGTTAATTGATTTCAGATTTCCGCAGGTCTTCGATCAGTTTTTCGTGCCCGACTATACCTCTGGATGGAAGGTGTAGCTTGGATTCGGGAAGGGTCAGGCCGGTAGGATGATCCTGACTTCTATTTGGATCAAGGCAGTCATTGGCCCAACAGGTTGTCATTCCGCTACCGCAATCACAATCCTTCACCCCATCCACGATCACCGCACCTTCGCCGGGGGCGGCAACCATGACCGGCGCAAACTCTGTATTCAGCAACTCCAGATAGATTTTCTTGTCCTCTGCGGTCATAAACACGATTTCGGTAGGTCTTACGCCTTTTAAAACACCGGCTTTTGTATTTGTTATTTCATCAGGCAGTTGCACGATCTCGGTATGTTCAATCCGTTCGTGAACCGTCCCCGGATTCTGTGAAGGATAGGCTAAATGAATGTCAGACAGGTTCAGCCCGTCATCCTGCAGGTCTGCAAGCAGGTCGTATAGTTGTTGTGCAGTCATAACGAATATTTATCAGCGATCAGGTTAATTAATTTCAGTGCGGCGATCAGTACGATCAGCAGGATAAGGAGGCGTTTCATGCGTTTTGGATTGTAATTGGTTCGTTGTAATCTGTGAAAACTTCGGTATCCCATGATTCATGCCAATACCCTATTTCTTTACCGATTGTAGAACTTGCAACTATTAAAGTACCAAAATCAGGCTCGGTAAATAAAACTATGTTGCCGGTTTCAGATTTCATCAGCTTCGGAAACGGTTTCGGTTCCTGCTTTTCGGTTGTTGTTTTTACTGTTATCATGATATTGCGTTTTCGTGGTTATCAAGGTTTATAACTTTGGCGACGGTTTCCAGTTCCTCCGGCATCAGCAGCCGGTCGATCTCGTTCCGGTTGGCTATCTCTGCCTTTGTGGGCTTCTTCGCAGTCGGGTGCGTTTCCCGGTAGTCTTCGCAAAGCATCGGGTAAATCCAGTGAAAGAAAGCAAACAGGCAAAAAAGAGCGGTCAGGACTACTAAGGTAGTCGGCAGCGTGTAGGGTTCTTGTGGCATGGTTATTTGGTTTTAGGTTTTATTTTGAAGATGGCGACGGTGTAATCTGTTAGCATACATTCCCAAATAGTGCCAACCCAATTATAAAATTTAACAATACCCAAAGACTCAAAGTTGTCGCATATAATAATATCTGGGATGTCTTTTGGAGTTGATTGTTCTACTGTGTAACCTGCTTGCATAATTTATCGGTTTAGACCGCTAAGGTAGTAAAATATCTTTTACCGCCAAATTATTTTGGATATTTTTTTATCCGACTATTTTAAAATCCGGTATCGGTATAATAAACTGCCCTTCGTATCCCACCCACCTCAGCTTTTTCATAATCTCATCCGCAAAGTTCCACGACAGAATAACTATGTAATCCGGCTTGCCCATATCGAGGATGGAAACAATCGGAATGTGTGTGCCGGGGCTGTACTTCCCGATCTTCTCAGGGGTTTCATCAATAATATAGTCCATTGTCCCGCAGCTCACGCCGGCGCAGTTCAGCAGGGTGTTCCCCTTCGCAGAGGCGGCAAAACCGGCTATTTTAAAGGCTTTATTCTTCAGCAGGTTCAGATTGTCCCGGAACTGATATATAGCCTTAAATGAGGCCGTATTGAAGTCCTGATAGGTTTTCTCGGTCAGGGTCGCTTCATGGTCTAAAAACGGCTGCAAAGTGCTGTCAGATGCGCCGTAGCCAATGTGCACCCGCACCGTCCCGCCGTGGATAGCGTGCTTTTCAACCCGCATCACGTTTAACCCAACCTTTTGGCAAAGCCGCCAAAGCGGGATAATGGAGAAATACGAAAGATGTTCAAAGTAGATAGTATCAAATTCGTTATTCTCGATAAAGTCAATCAGGTACGGAAATTCAAGTACCAAAACCCCGGACGGTTTCAGGGCCGCCTTCACCCCTTCCATGAAGTCAAAAACATCATCCACATGAGCAAAAACATTTGTTGCCGTGATCAGGTCGGCCAGGTTGTCCTGCGGCTCTGTTTCCCGTGATTTTGAGTTAACCTTTGTCCGGTAATCCACCATTGAAATTCCTACCCCTACATCCTTGGCCCAAAACTTATTCAGCGTTGGCACCCCTTTAGCGTGGCAGATAGTGGAAAGGTTAACCGCTGGGTCTACATTCAGTATGCTAAGACCTATCTCGCTTTTAAACTCCATCAGCAAAGCCCCGTCGTTTCCGGCAATATCCACCATAAAGGAATCCTTATTCAGCCCGTAGCGATCTTTCAGGTCAACTGCCATCCTGCGGCAGTGATCAACATACCCCTTGTTTATTGAGGACCGGTAAACGTAATGCCCGAAAAGGATATTTGGGTCAACAACAACGGAAAGCTGCGAAAGTCCGCAATCCTGGCACAGCATGACCTGAAGCGGGAAGCGGGGGGAAGATTCGTAAACGGTTTCACAAAGGTTATTTGACAGCGGCAGTTCGCCTAAATCAATATACTTCTTTAGCCGGATTGATCCGCATACACGGCAGTTGTGATGTGTTTTATACATAGATATTATTTAAACTTGGTTATTTTATTTCTTCGTATGACTTACCAACTAATTCCGGGAATAAAGGCAGGTCGCTTATTCTAAGGTCTGACTTCATTAACTCGAATACGGTACAAGTCCCATCATCTTTTACAAGTGAATCTAAAATCTTTCGTGCTACTTCATTATTACAGGCATCGTAGTTGTATGAAATCTGCACTGCGGCAATCGGGCAAGGTTTCTGACCGTATTTACATTTAGCGCATTGGTCATCAAAACACATCCCTTCTGAACCGTTAGAAAAATATGCCATATTTTAAATTTAATTATGAACCAATAAACAACCTTCGACTTTCTTAAACTTGTCTGCTCCGTAATGCTGAATAAGGTCGTTAAAGAATAACCAATCGGCGGAGTGATACTCTACGTTTTTCCAGCCTACAAATTGCGCAAGGCTTGTATTAAGCATCATCCCGGCGCAATCAATATACCCCCTCTCCAGCTTGCAGTTAATCACATTCCATTTGACATACGAATGTAACATCTTATCGCAATATACCCCCACCGTGTTATCATCAAACCCGTTTAGCAGGTATTCAATGTAAGTAGGGGCGTGATAGTTATCGCTGTTAGTTATAACCACATATTTTGATTCTACCTTTTGCAGGTATTCAGACCGGTACGAGTGGCCCCAATTACCCCGCCTTTCGGGTGTTACGATCAGTTTAATCCGTGGGTCATTCGGGATCTCAACTTCCCCCGGCCCGTCGTGAATAAGCCATAACTCCCAATTTTTTACAGTCTGCTGAATCAAGGATGAAATTATCTGCGGGTAGCCTTTGTAAATCGGGCAAATGAAAGTAACCGTTTCCCGTTCGGGGTTAAATAGCCGGTCGTGTTCACGCTGCCTTTTCAATCGGCGGGTATACTCGCTATCCCACAAAGGAGATGCCGCATCCGGGGTAACCTGCTTAACTTTCAGGCCCATCCTTTCCACCTGCTCTAAAAAAGTGTCCCGGCGGCTGCGGTGTTCAAACTGGTAGCAATCTTCTTTGGTGGTAACAGGATCGGCGCAAAAGGTCAATCTTTCAGCGGTTGTCCGGTCAATCATAAACCCGGTAGTGCGGATATGCCGTTTGACGTGGTTTGAAACGCACATACAGGCAACGCCCGTCCCTGGTTCCATTTGATCATTAAATTCTTTGATGAATGTCTTTGACATCGGGAAGGTGTCATCAGTGACCCATAAAAGCCGCTGCCAATCGGGGAAGTTCAACCGGCCCCGGCAAACATCCTGAAAGGCTCCAATGTCATACCCTACGTTTGGCCGCTGAATATACGTGACATTATAAACCTCGCAAAGATGCTGATATTGCCAATCTTCTTTATCAGTGTTGTGAATAACGACTAACTGAGCATCAGTCTGATCGCACTGGCTCCAGCACTCTAACCAGTGTTTCAGATTATCGTAACGGTTGTAAACGACTATTACTAAATGGGTCATAGGTTACTAAGATTGTAATTTGAAATATCTTTCACTATCAAAATAGATTCCCCGTTCCACTCTTTATGAAATGCCCGCCTTGCATCGCCTTCGGTTTTTGCCTGAATTATAGAACCGTGGAAGGTTCCTGTTACTGCATATACTTTCATATCTCGTATTTTGATTTTTTCGGGTAAAGTTCATTCAGTACTCTTTTCATGTCCGGGCATACGCCGTAATCCCCGATGGAAAAGAATTTGCGGTCTCCCAGATTCGCAATTATTTCACGGTACGGCATCGGCTTGTTTATTTTCAGGTCTGTGATTTCAACGGTATTAATCGCTGAAAATCCTGCGTATAAAGATTTTAACACATACTCGTTTTTTGTAGGCATCCAGCCGCTTATTCCCCTCCAGAATCCTTTCCAGTAAAGTATTGGCGTGTGTACATCGCAGTAGGTATAACGTGATGCAGAAAAGCTATTTAATAAATCAAGCGTATTCCTACACGCCGCTTTGTAATGACCATGACGCCGGTTATATTCATCAAACAAAGTCCCAGATGCGTAGTTCTCAATCTCGGTGACATCCATATCCTGCAAACAGAAATGGTCGTCGTTCATAAACAAAAAGCAATTACTTACCCGGTCATCATTCACAGCCGCCATGATCTTTGTATAGATGCTGTACTCTTTGCGAAACGGAATGTCCTTACATGGTATGTGAATGACATTCTGCACCCATGCCGGTTTTTCACCGACTATAAACACATCGCCGATGCCGCTGATTTTTGATAGCGACCGGAGAGAATAACGCAGTTCATTATTCTGCCATTTGCTGCCGGTTCCGAGTGGGTAGATGACTGAGATCATAATAAATATTTTTGAACGTAGCTTTTTTTAGTCCACTGTTCAGCCATTGCCTTTGCTATGCCTTCAAATGTTTTAGATGATTCTACCTGATTTCTTGACACTCCAAAACTGTACTTTTCGCCTCTTTTCTTGCCTCCTGTGTTACTTGGTAGATACGGTGTAAATTCTCTTAAAATATGTGTTGGCCTTAAATACGGAAGGTTCTTCAACCATAGTAAAGTTCTTTTAGAGTAAGGATGACCAAATTCATAAGGCTGTATTGATTGTGATTCTGATGGGAGCCTAACTATTTTCAATGGCGTTGGGTTCTCAATAGCAATCATACCAATCGGCGCATTTAATAACTTTATAAAAAACTCTTTTGCGTCTAAAGCTTTTTTGTATCTGTCTAAGTCAATAGCACCATTTTGATACATCCATCTTGCCCCCGCACGACTTATGTAAGTACATGGCGGGTGACCAATCATAAGATCGTATTTCCCGCTGTAAGCTTCAGCTATTGCATCGCCTTTAATATGCCATTCAGGATGCCCGCCGCTGCAATCCTGTATATCGCAGCTATATGCCTCAATTCCTTTTGCCCGAAACGCTTTACAAACTGTTTGGCTTTCCTCGCACGCTATTAATGCTTTCATTCCGCTAAGTTGGTTGAAATTGTTTTACCGTCCAAATATTATTTTAATATTCCCGCCTCACACTTTCAAATTCAGATAGTAGTCAATAGCCTCATCCTGGCTTCGGTTGTTGTACTTCGCCGGTGGGCGGGCAAATGACGACTTCACAGGCTCTTTCTTGACCGCCTTTGTGATACTTGCAATCGTGTCCTCCGGATTGCGCTTTGCCTTTTCGCTTGCAGGTTCCCGCTGCCATTTGCGTTCAAGCCCTACCCTGCGGCAATAGTCGGCTATCGTGCTATAACTATGCCCCAATACTTCGGCTAACTCTTTAGTCGTTGTTTTTTTAGAGTTGCGGTGAATGAAATCCTTTTCAATCTCAGATAACTTGTCACCGTAAATCAATCGCTTAAAGTTTTTATTGTCGCTCATGGTAAATTGGTTTATTTTGTCACCGTGATAGTTTCCCCTGCCAGCAGCGCATCCACCAGCAATTCCAGGTTGTCACGCTGCCCCGGTTCGAGCATAACAACCTTTTCAGCGATTGCCGGGACTGCCCAAACGTCAGACTGCCATTCGGCTTTTATGCCATCCCTGACCACCTGCGGCAAAAACGGGTGCGTTGTCAGGTCGTTAACAATCCAGTTTATCCGGGTCAGGTAGCCCTCTGCCAGCTTTGCGCCTTTCGTGCCGGGGTGTTCGTTCCTGAATGAAATCAAATGATCGTGCGCCTGTTTTAAAGCGTGAACCGATCCGATTATGTTTGCGCCGCCTTTCATTAGAATAGTTGTTGCTGTTTTGCAATATTGAACCGCTTACCGGCTTCCTTCATATTCAAACAGGCTTGCTTAAAATAGCTTTCCTTCAATTCAACACCAACTCCAAACCGGCCCATACTTACAGGTGAATATACCTCGCTACCAACACCCATAAAAGGGGTAAACACAACCTCACGAGGGTTTGAATACAGGTAAATGATACGGTCAATGACATCGAGTTGTAACGGGTGTACGTGCTTTTCGTCATCTTCCTCCCGGCTATCTTTGAACGGCAAAACATTGTCAATCCGTACATCATCCCAAACGCTGGAGGCATACCGCTGCCAAGTAAGATGGCTTAATTTATTCTCCCGCTGATCGCCGTCAAATGTTACCCATTTTTTTCTAAAGTCTGCATAGTTTCCGTATGTTTCTTTGTGGGCCTCAAGAAACGGAGTGTCGCCAAAATATTCAAAATCATTTAACCCGTTAGGATGCTGCACCGGGATCTGACTTTCCCCTTTTTTCTTAAATATAAGCACATAGTCAGGCATGGCTGTAAAACACCTTGTCGCATCTTCAACTATAAATTTATGCATCAGGCTTTGTACCATTGTACGCATACGTACTTTAAGCGGTTCCTTCCAAACTGTTATACGGTTGTGGTATTCCATCCCGTACTTTTCATGCAGACGGATAACCTCACCAGGGAAGTCCCACAGGCGGCCCGTGTTCGTGTGAACATCGGTAACGTGAACGGCATTGATACGCCCCGGCTTTGTCACCCTTGCCATCTGTTCAATTAAAAACTCATACTGCTCCAAAAACTGCTCTTTACTTTCGCAGTTGCTAAAATCGTTTTCGTGGCTGGAGTAATTGTAAAGACCGGCAAAAGGTGGAGAATAAACAGAAAGGTCAACACTGTTATCGGCTAAGTCATTTACAACGTACATACAGTCGCTATTGTAAATAGCATAGGTTTCGGTTACTACTTGTTCTTTAATCATTGTTGGTTATTTAATAAAGGTTGGTAAAATTATTTGTTTGTCAAATCCTTTTTTAGTTATGTCAAATTTGGTGTTTACGTTCTTTGTAAGCTGATCGAACATTTTAACGGCCTTATCCTTTTTTACTAAAAGGCTTTCCATTATTTTAACCTGACCATCAGAAAGGATAAGATCAACGGTTACCGGCTTAGTCTGTCCAAATCTCCAAAACCTGCGGATTGCCTGATAGTATTGTTCATAGCTGTATGTAGGGAAGTAGGTGGTATGATTGCAGTGCTGCCAGTTAAGGCCGAAAGCGGTTATACTTGTTTTTGTAATAAGTTTTTTTATTTCACCATTTGAGAAAGCGAGTAGTATTTCCTCTTTCTTGTCAATATTCATCTTACCCATTACCTCAACCGCTGACTTATCCAGTTCATTTATAAGTGCCGCCTCATCATTCAGGTTTACCCAATATACAGAAATATCGTGAAGGTTTGCTTTTTCTACTGCCATTTCGCAGCGTTCTTTTATCGTTGCCCGTACTTCTGCTTTTATTTCTGCAAATCCGGTCGCCGGTAGTGCAAACATTGAGTGTTGCCCGTTTATGGCTAATGGGTTTACGTTACGGATTATTGTTTCAATTTCGTGAAGTTCAGGAAGTATATGCCTGTCATCTGAAAATCCTAAGTCAGATGGTTTTTTACATGATACAGACCATGACCCTACCCATCTCCAGAAATCTTTTTCGGCGTGTGCCTTTAAATAAAACTCACTACCTGCATGACGGGCATCTATTGAACTTTGGCTATTCTTAAAAAACTTACCTAGCATATCCATATAACCCATGTAACCTAAAGCCTCGCTGCTGGTCCCAAGTTCAATGTAATCATTAGGCGAAGGGGTTGCCGTAAAAAGGTAACGATACTTTACTTTTTTCAGAAAAGTGGTAATGTGACTTTTTACGGCCCCTTCAAAGTTTTTCAGGATTGAACTTTCATCTAACAACACGCAATCAAAATCGGTGCTGTTAAAATGCTCAAGGCGTTCATAGTTGCAAACGACTATTTTTGTTTTATACTTCCCGTCCTTAGAATATGAAATATCATCTATTCCAAATTTTTCAGCCTCTTTTATAAACTGGAAAGCAACGGCAAGAGGGGTAATAATTAAAACTGGTTTATTTGTGTGCCGGATGTAGTTTGTGGCAATAGCAAGCTGGATAATAGTTTTGCCTAATCCGGTATCCAAGAACACGGCGCACCGGCCTTTCCTTACCGCATATTCCAAAACATATTTTTGGTAATCAAACATACTCTCAGGAATGAAAGATGTTTTTATACCGTAGTCAGATGAAGTGTGTCTTTTTGATTCGATAAATTGTTCGTAGTTCATGCGTAGGTTTTCTCAAAAGTATATAAATTGTTTTACCGTCCAAAATTATTTTCTCTGATCCTCCCCTTTCATTGAAATCACGTTAAACATTTCCCGCATCCGGCTTCTTACCCTGTGGGTATAAAGTTTCTGAAATGCGTTCCCGTCCGCATTGGTTGTTATAATCAGGTTATTCCAGCCGATGCCTGACAGGTACATTTTTTCAATAAACTCCTTAAACCAGTTTATCTCCGTGCCGTAGTGCTTCACCGGCACCGGCTCGGTTGCCACATCATCAATTACGGTCAGCCGGTCAATCAGCAGCGGGCAGCTACCGTGTTCCTTCACCACGTCGCAGATTTCCAAAATGCTGATTAGCTGGATTGGCCGGATCGGGTTATTCCGCAGCCCTTTCAGGGTTTCAGTCTTGCCTATCCCGCCGTCGCCGGTTACGAGCAGCCCCTTTTTAAAGGAAAACCCTAATTCGGTTTCAAACCTGGGATCTTCGGCGAGCAGGTAGGCCACGGCTTTGAAGTACCTATCCTGAAAGGCCAAAGGCTTAAAAGCGCCGGAAACGGTCACGTAATGCAGGGCGATAACCTTCAGGAACTTTTCTGCCGTCCATTCTGAGCGTACCTGTAAGCGATTTTCAGCCGTTTTACGGGCCTCTGCCTCTTTTGCCTCCTTATCCTCCAAAGCCCAAAATTTGCGGTTTGCTGCGCCTTGTAGCACGTCCTCGGGCGAAATCTCGGTAAACCATGTCTTCCTGGCTATGCGGGTAAGTATTTCCTGGCTACTTAGTCCCATTTCGGACATCCGGAAGGCATAGGCTTTTTTGGCGTTCTCGATGGCATAGGCCAACTGATCGACTTTTTCCTGATCGGTCAGGATGTCAAGCGGCGCCTTAAAGCGGTTCCCGGTTGTCCCCAAGTAGTGAGAGATCGGGGGAATTTCGGTTTGTGGTGTTTCCATTGTAATTATTTTTAGGTTCAACTAATCCTTGCCAGTTTCCGGCAATACATTTTTCCATCATTTCGATAGCTACCGATTCAGAATATCGGCTAAGTATTTTCAAACTTGCTTGAAGTGCTGACTGAGTTTTTTTCTTCCATTTTGGGCCGGATGCCAAAATACCCCAAGTCTGCATAAATTCATCTGATTTGTGATGGAATGATAATTCTATTTTTTTTTCTTCCGGCTTACTTATACCGTTACTTATACCATTACCATTACCTATACCTATACTATAAGTGTTGGGTAACAGTTGCCCAACTGTTCGGTAACTGTTCGGATCAATACCGTTTTGAATCATTATTTTTTTTGCAGAACTGGCCGCATTAAATTCAGATTCGTGAAAGTTAGGGTATTGAAAATCAATGAATTTTGGGCTGAAAAGCAACAGTTCCCCAACTCTTACTATACGGTTGGTGAACTGTTTAAGAACAGTTGGTATATCTTTTATGCCTGACTGAAATTTTATTAACTTCTCGTTGTACTTCAAAAAACCGGCATGGTCGCATTTTGTGATATAGTATATCCAAAATATTTTAGCATCATCAGGTAATTCTGAAAACCATTCGTCGTCAAAAAGACCTGTATCAATAAACCTCTTTGCCATAAAAAAGAAATTGGGGAATCAGCCCGGGACGGCCAAAACCCCAATTAGAGATTTGTGTAAACCTCTACATACGTCCCGGATACGTAGAGATCAATAAGAATGCTAAGTTACCAATTATTCCGAATTATCAAAACAATTTAGGTTGAAAATTTACAGGCTTTACTTTCCAGTATGATACCGTCCGGCCTGTTTGCGGGTCAGTGTCTTTGCGATCCATTACGATCAGCCCGCCGGTGACCAACTCCCCACGCCTGGGAGTGATCCTGTTGATCGGCCATTGAAGGTGCTCGCTGATTTCCCGGTCATTGCAGGGCCCTATTTTGCGGATAGCGATAAATACCATCTGCCTGCAGTAGTCTTTTCCCTGCTTGTTGCTGTCAAAAGCCGGTTTGCTGCTTATGAAGTCGTAGGACATCAGCTTAGTATTTGGGTTAGTACTTTAATGTAGTTGCGGGAGGTGAGTTCGTGGCGGATGGCTGGTTCATCAATTTCACAATCGTGATTATGAAACAATAAGTTTTTTATATTGTAAAATGGGTCGTTTATTGCAGCATATTCAATATTTGGTTCTGTATCAAACGGGTGCGCCCATTCTACATATTCGTATATCCAATACCCCTCCATCTGCAAGTCAGTTGCCAGTCTTGCGAGTAAATAAGGGTCTTTAGAGTGTACTACGGTGTATTGCATGGTTAGGAGGTTTTTTTGTTTTCGTAATATGGACAGTACTTTCTTATGTGTTCAAAGTTTTCGTGAACGGGTACACCTAATTCAGAATGTTTACATTGATTATCATCAAAAGTTTGTAAATACTGCGGTTCGTGTTCCATTCCGTTTGAATCCTTGACAATGTTTTTATTCTTACAAGAAAGGCAGCATTTAAACTTAGGGTTAACCCAACACTTACAATATTCATCATGCTTTAAAGCCTGTTCCTTTTTCCAAAAACCACGGCCACAATCCGAATAATAGCGTGTAACCTTTTTAGCAATCATGGTTAGTCGTTTGAAAGGGTGATTGATCCGGTGAAGGGGGTGAAGTCACGGTGAAGGTTTCCAAAGCCTTCAGCATACTCAAACTGAAAATTTCCAACCAAGTGTAATGCACTCGTTTCAGAAAGTGCTAACACAAGGCCAATAGCAGATTCGATGCCGTGTTTATTTACCATCAACTTTGGGTATTCGGGTTTTACCGGAGTTTCCTTCTCGTTAATTACTGCTTTCATGTGTTTTAAGTTTTAGTCGTTATAAATTATGTGAATGTAATAAGTCTGGTTATTCTTTTGCAGCCGCTTCGCATCGGCGGTAAGTTCGGCGATTGCTTGTTTACGGTCTGACCTGCTGCTGAATTTCTTAGTTTTTAGGCACGTACCATTTCGGTAAAGCGACACGAAACCTTTTACTTCGCTGAACTGCTTACCATCCGGGTCTTGTTTTGGGCGGCCACTCATTTGAGTAATTCGGGTGATTCGTAAATGTTGCCGATTACTTCAATGTCATTTGAGTAATCGTGTTGCTTCCATGTTTGCCTAAACGTATGGTTTTCCCCGTGTGTTTCTGCAAAAGCAATATTTTCGTAATTAGAGTTCGCATAATCAGTACACAAAGACCCTTGTTTAAATGATGGATATTGTGAAATAGGGTAACTATTATCAACTGAATCAGGTTCTTGATTAAATAGCTTAACGAAATTCAAACACAATCCTTCGTGGTTTATTTTTTGCACACTGTATATACAGTCAAATTTATAATGAGAATTTTCGCCCATAGTACCCTTTACCCTCAATAGGTCGTTTGGATAAATATCTTTCCCGTTCTTGTCTTTAAGGCTGGTTAGTTGTTGTGATTCGTGCTTTGTATCGTTTCCGTTTTGATGTGTTACAGGGGAAATAAAAGAATTTTCGATTATACCCCAATACCACCATTCTATAAAAGCCCCGTTTTTGTCACGGATGGGTTGCCTGAATTTAATATCTCTCATAGTTTTTTATTTTGATTGTAATCTTTTAAGCGTTTCCCGGTCAGATAGCTGCTGTTAACAATGCTTCAACTCTTTTGCTTACGTTGTACTTCGCTTTAATCTGATCAAGGCTGTACTTGCCTGATTTCACCGCTTCGCTGGCAGCTACCCAACTGGCATGGTCTTCGTCGAGCCATTCCTTTTTGTTGCTTTCGTCTTTCGCATCAATCCCTTTATCGCACCACTCACGGATAGTTTTCCCGGTTTCCTCTGTGATTACAAAAGGCGGTTTGCCATCAAAAAGTTCCGTCCTGTCTTTACTGGCAACGGCGGTATGTGTGTCCCGGTCAATATTCAGCGATACGGTAAGTTCATACTCCCAACCTTCCCGCTGAATATCTTTCATCCCAACTTTCTTTACCTTTTTATCATCGGTCATAACGGTTTCCATCTTTGACCGTGTACAGGTAATAACGTGAGCGGGGCATTGCAGGACTTTATTCACAAAGGCATCATGGCGGGGCGTTGTGTCGCTCCATGCTGACCATGTGTTACCACGGTACTTTGCGGCGGCCAATTTATCGTTAGCCTCCAGGCATCCACCGGCACCGCTCCATTCATGGGTAGAACTGTCAATGATGATACATTCCATACCGCCGGAAAGACAGGCATCAATAGCCTGTATGTAACGCTCCGGGGCGAAAGGAGGATGAAGGTCAATGACATTAAACGGGCCTAAATGCTCATACAGTGAGGCTGAATTGTTTTCAGTGTCAATGACTGCGATTTTCTCCCAATCACCTACCAGTCCTTTAGCCATCAGTAAGGCGGAATAGGTTTTCCCGGCACCGCTGGGGGCTGATAAGTTAAGGCGCAGTTTGACTTTTTTTCGTGTCGCTTTTTGAAGTTGCATAACTGTGATTTTATTTGATAATTGATATTTACCGTTGTTGTTCAAACATCTGCTGTTCTGCCTGTGCGTTCATCCAATCAGCAAGGCGGTTGAGTTCGTCTATACCTGATTCAAACAGTTCGCCGTCAGGTGTAGCTTCCGGCATTGGAAGCACATTGCCGTATTTATTTTGCTGAAACTGATCGAAGTTTGTGAGTTCCTTTCTTTTGATGCTATTGTCAATGAGTTGTTGTGCTTCTTCGGGTGTTGCGCAGTCCTGCCACTTAGCTGTAAAAACCTGTTTACCGTCTTTGTAGATACGGTTTGCGTGGTCAATCTCGAATCCACGGTAGGATAGTTGTGTAGTCATTGCGTAGGTTTTTTGTGATTGATACAGCTAAAGTAGTACAAGATGTTTTACCAACCAAATAATTCTTCAACTATTTTTCGGGCATAAAAAAGCCCCCTTTTTCGCAGGGGGCAAATTTCGTGAGAATTAAAACCGATTAGGCTGCAATTCTCATAGGCGTTACATTGCCTTGTATTGTTTATCTGACAATCTCCATCGGCTGCTATCTGCTGTCAAAACCAAACCGCCCCACCGGAGTTACCCGGCTCAAATGGAAATTAAAACTGGTGGAGCGGACGGGGATCGAACCCGTGTCCAAACAAACGCCTTGCTTCTATCATCGACTGCCATTATCTTAAAGAACTTTAAAAAAGCCCCGGTAGAAACCAGGGCCGGAAGTAAAACGTATGCTTGCTTAATTATGACCTACACATCGGCCGCTTTGATGTCTGCGGCTAATTGCTTCAATCCTTTTTTAATCAGTTTAATGTCATCGGCGGAAAAGTCCAGCGGTTCGCCTCTGCCGTTCTTGCCGTGAAGTTTTTGGTAGTACCGTGTCACCATCGGGGCGTAATCGGTAAAGAAGGGTCGGGCCGGGACTAACCGGAATAGCTGCTTTCTGTTTAGTTTATTGCTCATAATGATTTTTAAAAGTGGCGAAGTGCTGATCAGACACTTCGCCGTTATTCGTATTTACTGCGGGCTGTCACACATGGGGTTTATACAATCTTCGTACTAATCGTAAATGGGTAAACCTTACATGCTTTTAAAACCGTTTCCATCGTAACACCGTGACTTTTATAGCCCTCTTTTGGGTTGTTGCGTGGGGGAGGAATCGAACCTCCGACCTCTGGGTTATGAGCCCAGTGTGCTACCGCTGCACTACCCCGCCTTAAAGAACTTGCAACAAAGTTAGTAAAACATTTTGAACCGCCAAATAAAAAAGCCAGATATTGAAATACCCGGCTTAACCTTTATTAAAACAACCAACTGTAGACTTTTTAAACCCCCAGTGCCTTCATCAGCGGGATCACCCCCGGCTGCTTGCTAACTGCATTAGGGTCGAATTTACCATCAAAGGCATATTTGCCCTTAGCGTAAAACTGCGTATAACTGTATAGGTACGGGCTAAGTAGCCCCTTCTTTTGGTAGCCCATCCCGTTGTAAGCCTCGAACTTTGTCAGGATTGATTCCAGATCCCATTTGCCTTTTAATTGCCGCCATATCCGGTTGTGACCTTCCATGTACTGGATTGCGTCGATTGCCGATTCCTCCCAGCTAAACGGCGGTTTCCCCATGACCGGACGGCCTTTCGGGACGTTCACGGTTCGGGCTGTCAGCGGGTCTCCGTTGTGCAGGTGCCGGGTGAATTTCCCGCCGCCCTCCATGAAATGCACGATTGCTACGAACCACCACGGCATCCCGGTAGCCAGGGTCAGGCTTACGGCCTCATATCGGGGCTTATTTTGGCTTATCCGCTTTGCGACGGCTGATACCTCGGCAATCTTTTCTGGCCTCGTTACGGCCTGTTTATAGCGTTCTGAATGGGTCATTGTAAAAGTTTATAGGTTAAATTGAATCCTGCCCGGTTAACGAGCCAATATCCGGCACCTTCCACCGCATACCAGTACCACCGTTTTTTTGTTCCGGTCGTTAATTTCAGGGTAAACCCGGCGAACATGGTCAGGTTCCGGCCAAACTTCATCATGTGCCATCCGTCGGTTGTCCACACCATGTACTTACCGGCGAAGGTTTTTCCGTTGGCAGGGTCGCCGCCCTTATACTTGTTTTTCCATGATATATCCGGATTCCAGAACTGATCCGGTTTATCATAATGAAACTGCAGGTGATCCATGACCCCTTCAAAGGCTCCGGATGCAAATACCAATATAGCCGGCACAACCTGCTTTTTAAAGTCGTATTTCTGAGCGGATGCCTGAATGGTGAATAATAGCAATATGACTGAAAGCCTTACCAATTCCAGAACATTATGATGCCGGCAGCCATGCCGATAAACGTAACGACATTCCAGTAGCTTGTATTTGGCGGGTTCATGAGATTATTAAACCCTTTGTGAATGCCGGTCATAATGAACGCACCGAACAGGAACAGGCTGATCCCTATGATGTCGGGCAGTGTTCCGGTGATCCGGCAGTTCAGGAATACTGCATCAATATCGCATGGTTGCTTCCAGAATGTGAGGTATCCAATGAATAACAGCACACATAAAAGGATGATTGAACGGACTACCGCCCACAGTGTTTTTTCGTCCTGATTGATTTTCTTTGCCATAGAATTATTTTTTTGTGACTACTGATACAATCCACTTGTAGAACGGCGGGATTGCTAAGCCGATAAGGATGCCTAAAAAAAGGCCAATTAATAAGTTTGCCATGTGCGTGTTTTAGTGATTAAATTTCTACTTTCATTGTTTTAAATACTCGTCTGCAAATACCACGATAGTGGTAAGAATACCAACAACTGGACCGCCGTAGGTTAACTCTTATCATATAAGACTTAAATCTATTTTCGGTATTTACCAAAATTTCTTAGTCGTTTTAACCTTGAAAAAATATACTATTCCGATTGAGAAACAAAGAACAATAAACCGCATTAACCATTTATCACGTTGCTTCTTATATCCGTCCCGCTCATCGGTCAGGGTGATGATAGTTTCTGATAGTTTCATGTTCACAGCTTGCAGATTAGCGATTTGGTTATTAAGTACCGCCGATTTAGCAGTGTTCTCACGTACTATTGTGTCCCGTACTGTGATAGTTTTTGTTATCAATTTCGGAACCCTTACCGTATCTGTGTAGATAATCACCTGCGGATCGCTGGTAACTGTGTCCGTAACCACTCCCCAAAGCGTATCGTATCTTACAACGCTATCCCCTTTGATAATGCTATCCTTTACGGGGTAACGGGTGCTGCATAGTTCCGCTAACGTAGGCTCATTCTTTGGCCTGGACAAAACATCGGCGGCTTTGCGTGGTGTCATGCACCCATAAAGAAGTAGTAAGAATAGAAGGTATCTCATTTGGTTGTTTACCTCTAAATTAGTCCTTTTTATCAAAATCATCCAACTTTTGATGAGTCTTTTTAACAGCCAGGAATCCGATTGCCTGACTACCAATCCCCACCCCAATAGACCACCAGCGTAAATTAGCAACAAAGTTTGATAAAATTTTTGCATCTGATGTTACCAAATTAGGTATAAGGTACATGAAAATAAAGACAACGATTGCCCCCACATACAACCCTCCCCTATTGGTTTTTGTATAGAACTTAAAGGCATCATCAAATCCGGCTGCAAACTTACCAGACCGATTGATTATTTCGGACTGCACAATTATTGTCAGGAACATTCCCAACATTGCTCCACCAAATGCAACAATGTAGTTAACTAACATCATTTTTTCTC
>OFRO01000312.1_pt1 | contig 18077 bp, 29 predicted proteins | sample 1543091 | NCBI WGS metagenome assembly OFRO01 (sample SAMN07774217, study PRJEB24372) | wastewater metagenome | isolation source: Exp Tend NO 10WW | collected 2016-02
TGCGCGTATGTGTAAAACGGTTCGGTTACGGGGTGGTTGCCACTCGCGTAATGACGCCGCCCTTGATTTGCAAAAAGTGGACGTTCGTCATGGCGATGTTGGTGGATAGCGTCACGCCCTCATAGAGGTTGGTGCCAATCAAGACTTGAGGCACCGCCCCCCGTGACAGCTTGAAAACGTTCGTGCCGTATTGGTCCACCCAAGCGGCTTCGTGGTAAGCCTTGTAACGCTGGATTTGAGCATACAGGCTAACGTTGAGTGCCAGGATCGTCACGCCAAGGACAATGACGACAAACGCCACGCCCTTGCGCAGGACGAACCGGCTCGATTCGCCGGGCGGCGAAGGTTGCGAGAGCGCCCGCCAAAAGTTTTGGAGGACGTTGACAACGAGGCCAACGAATGCGGCCAACAGGACAAGGAAGGATTTTAAGAATTTCATGGTTTTGATGTTGATGGAGGTTGACGGTCAACGATTCGGTTACTCGGGCGGGCCAACGTGAACGGTGACGAGGGACATGGAGTCCGCTGCCGCCGCGTTCAGCGTGGCACGGATTTCCCATTTCGTGATTTCGGATCGAACCACAAGCGCCCGCAAGATCGGGTCGTCATAGTCAATCACGAAGTCGAAGCGCGGGGCCGCGCCGGTGTCGGGAGCCATGCCCCGGCCCATTAGCGCGCATTGGTTGCGGAATTGGGTGAGGGTGTCGCGAACTTCTTCGCCGTTGACCTTCACTCGCAGCGCGGAAACGTATTTGCCCGAAGCCGTCGGGAACCAGTGCATGGACTGAATCAAGTCGCCGGGCTTCTTGATGTGGAGGTTGATGAGTTCCATCACGTCGCCAGATATGGGCGGCGTTTCGAGTGACCATTTCGTGAGGACTCCCAGCGGCTTGTCGCTCGGCTCCCATTCGCCCCACAAGTCCACCACGGGATTCACTGCCGCCGCGTTGACCTTCACTTTGATTTGAACGTCACCAGCGCCGTTGTTGTGGAGCACTCCCGCCGTGACTGCGCCAGGCGTCATGCGGTCGGGTTCGCAAAACCAGATCGGCAACATGGTTTTGTAGCCGGCTGCGCCCGGAGCGCCGCTCGTGATTTTGGCCAGTTGCGAGGCCCGCGAACTGTTGATGGCGTTTATCATCGCGGGCGTCATTGCCTCGCGCTGGGGATTGCCGCCAACCAGCAATTCCACGGAGTCAATGATGTCCTCGATTTCAGCGCCCCGGTCGTCGCTGGCATCAATGCGGGCGACGTGGTAGCCGATGCCGGTCGTGAGGGTGCTGATACCAAACGCACCGGCGGCGATGGAGTCAAATTTTGGGAGCAGCGTTTTACGCAGTCCCGGATAGACGTTTTTCATGTTGAACGATTTGGTTGCGGTTGGTGACAGGCCGGCGCGAACGGATTAAGAGCCGACGACGATTTTGCGGAGCGGGTTAACGCGCCACAGGATGGCAATCACAGCGAGCACGATGCCGGCGGTGACGAGGATAGGTTTGATGTTCATGGTTCAGTGTTGTTGTTGTTGTTCACGCTCAATCAGCGTTGACTGTGGCGGGTGTCGTTCATCGGCCCTGCAATCTGTCAACACCTTTTTTTTGTGACGCACCTGGCTGTGACCCGTCCAGGTCCAGTCACGCCGGCTGAGTCACGCCCCGCGCCATGTTGCCGGCGTGTGAGTCGCGCAAGATGAAGTGGTATTTTTTCAACGCAAAAATTTCGGCGGATTCAAATCCGTTCTCCGCGAGATATTTCAGCGCGCCGCGTTCCTCGATTTTGAACACGTAGCGCGCGTTAAACTGGTTTCTCACTGCGAGGTCAATCGCTCCCAGATGAAGCGTGCAACAGCCGAAGTCCAGCGCCCGGTTGCGCCCTTCCTCAAGGATCGCCGTCAGCCAGGGATTGGAATACTTGCAGAGCTTCTGAAGTTCATCGCAAAAAAAGAGCGACTTGCCCGGCAGCGCCAGGGCCATCTCGAAAGCGTAACGGCAAAACCACATCGCCACGGAATGGAAAGCCCGGTCTCGCTGCCGCTCGCTCAAATTCGGATCGCGGATTTTGTTCAGATACATCTGTGACGGGGAGAACACCACGAAGCCGCTGCGCTTCAACTCCCGCAAAATCTGCGCGGGCGTCTCACACGACCGGACCTTGTTGCGTTGCGCAAACTGCCCGTCATGGTCGAACACAAAAATTTGATCATGGTCGCAATCACGAATGAGGTTGTAAGCGTGCGAGGTCTTGCCCGTGCCGCCCATGCCGACACAACACCAGCGCCAGGCGACGTGATTAGGCTTCAGTGCCATTGAGTGAATCGTCAACGGCGGCAGCAACGGCGGCAGCAATGGGACTCACCTTGGGCTTCAGGCGGGCAAGCAATTCGTCGCGCTCGCTCCGCGCATCACTCAACTCCCAAGAATAGGCGATGATGCTGCCGATGAGAATGGCTTCGTCACTGACGTAGCGGGCGAGGCCGTATTTTTGCAGGACGCGGGCGCCGTGTTTGGAGATGGCTTCTTGCAACTGCGGTTCCATGGCGGCCCGGTTGGCGATGCGCTCCGCCTGGCCGGCTTCACAGACCGGAGCGAGGCTGCGCATGAATTCGTTGCGGACGCTCCGCGCGTGCCGTTCGAGGCACAGGGCAAGAATTGTCTGACAAAAATTCTCGTCAGGACCGCTGTGAGGGGCGGCGCTACCAGCCGGATCGTCCACCGTTTCCAACGGCTCAACTTCGGGGGCTGTGCCTTCGCCGGCTTGCTCAGTGACCGCAGCATGTAGCGCGTCAATTTCCGACGCAGGAACATTTTCGCTTCCATTTTCCATAGCTCAAGCTTGGTCGAAAAACGTCGTCGGGCCGGAAAAGAGTTTCGCGAACCAATCGCTGCGCGGGGCGCTGGCCTGCGCGGATGCTGTCGCGGCGGGTTTGGGTTTGGAGTCATCGCTGGCTGTGGTCGAGGTGCGTTGCGCTGCCATCTTCGCGACCTTGGCGCGCATCGTTGGCGCTTTGGTCGCGGCTGGCTGTGGTGCAGGTGTCGCGGGTTTCGGTGGCGATGATGGCGCGGAACTTTCGCCAGAGACGCTCACAGCGGGGGAGGCTGCGCCAGCGTTTTCGGGATCGCTGACGGCGGCAGTTTTTTTTTCCAGGTTGCGGCGCTTGGTCTGGCACCAGCCGCACTTGCAGTCCGGTTTGTGCTGGCCGCGTTTGACGATGGGAGTCGCTGTTGCTTCACTCATGCGCCCCGCTTTTACCATAGGCGGAAGCGACTTGTATCGTGACAAAGTCCGGAATTTGCGGGGCCGCACAGCCAGCCGTGACTTGCCAGGGTCGCGACTGCCGCGCCGCGTCACTCCCTGAAATTGGAAAAGACGAAACCAGCCGAAGCCGATTCCGTCCTTCCCGTCTTGGGGGCTTCACTCTGCGCGAAGCGCCCATTAAAAGTCAAGTGCCTTCCTGCGCTGCCTTTGCTTTTGCAGCGTCCCAAAGCCTGCGCTGTTCGGCTTTCGTCAGCTTGTTCCCTGTCGGCGAAGCCGCAATTAAATCCCCTTTCGTTCCTGTCGAGCGCAGCGAGCTATTACTTCCCTTCTGGGTACTCTTTTCTTCCCGAAGGGAATATAATATATGATCTCCCCCCTTGCGTGCAGCCCTAGCACTGCGCTCCTGTGCAGAACTAGGGCGGTCTTTGCGTGCAGCCCTAGCACTGCGCTCCTGTGCAGTCCTAGGGCTGCACAATTGTGCAGCCCTGCCGACCCTGTTTTTGAACGGCGGTCCATCCGCCATAGCTTCAACCAACCTGTAGTGCGCCTGGCCGGGCTGTCCGAACACGCCTTCGTGCTTTAGGTAGCCCCTTGAGCACAGCTCGCCCAGTCGGTTGTAACTCTCGCGCTCCCCGCATCCACACCAGATCGCAACCATCGCCCATGTGATCGGAAACATTTCCCAGATCGGTTCTTGCCGCTTTGCGCAGTGATACACCCGATGGCTGAGGATGCGATTGAGCAAGCGCAGGGCGCCGTCGCTGATTGCAAGATCGTGATCCGCCACGATGCGCAAGGCCCATTCTGGTTTCACGGCTGCCCCTCCTTGATGGCTTGCTTGAGACGAAAAAACCGCATGGCATAATCGTCGGCTTCGCTGTGGTGTCGTCTTTGGAACGCAGCAAATTCGGGATCGTAGCGTACAACAGGCCAGTATGGCCGGGGCTTGAACATCCTCCCCACTTCAGGCGTCACGAAGCCAGCGGGGCGGCAGTTTTTCCGGCGATAGCGAAGGGCTGTCCTCATGCCTGATGGCTTCACAGTGTTCCTCCTTGTGAGTGGACCGCCGTGACGAGTCCAGGTCCGGTCACGCCGGCGGCGTCACGCTCGCGACGGCGTTGCATTCGCTTGCGGCAGCCCGCCAGTGCCATCCTCTGGCCAGAGCGCACGGGCCGGCCACAGAGGCAAACGCAGAGCTTGGGCGGCGCTGTGACGTTCCGGAGCTTGATGGCCAGCGCCACGACACGCGCCATTGGGATCGGGACGCCGTTGCCTACCAGTTGATACTTGAGCCGGGTTGAGAGTCCCGGAAGATCGAAGTCGCGGGGCAGTCCTTGAAGCTCACAGAAGTCCGCGAAGGTCCGTCGCTGGTGCCGTCGCCCTTCGCTGGCCATCGCGCAATGTGACGCACCTGGCTGCGGCGTGCCTCGATGAATCACGAGGGGGTTGCCGCTGCGATAGCCGAACTGGAAACAGCGCAGCCGGTTTTGACGGCTGCCGCACTCTTTGGCGTTAAGATTGAATCGTTGCACTTGGTACCCGGGAACACTGATGGACGGAACACGCGGGACATTCTCCAGGAGAAACCATTCCGGCCCGGCTTCCACCACGCAGCGGACAAACTGGTTTAACATCTCCACTCCGTATCCGGTCGGCTCGCTCCGGTTCGCGCTGGAAAACTCCTGACACGGAGATCCTCCAAAGACACCATCGAAGGCGTGACGCGCCGGCGTGAAGCTTCGCACGTCGCGTCCCCAAAGCGCATCACCCGCGCTGACCACACACCAGCCTTGATCCTCGAATCCCCGGTCCAAGAGTCCCGCGCCACTAAACAGCGAGAGAAGTAATCGGGGGGGGGTATAGTCATTCACGACTTAGAGCAGCCGCATGATTGGTTCGCTGGTTTCCGCTTCCAAGTCCGCGAGTGCTCCGGGGTTCAGTCTGATTTCCGGCTCTCCCTCGCCGGCCTGCCACACCTTGAGCTTGCGGCCCTTGCCGCTGACGGATGACTTCCGCCGTCCGCTGTCGTGCGCCTCGCCTAGCGCCTCCAGTTCGGTCATGCGCGGTGCGATGGCGTCCGGTGACACCTGGCAGGCCGTGGCGAGTTCGTGCGTCGTCTGCGGGCCGTTCTGTTGCAGCTTGAGCACAATCAGCGAGCGCAGGCCGGCAGCCCAGGGGCGGGAAAAGTCATTCATCTGAGCGTAAGAGTTTTTCGAGAGCGTCGGCCTGTCGTGTTTGCAATTCCGTGTGAATGTAATCACGCGCCTCATTCCTTAGCCTCGCGACCAGTTGCCACAGAAAGCGCACTTCCGTTTCCGTCAGTTTCTTCATTCCACAAACTCCGGTTGACTGTCGTCCACCACAGACGAAAGCGTCTCATACATGGCCCAACGTTCCGCCGGCGGCATAGCCAGAAAGTTTTTGCGCCAGCGGTCCTGCTTGCGCTTGACCCGTTGCCGGTCGGTGAAGTTGCCGCCGACGAAGCGCGGATCGTGGAGCAGCGCCGGCTCGGCAAAGTTCATCCAGACGAATTCCTTCACCTTCGCGCCGGCCCGGTTCACCGTCCACTTGTAGGATGTCCGCCACTTGGCCAGCTTGACGTTGTAGAGTTCGCACTCGTAACCGCTCACCATGACCATGCACGGCAGCGCCTGCAGCATCGTCAGGAACGCTTCGTGCCATTCCAGGGTTAGAGTGCCGCCCGGTCGGCGGTCGCTGGCGTAGTAGGCCCGGCCTTTGTCCTCGCGCACGTCGCCGGGATAGGGCGGATCGAAGTAAGCGAGCGCGTCCCGTGGCAGGTTCAGCGTGGGGGCGATGGCCACACAATCGCCATTGATGCACGTCGGCCAATACTGGCTCAAGTGGCCGCGCTCGAAAAGCCGTTGCTCGAAGCGCGTCAACGTGTCGCCGTCCAGTTCGATTAAAATGTTTTCCAGCGCCGGTAGCTTCGCGCTGTAGATTACGCCAGTGCCCAAGCAGCCTTCCAGGTAAACCCGGTGCGCGGGCATCAGGGAAATGAGCCATTGCGCAATCCCAGAGCCGCCCTTGCTGCCGGTGAATTGTTTCTGGCTATGTGTCCTGGGTGACGTTGCCGGCTGTGGCGGCACGGGGATTTCGATTTGCGTGGCGGTCACAGATTTTCCGTGATGTTGGCCAACGCTGTGAGGTCCCCCGCGATGCGCCTCAAGTCCCCTGCAAGCTTGGGGGCGTAACCGTTCGCGCTGATAGCTGGCAGTGCCGGCAAGGCCAGCGCCAGCCGCAGGTGCTCCTTGTCGCGGAGGTCGAAGGGATTCGTCGCGGCCCACTGGCGCAACTGTGCGTTGAGTTCTCCCAAGATAATCTGACTGTCCGGCTTGGCGCAGGGCGGCAACCGATGTGCGATCATGGCGTCACTGTCGAATTCCACGGTCACGAGGATTTGAGTTTTCATGCGAGTTGAAAGGACAGTCTGCGGTTGCATTGATACGGTTTGAACTTCTCGCGGTCCAGTTGGGCGAGCCGTTCAGAGAGTGAAGCCGGGCTGAGCGTCCTCAGGCCGTTTAGGTAACGCTCCGGGTTGGGGACATGGCCGGAAGCGGCAAGGACTTTGCGGGCGAGCCGTTCGCGTTCGGTGTCGCGGTCGTTCATTTGATTCCCTTCGCTCGTCGCCAGTTTTTCAAGCAGGATTTGCAGAACGGTTTTCCATCTTGACCGCGATACTGAAATAGCACCAAGCCACAACGGAACGTCATGGGATGCGTGTTTGAAAACTTCGCCAGAATGTGCGCTCGGGACAATCCCACCGCGCTCCACACGTCGGCAGACGGTGGCGAGAGCCGCCGCTTGCTCACAGCCCACACTCCTTCCGTGCTCGGGCCCGCGCATCCTTTCGAGTCATCGTCTTGCGATATTCTTTTTCGAGCCGGCCACACTTGAGCACGGCTCGAATCGTCAACTCTTGGTAAAGGTTGCCGGCAGTGGTGCGCTTCTCAGTGTGGAGCGGACGGCGATGTTCACGGATCCCAATGACGCCTCGAGGATAGACGGTAATGACGAGGTTTGGATTGACGCCGTGCGGTGTGTCCGCTTCGGTTTTCCTGACGACGGGCTTGTCCAGTTTAGTCATAGAACTTCCGGTTGAGTTTCGCCCGCCAGTGCGAGGCGTTGTTGTTGCCGTTCCCTTGCTTCCTCAATGCGCTTCATCTCGTTGCTGACTTCCTCCAACAGGACGGCCTTTTCCAGCGTGGCCACAATGCCCGCCATGCACTCGGTTTCGTGGTTGGCTTGATCGCCGCGCATCCGGCCTTCCCCGACGCGCCGGGCATAGACGTTTTTACGCATCGCCAGTTCGCGCCGGGCACAGGCGAGTTGTTCAGTGAGGGATTTCATCACGCCTCCACCTGGTTGCGGCACTCGGGGCATTTCCAGCCCGTGGCCGTGTGGACCATGCCGCATCCGCAACAGTCGCAATAGTCCGTCTCGTCTAGGTGATATCGCACGTCGTCGCATTGATGCTCCCAGGCAGACCAGATGGCCCGCACAATCGCCGCGCCGGCGGTCGCGACGGAGAGCACGAAAAGCAGGACGATGAAAACGTCAGGGATGGTGTTCACGATTTGCCTTTTGTTTTGAGAATCAAGCCGCAGTTAATTCTCCAGAGCCAAAACCAGAAATGCCACGGTTCGCTTGCGCCACGCAGCCAGCCCGCACGAGGACCAAGCTGCGGTTGATGATCGAACCAAAACCAGATTTTCATGGTTGGCGGGATTGACGGCGGATGGTGTCAGAGCACTTCGCGCGGCCTTTGCCGCACTTGAGCAGGTGCGCAATCAACGCCTTGACGTGTTTCCGGCGCACGCGCTTGGTGTGGTAGTTCTGGTCGTCAATCGGGCACAAGTGAGGGTTGCCCCAGATTTCACGGCGCACGGTGCGAGTGGAGCACGGCAGGCTTGCGGCCTTGAACAGCGTCGCCGCTTCGTCGTAGTTGAGTAGGTCGGTGGGTTTCATTTCATCTTGCTCATGTCCACGCGTGTTCCGCCCGGCTCGAAGCTCGCCAAGCGTGATGGCTTGTCGCCCTGGGGAAGTGCCGCCGCTGTCCAGATCATCTCGCGGTGTCCCCAGTCGAGTTCCATCGCAATGGCGTGGTAAGCGAGCCAGCGCGTGTGTTGTTGCATCGCCATGACGACGTTGCGAAAGGCGTTGAACAAATCGGGATCCGCGCCTTCGTAGCTAATGAGCGGACAGATTGCGACGGCTGCGGTCAGGGCGTAAGTGTCTGTGCTCGTCAGTGGCGCAGTGCAACGCGCGCCGCAGTTCGACTTGAGCCATTTGAGGATTTCTTTGGTCGTTTTCATTGTTGTGGAGGTTCGTGGGGAGGTCGGAGTTTTTCATCGTGTCACGATCAAGGGAGATGGGTAGGCTGCGCGAATGAACTGCCCACTCTGCAAAGAAACGATAGAATCATCTGTCCTCCGCCGCTTACCCACAGTCGCCCAGGAACACGGGCTGACTGTCCGGGCAGTGGCGTATTGCTGTCCCAAGTGCGACGGCATTTTGGGGGCGGAAAGCCACCCGCTGGAGCGCGACGCGCAGATGTTGCAGCTCGTCAAAGATTCCGCTGAACACGCGAGACTAATGGAGGAAATGACGCGACGCATTAGGAGTCTTTCGGCGAGCCTGCCGGAGTTGTTGAAGCAGGCGTCCCCGCCGCCTCCGGCGCAAACAAACTGACGCCGGGCGCGACTTGAGACCTGAGTTCAGCGTCGAGCGAGGCGAGAAGTTGGCAGGCGGAATCGATCAGGGAATTCGCTTTGGCTTGGGCACATGACAACGCGTGCGGGTTTCCTATCTTGTGGGCCCAGAGCCAGCCCTTCACGTTCGACAGTTGAAAAGCACAGTTGGACGCGTGCTCCGCTGGAGTAAAGGCTTTCGGGTTGTATGCACTCCCGTCCGCTTGTGGTATCTCGCTGGGGGCTGCGCTAGGGGTGGTGGTCGCTGTCATCTGGTGATAGCGTTATCACACGTGATAGTTGACCGTCAATATCTTTTTACATGAATCGTGACAAGCTGTATCCCGTCCGCTATTGTCACCCATGAAAGCCGCACTCAACGAAAGGACGGTTATGAGTGAAAAACTGAAAATCCAGCGGTCGTTTCGGCCCTGGGGACAGAATCAGCAGCGGCTTGAGTTGGCGGACAAACTTGGGTTCAACGTCTCTGAGTTGATTAACGAGGTTCTGGACAGGAATCTTCCACGTCATCTTGAGGAAAAGACCAAGGAACTCCGCGAAGCTCTAGCCCTGCCGATTCGGTGATGCGAGTAGGGCAACGGTGGAGTAGATCGAAGGCGGTTCTGCGAGAGTGGAGCCAAAGGTGGGGATTGAACCCACGACCTACGGTTTACGAAACCGCAAAGCGCCGCGTCGGGTGTTGACTGGATTGCATCGGGGCTTCTCAGGACTGGACGGGTTTTGTCTTACCTCACAACTATTCTCCACGCATGAAAGTGACCTTAAGGCGGGCGTTGACGGTCTGGCTGGTCCGGCAGCGCGTAGGGAAGGCCATCACCACGCGGCGCTATCACCGCGAGATTGTAAAAATGATTCGTCGTCACCTTCGGGATCGCTTGAGCAAAGTCGTCGCGGACTTCAATGAGGATGACTTGACGGTGTTCGCTATGCGAGCTGGCCACTACAGCGCGTCGCGCTGGAATGGGATGTTGACGGTGTTGCATTCGACTATCCCGGCCGGGCGGTCTTTGCGCCGTCGGGAGTTGAAATTGTCCCGCCCTCCGCCGCCTACGCAGCAGCAGTTTCAATCTCTCCTGCGTGAGTGCGACCAAGCCACGCGGTCCCATGTTGGGCTGGTGGTGGATTTCCTCGCTCACACTGGCTTGCGCATCACGGCGGCTCGGGGTGTCAAGTGGCTGGACGTTCACGAGGATCGGATTGACTACATCAGCAAGGGCGGGCGGCAGTGTTCAGTGCCGATTATTAACGGCCTGCGCGCGACGTTGGATCGTCTCCAAGGCGTTCACGACGGGAGCGGCTACGTTTTGCCGCGGGGCGCAATCAAGACTGCGCTGGGGAGCGCCTGCAAGCGCGCCGGCCTGCGCCGGCTGAATCATCACGACTTCCGGCATTTGTTCATCACGCGCTGCATCGAAAGCGGCGTGGACGTGCCCACGGTGGCGCGGTGGGTGGGGCACAAGGACGGCGGGCGGTTGCTGTCGCAACGGTATTTTCACCTGATGGACGCGCACAGCCGGGCGATGGCTGAGAAGGTGAGGATTTGACTATGCGCGATCGCGAACGGGTGTGACGGCTCGATGTGTGGCGCAGCCTGGTAAGTCACTGTGACTCCGCCGGCGTGACTCACAGCCGGCGTGTCACCCAAACAGGTTGCCGAACAAGGATCGCCGGACGCGCTGGCGTTTGAACGCCTTGCATTTTCCCTTGCGGGCGAAGCGTCCAGACTTCCGGCTTCGGCACACAGTCTTTTTCGACTTCCAAGTTTTCATGGCTTCACTTCACCAGCGGCAAGACTTTATCCAGCGCCTTGACCATTCCGGCTGCCGCGTAACGGACTTCCTGTGGGTTGGTGATGGCCACGGTCCCAAGCTCGTCAGTGAAAAAGGTTATCCCGAATTCGATGTAAAGTGCGGCGTCGGTGTCTTCCAACGCGGGCAGACGGTCCACGATTTCAAGCAACTCAGGCAGGCCCATTGTTTCGGACGCGGCCAAAGTTTTCAGATCGTCGCGAGCAAGTTCAAATCCGACTTTGTAGCCGGGATGTGCCTGAAGGTATTTGGTCGCTACCAGGTGCGTCACGGCAAACGCTTTGCGTTCGATGGGGTTTATCGGATCGCGTTTGACTGTGGTGCAGGCGGGAATCAGCAGGGCGATGGTGAGGCAACAGGCGAGCAGGGCTTTGACTATTTTCATGGCGTTGGTTGGTTCGGTTGGGGGTTTGCCGTTATCGGAAATGGACGCGAATTGTTCCTTGAGCGACTTGAGCAGGGAAAAGGTTTGATCGAAAAAGCCGTCCAAGAATTTGTGGCCGGCAGCCAGGCAGAACAACACGAGCCGGGCGGTGCGCATTTCGGGAGTGCGCCAGTCTTCGCCGTCGGTGAAAGCGAGAAAGGCCATAGCCATCGCCATGAAGTAACCGTTGACGCCTTTGAAGATGGCGAGCTTCCAATACTTGAACCCTGCGGCTTGCTGGGTTTGCGGCTGTGGTTCGGGGGCGTCACTCATGCGAAGTATTTTCTCTTGAGCCAGCCGAACCCGCCGAAGTAGCCGAACACGAACAGCGCGGCAGCGAGCCAGAGCCACCACGGCAGCCCGCCAATGATCGCGCGCAGTGGATCGGCAATGATCCGGTTCAAAGCGCCGGTGATGGTGTTGGAGACGTTTTGCCGGCCTTCCTGCCAGCCCTCGTCAAAGGCTTGGTCAATCGCTTCGCGGGCCTGGGTGTCGCTCAAGTAGGCGTCGGTTTCATAGTTGCGCCTGACGGCAGCAGCGTTTTCCTCGCTGTAGTATCTGCCGCCGGGCGTCAAGTAATCCTCTTGCGCCATGCGGTTGAGTTCTGCATCGGCACGAGCGCCGCGAGCGGCGTTCTCAGCGTCGTAGCCCGTAAGCCAGTCAGGTAGCCAACTCATAAATTATCGAAGGTATAGGGTGCCGAATTTGGAATTGCGGCCACTGGTTGGCGTTGAGCTAGAAACTAAAGAATGGGATCCCAGCGGAGTATATCCCGGGGCGACGGTCTCAAGTGCGTAGTGTTCCGTCGCACGAATGTTTGAATGCCCGATTTCAAACGTGAGGTTGCCCCCGTCCTCAGTGTTGGCCCATTCATAACACGGGTCGTCAACCTGATTGTTCTGGCCGGCACTCCAAGGCCGGGTTGGGGTTTCGTCGCCGGTGATGAGCGAACCGCCACTGCGCCCCGGTTGGTCTAAAACTTCTTGCACTACTCCCGCATTGTTCGTGTCCCATTGGTTGCTGCCGTCCGCCCGTCCCCACGGAGACCAAGTGCCGGTGTTGACACGATAAGAAGCCAACTCGAAACGGGGACTCGAAGTGTATCCGGTTGCGGTGTTTGAAAAGCACAAAACCACGCCGCTTCGGAAATTCATCACATACGCACCAATGTCATTTCCGGTGAAAATGTTTCCGTAAGCTTCAACGGCCCGCGTGCCTCGATAACGGTTGCCGCTGTCTGTCCCGTGGGCTTCAAACCAACCGTTGGTTACGCTGTTGAAGCGTGCCACCCAGCGGGCGCCCATCCATGAATCAATGAAAGCGTAGTTGTCTGATCCGGATGGCGCGTAGGTCATGGTGTTGTTCTCGATGTAGAGAGTTTTTTCCGTGCCGAATCGGTTGCCGTCCGTGAAGGATTTGTCTCCCCAAGTGCCGCCATCCCAGCCGGGATTGAACACGTTGACGAACCGCGAAGTTGGTACGCCCTGATAGGTGCAATGGTCAAAAACTCCAATCACATCCTGCGCCTGAATCGCCACTCCAAAGAGATTGTCAAACGCGCAATGGTCAACGCGCATCGTTGCCGTGTCGCTTAAGGCCGTGCGACCGTAAATTTGAATGTTTCCACTGAAGGCTTGGGATGAACGGGCGGCATTCGTAAAGGTGATGGCCGTTAGCCGGTGTGGAAGATTCGCCTGCATGTTCCAAATAAGGAAGGCACTCCCGGAAGCCATGCCGTCTTTGATTATGGTCTGTCCGATACCCGCGCCTTGGAAGGTGACAGCTTTTGAAACTGTAAGCGTGGCAGTCCAGGTGGCCGTTCCTGAGGGGATTATGATCGTGTCGCCATTGCTCGCGGCAGTGACGGCGGTCTCCACGTCCGCTTTTGATGGAGTGGCCGCGGGGTGAGTGGCTGCGTGAATCTTGGCAGATGTCAGACAAAATAATATGGTGAGCAGAAACCTCATTCGATTCTCAGGCTCACCACATATTTTCTCGTAACATCCGAACCAGTCCCCAAGGTGGCAGGCGGAAAACTGGCATAGGTGAAAGTGTCGTAAGTCATGGTCCCAGACCCGTTCAAATAGCGATTCTGCAAATTCCCGCTGTCTGCCTCCCATGCCAGTTTATAGGTCGTCCCCGAAGTCACCGAGGCCGGAGTTCCAAACGTCACTTCCAGATATTGAGCACTGCCCACCGAGGAAGCCGTTCCGCTCGCTCCCGTAATTAAGTTTCCGGAATTATCATACAAGGCCATTTTCACGTCAGCCGCACCGAACCGGAAATGGACATACACCCGCGCTTTCGTGGCTGACCCGCTCTGGCTAGCAACCAGAGGCGTCCATTCCATAGCATTGAAACCAATCGTGCCAGTAGTGTCGGCTTCGGCCACGGTAGCCACATCTTGCCAGATTGGGGAACTGCCGCCGCCCGCCACTGCGGCTTGGAGCAAAATCAGTTCGTCCTCGTCTTGAGCGAGGACGGGGAGCGCCGCGAGGCAGATCAGCAATGCGAAAAGTTTTTTCATCGGCCAATCAACCAAAAGTTTGTTCCCGTCCCAAGCTGATGGGCAACGACCATCTTGGTTACGTTCGTCACATAGAACGTTTGCCCCGCGCCGCCCGGCAGTCTTTGGATTGTCGCTGGCATGGTTACAAGGATTGGCGAGCCGCTCCCCGCGCTGTTGGAAATTGTCATCATGCTGGCGAGATCGTTTGTGTGCCAACCATCCGGTAGAATACAGCCAGTGAACGTCATTGCGGCATTGGTCGCGATGGCCGTCCGCTTTTTGTTGAAGTCAATCAGCGGGTAGCTGCTGATGTTCGTTCCGTAAATCAGATTGGTCACTTGCAGTGTGGAGCCGGATAGTGTTCCACTTACCCACAGGGAGGAAAAATAGCCGTCCCACCTCCAGCCAGGGGTTCCAATGGTGCCGGTGCCCGCCGCCGGGCCAATCAGGGCCACCCCGCCAATCGGCGTGTTCGAGATGCAAAACTGGTCGGCGTAGGGTGGTGTGGTCTGCGAGTCGTAGAAGCGGACGGACTGGTTAGACCATACGATGCCGCCTTGCGCACCTTGGTTGTCGCGAAACTTGGAGGCGTATTGCGCCGTTGCGCCTGTCAGCACGATGGCGTTGTCTACAATCTGCTGTCCCGTGAATGAGTTCCCGCCAGCGAGGTTTGCCTTGCCGCTGAGGTCCGTGGTGATTGGGGTCCAGACCGTCAGCACCATGTTGGACGCAACCACGTCTTTACCCAGTACGCTGGTTATCGTGCTGAAGTTGGTCGCATTCCACACGTCGCGCACGGCGAAGCTCAATCCCGAATAGAGATCGAAGTCCGGTGGCTGTTGGATGGGATTCCAGGTCTTGGGCGGAATAAAGTTGGTCAGCGCAAAATAAAACGTCGTGTTGGTCGTGGACTCGTTGCCGAAGAGGACGGCATAGCGCCCCTTGCTCATGGGCTTCACCCAGACGGAATTTCTGCCGTCGTCAGAGTGCCGCCACGCGGGATGGCTGTCTTGATCGAAGAAAATATCCAGGTAGTCCGCATTGGTGAACGTGTTGTGCATCGTCTGCGAGCTGGTTGCGTCGAACTGGACCAACGCCCCGCTCATTGCCGCCTTGGTCAAATCGCCGCGCCAGATCAGGTCCGAAGTCTCCGCGCTGTTCGCGAACGCGCCTGAGAGCGAAATGAAATGCCCCTTGCCGTACATCCATGCGGTGTTGGTCCAGTCGTAGCGCAGCTTGGCGAAGCCTTGCGACACGGGCCCGCCGACGGAACTGGAAATGAATTGATCCTGGTTGAGGACGTTGATGTGTGTCGCCACGTCCGCGAGGACGGCGGGCGGTGATCCCATGAACCACGAGAGGCCGATGCGGTTTCTGAAGCCCCACTGTTGCCAGTGGTACCCGCCGGGATACTTGGCGTAATGCGCCGCGCTGCGGAGGCTCTGTAATTGCCAGCCCGCGGTACCGTGAGTGCCTTCAAGGTCTTGGTAGTCCGCAATCCGAACCGAGTCCGCGCCGCTTTGGTAAACCTTCACCATGTCACGGCTGATGGTCAGCGGAGTCATACAACCGACTTTGAGGTCGGCTGGGTTCGTCGTTGACGAGTAGCTCCCCAGAACGCCGACCGAAAGCGTGTTGCTCAACAGCGTGCTGTAGTAGATGCCCACTTCAACCTTGTATCCTCTGGCGTGCGCGAAGTTGACCAACGGTTCAATTCCTGAAGGGAAGAGGTTGCTGTTCACCACGAGCGAGCCACTGCCGTCGCGCGTGCCGTTGTAAACGACAGCATCGAGCATGATCCACGGTTGCTGTCCGCGATTTGTGATGGCGTGAAAGGTCCCGTTGGTCTGCCACTTCTCAATCACGTTGGTCCAGTAGCCCGCCTGGTTGGAGTTCGTGCTGTAGTCCCACCAGAGCGTGGCATAGACCTGTGGGGCTTGAATGCCTTCATGCCAGATGTCGTGGCCGGCTGCCGGGAGGCTCGCCATGCCAGAGGCATCGCCGCCGATGATGCCGAGGCGGCTCTGCGTCCGTGCGCCCGTGGGCTGCGCTTGCTCGCCAAGCGCGCCGTAGCTGTTCAAGTAGGCATCGTTCGTTAGCGCGATCCGCACCGCATTGCTGCGCACTGTCAGGGTGAAGTTGGCAGGCCCGTTCGTGGTGACAGACGCAAGCTCTTCCGAGCCGACATAGACATTGGTTGCGCTACTGCCGCCCGGCCCGACCAATGCCGTCGCGATGGCAACGACGGCATTGCTCGCCACGCCGCCAATGCCGAACGCGCCCTTGAGTTTGCGCGGGGTCACAAAGTCAGCGTCGTTGCTGCCGGTGTTGACGGCTGACTGTGACGCCGGCTTGGGGACTGGTTGTGACTGGACCTGGTTGACGCCAGCCAGGCACGCCACAGCCAACAGTGACCAAAAAAGTTTGCTCATGTGTATTCAGCGACAATGCCGTCGCCGTTGCTGGTCGTTTTGAAATACCAGTCTTGGAAGTTGAACTTCTCGCCGGACTGCGCCTGTATGACATAGGTGCTTCCGGGGTTGATCGGGATCGGTTGTTCGTTGGCCGCGCCACTGCTACCGATGTAAATGATGTCGGTGTTTTCGTTGGTTGCTCCGTTCAGCGACTTGCGCCCGTGAACGATGGCCCGACGGAAAAAAGTTTGAACGGCGGCGAATGGTGTCGCGCCGGCTGCTACCAGTGCCGTGTTCGTGATTTGTAGCTGAGTCGCCGCAACGCAGTTCGCAATCGAGTTGCTCGAAACCACGTTCGCAGTCACGGAGGCCACCCGCGTCGCCAGCTTAACCGGCTCGTCAGCCACGATGTATTCCACCGTGTTGACACCCGCCGACGTGTTCAAAAAGTTCAGCGCCCGGAAAATGCGCCCGTTCGGGGCCGCGCCGAATTCGCTTCCCGTTTCCGCGTCCACCATGCCCTCGCCCTGTAGCTGAAGCTTGAAGGCTGCGGTGGCGGATTTGATAATGATGAGCGTCGCCGTCACGAAGATCGTCTTACGCTCGCCCACGGCCAAGGTGACTGTGCGGTCTTGTCTCATGCTCGTTTCTTTCGGAACACCAGCCACAGCAGGACGGCGGCAAGGCCTAGGCCGGCTGCCAGCTTCCATTTGGATTCGGTTTGCACGCCGTAGTTGTCCGCGTCGGCTGCGATGTCCTCGGTCACAGTTTCACTTTTGACCTTTATCAGGTCGCCAATCTTCTTGATGAGGTCGCCGAAGAAAGATTGGTTCGCTTGCGAGGCGGCTTCGCTCGTCTCGTTGGCGGCCTTGAGGTAATCGGTCAGGGTGGCGAGCGACTCTGAAGCGTTGCCTTCAATGAAAATATCGCGGGCGATGGCTCGGTCCCCAAGCGTAACGCCGGTGTTGACGAAAGATGAACTACTGTCAGTCAGGTTCGATCCGCTGATGAGCAGGCTGCCAGGGTTCGCAACGTTCGCCAGTGTGGCGTTGACCGCGTTGGAATTATTGTCCGCCGCCGCGTTGGACTGGGTTGAAGAGGACTCGCTGCCGAACATTGAGAAAAGGCCGCCCATGTCAACGAACTCCTTTCCACACGATGAAACCAATCAGCATCACGGCCCCAATAATCGCCAGGGGAAGCCAGGAAGCTTTGCCGCCGCCGAACACTGGAGCGAACGTCCCCGAGTTGCTTGACGTGGCGGAACTGCTGCCAGCGAAGTTGATCTTGAGTGGCATCATAGCGTTATTTTCGGAGCACGATCCAGAGCAGGCCCAAAACACCAATGACGACGGAGATAATCGTCAGGAGCGGCATGAGCGCCGCGAGGTTAGCGCCATAGTTGATGTTGACGCCGGACGACGACGACGCGCTAGCGGTGTCCCCACCGCCGCCGCCGCCGCCCCCACCGAGTAACGCGCCCAGGTCCATTCACTTTTTCAGGGCGAACAGCAGGACGATGACGAGCACGATGGCGCCGCCGATGTAAGCGAACGGCTTCCAGTTCGTGGCCGGGGCTGCCGCCGTGATGCCGGTGTCGGCAATGCGTGCGGTTGGCCGGTTTGTCGCCGCTGTGATGATTCCAGGGATGATCTTGAAATAATCGAGCAGCGTGGATCCGGTCTGACTGTCGAGTTCGGTTTCGTTCACTTGCGGCCTTTCTTCGCGGCCTTCGCCGATGCGGCGGGCTTCGCGGCCTTCGCCTTCGCGGGTGTGATTCCAACGGCAAAGGTTTGGTCGGTGTCCGCGCTGGACAGATTCAGCGCCGTGCGTTGATCGGTGTCACGAGCGGACAGATTGAGAGTCGTTTTCATTTGTTAGAACGCCCCGGCCCGGACCGCCGAACCGGGGCGCGATGTGCGCGTATGTGTAAAACGG
>OFRO01000313.1_pt1 | contig 18063 bp, 24 predicted proteins | sample 1543091 | NCBI WGS metagenome assembly OFRO01 (sample SAMN07774217, study PRJEB24372) | wastewater metagenome | isolation source: Exp Tend NO 10WW | collected 2016-02
GAACAGTTTTCCGGTCTCCGGCTCATACCGAAGCAGTTGACGAAGAACCTCGGGCGAGGGTAGGGCTTTGGAAGCCATGATGCTGTCTCCATAGGACGCATTGCGGTTAGGCGCGGGTGAGGTTTCGAAGCCCTCCCCGTGCCGTTTTATTTTAGCGCAGCGCGCGTTCGTAGTCCACCATCATCAGTCCCGAAGGCGTCTTCTTGACTGCGCTGGGGCGGCGCTTTTTCACATCAGTTGCCATGAGGCCAATTTCGGTTTTCGGCGACCCCTTATATTTGAACGAGTAGATCGGCATCCCCTTGTCGGTTTCCCCAATACGCTTTTTGTCCTCTTTCGCCTTAGGGTCACTCAAAGCAAAAAGACCCCCGATACCACCTATCGCGGACCCCATAGCCGCTTGAGACTGTGCCCATGCGGACTGCCGCGCAGCATCACTGTTGGCAATGATGGATGCATTGTCCGTCGTCGCTACAGGGTTGATTCCAACGCCGCTCTGGAAGTTGGGCTGCGACACCTGGCCGCCGCTCAGGAGCGCGGAGATCTGGTTGATCCGCTGGTTGTCCTCGGTCAGCAATTCGTTCGACGCCTGCCCGCGACCCTGCAGAAGCAGGCTGTTGTATGCGTCGTTCTCCTGCTGTCCGGCCAGCGCCATTTCGCGGTCATAGGCCGCCGTTCCGACCTTGATGCCCTGATTGGCAAGCCGGGACCGCAAATCCTCGTCGCGGTTCGCGAACATCGGGTCAAGCCGCTGCCGGCCAAGGTCGAACAGCCGCCCTTCGACGGCTTCATTCCCAAGCTTGAAATTGTCCGTGAGCTGGTTGCCCAGCGACCCAGACAGGTTATTCCCGAGGGTCGAGAGGTTCAGACTGGCGGCGTCGTTCTGGTCCTTAATGGCCTTCTGCGCATCAGACAGCGTGGTCGTGGTCGTGAATCGCGGGACCTGATACGTAACCCCGGTATAGGGGTCTGTCACGCTTTCCATGCCGGTACGTTCGGTCGTCCGCGTTCCGTCCGGCCCGACTTCGTTCATGTTGGTCAGATAGGCATTTGCCACGCCCGTCGCGACGTTGGTGCCGGTAGCAGCCGCGCTGGTTTCCTTCGGCGGGGTCGGGGCGGGTGCTTTTTTACCCATGGGCCTTCTCCTTGTAAAAGCGTCCGCCGCGCCATTCATCATCCCCGAGGGTGAAGATGGCTTCGGCCTTGTCCCTGCCCCGCAGGCGGGGAATGTCGTATCTCTTGAAGCCGAACGCTGTTGCGATCCGGCACATCCGTTCGTTTTCGGGGGCAACCCGCATCACAACCAACTGGCAGCGCAGGCCCTTGAACGCATATTCGAACATCCGCTTCAGGACGGGCCGGGTCAGCCACCGCGCCGACACGCTTGCCGATGTCAGCTCAACCACCCCTTCGTCCGGTTGCCAGTTGTGAAACAGGCAGGCCCCGATGACTTGGTTACCTTCGGTTACCGCCATAACCGTTCCATCGGTCATGTCGCGCGGGCTTCCCCAAATCCTTGTCGTGATGAACTCGACCAACGGGGCATAGAGAACATCGCCCTCATCCGCCATGACCCACTCAAGCAACGACCGCCCCGACCGCGAATTGCACGTCGATAGCCACCAGCGCGAGGCTGGGCGTTGGCGTGACGCCGTATGTCACCTGCAGGATAGGTGCGGCGACGTAGCCCGTCCTGCCGATGGCTATCCACTCAGCCGCCACGGTGGCGGCGTCTTCACTGTCCCACGTTCCGACGTCCCACAGCGCGCCGTCCCAAGTGCTTGTCGTGCTGTCTGCCGCCGAAGATGGCGGGCCAGGCAGGGTTTCGTCGTAGTCCACCTGAAACGTCAGTTGCGGGGCGGAAATGGTCGATTGCACCAGAATGGGCCGCGCCTGCAGGATCGTCTTTTGCTGCCCCGGCGCTCCGAAGTTCTCGAATTGGCCGAGGTAGACGGCGGTATAGAGTTCGCCTTCGTCACTCCCCCCGACTTCCATCTGGTAAACCAGCCCGTTCGCGCTGCCAAAATACCCGAGGTCGGCGAAATAGGTCAGGCACTGCGTGTCCCAGCCGGTAAACCGCGACCAAGCGCCGGTTTGCAGGTTCACCACAAGGCAGGTCGGGTCCACATCGTCGGGCTGCGAAATGACCATGTAGTTGGCCTTCGCCGACTTGATGACTTCCCACCTCGTTGCGGCCAGTTCCCGCGACCGGCGCTGCCAGTATGGCGTGATGGGCTTGGATACCGCCGCCCCTTCGATGGCCCCCAGATCGGTCTTGATTGCCGCCGAAATCGGGATCAGCCCCACATCCGTCGCAATCAGCAGATCACCACCGGCTTGGATGAAGGCGTTTTTCCCCATCGGCTTCGGCATCTGGTAAAGCCCGACCTTGCGCCAGTCCGACGCGCTGCCGGGGTTTGTCCCTTCGTAAATCGCAACTTCGCCTTCGGTCGAGACGAACACGCACTTGTCGTCAAGCCCATCGCCTGCGTCCAGCGACCATTTCGCGCCGAACAAGAGCGATCCGCCCTTGGTGAAGATGCCGCTCAGGGAGAATTCCGTTGCCGCCCCGGCAATGCTGTCAACCGGCAGATACCACGCCGATTGCGTGTCTCCTTCCACGAAGAAAATCCGGCTGGCAAAGGTCCAGACCGCAGAAAGGTCAGCCGATGTTACCCCGGTTATTGCGGGGGTGGTCCATACCACCCCGTCATAATTCAGCACGCCATCCGCGCCATTGGCGAGGACCAGAAAGTCTCCCCCTGCCGTGCCGAATTGGGTGTAGGAATATGACCCCGATGTTTGCAGCGTCACATCTGCGGTAGGCGTCACCAGAGGGTCGCCAATGACCGTCAGCGGATAGATGTCCGTTTCGGTCGCGCCAAACAGTTCTTCGATGGCCCCGCTCTTGTAGGTGAACAACGACGTTACCGGGTCGCCCAGCGTGGCGTAAAGGTTTTTCCCGCCCCGTGCCCTGATTCCCGTAGTGGTGCAGACCCAATTATCCAGCACCAGGGCCGTCTGCGGTTCCGGCGTTGCAAGGTTACTGGACAGCCACCACCCACGGATCGGCGCGGGAAGGGTGAACGGCTGCGCCTGCGGCTTGGGCGTCTGGCCTTTGGGCGATGCCTGTTTCTTCGGGCGCACGTCCATCTTAGAACCTTGTGCGGTCGTTGAACCGGGCGAAGTCGGACATGGTGGCTTCGTATTCCGCCTCGTAATCGGCCACGTCCATCTGCTTCTGCCGACGCCAGCGCACGATCAGGCCCTTGATGAACAAGCCCTCATCGACAAGCACAGTATCGGTGTCTGCCATGAATTCCGCCCCGGCGCTGCACCATCCAGCGCTTTGATACTGCGCCGTCGCAGTCGCGGCATTGGCGAGGAAGGGCCAAAACTGGATGGTGTTCTGCTCAAGCAGGAAATAGCGCGGCGTTCCCTCAACCATCGTCAGGTTGGACCATTCCTGCCGGGTCAGGGGGCGCACGATGCCGCCAGATGCGTTGGTGACGGCGACGCCTTGGTTCAGGCGGGCGAAATCGTCGGGCAGGGCATGGGCAACAGCCGCACCCGTGCCGGTCAGTGTGGCGGTGTCCTGCAGTTGGCCCCAATCGACGCGGCGGGCCAGTTCCTCGCCTGTCTCGTTGGCGAATTGCACGGCCTCAAGCCAACGACGGTCCGATGAAAGCACCATGATGTCTGGAATGGACATGCCGACGTTCTTTGCCAGCGCTGCGCCGATGGTAAGCAGGGTCATGGCACAACTCCGGGAATTCTCACCCTTGCCCGCGAATACCGGGCGCGGTCGTCCTCAATGTGCGCTTCCGTCAACTCGGCTTCGCGCAGATCGCGGGTAACTTGCGCCAGTTCGAGGTCGCGGGTGTGTTTCGCCGCTTCCAACCCCACCGCGTAGAGGTAAAGCGCGGGGTGCTTTTGCAGCAGCCAGTTCGAGGTCGTCAGCGACGTGGTGAGCGTCGGAATTTTGGCGTAATACTCGAAATCCCGGTCCCCATCCGCGCCCATGCTGACCAGATTTGCCCCGGAAATCGCATAGCAGGCTTCCGAAGGGGTATACATCCCGCCGGGGTGGTTTTCCTTCACCTGCTGCAAGGGCTGCTGCAGGTATTCCATCCCGTATCCGTCATAAACCCCGATCACTTCAAGGAAATCGGACGGCAGGGCCACAGACCCGCTTGCAAGGGTCAACGTGGTGCGCGTCACTTGATCGCGGGTGCGCAGGTTGCGGTTCAGGAACGCTTCCGCCATCAGCACAAGGCGCGGCCAGACGTCCGTGATATCGGCATTGCCGACATGCTCCACAACGGCGGTGCGCAGGTCCAGGGCGTCTGTAAATGCGGTCATGGGCTTACTTCTTTCCAAGTCCGTCCGCTGCGGACAGCGTTTACTGTCCCGCGATGAACCCCTAGTTCTGCCGCAAGGCTGCGCTCCGAAAGAGGGGAGACGCGGATATAGCCTGCAATCTCGGGGGTGATGCGGCTCTTGCCGTTCCTCACGCCGACGGCTGTCCGGCCCTTGCTGCCCCGGTCATCCATGTTGTCTTGTGCTGTGCCGACAAATAGGTGCGCTGGGTTAACGCACGACGGGGTATCGCATGAGTGGCAGACCTGCATTCCGGCGGGGATTTCGCCCACAAATAGCGCATACGACACTCTGTGCGCCTTGCGCGGGGTGGAACTAGCCACACCAAAATGACCATAACCGTCCGCATTCTTCGCCGCCTGCCAAAGCCAGCAGCCCGATTTCTCATCGACTTTTACCTTGGACAAAAAGCGGTCCAGCATATCAAGCGCGCCCATCTTTTGTCCTCCAGGCGGCGTTCGAACTGTCATTCAGCCACTTGCTGATGAACTTGTCGTCTTCTTGCCGCGAAGCCTCGGCTATCTGCTCGTGGAACACGTTCAACGGGATCGACGCGATGTGGTGGTAGTCGCCAGCCCAGCCATTTTGCGAAAGGTTGCGCTGTGCAGTGTTCATTTCGATGGTCGGCTGAACCGCGTAATCAGTGCGATATGTGGTGGAACCATCCGGGTTCTGCATGGCCCAGACGTAGCGGCCAAGCTTCAGGTCGCTGTCCACCAGCACCCAGTCGCCGTCCCGGATGACCATGTTACTTGTCGGCGTCCGTCGCGCGGCGCATGGACCCGTTTTCCAGCGCGGTCATCGCGGAATCCACGTCCATTTCAACCAGCGTTCCAGCCCGAACGCGGTCGCCTTCGCTGCCGTCGCCTTTGGTCCAGTAGTCACGCAGCGTGACCATGACGATGGTCTTGGGGTCAGCCTTCGGCGGGCGGCCAGGACCGCGCTTTTCTTCGTCAGACATGGGTGTGTTCCTCTATGCCGTTACGTGCTTGACGGCCCACATGACCGCTTGTTCGGCGTTCGTCTTTGCCAGCGACAATTCCCGGCTTCCGCCGATCTCGTCACACTTGGCGATGAAGGCTGCGCCCAGATCTTTCAGGTCCACCATCTGCTGCTTTTCAGCATCAGACAGAACGCGATAGGTGTGGCGCACAGCGTTGTTCGCGGTGCGGTCGTCGGATGCGCTATGCACATGAGTCATTGATCGGCTCCTTGTCCGATGGGGTTAGGTGAGCGGGGCCATTACAGCCCCGCCCGTTGGTATTAGACCGCCGCAGAGAAGGCGGTCGCTTCGGTGCCGGTGCCGGAACCGATGATTGTCACCAGCCAGAGGTTCGCGGCCACGTCTTTCAACGTGATCCGGTCGCCCTTGATACCGCCCTTGGTGGAGCCGTTCATGGTGATGGTGTCGCTGGTCGCCGCCGTCTCGAACAGAACAACCGTATCGCCGGCGTCCTGCCCCATGATGTGCGTCCCGGTCATGACGTCCGAAGCGTTGGCAACCTGAACAACCAGGTTGTTGGACGTGATGGTCGTGCCCACGACGATTTCGTAAGTGTCGCCCGTCCCCGCAGCGGCGGGAAGGGTCAGGGTCAGACCGGCCGCCGCGTTGACGGTCAGCACGGTGTCTGCGTCCGAACGGGTCAGCGTCGCGGATGCGGTGAAGTTCTTCGGTGCATACATGATCGCTCTCCTTACGATGCAGCGGTCAGGCCGAAGAGGTCGGCAACGACGCCCAGGCCCTTTTCGTTGTGAACCTTCAACGCGCCTTCGCCCAACAGGACGAACTTCTGCGCGTCGCCGGTCTTGGCAACTTCCTTGTCTTCCTTGATCTTGCGGAACCAGCCAAAGGACAGGTATTCCGTGTCGATCAGGAAGGCGTTGCGCGCGAGACCGGCAGCGCCAGCCATCACGCGGTTCGGGTGGACGATGACCTTGCCGAACGGACCTTCGTAGACGTCCGCGTTGGCGATGATCGAGTTGTCCTTGCCCGAGGAAGCAGCGTAGCGGAACGATGCGACGTTGGTGTCCGACATGAAGGTCACGAAGACCGACTTGACGTAAGGCGACACGACCAGGTGACGGAAGTTTGCACCCGAGGTGTAGCCAAGCTGCATCGTGGCATCCAGAAGCGTCTTGGTGAAAGCGCGCTGGGTGCCGTTGGTCGGCGCGACGGTGAAGCCGGTGCCGCTGGAGTAACCGCCGTTCGAGCCGCCTGCGCCGCGCGAAACGTTGGTGGTCAGCCAGGTGGACAGCGAACCGGATTTCCGGGTCACGCCGCTGATCGAGGCGTTGGCTGCGACGATGGAGTATTCCACGTCCTTGCGCAGTTCGACGCCCTTCTTCAGCTTCTGGTATTTCACCTGTTCGACGGAACCGGCGTTGTCGGTCGCGTCCTGGGTGCCCGAAATGATGCCCTCTTTGCGCAGAATCTGGGCGTAGTTGCCCTGGCGCACAGCGGCGGTCGTCGCGGAGAAGGTGTAGTCGTCACCTTCGGTCTGGATGTTGTCCGCCGGGGCGGCCAGATCGTCGGTTTCCCACTCGGGGTGGGTGGTCTTGAACGATACCTTTTCTACCAGCGAGTAGATCGGGGTATCTTCGGGCGTGATGCGGGACACGACGTCCGAAAGTTCTTCACGGTTGCCACGGGCACTCGTGGATACGAAAGTATTGGCAACGACAGCCATTGTCGTTCTCCTTTGCGATGATGGGGGTTATTCCCAGTCGATCTTCAGGGCATCCCTGATGGACCCCGACCGGGAGAGTTTCCGCATCCCTTCCGCATTACCTTTGCCTTGCACCGGCTGGCCCGGCTTGCGCGGGGCTACTGGCGGGGCGGTCTGCGCCTTGGTCTTGGCGACAGACCGTGCTTTCATCGCTTCCATGCCGATCTTGGCATAGTGCGCCAGAACGAAAATCCGGTGGTCCGTGACCCCCTTCAGGTCGTCCATGGTGAAGCCCACGCTTTGCGCGACTTCCGCCGCGTTTTCGAAGAACTTCTTCCGCCCCTGTTCCGTCGCGACCGTGGGGACACGTTCGGCCAGCTTGCGGTTTTCGTCCGCAATCATGGCGTCACGCTCTTGCGCGGTCATTGCCTCGGCAACCTGCTTTGGTTGTTCCCCGATTTCGATAAGCTTTTTGACCTGCTCCAGCGCGGCTTCGTGCTGCGCTTTTTGCCGGACATAGGCGTTCGGGTCACGGAGCGCCAAGGCCGAATCCGGCGCTGGCGGGACCATTGCAGACAGGTGGTCGATGAAAGCCGTGGTAATGCGTTCGATGCGTTCAGCATCCGCTTGCACAGTCTTCCGCACGGTGGCGAGTTCCTGCGTCTTGCGGGTGTAGTCGTCTTGGCGAAGGTTTCCGGCAATCAGGTCGGAAACCTTGACTTTCTTGCCATCGGTGAGGGTCACAACCGCATCAACCGTGGCTTCCGCCTCGACAACTTCGGCTTCTTCAGCCGCTTCGTCCTCTTCCGCTCCATCTTCGGGCGCAGCGTCGTCCTGATCCTGTTCGGTGTCCTGATCTTCATCAGGATCGTAGTAATCAAGGTCTTCTGCGGTATCGGGTGTTTGGGCGGTGACGTCTTCAATCCCGGAATCCGGGTTGTTGGGCTCGTCGCTCATGTGGGGCCTTTCGGGGCTAGTTAACGCAGGGCCTTATGCCGGTGCGTTTTTGCGGGCCGGGGTGCTGCGAAGGGCCTCTTCGCAGTCCGTGCGCAAATTCTGGATTGTCTGCACTCGCAAGGCGGCAAGCAGACGTTGTTCGTCGTCCTGCGCCCAGATGCAAAGCTGGGTCGCGTTGGTTTCGAGGCGGTCGAACATGTCGTGAAACAGCGGATTGGCCCAAAGCCCCTCAGCCAGCGCGCGGCGTTCTTGCTCGGTCACAGTTCACCCAATGCTTTCAACGCCATGATGTCTCGCTCATCCCGCCACACCCGTTTTTCACGGGCCATCATGGTCAGGTATTCCTGCGCAGCCAAGGCAAGGGCCGTGAAATCAGGCGCAGGGGCCGTCAGATCGCTCAGAAGGGCCGTCAACGCATCCACGCGGGGCTGCGGCAGGTCGTAGGCTTCAACCCCATGCAGGAACGCATCTGCGAACCTGCGGCGGGCGCGTTTCGGGCGCTTGGCAATGCGTGGCAGTTCCTCAAGCCGGTCCTGCAGGTATTCTTCGGCCTTGCCTGCCCAGAACCGCTCACGCGCGCCCGACGTCCGGAAGGCATCATCGCCGCGCGGGGCGGTTGCTGCGGCCCCGGTCCCGAAGATCAGCGGGTTGGCCCCGAAAGTCAGCCGGTTGCCGCCGAAAGTCAGGTAAGCCATGTCAGTTCATCATCTGATCGACAGGAACAACTCCCACAATGTCCCCGTTTGCATCCCGCACAACCCGCTTGGGCCGGTTCGTGCCTGCCGCAAAGGCTTGCGTTGCAGCCAGCATGGTCTGCACCTGCTGAAGCATCGCCTGCATGTCCGACACCTGCTGTTTCACAGGATCGCCGTCCTCGTTCTGCTCAAGGCCAAGCTTCACGTATTCCAGGCGCTGTTTCGCGGCCAGTTCCTCGCGCTTGAACGCAAGCTCCCGTTCCTGCTTTTCCAAATCGGCTTGCCGCTCGGCTTCCTTCACCTGAAGGTCAGCCTGCATCTGCGACATTTCCTTGTCGCGGGCGACCTGCATCCGTGCGCCCTCAGCCTCCATGTCCAGCTTCATCTTCTGGGCTTCGAATTGCGCCTGCGCCTGCAGTTCCATCTGCTTCATCTGCATCTGGCTTTGCATTTTCATCTGCTCAAGCTGGGCCGTTGCTTGCGCCTTAGCCTCTTCCGGGCTTGGCGCGTCACGCATGGCCTGCAACTGCGCCTCAACCTCTTGCGGGTCTGGCTGGGTGAAATACAGTTCAGGCGTTCTCAGGCCTGCCGCCTCGACAAGCTTGGATGTGGATTCCCAGAGGTTCTGCGGCTTCACGTATGGGTTGTCAGGCCCGAACGTTGCAAGCATTTCGCGCTGCACCCCCATGACCTGCTGCATCATCATCATGTCGCGTTCCCGCGTTCCTGCCCCAAGGCCGGTGTTGACGGTGCAGTCCATTTCCGCATTCCACTGGCGCGGGTCGAATTCCACCCACTTGCCACGCAAGCGAACCATCTTCGGCACGTCCTGGTGGCGGATGGTCAGCTTGAACAGCCCGAGGAACAGCCTGCGAAGCCCGTCCGCCACGGTGCGGACCATCATTTCGGTCTGCCCGATGCCAGCCTGTTCAACCATCGCCGAAGCCTTGGCCGTCACGTTATGCAACGCATCCGGCGGCAGGCCCGACGACATATCAGAAACGCCCGTGCGGTCGGAGGCTTCCTTGTCGAGGTATTCCAGCATCGCAAACGATTGGTTGGCGATGAACGGCACGGGGTTGTAGTTCACCGCTGCCCGGGCATCAGTGCCCATCTTCACGCGGATCGGCTTGCCGAACTCAGGGTTCAGCACCGCATCCATGTTGATGACCACACCCTCTTGCACAGTCGGCTGCGGGTTGTTCGTCCAGTAGATGTTGTCCAGCGTCTGGCGCAGCAACACGCTTTCGGCGCGCTGGATGTCCATCAGGTCATCGGCGAGGGAAATGCCCTCCCACTGGTGAGGCTGTGCCATCACCTTCACGTCGCAATACTGAACCTCATCGCATTCTTCATCCATGAGGAGGTTCTTTTCGCCAAGCCCACCGGCAAGGCACATGTGCCGCAGTTCGGCGATGCCGTCCCCGTCCTTGTCGAAGCGGACATAGATGTCATAGTAATCGACCAGTTCGTTGGCCCTGTGCGCCTCATCCGCCTCGACCGTCGTTGCACGGCGTGTGCTTTCTTCGGAATCGTCATCGTCGCCGATAGGCAGGCCGTTGATGACGTCCGGGTCATACCCCATTGCGATCAGATCCGACCGGGTTAGCGGCGTCTTGTCGCCCGTGAGAATGCTGTCTTCAAGCGACGTCGCGTCGGGGTGGATGAGGAACCGCTCACGCGGCACTGCAGCAACGCACGGCTTACCCTTGGATGTGGTGCGCTTGATCTTCGCGTCATGCAGCACGACCAGCCCAAGGTCGGTCATGTCCTCGTATTGCGAATGCTCAAGAACCTCGACGCCATCATCGGCCACAAGCTGGGCGAATGAATCCTCGGTCAGTCCGGTATGCTCCGACGATGAAACGACGGTCTTTGTGTCCCACCACCACTTGATGATGCCGTTGCGCAGCAAGAGCGCGTCGTGAATGGCGCTTTCTGCCGCTTTGCGGACTTCGGCTTCCGGCGACACCACGAAGTTCATGTAGTCCGTGGCTTGTTCGGACGCCTCTTCGTCTTGTGGCCCGACAGGCTGGAATTCCACGATGGTGTCAGACCCGAAGATGGTCCGCATCATCGACGGCAAGACCTTCTTGATCTGAGCGCGAACCGTGCGCTTGACCATCTGCGACCGGCCAACATCAGAAGGCGTGTCCTTCATGATGCCCTGGTAGTATTCGACGGCGCGGATGCGGTCCTTGGACAGGTCGTCGGCGTGTTTCTCCGCCTCGCGAACCATATCCGCAATCACGGCGATGCTGTCGGTCATATGACTTTTCGCCTCTCGAACTTCGGTTCTTTCGCGGACTTCACTTCGGCAAAACGCTTCATCATCGCGCCATACCTCGAACCACTCAGAAGGTCGTCGCGTTCCTTGACAATCTTGCCGTCATCGCGGTGATACAGGCGGAATTCCTCGAACCATGCGTTGCAGGTGTTGAACACCTTCCACCGGTTTGTCTGCATCCGCTGCAGCATGTCCGACACGCCAGCTTCAACGCCATTCGTGCCATCGTCGAAAGTTGCCCGCTCGGGCAGCAGGTTCAGCCCTTGCGCCCGATATTGCGCGGCCAGTTGTTCGCCTGACCCCTTGTCGTGTTGCAGGCCATCGTGCGGCCATGCAATCGGTATCCACTCACCCCAAGGCTTGATGCTTGCTGCGTGGATAATTGGGCTGGCCTCACGTTGCCGATACTCTGCCGTCACATAGATGCAGTCGTTGTCCCTGTCCCATGCCAGCCGACATGCGGCGAAGGGGTGGTCCCACCCGAAGTCAATGCCGATGATCTGCGGCCAGTGCGCCGGAATTTCCCTCGGCTCGCAGGCAATCGCGCTTTCCTCGATGGGGAATATGCGGCCCGACCCCAGCGAAGGGACGCCCTTTGTCCGCGCTTCACGTTCATGCGGCGGGTAGCTGGCAATGATGCGCGCCCGGTCCTCTGGCGTGTAGTGTTCCGCGTCCTCAATCGTCATGGTGATGACGCTGCGATCAGGGCTGTCTTCCAACAGATACCTCGCGACCACGGACGACATGCCCTTGAGGGGCGTGAACGTCACGGCGATCAGGCCGCGCGTTGCGTTCGTCCGCGTGATGCCCTCGTAATACACGTCCTCGGGCGGCTCCTCGTCAAACCACACATAGTCAACCGTGTTGGCCTGCCATTTGCCCCGGCCTTGCTCGTATGCCTTGAACAGAAGCGCGGAAGCCCCCCCAGACACATGCCTGACCGTCACGCTATCCAGGGCGTTGGAAACCCCCATCCGCCGTGTGCGGTCCTGTATGGCGCGATGGGGAATGTAGCCGGTTCCCCATTCTTCTTCGTTCGCAGGCGGGCCGATCAGCAGGCGCTGCACACCGTCGCGGGTCAGTTCGTAACTTTCCGAACCCGCCATCGCCGTGATGGGCTTCTTGAACCTATGGCCACCCCACCAGTCAGGGTATTCGCCGGTCAGGTGCATCGCCATTTCCGCCGCGCCGCCGAGCGTCTTGCCCAGCTGGTTGCCCGCCATGAACAGGCGTTCGCGGGTCTTGGCGTTGTGGAATGCGATCTGCTTGGCGTAGGGGTGATAGGACCGCAGCAGGTTAGTGCGCTGTCGCCTTGCCAGTTCCGTCGCCAGTATCGCCGCTTCCTTCAAGACCAAGGAAAGGTCGGATGGTGGCTTCAAGGTCGCGGAGGCGCTGGACAAGTTCGTCATCCGTGGCGTCATCCAGGTTGTTGATGTTCAGGTTGAGGTCGCGCGGCATCAGCGATGCGATGACCTTCACGTAATCCTGCGGGCGCTCCGTGCGGACAGTCTGAATTGCCTCGACCCCGTGCGCTTCGAAGTCTTGCTGCAGCGCTGACAGGAATTGCTCGCCCAGTTTGGTCCGCGCGCCCTTGGGTTTGCCGCCGCCGATATTCCCGGTTAAGAATCGGCCCGTGACCGGGTCTTTCTCTGGCGCTGGCTTTTCGATGTCTGCCATCGGTCCAGTCCCTTCCGGGGTGTTGGCCTAGAAATGCGAAAGCGCCCGACCATTTCTGGTGGGCCATTCGTGGTGATGTTCGGAATGCTTACGCTAAGGCGCTGCCGCGACCCTATGGCGGTGACAGGCTGCGCCCCAACCGGAGATGTCCTGGGAGGGTTCTGGCCGGGATTGTATGCGGTGGCGGGGATATGTCAAGGGCTAGCGGTTACGTTTGGTAACGCGCGGCACAGATGGCCTGCCATTGCCGCAATATCCGCACCACTCATCCTCGTTGTGGTATGCGCCACAGCCACTGCCGCCACATGGCGAAGGCCTTGTCGTTTCCCGGACTTGGATATGGCAACCCCATCACCCCACCTTCCTTACCGCCATCGGATCAAGCCGCATTGTGCCCCATTCCATGCCTGCCATCTGCACCTCGATTTCCGGCAGCTTGGATGCGGCGCGCTCGACCATTGCCCCGAATGCCACCACTTGGCCAGCGAAGGGGCCAAGGATGACCTCCAGCAGGTCGCCGGGGGAATACTGCTGCATGACGCGGATCGCCTCTTGGCGGGCCTCTTTCGAAGCCATGCGGTTTTTCATCACTGCCGCCGCCCGGTCGATCTCTGCGCTCTTGGCCGCGAAGTTCCCCTCCACCAAATCGCAGAAGCTCTGCACCTTGCGCGCTTCCTGCGGCGGAACACCCATGATGTCTCGAACATACTTGATGTCCCGCATCCAATGCCACTCTTCAGCCGTGGCCGTGACGAAGACGTAGTTCGGCAGATACGGCGTGACCCTCGCCTCGGGCCAGCGCTTGTTGCCGGTGCGGACGGCTTCGACCTTGCGCGGGGCTATGGCTGATATGCCCAAGACCCCACAGTCTTCCACCAGTGCAAATTCCTGCCCGGCTGAAACGTATGCGATCCACTGCGTCATGCTGCATACCACATTGTGCCACCGCCCAGCCGTTTGGTGAAGACCTTGCCCTGTGAGCGTAGCATACCCAGGGCGGCGCGCATCTTGTTTTCGCTCATGCCGAAGTGTTCGCGCATTTCTGCTGAGGAACGGGGATGCGTGGTGATCAGCGCCAAGGCCTTTGCTGCGAGGGCTTCCCGTTCCGCGATGGATACCCGGTGACGGCTTTCGTTAGGGCAACCGCCTATATCGGGTGATCCGGTGTAGCGGCCCCATTTGGCGTTGAAGCGGGCGCGGACCAGCTTGGCCTCTTGCGCCATGGATAGCTTGGGCTGGGGAATGGGCTTGGCCATCTTCGGGCCGAGGACCTTTGTGCCGATGGTGAAGCGAACGGATGATGGTTCGATGGTCATGCTGCCCCTTGCCCCTGTTGCCATGCGGTCATAGCGTCACGCTGACCTTTCGGCATTGCTCTGGCGTCACGGCCCCGGCTTGGACCAACTCACGCGCGGCAGTTGATGGGATGTTGCGGCAGAGATATTCCTTGCCGGATCGTATCGCATCGGCCCAGACCATCAGGCGGTCGCCAAATGAAACCGCTTTCTGCGACGGTGTGGCATTCTCAGCCTTTACCGCCTTGAAATACCATTCGGCTGTTATGCTGGTCCATCCGCGTTCCTCGATCAGCCCCAAGGCGTCAGAAGCGTCACCACCTGCCGCGTTGATGGCGGCAAGGGTCTTGGCGATGCGAAGCGCGGCTGTTTCGGTCAGTGGCTTCTTGGTGCGCTTGCGCCATGCGACGAAGCTGTCAGAGGCTTCCTTGCTGGCGTGGTGGGATAGGATTTCAGCTGGGGTTTCAATCATGCCGCACCTGCGAACAAATCGCCCACTGATGCATCGGCTTCCATCAGGTTCTTGTTGGCCTGTTTGGCATACTCCGGCTTCAACTCGAACCCGATATATCGGCGGAACCCCTTGACGGCCTGATAGCCCGTGCTGCCGATGCCGTTGAAAGGGTCCATCACCACGTCTCCGGGCTTGCTGTAGAGGCGCAGACAGTTCTCGATTGTGTCCAGCTGCAGCGGGCAGACGTGCTTTTCGTCGTTCTCGCCCTTCATCCGGTTCAGGACGTTGCCCTGCTGGATATTCATCCAGACAGGTGATGCTAGGCGCTGCCACTCGTAAACGTCAAACTCCACATGCGGTAAAAGTGCTTCGATCTGGGCATCGGTAGGAGTTTCCGATGCCAGCCCGGCGCGGTGCATTTCGTGCAGCCACTTATGCGCGATCTTGATGCGTTCCTTCACATCACCCGGCGCACAGTGTTCGACCCGATCAGGATTCTCGCCTGGGGCGCGGAAAAACAGCATGTAGTCGGGCATCCCGACGCGGTTCATGGTGCTGTCTTTTCTGATCTGCTTGTAGAGCAATCCCAGCGCCTTGGTCCGCTGCATTTCCACAACGGGGTCTTTCCAGATGGTCACGCGCCCATGGTAGATCAGCCCCGCCGCAGTGTGCGCCTTGATCAGATCCCCGGAGAAGTCTTGCAGGCCGATAAACCCATCCCGCCCCTTGCGGCTAGGAAGATCGGTGCAGTGAACGCAGACCATCCGCCCCGGCTTCATGACGCGGGTCAGGGCTTCGGCAAAGAACGAGTATTGGTTGATGAACGCATCACCAGTTCCGGCATTGCCCAAGTCCCTCTCGCTGTCGCTGTAGACGAACAGGTCTCCGAACGGAGGGGAGAAGATGGTCAGGTCAATCGAATGCTCAGGCATTGCCCACATGCCCTCGATGCAGTCTGAGTTGTGGATTGCCCACCCCGCCCCTTGATACTCCGGTTGTTTCATTTTCCGCTCCTGATCCATGCCGGGAAAGCGAGGTCCAAGGGACGCTCATACTTGACGCGGCGATTTGCGGTTGATTGGGCTTCCTTCATCGCCGCAGCCATGCGGCGCTTCATTTCGTCGTGCTTCTTTGATTTGCCGTTGATCACATCCCAGATGCTTGCCTCGGTGTCTGCGATCACGATGTCATTGCGAACCGTCTCGGATTGGCCGAACCGATGCGACCGGCGCACGGCCTGATAGTGCTGCTCATAGGAAAAGCTGATTGAGGCGAAGACAGCATGGGCGCAGTGCTGCCAGTTCACCCCAAACCCGGCCAGCTTCGGCTTGGTCACGATGGCCCGATACAGACCATCAGCAAATCCCAGAAGCCGACGCTCTTTCTCGTCAGGATCAAGCGAACCGTGAACCTCGATTGCGCCTGGGATCATCTTCGCCAACATGGCGCTTTCGTCATTCGTCTCGCACCAGACCGTGACCGGCTTGTCATGCGTCGCCAGTTCTGCGGCAAGTTCGCACCGATGCCGAAGGGTCAGGCGCTTTTCCTCATGGAAGCTGGTGGCGCTCATTTCTGGGATGCGGAACAACATGCCTTGCGCGATATTCTCCATCCTGTCGGCGGCAACCGAATGAACCCGCCGATCAATCTCGGGCAGGATATATCCGGTATCATCGCCACCCAGATCCGATGGCAGGGTAGCGCACCGGGACCACGACGCGACGAACCCCCAGAAATCGCCCGCCGCGTGGCCTTTCAGTCGCCATTCCTGCGATGCCGTCGATGTGTCATTGATGAACCACTTGGACAGCATTTCCTGCTGGCGCATGACGCCGATGAACTCGGCATGGTTGCCAAGTTCAGTATGGTCATTCGGCGATGGAGTTGCTGTTGCGGCAAGCTTGTAAGGCGTGTCACGGAATGCATCTTCAAGCATGACGCGGGTCTTGCTTGCGTAGCTTTTCAGGATGCTGCTTTCGTCCAAGATGATTGCGCCGAAGGTACACGGGTCCAGTTTTGCAAGGCGCTCATAGTTGGCAACCATAACCCCGGCCCCGACTTCTGACTGTTCGCGGATCTGCCGCGCTTCAATGCCAAACTTCTGACCCTCGCGCACCATTTGCCCCGCAACCGCCAGCGGCGTCAGGATCAGCGACGGCTTGCCGGTTTCCTCAGCGCACTGCCTGGCAAACTCCAATTCGATGAACGACTTCCCCAATCCAGTGTCGAGAAACGCAGCCGACTTTCCAGCGTTCAGGGCAAACTCCAGACACGCCACCTGGTGCGCCTTTGCTGCTGGGTTGATCGGGTGGGGGCCAAAACCACCCTTGTTCACGGCACCAGACCGTGATGCAATGAAAGATCGGTATTCCTGCAAACTCATGCTACCTCCATAGCCTCCCCCCGTTGCGCGCGACCAAGGCGGGGGAGGAAGCCGCCGTTCGGGAGCTACCCTAGGCCGCGCCGCTTCATCATGCCGAAAAGCCGTTGAAATTCAATGGCAATGTTGCAAAGTTTGTTTTGCAAAGTCCTCTCGGATCGTTAGACAATAGTCCGCATCCGCTACTTCCCCCCGTCTTGCAGGGGAAGCCCGGACACCCTTGCCGCCTATCCACGCGATGCCCTTTATCGGTGGCCAGCCGCTTCCCCGCAGGATTCACACCTGCCCCTTTCAGGCCCCTGATCCGGATCGTCGCCAATCCATCCAGGCGGGATGTAGTCGTCGCGTATCTGCTTGGCCCAGTCTGGATCGGACACAAGCGGGCCGGATGAGTTCCCGGCGGCATAGACCCATTGGGGAAGGGCCAGCCCGTCAAAATTCGCTTGCTTTGAAGCGGCAAAGTCAGCTGGTCCCTTGCAATGCGCCCCGGTGACGGGTATATTTGCGGCATGATGCGCATGGGACCGGCAAAGTCGCGCATCACCAAGGCGGCGAGAGGGTCACACCTCCGCCGCCGCTTTCATTCTAAACACACAAAAGCCAGATCTACAACAACGCAAAAATGCATTACCCACCCAACCCAAGCCCATCTCCCAATCGGCGTTGTCTCGCGACACGTGCTCCGTGAATGACGGTCGTATGGTCCCGGCGCAGGAACCGCCCTATCTGCGTTGTGGTGAACCCAGCTTCCACCATCAGCAGCATGGCTTCCTGGCGGGCCTGGGCTATGGGCTGTATCCTACTGGCATTGCGCAAGTCGTCCAGTTTGAACCCGCGTTCCATGGCGACGGCGCAGGCAATATTGGCCATGCTGCGGCGCGGTTCGTTTATGTGTGCATTCATTGCCAAGGTTCCTTCGCTAGGCTCACCCGCATCACCCCGCATTCCGAACCGCTGCCGCTGTATGCCGCCCGCACCACGTCCACGACGCGAACGCCGGGGCGTTCATGGGCCGGGGCTGGTGGCGCGAACACATGCGCGCTGGGCTTGCCGCTGCGGGTTCCGCCGTGGTGCTTGCACAGGCCCGCGTCGTAGGTGCTGCTGCCCTTCCACATGCGGTTTGTGCAGCCTGGGTGACTGCATGTGCGGCGGGTGGGAAGGTGGTCGTTGACGTGGCGGTTCATGCGGCCACCTTCACGACGCGGTATCCGTCCCACCCCATAGCCCGCACCGCGAAGCCCAGTGGCACGAGCTTCCGGTTGGCCCTGCTCA
>OFRO01000315.1_pt1 | contig 18042 bp, 24 predicted proteins | sample 1543091 | NCBI WGS metagenome assembly OFRO01 (sample SAMN07774217, study PRJEB24372) | wastewater metagenome | isolation source: Exp Tend NO 10WW | collected 2016-02
ATTTTGATTATAAAGATTGTATGAAGTTTGGAATTACTAATTTTCTTCCAAGAATGATTAATAATTTTAAACGCCAATTTCATTTATATCGTCGAGGAGATTGGTGGTTTTATCGTTTACAGGTAAAGATATATGGCAGATAAGATTAAGATTAAAGAAGGATTAGAGATAGTAGTAGATAGTAAACATTATTTAATGTTACATAAATTATTAGATAAAAGGTATCACTCTATTGGTTATTACGGAACAAGCAAAAAATATGCGACATTACGTATACAAATTCCGATTCATCATCTCATAGTGGGTATAGAAAATATAAAAACTGGGATGGTTGTTGATCATATTAATGGTGATAGCCAAGATTGTCGAAAAGAAAATTTAAGGATTTGTACTCAATCACAAAACTTATTTAATATGAAACCTCCAAGAAAAGGACATTATAAAGGCGTTTATAAAATTCCATCTGGTAGGTATCAAGCAAAATTAAGTAATAAAAAAGATAAAGTTAGAAAACAAATATGTATTGGAACGTATGATACGGAAAAAGAAGCAGCACTAGCTTATAATAATAAAGCCATAGAAATATATGGAGAATATGCGTGTTTAAATGTCATTAAATAAAATAAATTTCTTATTTAATAACAGTATGATGCTTGGCTCAGGATATATGTGCACTACTGGCCTAAAGGAAGAATTTGCCCGTCAAGGGTCATTGCATTATGCGTTTGATACCTGCGGGCCTGAGTTTATAAATGAGGAAGAGTTTCGCCGCTACCCTATTTTTTATATTCGAGGATTCTTGCAGGGGCGTATGCCTTGGGTTGAGGCAGGTAAAGACCAGTTTAAAGCAACATTACAGTCAGAATCGTTTTATACAAGACATGGTAAGATTGACCCTTCCTCGACGATGATTCGTGAACGTGAAAGTCATTTCGGTTTATTTATTACCTTTGCTGAATCTGATTTAAATATGTATTCAGTACCAACGGTTTGGATGCCGTCATGGGCTGATATAACGATGCTAGATGACCTTAACCCACCCGAGATAGATAAATTAGGTTTTATCGGTTGTACTCAAGGACGTGAAGATTGGTTCAAGCAGGATAAGCATAAGATTATTCATCATCAACAGACTGAGTTAAGTCGTAGCGCAATTATAAACGCACAAAGATACACAGCCTTAATGAATAAGTTCAAGATTTTAGTGGCCCCCCCTGGCCGTTCGTTCAACTCGATGACAGGCCGTGTATTTGAGATTATGGCCTGTCGTCGGTTGTGTTTGGCTTATGTGAATCCAGACACGATGTTTAAGCACATGGAGCTATTTAAAGACGGCGAGGATTACGTTACTTGGACGACGTTCGATGAGATGGTTGATAAGTATAAATATTATATAGAGCGTCCTGATGAAATGTGGCGCATTGCTACAAATGGTTATAAAAAGATTCGCCAATACAATAATCAGGAATTAGCGGCTAAGTATATTGCAGAGCAAGTTATTAACGCTTCACGTGGAATAAAAGCAGTTGACTATGATGTCTGGAGTAAGGTTTGCGTATAAACTATTTTACAATTGTCTGGGGATTTGAATATATAGAAAAATTTATTAAATATACAATTCCGTCATTATTATCTCCAAAAAATGTTTCATGTATGATTGGGCAAAAATATTATATTTATACAGATGCGAGTTTTAAGGAGCATACATTAGTTACAAGCGAAAACTTCAGAAGATTAGAAGAAATTTGTAAGATTATCTTTGTAAATGCTCCAGGTGCGGATAGGGATTCACGCTTAATTTGCTCGACAAAGAACGCAATAGAAACAGCTTTTAAAGATCAGGCAATATTAAAAATTATTCCACCTGAGACAGTTTACTCAGACGGTTCTTTTCCAAATATGTTAAAGAAGTTATCAGAAGGTTACGACGCTGTTATATTTCCTTTTGGCGGATTAAGAGTTGAAGAAAAAAGTTATATGAGCGACGGAGACGTTAGCTTAAAAGATAAGTTCTTTAAGCATATGCATAAAGAGACACGAGCGCATTATACAAATTCTGATACCTTTATTCCTGGACCAGTAATGTATATAGACGAAGATAATATCATAAAAAGTTTTTATCATCAGCCGAGCTTTATGCGTGTTAATAAGTTAAGTGACTTTGAAAATCTGGAATTAGATTTTGTCAATAGCTTAGTAGAAAAAGATAAAGTGTATGTTGTAAAAAACTCTGATGAGGCTTTTGAAGTTTCACTAACGCCAAATAAATACTGCGGATATGCATCTAAGAAATTTGATGAAAAAGAGTTTTTAGAATATAACAGCAATCATATTAATCCAGTGTCTAGCTTAAGTTATGAAAGCGGGTATGCAATAGTATGACAATCGAGGAGAGAATAGTTAGACGTAACCAGGAGGACATTGTCTGGATAGGAATGGCCTTAGAGACTTTTTATAATAGTGATGCTGGCACTATTCTTAGAGCAATGGCGAATACAATTACGATAGAACAATTCACAAATACCGAGGATAATGTAACGTCCGCTGACCGTAAACTAGGAAGAGCGGAAGGCTTACATACTCTTATAAATAGAATAGAATTAGCGATAGATGATATGCGTAGGTTAAACGAAGAAATTAAAGAAGAACAAAAACTGGGAGGGTAAGATGGGTTTTCAAAGTTATCATAATACCGAGGCAAAAGAACATAATATAAAGACAAATGAGAAGTCAATGCAGAAAACTAGTAATGTAAAAAAATTATCAGATGATACAACTAAAGCTCAATACTGGAGATTAAATGGCAGCGGTAAATCCGTTGGAACAGGAGAATAAGATGGCTTATAAAGATAGAATGAATTCAAATGATAATTACGGAGAAACAAATCGGGTTCCTGAAGATTCTAATGAGGCAAGAGTTAAGGCATCAGCGCAAAGAACAACAGGGCCTACGGGTAGCTCTCCAACAAGAAGTTCAGAATCAGAAATGAATTATAATCATCAAATTGCTATGCAACAAGGAGAAAAATCTGCATTTCGTGCTCATAAGACATCGTCAAACACAGACCCATATAATCCAAATAGAATTGACAACGCTAAACAACAAAAGATGTTAGATACATAAGAGCCTCAGCCTCTATAACCTGTGCCTTAATAAAAAGACCCTCATGTCTATAAAAGGTGGTTTCAAAAATCGTCTCCCATGACGTAAACTGCGAGGAGAAAAAGATGCCACAAGTACCAGCAACCGAACAAACAAGTGAAGGTTCACAACAACAACTAGATGCTCAGGAATCAATGCAGTCTAATGTCCTTGAGCAGATTAAAGGTGGGAATGTCTTTAAATCTTTGACTGACGATATTCCGGTCGAAGAAGATACTGTTAAAGATACTGAACCAAGAGGTAATGCAAAACCAATTCAAGACGAGGAACAGGAACAAGTCGAAGAAGAACAAACGCAAGAAGAATCTCAAGACGACGAAGAAGTAATTCCAAAGTCTAAAGTTCAGCCACGTTTCGATCAGATGACGGCTAGAATTAAGCGACTAGAACAGGAACTAGAGAGTCAAAAATCTGCTCCCCCTGTCGATGATATTCAACGTCAATTGGACGGAATGGATGAAAATACTTTGGAAGAAACGTTAACTCAGGTACGTGTTGCTAAGGAACAGGCTCGCACTGACCCAGCAAAACTTACTGATTTAGTTAAGCTGGAACGTCGTATCGAGAAGACTATTGCAATTGCTCCTCAAAAATTTGTCCAGAACCAAGTCGCTGAAGCTAATAAAACGCTTAACCGTCTTATGAGCGAAGGTGAAGTTACTGACGCTAATTCTTCTAAGGTACTTGAGATAGCTAAATCTATCTATGATAGATACCCTAAAATGCAAAAGGCGCTTGATGGTCAAGCAATGGCTGTTGAATTGGCAGTTGAGCATTATAAAGCTCTTGGTAAAGTAACATCAGTAAAGGCTGACACCCAGAATCTTAAAGGGCAGATTAATAATCTTAAAAAACGAACAGCATTAGATACAAAGAGCGTTAAGGGTGGCGGAGAGAAAGTCAATCTTGATAAGCTTCGTTCTAACGCTATGAATGGGAGCATGAAGGACAAAGAACGCTTTGCCCATAATGACCCACGTTTTTTAATAGACAAAATGATTCCTGACTATATGAAGGGATAATTCAATGGCAGGAGCAGGTTATTATAATACAACGTATACCATCGGTAATCGTGAAGGTTTGACCGACACGGTCGCTGACCTTTTCGCCGATGACGTACCATTTTTCGCAGCAGCTGAGAAGATTCCAGCAACCCATCCAAAACATGAATGGCAAACGGACGTTCTTCCGTCGGCTGTTACAACCGGTATCATTGAAGGCGCTGATATTACATACGCCGTCAATGCCGCCCGTGTTCGTAAATACAACTATACCCAGATTCGTTTACGTAATTGGGCGATTTCATTTACCCAATTATCTGTGAACGTGGCTGGTATTAAAGATCAAGTTGGCCGTGAAATGATGAAGTCAATGAAGGCCTTATTGACTGATTACGATAAGCGGTTCTTATCGTCTGGTATCGGTACTCCTGGTGCTACGGTCACGAAAGCTCGTTTGGCCTATGGTATTCAAAAGGCTATTCAAACGAACACTGGTCGTGGTTCTAGCGCTGGTGGTGCTGTTCCGCAAGCTCTTACAGAGTCTAAAGTCAACTCTTTGCTCCAGAAAATCTGGGGTCAAGGTGGTGACCCGCGCGCTTTGTATTGCGGTGCTTATCAGAAACGTGTTATCTCTACGAACTTTACCGCTAAGACAGGGTTTAGTTTCCGTATCGAAGCATCAGCCCGTATGGCTATTGCTAATATTAATAAGTACGAAGGTTCATTCGGTACTTTGGACATTATTCCTGATCGTCAAGCGAAGCCGACCGACATTGTTATCGTTACACCTGACCATGTTAAAGTCGCTGTTTTGCGTGACATCGAACAATACAAAGGTGCTCCGAGTGCTTCATCCGTCAAGGGATGGGTTGAAGCTGAAATGACCTTGCAGTATGGTAACGAAAAAGCGCACGGTAAACAGACGCACTTAAAAACTGCTTCTGTTGCAGGTGTCTAAGATTAAATAAAACTGTAGTTCAAAGGGAGAATGCACTGAAAGACCTCAAAGGTTGGAGTCGGCAACTCTGATGAGTAGGGATGGGAAAGGGAAGGTTGAAATTGCCGCTTTCTGAGTACTTGTTATAGTGCGAAGCAGCATCGAAAACTGCCAGTTTTATTTTTAAAGGAGTAACAAATGGCTAAGAAGCCCGTTAAAGGTAAAAAAGGTACTAAGAAGATGTGCTAAGGTTATGGGGGGCAAAAGCCCCCCTATCCTTAAGGAGGAACTATGTCAGCTGCTATATTTAAATGTGATGCTCAGACTCAGATAAATTATTTTAAAGTTCAAACTGGAGTAAAATCTACGGCTAGCCTTAATGAAATGATAGTTCAAAGATTCCAGACATTATTAGGAACCTCTGTTGTAGGTAACGAGACAATTGCTGACCTAGTATGGCGTAGAATGAACAATCTTGGGTATCGTGGATGCTTAAGTGAACAGCTTACTAACTTCTTTGCAGTTAAATCAGGGGTTACAGATAGAGTTCGTCAGGAACAGATATTCTTTTCTAACACGGGAAACAATTTCGCATAATGGATAATCAAGAAATTATAGATAATGCAATTGACGAAGTAGTCAAAGAGAAGCCGTCTGCCCAAGAGTCTCCACGTGAAATGGTTGAACGTGTCGCTAATAAGTTCATCCAAGATAAAATTGACGATTTTCCTCGTATGTGTGACGTTGCATACATTATGAATAAAGAAAAGCAGAAGGAACTGCAAGAAATTGGTCGTAAGGGTAAGTTTACCGATACTTACGGCTGGTCTGAGGATGGAAATACTTTAGCGGACTATGATATTCCCCAAGATTTATATAACTTCATGCAAATATTTGTATATAAAGACTTTTGGGGTAATGAAAATGAGAAAATTTGGCGACCATTCCTTAAAAAAGTATGTAAAGGAATGATTGCTTACGATGCAATGAATTTATTTATAAAATTAAAAAAACACTACGGTGATACAAACTTTGTGAGGGTAAGTTAATGGGTCATACTATTGAGCAATTGAGCAAAAGAACCATAGGGAAGAAGTGCATATTTAATTCAAGATTTGTTATTGAAATTTGCGAGAAAGTACACACACACTACCGCAACATTCGTATAGTTCAAACCCTCGACGACTTTATCAACATGGCTGAAGGCTTCGCTTCCGCACTAGAACGCTGGAAGAAGCGTGGTTGCCCTGGTACAGGTTCACGTCATATTGAGTTATGTCGTAAACAAGTCGCAGTAGCCGATTTTTCAGACACTGTGGAGATTAACTTAAATGAGAACCTCTATAAGAAAAACGCTGGGGGCATATTTGCCGAAGGGTCGGAGTTTAGTGAGGAAGAAAACTATATACACGTTAAAGTTAGGGACGTCCGCATGGAGTTCTCTTTGTCAGAATTTAATGAAATCGCTGAGTGCTTTAAAGAAGCACAGGAAAGATTAAATGTCAAAGCCTAAAGTCGCTTTTTTCCTATCTTATTATCGTCGCCCTGAATACCTTGCCATGACTCTCGATTCTTTACAGAAACAAGACTATGAGAATATAGATTTCTATATCGTTGAGGATAATAACCCGAATACTGGATTACGAAATCGCATTATAGACTTCTTTGAATCTGTTGAAGGTAAGGGATACGACTTTTTAATGAAGGGTGACGCTGACTGTGTTTTTCCAGTTGATTATGTTTCTAAGATAGTTAATGCTTTCGAGATAACTGATGCCGATGTGTTAAGTGCTAATGTTAAACCTTCCGACGCTGCTTTTACTTATGGTAAAGAAGATAAAGAGAAAAAAGGTTATCGTCCATCAGAGATAGTTGGCGGACTCTGGAACTTTAGACCTTCGTTAATTAAAGATATATATTTTGAGCGACACGAATTGACAGGATTAACGGGTGCAATATCGCTACTCGCCCAGATAGTTACGGAGAAAGAACCAAAGATAGGTTGGCTTCCCGATATTGTAGTGCAAGACGTAGGGCATTGGAGCGGTCAGCATAAAGACCACATTCGCTCTAAAGATCATTTTGATTATTCTAAAGAGGTTGGTCGTGCCGTGGCCTGGAGTCCTAGATGATCGTTTTTAGAAACGATGACGTTTCAGCCTCAACTGATGTAAGACGTATGTCCGATGGATATGAAGTAATTAGGGAGTTTTTTCCAGAAGCAGAAATTTGGTCAGCGGTATCGCTCTTTTGTAAAGAAAATAAAATTGGTTCCGTATACCCAGGAGTACCTTTTAAAGATAAGCCTCAGAAATGGTTCTATGGAGTAGATGGGTTTGTGACAATGAAACACGACATAAAGCATAGGGTAGTGTCACACGGACTTCTACATATTGACCACAGCAAGGCTAGTTACGATGTCCAAGAAATGTCGATTGTTACGTCATGCAACTACTTAAAAACAAATATCTTTGTTCCTCCATTCAATAGATTCAATTTAGATACTGAAATTATTTGTAAAGAAAATAGCATATTTTTAGTTGGCAAGGAAGAGAACTGGCTTAACTTAGAGTCGAACAACTTTAATCCAGATCATAAATACCATTATTATCACTCATGGCGTCTAGACGCAGATAAATTAAGAGAGATATTAAGTGCAAGCACCAGTGCAAACCGCCAGTAGTTGGGATTCATTTCGCCCAACTCTTATTAAAGTCTTAGCTGAGTTCCAGCCAAAGACTGTGTTTGAATGGGGCCCAGGTGTATCAACGCTATTAATGCAAGACTTCCCGTCGGTAGAGAAAATAACCAGTGTCGAGCATGATGTAGCTTGGTTTAATAAGTGGAAGAGCCAATTAGGTACTAAAGTGCATTTGATATTAGAGGAAGATTTAAAGATGTACCCGTATCACATGGATGAGGCCTGCGATTTATACTTTGTTGATGGGCGTGAACGCGAAACGTGTTTAGACTTATGCAACAAAGAGGATGGGATTGTTATTTTACATGACGCAGAAAGACCATCATATAAACCGTACATAGATAAGTTTAAGTATATTTTCATGGAAGATGACGGGCATACCGCTGTTCTTTGTGATGATGACGAGATAGGAAAAAAGTTGGAGAGTATCTTTGACTAAAATAGGTATTCATCAGGCAAATTTTATTCCAAACTTTCCATTCTTTTATAAGATGGCGCAATGCGATATTTTTATCATTCTTTCCTATTGTGACTTTGAGAAGAATAATTTCCAGAATAGATATTTATTAAACGATTCAGATAAGTGGGTAACAAAATCAGTATCTCGAAAAGGAAAGTTAATAGTAGATAAAGAATACACAGACGGAAGTTATTTGCTTCCTTTAAACATGGCCTGGATAAATACTATCAAAAGAACATTAAGTATTCCGACAAGAATTGAGTTTGATTATCCAACTGAATTAAAGGGAACTGAAAGATTGATTGAGCTGATTAAACATTTTGGAGGTGACATATACGTCACAAATCCTTCAGCGAAGGATAAGTATTTAGATGAAGATTTGATGCGTAGTTCGGGCATTGCAATTGAGTATTGTTCTCCCCCGAAGCACCTCCAAAAGCATACTTTTGAGGTGTTTCAAGATATTGGTATTGACGGCGCTATTAAAAATCTAAAGAGGAAAAATGCAAAGTCTAAGACAACTGTTTAGTTATATGCACGACGTAGATTTTCCTTACGTCGTTTTAAGAAATTTTGAAAATCTTCCAGATTCAGTTGAATATGGCGATCACTCCGATTTAGATTTGTTAGTATATGACTTAGAGCATTGGCGAGAGATATTTCCCGAAGCCAAGAGAGAGCATCATCCTCCAAGAGTTAGATTCAAGATGCCGATTATGGATACGTTCATCTTTATTGACGTTCGCTCTATCGGCGATGGTTATTATCCGGCAGATTTTGAGAAAGCTATTATTGAGACGAGGGAATGGAACGAAAAAGGGTTTTGGACACCTAACCCGATACACCACAGACTAGCACTTGCTTATCACGTAGCTCATCATAAAAATTCGAATACCTATCCAAATTGGTTAGGTAATCTAACTGTGAAAGAGATACTAGAATCACTCAAAAAATCAACCATTGGCTGGGTTCCTCCTACGGATAAGAGTGTTGGTGCTTATAACGCCTATTGGACTGGCGCAACCAGTGTCGTTTCTAAGGGTGATGGCTTTGTTACTAAGAAGCAGGATAACTTTCTAGCGTATAGCCTTATTGATAATGAAGAGAGAATTTTAAGTAAAGTTCATTCAACACATTTTCCTAAAGTTGTATCTCGTAATGAGGGTGAGTTATCTATTGAAGATTGTGGAGAGATGTTGACGGAGGATAATTTACCTAAAGATTGGAAGGTTCAGTTAGTCGAGATACTGGTTGATTTAAAAACTAATAATTTACAGCATAGAGACATAAAACCAGAAAACTTAATGGTTAAAAATGGAATTATTAAGTTGATTGATTTTGGCTGGGCAATATTTTTAGATGAGGAAGAGAAAGTTACTCCTCCTGCGTGTTTGGGGTATCCCTATAAACCAAGCTGGGGTCACGACGATAATTATAATATGCGTCAAGTTATAAAGCAGATGGAATACAAAGTTAATCAAAAAACAGAGGAGATGTTTGCATGAGTTTCAAAGTATTAGGTGTAGAACGCGACGACGGGGCGACCAATCACTATCGAATCATGCAGCCTTTGTTTAAGTTGATGGAACATGGAATGGCTAATGTCTCGACGGCAAGAGAAGGTATTGAGTTAAATCAGGAACATGCTTTTATTAAGGCCGCTGAGTCAGATATTATTGTCTTCCATAGACCGCAGAGCGAGAACTGGTTTAAGTTCATTAAGCAATGTAATAAGCTAGGAAAGACAGTTGTTGCTGATTATGACGATGACCCGTTCAATACCTCACCTTTAAATCCATTTTATCAATGGATTGGTACTGAGGAAATATTCTTTAAGCATCCCGACGGGACTGAAGAAGTGCTTTGGAGCAAAGACCCTGCCAGCGGAAGCAAGTATATAAATATCGAAGATAATATTAGACGTAGGGATTTATTTAGGGCATCATTTAGGAGTGCAGACTTAGTTACTTGCACAACTGATATTCTTGCAGAAAAGCTAAGAACTATCAATCCTAACGTAGCAGTCCTACCTAATCTAGTTGATGTTTTTATGTATCCTAAATACGAATTCGTAAAGAAGAATATAAGAATCGGATGGCAGGGTGGTTGTAGCCATTTCGAGGATTTATTTATGATTTACGAAGCGTTAGGAAAGATACTTCGTAAATATCCTAATGTTACCTTTGTTTATTCCGGCGATATGAAGCTGTATGGCCGTTTACGTGATTTCCCTATTGACCGTGTAGAGGCACATAATTGGGTTAATTACGAAGTCTATCCGTATAAATTAGCTGGCCTTAATCTTGATATTGGCTTGTGTCCAGTTACCGAGAATGAGTTTAATCGTAATAAGTCAGCTATTAAATACTTCGAGTATTCAGTAGTTGGCGCTGCGACAATTGCTTCAGACTGGGAACCGTATAGCCCGTGCATTACAAGCGGTAAAGACGGACTACTCGTTAAACCAGATCAATGGTTCGATGCAATGGAAGAGTTAATTTTAAATGAAGATAAGCGCAGATTATTAGCTAAAAACGCTTATGACAATATTGTAGAAAACTACAATGCTGATAAAAAAGCATATCTTTGGCAGGAGGCCTATGAAGGCGTCCTCAAGAAAGATATATCTTTAGTGGGGGTTTAATATGAGTTACACCTTTGGCGACCAACAGAATTTTCTGAGTACGCTTATTGGCGATTCAAATGTTTCGACAGATGACCAATGGCCATCTGCTCAACGCCTTACTGAATTAAATAACGGTGAACTCCAATTTGCCCGTGATGCCAAGAATCTTCGTGAATATGAAACTGGCACAATAACAAGTAATCAGATTGCAATGCCAGCGGATTGGTTAAGAACATATCTTTTAATAGTTGATGGGTATGTCTTAAATGCTAATCGTGAGATAGCAATTCAGGATTATGAACGATATGTAAACTACGCAGGGTCACCGCCATATTATTATTTTTGGGAATATTCAGGAACGAGATACATTAAGTTGTTAGGAACTGGTACTACATATTATTTATATTATTTTAAACGTCCTACAACAGCATTATCAGCAACGACCGACGTATCTTTACATCCAGAAGAGTATCGTAAAGGCCCAGTATATTTTGCAGCAGCAGAGTTATTAAGACAGATCGGTAAGCATCAAGAAGCTGAGATTATGATGAATCATTACGCTGAGTACGTAGAACGAGCAAATACTGATACAGCTAAGACATATATAGAAAAAAATTATGCCTCTCCTGATTTTGGAGATTCCGATATACAACAGTCTTCTGATCGGCAAGGACAAGGAGTAGGTTGGTATGGTAGTTGGTAAGACATATAGAAATGTTCTCGATCAGCCTGATGCACCAGAGTTAGTTCTTGAGATAGCATCTTTTGCTGGAGGAGAGAATACTGTTGGACAAGATCAGGAATTAAAGTCAAATGAAGCACGCATTATAGAGAATTGGGATTCTGACTCTTTAGGCGGAATGATTCGCTCTAAGGGTTTTACTTCTATTTGTACTGGCGGGGCTACTTATTCAACAGCTCCAGATGGGATGTTACATCACTATGAAGGCTCCTCTACCCGTGACTATGTAGTCGTAGGAGGCGATTTAGCTCGTATAAATGGAACTGCTATTACGCAAACAGATGCTTCTAAGTTTACGAGTGGCGTTCTTACCTGTGGACTATCTGCAAGCAGTACAGCCTACTTTACAAATTCAACTGATAATCTTAAATATACAACAATAGCTGGCACTGTAACAGTTCCGACAACAACTCCTCCAAACGCCAGAGATCGTATTTATTACCATAAATCACGCCTTGTAGCTGAGGGTGGTGGAATTACTGTTTATGGTTCTAAGGCTGGTAGTGCTACAACTTGGAATGGAGCTGGTGGCTGGACTACGGCGGGGGATGCTTGGTCAATAGATATGCCGGATTTAACTCAGGGTTGTGCGATTGGATTTCCTAATGGCGGACAGATAACAGTATTTACTAAATTTGGTGCTTATGCCTTAACTGGTATGCCTAACGTAGCTCAGAACTATATTCTTGGTTCACACGGCTGTTCTCAACCTTATTCAATTCAAGTTGGGGCAGAGGGAGTTTACTTCTTTTCGTTATATCCAACGCTCGGTGTGTTTTTATGGGATGGTGTTAATTGGACTAATTTAACAGTAAATGAAACTTGGCCAAGCACGGTCAGTCTTACAAATAGATGTTTTGGTATTTATAGCGAGAATAAGTATCGTATCTTTTATAATGATAGTACTTCTGGCGCTTCATATCCAAACGTATGCCGAATATACGATGCTCGTTTTGGTAGGTGGATGAATAGACCTATTAATTCAGCGGTTGCGGATAACTTTGGTATTCCAATGCTTCGCACTAAAGTGGGAAATGAGTTATATGTAGCTTCCTCAAGAAATGATGTTATTTATCAGATGGAGGATACATCCAACTCAGATAATACAAATGTTACCCAAGCTAATTATAAGACAAAAGATTTTACCTCATTAGATTTTGGACTACCGCGTGATGAGGTTAGAATGAAGTTATTAAAGGCAACCATATCTTACTATGGTTCTACTGGTTCTTTCTCTTTACAGTGGACAGCAGATAGAGGGCAAAACTCAGGCTCATTAAATACTACATTAACGGCTAATGGCGATTTATTAAACACAACATTTATTTTAAATACTTCATACTTAGCATCTTCTCCACCAGATAGAACAATTACACGTTCATTTAGTAATAGTGCAGTTGGTAGAAGATTTAGTTTCCAAATATTAAATAATGCTACTGGCGATAGAGTAAAAATAAAAAAGATTAAACTTGTTGCAATCGCTTTAGAAGAATAGGAGTTATAGATGGCTTATCCAAGTGACAGTGCAAGGACAAAGAACTGGGGTACGGAGATTTTGACAGATTCAGACCTGGAGGCGCAGTTAGATTTACTGCACGCATGGGTAAATGCTGCAATGAACGGAACGACAGGTCACGCACACACGGGTGGAACTAACGATGCTCCGAAGATTAGTGCCATTACTGGACTAACAATAGCTTCGCAAGCGCAAGGCGATGTTTTATATGCTTCTAGCTCTTCAGCTTTTGCTCGTTTAGGAGCAGGAACAGCAGGAATGTTCTTGAAAACTCTTGGTGCAGCGGCTAATCCAGCATGGGCATACGCTCCAATATTTAAGTTAAGCTCAACTACACGTGATTTAAGTACTGCTACGGGAGATCAGGCAATAACAGGGGTAGGATTTACTCCACGCTTTTTGCTTTTAATTGGAGCACAAGATAATAATGCACGTATGTCAATTGGTTTGGATGATTTGACAACTAGGTTAGCATTATCTTTTGATGATGCTGGAAATAAATGGCAAGTATTAACAAATGTTAGCGTTGCACCTGGAAGTGGTGCAGATAATCAAGTTGCTTATGTATCAGCGGTTGGTGCTGATGGATTCACATTAAGTTGGACTAAAACAGGAACCCCAACAGGAACATTTACTTTATTTTATTTAGCTATTCAATAATATGGCAGAGTTATTACAAAATAGTGATTATATAGATTTTACTCCAGAGCAATTAAAAACGCCTGAAGGTATTGCTAAACTTAATACTATCATTCGTAAATTAGCTCAAGATATGCCTGGTGACGGAGAAGGTATAAAGATATATAAAGGATACGGAACGCCTGAAGCGTTTGTTACGGCAGGGATAAGTTCTTTATATATGAGAATTGATGGTTCGGCAGGAACCACTTTATATCAGAAACAATCGGGAACAGGTAATACAGGTTGGGTAGCTGTTCCAGGTGGAAGCGGAAGTTATTCGTTGACAGTTGAAGAACAAGACGGTGCGCCAAGTGTTGCAGACGTAGTAAAAATAAAATTTCCGAATGGTAAAGTTACTGACGACGGGTCAGGAGTGGTTTCGATTACTGTTGGAACTGGAACAGTCACAGGTACAGGTACAGACAACCATGTTATGCGTTGGGATGGTACGGGGGCAGCACAGGATTCAGTAATCATAATAGATGATACTGGATATATGCGTGCACCAGCGACAACGGGATACTATATTTCTTCTACGGCAGACCCATTAGCAGGTGGTGGGGCTTTAATGATTTGCGGAGGGACTGCGACACTAGAAGTTAATAATAATATAAAGGTTTATCAAGATTCTCAGTTTGGCTCTAGTAATACTTTCTTTCCAACTATGACGTTAGGTGGTGGTACGAACAGTGGTTTATTTGTTATGCAGGGTAATTATAGCTCAAATAATGCTGCAATCCGATGGTTAAATAATTATATTCTCGAGATGACAAAATATGTTTTTGCATATGAACTAACTATTGGACAAACTTATCTTGGAAGTTTAACGGCAGCTCCAACAAATGGACTTTTGGTTCAAGGAAAAATTATTGTTGGTGGGAATGTTCAAGTTAGGGTTGTAGTAGAGGCGGATGCGACATCCATAACACCTAATGCCGATACATCAGATATTACTAAGCAGGCCAATACGCAGGCTCTAGGAACCCTAACAATAAATGCTCCGTCAGGAACACCTGATGATGGGCAAGAGTGGATTTTACGAATAAAGTCTACTAATGTACAAACATTCTCCTGGAACGCAATATATCGTGGGGGAACAGTTGCTTTGCCAACAGTAACTACCGGTGGTAGCAAAACGGATTATTTTAAATTTATTTATAATTCGACAGACACTAAATGGGATTTTATATCGGCTACCTATGGATTCTAGAATGGAAATATTACTTAAGTCATTAGACTTAATTATTGAAAATCAGTTATGGCCTGAAAAGAAGCCGTCTGAGGTTCTTAGGATATTGTTGTATACTCAAGAACGAGGATGGATATACACACCAAATATCGACGGTGACATTAAAGCAGTTATCTGTGCGTATCGAATAAAAGATGTGTCTGATGAAAGTTTGACTAAAATGCCAGTAAAAGATGAGGGAAATATTTTATACGTCCCTTTTATTGTGTCAACAGAAAAAGATAAAAGTTTATTTCATGTTATCCGAGAATCTTGTAAAATATATTTAGAGCAGAACCCTGATATTGAAGAATTAGCCTTTGAAGATAAGAATAATAATATAAAGCGATACAATTTAAAAGGAGCCTTAAATGGGCAAGAACAAGTCGCCTAGTTTACCCGCAACACCACAATTCGTAGATAATACATCGGGAATTGGGAACTCTTTAGTTAGTGGAGATATTCCAAGCTGGTTACAATCTACAATTAGTCCTAATTTTAGTGCCCAAGCTATTAGCGCAGCCCAGCATAATTTACAGCCACAGTACGATCAGAATAACCTTGATACTAAAAACTATCTTGCTGATATTGGCGCTCTTAACTCATCAACGGCGACAGATGCCTTTGCTAAAAATGCTTATAACTTAAATAGTACTTTACAAGGTTTTGGATTAAATCAAGGAATACAAGACGCGTACAGTGCAAATCAGAACAAGTTAGGACTATTTAATGCTGGATTAGGAACTTTACAAAGTAATCAGAATAATCAGAATCAGTTTAATTTAGATAATTATTCCAATCAGGTAGCCCAAACATTGGCTGGCCAAAAGAAAGCTAGTCCTATCTGGGGCGGAATAGGAACTGCTTTAGGTGCTGGTGCTGGGTTCTTGGTTGGTGGTCCTGCTGGGGCAAGTATTGGTGCTACACTTGGCGGAGGTATCGGTGGCTCTATTGATAGCTCTTATGGCGCTAATGGTTCAGCAGGATTTTCAGGGATGGGTTCTGGTTTAAGCATGATGGGTAATCCTGGAATGAATTCTAGCTATGTCCCATTCTCTCAAGGCAATATTCCTGGTAGCGGTTTTATGGGTGGAACTTTAGGTGGTAGTACACAAAGTCAGGCACTAGGATTTGACACATCTGCATATAGAAATTTATTAGTTCATTAGGAGATTATTATGGCAAACGCTTTAGATGCAGTATTACAATTACGTGCTAATGAAGCAGCACGACAACAGAACGAAGCTCAAGCTATTTCTCATGCCGTAGATTTGTTTACTCAAGCTCGTCAAAATGCTCAAGAGAATCAGTTTCGTCAGTTACAACTAGCACAACAAGGTAAGTATCAAGATGCTACGATTGCTAATCAAGATAAACAATTAGCTCAAGATCAACCTGTTAAGGATGCCCAGGTTCAAAATTATATTTCTGAGGCTAAATCTAGGCAAGGGCAAGAAAATCTAGCTAATCTTATAAAAGGTTCTCAACTTAAAAAAGCTGGCCAAGAAACTAAAGATAAGTCTATTTATGATGCTGGCGAGATAATGATTAAATCTTCATTGGGTCTACCTGCTAGTGTTAATCAATTTATGGGAGATTTTGGTAAGATAACTCCTCCAATAAGCTTAAATCCTTCTCAACCTGGTACTAATAATACAATGGCTTTACAACAACAAGCTACTGAAACGGACTGGACTGGTAGTCCAACACCAGCTGCTTTAGAGGCTAAAAGACAGATTGAATTACAAACTATCAAAGATAAAAAGATTGCTGAACAAGACGCAAGAACTCCAGAAGAAAAGCAAGCTGAAATACTTAAAATGGATGAATTAAAAAAGAAAGCAGAAGATACGGCTATGGCTGACAAAAATCGCATAGCAAATGAACAAAGTTTTTCTCAAGACATGCTTTCTTCCATATCTGAGATTGAAAAAGGAATAAAATATTTTGGTGCAGCTGGTTCTATACCTCCGTTACCAGGTGAATATAATAAAGTAAATTGGAAAGCAAATTTTGATAAGATAATTTCTAAAAATGTTTTACAGGTACTAAACGATTTAAAATCACAAAGCAAGACAGGCGCAACAGGATTTGGACAGTTAAGCAATAAAGAGCTCGGGGTATTAATGAACGCTTCGACGGTATTAAAGAAAGATATGTCGGAAGAAGATGCACAGAAGTATTTGAATAAAATGAAAAGTGTGTTTAATAAAGTTTCTGGAGAAGAATTAAAATCGTTTAGTAATGAAGAAGAAGCAAGTAAGGCTAACTTACCAAAGGGAACAATTGTTATTATTAACGGTAGAAAAGCTAGGATTGACTAATGGCTATTACCTATCTAGATGATGAGCCAAAATCGAAGGTAACGTATTTAGAAGATACACCAAAAGAAATAATTAAATCCCAAGGTGTTCAACCGCAAAATATATTAGGACAAACATTTAATGTCCCAGGTGCAGCTATTCGTTCTTTAATTCAAGGAACTGGATATGCTAAGGGTGCAACAAATCCAGATAGCATACCAACCTTCCAGCAACAGTCTTTAAACGCACCTATTAGTAATAGACCTGACCAGCCAGTACAGAATTTTGCTAAAGGATTTTTAAGAGATACTGCTGGATATGTTGCGGATACGGTTACAAATCCGGCAAATATTTTAGCAACATTAGCTGGTGGGCCAGCTACATCTATGATCGGAAAAACTTCAGTAGGTGGAGCAGTTGGGAACTTTATTAATAAATCACGCACGGTTAATAATCTATCTGGGGTAACACCAAATCAGCTTATTCAAAAAGCAGAAAAATTAGCAACTGAAGTATTGAACCCGAAAACATCAGAACTGGCCACTGCCTTAGAAAAAGGTGACCAACTAAAAGCAATTACAGAAGCTACAAAAATAATGAAAAAGAATCAAGATTTTAATGAGATGGTTGGTCAATTTGACACAGTTATTAAAGATAATTTTACGCGTAGAAATGAAATATTAA
>OFRO01000317.1_pt1 | contig 17970 bp, 23 predicted proteins | sample 1543091 | NCBI WGS metagenome assembly OFRO01 (sample SAMN07774217, study PRJEB24372) | wastewater metagenome | isolation source: Exp Tend NO 10WW | collected 2016-02
CGACGATTCAGGAAAGCCTTCGTGTAGCTCCGAATCGTAAGGGCGTCATCTTCAAGACGCTTCTTTCTGCGTCGTTGCTCTGCCTTATTATGACTCTTGCAGTATCGAAAACCCGCCATTGACGGCTCTTTGCAGTAGGTACAAATTCCGCTTTCGCGGCGGCTTTTTCTGATTTGAGCAACGGTATCTATGCACCTGTTACAATTGGCTGTTTCCGCTTGTCCTTTATCTTTGCCACATCGCCCACAAAGTCCAAGTCTTATTCGCTCTTTACGGAGTTCTGGGTTGTATTTACTCTTTCGGAAGGTATTGCTACAATCTGACATATCGAATCCTCTAAATCAGGTTTCGGTCACGACCTTCGGAATGTTTCAGCATTCGCGAAGGTCAACTTATTGCAGCTATTATAACATAGACTTCTTGCGCCCTATCTCAAATCTTCCTTCTAGGTAGCGAATAATCATTAAAAGCGCGTCTCGCACTACAGTGGCAAATTCTTTATCCATTTAGCATTCCTCATCGGCGCGCACCCGTGCCTCAAGCTCGACTGCTTCGACATAATCCATCAGCGATTCTTGCGCGCTCGGCAGTTCTTCCGTGACGGCAACCGTCGTTTCGGGATGTTCGTCGGCGAAGTCCTTGCTGACAAACTCGCCAGAGGCGGCGTCGCGGTAGCCGACGACCTTTCGTTTCGCGCGTGGCTTACTCATTTATACTGCCCCCATCGCTGGCGCTGGCCGCGAGTTCTGCCCCTGTCCGCTTGGCCCCATCTGCGACCGCGCATTGTCTTTGCGCTTGTCTTTTTCTGTCTTCTGCGGCGGATTGCCCGGTGCTGCACCCCCTGGCGGCATCGGCTGCGCCATCATCTGCATTTGCCCCAGGATTGAAGCCTCTTCCATCATCATCTGTGCTTCCATTCGGATTAACGCCTGGATGCACGCGCGCGTGAGTTCGTCGGCTTCTTTGATTTCATCGTCAATCAGAAGCTGGCGATACCAGTCCATTGCCATCTTGTGGCCTGGCTCTTCCAATACAGGCGGCGGGTTCAGATTTTGAATAATCTGCTCCGCAAGCTGCTGCGTTGGATCGGGTGGCGGCATCACCTGCCCCGTCGTCGGGTCAATTTGCGCAACGGGCGGATACATCGCCGCCATCTGCTGCGCCTGCATCAAGAGCGGCTGCGCTTGTTGCGCAAGTTGCTTCACCTGATCGGCGCGCTGGCGGCACAGTACCGAGGTTGCGGCGTATTCGTCGTCAAATGCGTCCGCATCCACGCCGAAGACTTCCATCAACTGCTGTGCAATCTCCGGCTTCTCCGTCAATAACTGCATAAAGATGAGCGGCCCACCCACCGCCAGCAGCATCCCTTGAATTGCCTGTTGCTTGTCCATCTTCGTAGACGGCAGCCACGTATCCGTGACGGCTTCCCAGCGAACTTGGCCATTCTCGAAATCAGCCTTGCTCAGCCAGATGCCATCCTGCTTGCCGCGTTTGCCGGACAACGGCAGGTAGCGCGGCTCTACGTAATGTTTCTTCGCTAAATCGAACAGCAGCACCATCGAGCGCGTGTCTGCGTCGCCTTTAAGCGCGAATTCCGGCGCATTGTGCTGATTGCTGGCGGAGTTCATCAGTTCCGCACCTGTGGCTGTCTTGCTGTCCATTCCCGGCACGCCCTCATTGACGAGTGCGCCCGTGGAAGTCTGCATATTCGCGTCCAGTTGGCCGATGTACCAGGGAATATGACTCGGAAGCTGCCCCGGCGTCATCTGATGCACCAACTGCTCTAGCCGCGTGTTTTCCTGACGGTTGCGCGTACTGACCGGAACGGAGTTTTGCGGCTGACCCAGCAGGCGAACATCATCCGGCGAAATCGCGTCTTTATCGTACAACCAACCCGGCAGAGAACTGCTCCGAATTTGCTCAAACACCAGCGACAAGGTGACGTTCCATTGCCGCTGCATTTCCATCGCGTCGTTGATGCCGATGCCCAGGCCGCTGAACATCTGCAAGCGGTACGGCGCTGTTACCCAATGCCATTTATGGCACTCATTGCGAATCTGTACCGGCGCATCCACGCCTTCGACCATCGCAATGTACATTCCGTCAGGAAATAACTCTGCCGCTTTTGCGCCTGCCGGAATCTGCTCACCCGCAACCGTTTCGACCGGCGCGGGGAAGACGTAATCCGCATACATAACCGGCGTGAGCCACCATTGCGTAAAATTCGTGTACTGATCGTCGCTCTGCTGTGCGGCCCAGGTACGCGGTGCGCCTGTTTGCGCAACACTTCGCCGCAAGGACTCTTCTACCATCAGTCCCGGATCGCGATCATTATTGTTTGGCGTTGGCGTGATTCTTAGCTTGGGAAACTGCGCCTGCACTTCTTCAATGCGGCAACGGCGTTTCCAACGCAACCACGGACTTTCTTCGGCAGAGCAAGCGATTTCGTGACGAAGCTGCGTATACGGGACGCTGATCGCCCGCATTTGACCTAACTTGCGCTTTTTCGTGCCGGTAACGACTTCAATTTCTTGGGTTTCCGGCTCTTCGATGGCGACGTTGGGGGAGCCGCAGGAAGGGCATTGCCCCATAGAAAACCCACTGGCCCCGGCTTCAGTTGAGGCGTTGGGCGCGTCAGCAACTCCGGCAGCGTCAAATCCGCCAGTAGCTGCAAGGTGGCTCGGTTCATTTTCCTCATACTCTTCCTCTTCTGGCGGATGCGGCGCTTCTAGTCCTGCTTCCCATTCGGCAAGTTCGTCGTGTCCGTATTGGGCGTTGAAAGCGTCACGATTCCCGGCCAAATTGCTATCCTGTAGTTGTCCGCCAGGAATCTGTCCACTTCCTGCAAACTCTCCCGCGCTCCCGACATATCCGCACTCGTAGCAGCTTCCGATTCCGCCGCCGAATTGGATATTTCGCGGTTCGGTAATGGGGTCTTCGGTGTATCCGCCATCGGCTTCTTCGTCATAGTAAAAATACCTCGCGTAGGTGCCGTGCGCTTGTCCCGCCAAGCCTTCCTGCTGACGAAACATTTCCGAGTATACGATTGGCTGGATGACATCGGCGAAGATTTGCGCGGATCGCACCGCGCCCGCTGTCTGGTCGGAGTCATCGCCCGCCACGGCTTTGAGTTTCGTGCGCGAGGCGACCCACTTCGACATCAGCACGCGCGAATAGAAGCCCAGCTTGTTTTGCTGACGTACCGGCGCGGTGGTCGTCGTCGGCATTGGCACTTTTGACCATACCCCCGTCCGATGCCCACGAACGGCAAGCTGGTCGCCGTTGATGAACATATTCATCAATTGCCATGTTAAGCTCAACTCACGCCATGTCGCATCTTCAAGACGCTCTAAATCCGTCGTCTTGATTTTTATCCATTCAGGATACGGCTTCTGCTCACGGCCATTTTTGTCATAGTACGACTCTAACGGCTTGGCCGGAGCATAATTCGGCCCCTGTGTGGATGGTATGGCAAGTCCAGTTATCATTAAAGCTATTGAATTTCGTGCTGCTGCCTGTAGACGTACTCGGCTTGACCCTGTGCGCGAGCCTCGTCAAAGCCTAGCGTGTCCATCAGGTAGTCTTTTTCTTCCTTAATCCACACGTCTTTGATCGCGTCCTGTATCTCAACAGGATTGACGCCGGGAGGCGCAATGTACTGAAGCGGCAATTTCGCGGCAGTCTGGGGATCTGGTGATGCAATCGGCGTAAAATTCGCTTTCATTAACAGCCGATCCAAAAGCTGCTGCCGCTCAGTTTCGGACGCTGCCAGTCGTTGCTGCAAATCGGCGATGTGCGACTGAAGAGCCGTAACGGTGGGCTGAAAATAAATCATTTGGCAACTGCGAGTGCGTCTTTACGCTGCGAACTGAGTTTCATTACTGGGGCAGGCAAAGTGCGTAAGTAAGCGGCAGTTCCGGCGCTTGGGCAGTAAATAACGCTTGTAACTGCGCCACGGTCGTCTTTCCGCTCAAATTCGCATCGGTCAGAATGCCCGTTTGATTGCCTTGATCCAGGCCGTCAATGATCGGAATGTTGCCCGCTTGCTGGTTGCCGCCATAGACGGTTGCCGCATTGATGTTTGTCAGAACGCGAGCGCGAAATACTGCATACGTATTTGCACCGCTTACGGTCGCGTCCAGTACGAATGACAGACGATTGCCCACGTTCAGCGCGGACAATCCCATCTTTAAGCCTTGTTGGGTATCGGTATTTACAGCCAATGGATCACCTCATTTCTTGGATTTGGCTTTCGCCAGTTTCTGTTTTGGTTCCGGCGTTGCTTCCGGCTCCGGGACTGCGTCAAGTGACGGCGCGTTAATGGAATCATCTTTTGCAAGGATTACATCACTCACGCACTGCTCCATCGGGTTTGCAATGGCGATATGACTGCGCGGCGTAGCTTGAAACGTGTTTACCAAATCAAACCAGAGATGTTTTGGCGGGTACGCTTCCCACGTCGGCGCGGTCTTGTCGTAATTCTCGCGGTAGCGATTGTATGCAGCTTCCGCCAACCGTTCGTTCTCTTCGGAATACATTTAGTCCCCCATATCTAGCTTTGCGCCATAGAGCAACGCGGGATTTGCTTTGACTGCATCAATTACGCGCTGGCGGTCAAACGCTTCTACGGGCTTGCCTTTGTCGCGCCAGTCGTTGAGCGGCTGATACACCGGCTTATCAAGCAAGTTCTGTGACGGCCACGTCACCATCCATTCCAGATGGCCGATCATCACGTCCAGGCTCATTTGCACGTTGATGCCTGCCTCCACGCACTGTTTCCAAAAGTGAATATCCGCGTCAACGCGGTTTTCGTTCCATTCGCCGGATTCGTTCGGCGTATCGCGCAGCCACGGCTTCGGCAGGCGCTCAAATACGCCGCGCCGGAAGATCGTCAGGCCAAAATGCCCCTGCGTGATCGGGATGAGCGGGTCGAGCAACCGGACTTCCCTGTCCGTCGTCGCCAGCAACGCGCCGCCTTCGCGCTTCATCTGCGCACTGACGATGACATCCACGTCGGGATGATCAATCATCAGGCAGACCAGCTTGGCGATGTCGTTATTCGTCGCCTGGGACTGAAATACGGTGTCATAGTCAAAGGTTAGAATTAACTCCGCACCTTCGTTTACTGCGCGTTCAATACAGCGTGTCAACGATTGATGCCAGTACGCGCCCTCGCCACGAAGCAGGGGGATATTGAACGGCGCAAGCCCCTGAAAAATTGCGTCCATCGTTGCCAGCGGGCCGACGCGGGGCGTAGACATCACAGCGGCGACTTTTGGAGCGGAAATGGTCGCCGCTTCAACTGTTTCGTCAATAACGCTGCATCCAAGCGGTGGATTGATCTTTCTATCACGCTGGCGCGTCGGTAGTCCTTGCTCAATTGCACTTATCGAGCAGGTGCGAGAACACACAAGCCAATCCGCGCTTGGCGTAAAAGAACTGCCACATACTAAGCAGTATTGCCAGTATTTATCCTTTTCAGTCTCCGCCTGATCTTTCGGGCAAGTTGGCGCACATCCACGATACGAGGTGCCACACTCTGGCAGGTGATTCAGTGAATTACCCCTCGCAAAACATTCAAGTACCTGATCATCTACTAACTTTCCGCACAATTCCTGCTGAACTGCGATAACATTGGTCTGCGTGATGGCAACCGGCCAGTAATATTTGCCGATTAACAGTCGAATCGTCGCGTTTAGTCCTGATTGACCACCGGAACCGGCCTCGGCAATAAATGTCTGATCGCCTAACTCAACACCTGGCGCATATTCAACCATTAACACACGCGGGCGATGACTAATCAGCGAGTTCGCTAGCCAATAATCCTCGCCATCTACGTCAATTACCAGCAAGTCAGGATCAAACGGCGCACCAACTTTTGATAACAACCGGTCAAAACTAAATGCGCCGGAAGTCTGCACCTTGTAGTTATAGCAAGTGACGCTTGGGACATTTCGGTACAGATCGGCGAGCTTTTCAAACTGCTTCTCATCGGCTTCAATCTGAAGCGATGACCATCCTTCCTCAATCAGTTTCCGCGTGTTGCTAAAGAAGATGCCATCTGCCGCACCACATTCACAGCACCATTGATTGAGCGTGCCAATGCGGTCAAATATAGCGGCAAGAATCCCATCTTCTCCAAATTGCGAATATTTGTTCTCTCTCTTTTCTGATAGCCACTGAAAATCTTCTTTCTTGTACACTGAGTTAGTCTTTCTTGTGTTTTTCGCAGGTCTGTCACTTTACTAACAACTTAAAACCCGCGACTCATTTTTTCTAAAATATGCCACGGATCATCGTTTTTACTTACAATTTCCGATGACCAGCTTTGACTGTTCTGATCTTGTTTTTCTTTCAACTGAGCAATTTCCCAGTCGCGCTGCAATCGGGCAAAATCACGAGCTTCCGGCTCCATCTTTTCCAAGTGATCACGGCGCAGTCCTTTGGGTAGAGCTTTTTCTATTTTTTCTTCCGCCGTTTCCGGGAATGTCGTCGGGAACCACTTTGCAGCAATCCCGCGCTGCGCATCCATAAAATGGTTGAAAAAATCATACGGAACGATTTTATTTGCTCCCATCTGCATCGTTACGCGCTGCTCAACATACTTGTATTGACGAAATTCAGCGCGAAGCAACGCTAGCCCTTCATCTTCTTTGGGATTTTCTAGCTGATTATCTGGGACGATGACGTAATACTTTGGTTTTCCTTTGAGATGGGGCTTAAATGGATGCGGCTCGTCAAGGTCGCGAATTTTGATATAGTGTTGCATCTGCGCAATGCCACCTTGCGAATCCGGTTTCCATTTTAAGAAATCAAGGCCGCATTTTCGGGAATAGGTCGCTTGCTGACTACTTGCTTCGTGCGACATTACCCGATATTCAATCCGACCCTGCCATCCAAAAGACGATTCAATTCGGTTTATTTCTTCGCCAACATCGTCGGGAATTTGCCCCCGGCTTGTCAGAATGACAGGCACAAAAACAGACCCCGCAAGTCTGGCGGGCGAATTTTCCGCCGCAATAAAATTCCAAATTGTTGCGCAAGGATCAGGATCAAATCCCCAGTCTTGACCGCAAGCACCAATCCAGTGAGAGGGAATCCGGCGCTGTCCGATGACGCGCTCAAATTGCGACCAAGTAATGACGTGGTGCGAATCTGGGCCGTCCGTCCAATGTTTGTAGATATTTCCCTGCGCCCGAATACGCCAGTCGCCGCGCCGCAATTGCTCCCGCGTTGTCTCGTCTAGTTCACTTAACGATTCATCGTAACTTTCTTGATCTAAGTGAGGGTTATCTTCCAGCCGCGCAGGAACAAAGGCGCGAATCGCGACTTTTCCATTGGTTTCCGCGCCCGCCTTCTCCCAAACCTTAATTTCTGCCGCATCGTCTGATTCCCAGTCGTCGGGAATAAATCGTTTTGCCACCCACTCCGCACCAATGCCGCCAGGATTGCTGGCGCATCGCATTCGCAATGGCACGCCAGAAGCCGCTCCACGCCGTAATCTGCTAAATAGATACGTGTACTGCGTTTCGGTGAAGTGCGTAAGCTCATCAAACGCGATGTACTGAAATTCTGCGGATTGATATTGAAATTTGTCCGTCTCGTTTTCCAGATATCCGAAGGCGATGACTGCACCGGAAGGAAACCTGAACTGTTTACGTTGCTCATTCCAATATTTTGTCCCAATCCATTCCTTTGCGCGATCCATCAACGCGCCCGGCTTACTCAGATCGGCAAATGTACGCCGAAGGATTAAGGCCGCGTAATTCGGCACATGGATGTGCTCAAGCGCGCCAATAAGCAGTGCAGACGATTTTCCACCACCCGCCGCCCCACCGTAAAACGCCTCTTTATGCGACAATCCTAAAAACAGCGCTTGCCGAGGTGTCGGCTTCTGCGGTGTAAACGTCGTGCTAGTCGGTACTTCCTTCGTTGCCGACTTCGGCGGCAACAGCCTGCATAGTTCCTTGTCCTGCTCCCAAGCTTCCGCCCCGAGCAGCGAAAATAGCGACGCACTTGAGAACTTGATTTCCGGCTTGTTCGGCAGCATCAGCAACAGCTTTGATTGCGTAAGGGTCTTTGGTAAGAATTTCTGGATCAGCAAGTTGCTGATTCAGATTTTCAGCGGCATCCAGTCGCGTAATTAGCCAGTGTTTCAGACGGGACTCAAGTTCGCCGGGATGATCGAGCATTGCGGCGATTGCCTCTCGCTGCATTCGCATCACGATCTTTTTTACCAGGTCGAGATCAAGCTGCAGTTCTTTGGCAATTTCGCTCGGCGTTTTACCCGCCGTCGCAAGATTGAGGACTTCTTGCTTGCGCAATAGCTGATAAGAAAGGTCTTTCTTATCAAAAGTAGCTTGCTGAAGGGCTTTTTGGGCGGCGTTTGATGCGCGCATTATCTTTGAATCCCCCGCTGCGCATACCACAATTCTCGCGCACGATCAGACAAACAATGTTCCACGTAGATTGTTTCTTCGCTGACGACACGCGGGCAGTTTCGCTCAATCGCGTTCCAGCTTGTGCGGACGTAGGCGTAAACCCGAATCAGCGTGTTTTGCAACACAATTCGCCCCGCATCCACCCAGCCCGCAACACCTTCGCAAAGTTCCGCGATCCGCCCTTCGACGCTCTGTATCAGCCCCAAACGCTGAAAGCGATGCCAGTCCGCGGACACCACTCTATGCGTCTGAGTTTCATTCAATCGAATTATGTAAGGCTTTGATCGTGGTGTTTTTGAGCGCATCTTAATTGATTCGACGATAGCGCCCCTCGTCTGTACGAACGACACGTCCGTATTTCATTTGACGGGCAAGCGCGCACGCGATCTGAGATTGCCAATAAACGCTTTCACGCTTTAGATCACGAAACGATTTTTCGCCAGTGGCTAGAATTTGCAGGATTTCACGCTGTACCGCACCAGCGTCTTTTTTACTTCGAACAAGAAATAGGGCATAGCCCGGAGAATCGCCTACTAGAGACATATGGGCGCACTTCGACTGTCAAATGGTACGTCGCGCTTAACTCCCTTTCGGGCAAGCTGCATTTCCAAATTAGGTTTCCGAGTCTCGCCAATTGTTATCGTCGTCAACTCCCCAGCTAACCACAAGCCAACGAGACTCGGAAATTGATGCCGCTCGCGCATCCCCCGGTTTCCACTGCGATCCCCCGACTTCAGCAGAAACCGCTCTACTACGAGCGGCGTAATTCAAAGGTGCAAGTGTTTGATCAAATACACGATCAGGCCCAGAATCCCAGCGGTCAACGTGGCAAATGCCGCAACTTGCGGAATCGCAGCGCGAAATTTTGCCCACGTCCACGCCGCCGATTCCAATGACGACACTCTGATATTCAACGCTTCAAGTGCGATGCGCCGTTGTTCTTGCGCCTCTCTCACCTCGCCAAGTAATGCAATAACTTGAGATTGCTGTGCCTCAATCTTGACGGTGCGCTCCGAAAGTTGTATCCATTCCCTTTCAAACCCCGGCATCTCTCTAATCTCGTTTGTAAGCCAGTCCGGCGCTTTTCGCGCAAACGCACCATTCGCCAACTGTGGAGACGCGCTTGAAAGCGCCAAATGATTCATACTTACCCCTCCATTGGGCACCGTTTGGAGGATAGTTAATCTATTTGCTGAAATACTTTTCCGCACCCTTTGGCACGTCTGGAACCTTCACCTTGATGGCGCTTGTTGGCACGCCAACGGGCGCATCACTTGCGACGCTCGTTTCGGGTGCAGGCGCGTTGATTGCCGCCAACACAACTGCCGCATTTTGCAGCGTGATATCTGCAAAGGTCAAAATCTTGATTGCCAGATTGTCGTTCGCAAGGGAAAGTAGATCAGGATTTTGCAGCAAACCGCGCACGAGGCTTGTTGCTTCGGCGATTTTGCCCAGCACTTCTGCCTTATTCGCAGCATTCACGCCGGACAAGCCGTTCAGATAATTTGCCAGCACGTCAGAGGCCGTAATCAATCCGTTTGCGCGCCGTGCAAGGCTCATAAACTTGGCGTCACTCAGTTGACCCGCAGCCTTGAGCGCGTTGATTTCTGCCTGAAATCCTTTTGCGGCCTGCTGAAAGCCCGCGCCGACGCGATTGAGCGTTGTTGTGTTGCCGCACGCCGTCAGAGAAAGTGTCAGCGCAAGGATTAAGGTAATTGCAAGTGCTTTTGTCTTCATAGATTTTTCCAGCGACGGCGGTTTACTTTTCAAACTTCAGGCGTTTTTGGCGCATCCTTGCCAAAAATCTTTAGCAGGGAAAGCGCACACGCCAGAATTTTAGCCGTTGCTACTTTTTGATTGTCTTGTGAGATGTCAACGCCGTGGTCGGATGCCCACGTAAAGAGAAGAATGACAAGACCAGTTACAGTAGATTGATAGTTTGCAATAAGTCTTGTCCAAAGGTCAGATAGCCAGTTCATAAGTCTCCTTGTTTCAAAGGTTCAATCGTGAACGGGCGCAACCTACGACAGAGTGTGTCATTTTGTCAAATGAACGGGTAATACTTACGCGGCGTGGCTCTGCTTGCGCTGATCTTCTCGCGCTGCCTGCAGCAGCCCCATCACCTCTGGGACAAACTCCCGCCAGTCCCACTGGATTTCAGCGCCTTCATTGTCGCCAATGCCCAATCGCGCCGCTGCCTGACGATGCCGGGATAGCAACGCTCGTGCGAGCTTCTCAATCCACGGATCAATCTTTGCGTTTTTTCGTCGCGTCGTCCATCGCAACTCGCCAATCCGACGCGCCTTGCACGAACGACACCAAACGTCGCGATTGTAATCCAGCGCGTCCACATACTGCCGCGCATCGCTGGTTGTGACGTTGCCGCAATCGCATCGCGCCGTCACACGGTATTGTTTTACCGTGCTTTCGGCCTGACACTTCGTCACACAGATAATTGTTGTGTGACCAATTCGAAGGTGCGGCTTTAGTTGCGCAACCAGAGTGAGAATATGCTTGGATGTGCGGGCATTTGTGCGCCGCGCCTGTGGATTGGAACGTGCCATAGGTGTTTGGGGAAATGAGGCACCGGGAACGTTTTAAGATGCAGGAATGAAAATGTCAAGATTGAAAAGAAAAAGCGGTAGAGCAGCCTCACCCCGCTCTACCGCCCTCGCGGTGCTTTCAATTAGGAGTATTGAAAGAGGGAGCGCGTTAGCAACTCCCGTTCGGCACGGGAACTCAGCCAATTTGTGCGTGCCAGTTGCCCCATTTTACTCGCGACAACTGAGCAGGTCAATTCTTTTCTGCCCTCTTCCCTAGAAGGCACGTCGGAACTTACATCAGCCTTGCTCGTCACTGACTATCATTACAAAGCCCGGCGAAAGAGCGTTTCCGCTCCGCGATAGCGACATTGCCGCCACCGCGCAAAGGAAAACAAAACAGACCTTGACACTTCATTTCGCATCCAAGCGAAGGACTATCGGAGCCATATCTAGCGAAATCCAGCCAAACGAATGAAGTATTTCTACTCCGGGTGCGATTCCTTTGGGAATCGCACCCGCAAAAGAAAACAAATCACGTCTTAGGATATCAGTTCGGATCAAAGAGCATCAATGCAATTCATACCCAAGCAAAAGAGCGTTTCCGCTCCGCCCTGTTCTCGGTAAGAACAAGGCGCAAAGGAAATCTGCCAGCCGCTCTTTCGCCGCCTTCAGCGTGTATTCAGCATCAGAAATCTGGTCTTTCAATTCCTGAATCTCTTCCTCGCGGTCAATTTCTTCCTGTTCCTCATCCGCACAGGCTTCGCAGATCATAATTGCCTTACCGCGAGGCGAACGCCTGCCATCGTGCAACTCAAATATCTCGCCGCAGTTATTACATGGTGTTGGCATTTCCATTTTGACTAAATTCCTCCTTCCAGTGTTTGCGCCGCCAAAATTGCGGCAATTGTTTCACTGCGGGCGTCGTTGCCGGGGACTTCATTCCAAAAACTCCTGCCGATCAGCCGCCAGATTACCGTGCGATAGGACGCGTTAATTCGGGCGAATGAGACTTTGAACTCTGCCCCCTTCTCCGCGCATTTCCCCAACAACTCCCCGCTCTGGTTGCGATCGGTGGCGGGATACCAGTCGTGTTGATAGAAAATAAATCGCCCATTCTCGTACAGGCGAAAGTTGCCCGCGCTGGCGCTTTTGCTGAGTTCCCAACCCATCACGTCCTCCGCCGCAATCCGCGCCAGTTCGGTATCGTCCGCCCCCAGTAGTGATTCGAGGGTGTGGTTAGCTTTAGTCATTCGGCGTTTCCTCCAATCGCCTGCACTGCCGCAAGCGCGATGGTTTCGAGTGGGGCGGTCACTATCGCCCGTATTGGTGTTTTACTGAAGTATCCCTGCTCATCTGAAATCAGCATTGCGAGTTCAATTTCAAAACGGCCCCATCGTTCATCATCTGCCGCAATCCACTCCACCAACTCCCTACTCGCCGCCGCGTCGCGGGTGAAGTCGGGCGGCGCATCGCCATATAGCTTTCCTGATGGCGTAAACCATTCGCCGCGATCTGGTTCTAACGCGTTCACGATCTCGCTGGCGTGTGGAATAAAATCCCACCCCATCGCCCGCGCCAGCGTCTTGTTGATTTCGGCTCGTTCGGTGTCGGTCATTGGGATTCCTCCGATCTCTCATGGATTACTTGCCCATAATTTGTAATAAAACCTTTACCTGAGCACTCAGGGCATCCAGCACCGTCGTACTCACCTGTGGCATTGCACACGCGGCACCCCTCGGCAGAATCGTCCGCTTTGGTGATGTCCTGCAATCGCTCGACCAATTCTTCGTCAAAATCAAAACAAATTCCATAGCTCATCGCCATACATCCCCCCTGACAACCTCGTCCTCGTCCTCTCGCGGCGTGCGCCAGACAAAATCATCGTCGCCGTAACCAGGATCGTCCTCTTGCACGTCTTCTGTTTGCCGCCCCAGTGAAAGCAGCAAATAACCAAAGGCGAGCGCAAGCAATATGCCCGGTATTTTTAACAGTTGATCACTCACTATAAGCACCGTATGCCATCACAATCTCTCGTGCGGCCAGCCAGCATAATGCGCCAATTGCAAAGATGATCCAGCGTCCTGATATCGCCGCGTCAACAAAGCAAAATGCGCCAATGACGAATAATGCGATAACCAGCCAAAAGATCATTTCTTTATCCGTCATTTCGTTTCTCCCTATACCTGACCGTGACCACTTTCTCATAGCCAAGCGCGTCAAGCGTTTTTGCGGTCAGGCCGCGCTCGCCGTTCAGCATTTTGCTCAGGTAGGCGGCGTCTATTCCGTGGTCAATCGCCCACTGACGCTGCGATCCGCCGTTCTCGATGTAGCTAAGCACCGACTTGCGCAGTAGTTGCAGCATTTGTTTGTCGTCAAGTGACTTCGTTGTTCTTTTCACGTTGACACTTTATGACATCGTGCGCTAAATTGTCAACGCTTTCCGATGGGCGGGAAGTGAAACAGGGAGGAAAAACGCAATGTTTTGGATCGTTGTTAATCTAATCGGCGGAATATCGGGTTTTATGGCTGGACTTTCCACGTCTGGAATTGAATCAGTTTTCTGGTTTGCACTCTCGGGGCTGAGCCTGCTGGTTTTCTTACCGGGCAGCCTCAAAGAAGAAATGAAACGAAGACAATAAGGAGACTCAGGGTAAATGACTAAAGAGCAATTTTTTGCAAAACGCATCCACTGGCCCAAAATCGCAATGTTTATTATTGCAATTGTGCTGCCATCAATCGCAATTGGCATCTCGAATCAGAAAGTGTTTCCGACTGCGCTTTTCATCGCCACCATTGGCTTGATTGTGACCGTGGGCGTGTCGGCGATTTCGACCTACTTTAGCGGAAATGCCGCCCCGGCGACGCGGAAATATGCCCTGTGGCACGATTTCGCCATCGCCGCTATTCTCTGCATCACCTACCTGATTCATTTTCAAATTGCCCGCGAAGTGAGCGCGGCAAATGATGCACGAGCCGCCAGTAAAGAAGCCGCCGCATTGCACGAGACGAATCTTGACCGCGATGTACAGCGCCAGAAAGAACTGGCACTGATCGAGCAAGACAAGGCACGCGCCGAAACGGAGCGACTACGCGAGCAGCGCCGCGTCTTGCTTCAGTTGCAACCCAACCAGCGGGGAAGGGTAATTAGCAACACGGCAACGCCTGCGCCAACAGTAGCGCAATCGTTTTCAAGCGCCGTTGCGCCAACGCCGAAAGCAGCCGCCGCGCCAATTCCGACGCCGGAAGAAGTGCTGGCGTTCTGGTTTCCGTATCTGTTTGGCGTAACCGCTGCCGAAATCTTATTTGCAGTTTTGGGCGGAATGATTTTGATGATGGTTTGGCAATGGGACGTGGACGGCGACGGTATTGACGACAGACTGCAGCGGCGAATCTCGCCTGCAATGTCGCCGTCTATTGGCACTGTTGCCGCAAAGACCCAGCATCACCCGTCTAGCCATAATTTTTACGACCCAAAATAACCGCGCCGTCTACCGCGCCAGTAGCGGCGCTCACAGAACGGGCGCAGGGAGAAGTAAATGCATCGCACAACCGTTTTCCCGCCGTCGCTGCCTCGGCGACTGGTTCGGGCAATCCTCAATCTCACCTGGAACCTGAGCTACCGGCTCAAAAGGAAGTGACAAATGACATCCAAGAATTTCCAGATCGCTCAGCCCATCATCGTGCTAATAGCTATCGGGCTGATTTTGTGGGCAGTCATCTTGATTCTCAAGTAGGAGTGGCAAATGGACGAAAAACAGGCACAGGAAATCAAACGCCAGATCGCCTCAGTCTATCGGGAAATTGCGATTCTCAGCATCGGGATAATGGCGTTTCTACCGGCGATTCTGAGCCGACTGCCAGTGGGAAAGTAGATGAAACGACGAAAATTAAAACAGACGACAGCGCGACTGTTCGTGGCAGCAGTCGTGCTTTACGGCGCGTGGATGATTTGGGAGATGATGATGACGCGGTAGGGTGTCTGCCGAACCAAATTACCCCTGCAATTACCCCTGCAATTACCTCGTCAAATACCTCAATTACCCCTATCGCGCAAGACGTTGATTCTAATGGCGATAACTTCCGCCTCGAACTTGAATTTATTGAGCAGAAATCAGGGGTAGTCGTCAAGCTCCGAGAGCGGGCAAGGTTCACTTTCGATGGCAAGCGCCCTTCGAACATTTTAGGGGTATTTGCCTGCGGGAGCCTCACGAAACGCCAACTCTCTGCCCTACGAAACAAAACTTTGCCCCCAGGGGTAAAAGCGGCTTTGGCCGAAGGAGATATTAGCTATGAAGTCCTCGAAATCATATTTGCCCGACCCGGAAAAGGGGCAACAAGAGCAGCCAGAAACGCCGGAAAAGCGTTCCGGCAGAATAAGGCTTAACAATGCAGGCGATCTTGCCCTTCTCCGTCTGCAAAACGCGGCAGAGGGAGCAGAAAAAGCAGGGGTAGCAACGATTTCCCCTCAGGATTCGGGGGCGTGGATTGTGCGATTTACCCCTCTCACCGAGCAGGGTAAAATAAGGGGTAATTCAAGGGTAATTCAAGGGTAATTCGTGGTATACTTCAGAAAGCAAACGGCTTCGGCGACACTGAGAATGTCCCGAAGCCTGACGATCAACCGCAAAATCTGTTTCAATCGCTTTCAAAGGCAAGCTGCTGAGCTTAATCATTTCCTGCAAAACCGAAGTCAGATTCGACATTTCCAGGTAGTTGAACACGCTGTTGAAGTGGCAAGCTTTCGTGATGTAGCCGCGCTCTTTCGCGTCGTTCAGGTCGCACATAAAGCGACGGCCCGAAACTGTGCTGTACGCCTTGAACACGACAGCAAACAGCATATCGGCATACGACAGGCGAGCGCCGCCGTTTGCGGGTTGTGGCGGTTCAACGATGTTGGCGCACAAGTCGCGGAGCAACTTTTGGAAGATTGCTTTTTCGTGCGTTTGCGCTTGGTTGTAAGCCGTCCAATCTTGGCCGTAGGTGACGCGCTTCGTAACTTTGACTGTCTCGGTTGCCGTCGTGGTCGTGGTGGTGTTGCCGTTGGCGTCAGTCGTGGTTGTGGTGGTTGTGCTGCTTTCGCGCTCAATAACGATTTCAACGGCGTAGATATGCTTGCAGTGAGCCTCACGCTTTTCGTAATCCGGGCAGTCGCAAGTTTTAGCGACAGGATCAACTGAATAAAACGGCTTGAATCCGCTCTGTGAGGGAACCTGCCAAACGCTGCCATTTTGGGTGAGTTTGCATTTGGCTGCGATGATGACCGCTCTGTCTTTGCGTTCGCTTTGTTCTGACATTGGCTTTCTCCTTGAAAGCCACACAGGAAAAGCCGATAATGATTTTGCACGATCCGCACGGCTTGCTGTGTGGGTTAAAGCCTCGGTAAAGATTCCAGTCTTTATTGAGGCTTGCTTTTGAAAGGTAGGGACGGGAGTCGAACCCGTTAGTCGAGATTTGCAAGGTCACGCGGCTAACCGTTTGCCTTCCCTACCATGTAAAGAACTGAGGCCAGCAGAGTTCCAGCTTTGCTGGCCTTCGTGTTATGGGCAGTATTACAAGAAAGAGCAATTGCCAGCCCTTCACGGAACGAACAAGCAAGACGGGAAAAAGTGGTTCGCATGGCATGGACTGGGCGAAAACCAGCTTCATTTTGGCGGAGAGGGAAACTGGTGGCCAAAAGAGAAAAGCCCGCATCAAGTATCTTTTGACCTACCGACTACCGATGAGAAAATCAGCGTAGAGCGTTTTATAGACCTATTGGCAAGCCTTCAGACTCCGGCTTGAGACAAGATTGATTTAGCCACTTGTTCAGCCAACAGAGGCGGCACGGCGTTTCCAAGCTGGCCAGCGCGCTGAACATACGTACCGACAAAATCAAAGCTATCTGGGAAGCCCTGAATTCTTGCTACTTCCCGAATCGTAAGCAACCTAATATCAATCGGGTGTCCCCATCTGCCTGAACCTGGATGGAAAACCCAGCGCGTTATTGTTGGCGCAATCATGTCTTTCGTTAGTCGTCCGTATGCTCCGCTATAACCGCCTTTTGTTTTCAGCCGTTCTGGCAGGTCTTTGAGTCCTTGCCCTGGCTTGAGGGAAGCAAGCCGTTCGTACTGGGTTGGCTGTAGAAAACGCGCAACGTGATTGGTTACGGTTTTCCGTCTAGTTCTCACCGACTCTTGAAAATCGGAAAATGGCAGGCTTGCGTATGGCATCGTTTCTGCGCCCTCGCCATGCTTTACGCTTGGCAGGTCGCCGATAGCATCCCAAACTGTTACCCGTTCAGGCATCAGAAAAAGACTGCCGCTTTTTCCGTGTGGCACGTGCGTTGGGTTCGGGAAGTTCAACTCTGCGCCATCTCGACAGCCAAGAAAGAAAGCTCGTCGGCGACGTTGCGGAATGCCATAGTCAGCGGCATTCAGGACGGCATGCGAAACCGCATAGCCTTCATCGCCTAGTCTTTCAATAATCTCATCGCTATAAGCTTGGTCAAAACCGTTTTTCATTTCCGCTACGTTCTCAAGCAAAACAAAGCGAGGTTTTAACGTTTCGCAATAGTCCAAGAACGATTTTACCAATCTGTTTTTGGGGTCTTCCAAATAGCGGTTTTTTCTCGGCACGTTCTTTGAGAAGCCTTGACAGGGTGGCCCTCCGGCGAGCAATGACACCTCACCCGCGCGTAGACCTAGCGTCTGCATAAAATCCTTGGCGGCGACTTTTGAAATGTCCAGGTTTAGGCTTTTAGCCTCAGGAAAGTTATGAGTAAAAGTTGAGATGTAGTTCGGCTCAATATCTACGCCCGCCGCGATTGAAAAACCTGCTCTCTCTAGTCCAGCGGAAATGCCGCCACACCCGCAAAAAAGATCAATCGCAAGAGGCTTTTTGGAATTCTTCATGTGACTCATAGTATGCAAGGAAGGAGCGCCACCCCAGAGGGGTAAACGACGACCCCCGGCACCCGGCAGCGCAGGCGTGCGGCGCGACTTAGCGAC
>OFRO01000319.1_pt1 | contig 17959 bp, 36 predicted proteins | sample 1543091 | NCBI WGS metagenome assembly OFRO01 (sample SAMN07774217, study PRJEB24372) | wastewater metagenome | isolation source: Exp Tend NO 10WW | collected 2016-02
AAACGCCATTAAGCATCATGTTACACCCGTTTTTGTGTAATTTCAATGCCTGCGGTGAAATTCGTTGCGCTGCGGTCGTTGCGGGAATGCCTCAAAATGGCGCTAGGAACGCCTACAAGCGTTTGTAGCGGCGTTCGTGTACGATTCAGCACGCACGCCAGTTCGCACGCAATAATTCCTCTACGCGGTCGTGTTTGTTGATGTGGTCAATGATGTCACGTTCGGATGCGTTGACCCACCATCCTAACCGCCTGGCGTGGTCGTATGGGTTTAGTACGTCGGCAATGACAGCAACCGACACGGAACCTAACATCGTCCGCGCCGCCCCACCCTCTGCGACGTGCGAGGTCATCAAGATCATAGGCGGGAACGCTTCGGCTAGTGCCGATTGCCGCAGTAGATACGCCTCACCTATCGCCTTGAGTACCGTATCGGTTCGCTTGCAACCTGGCCGCGTGCCCATCATACTGCCCTTGCATTCGATGATTAGCGTTATGTCCAACCGATTCGTGGCTAGGATGTCCAGCGTTACGCCAACATCGGGGAACGATTGTTCCGTTGAGATATCGCGGAATCCTGCCCGCTTTAACGCCTTCACGCATAGGTCACGAAACTCGGTTCCCTGTTCACCTGCTAACCGTTGGAAATTCGCTGCGTCAATCATTGATGCGTCCTTTCGCCAACTCGCAATAGTCGGCGCTCAATTCAATCAAGGTTGCTTGACATCCTAGCCGCTTGGCGGCAACGCCGACCGTACCGGAACCGGCGAACGGATCAAGGATGTGTGCGCCGGGGAATGCGTAGAAGTGCGCTAGACGGGTCACGAGTTCGACGGGAAACGGCGCAGGATGTCCAACCCTCTGCGCACTTTCAGGCGCAACAATCCAGTGGTCTTGCGCTAGCGCCATGAAGTAATCAGAATCCGCCAACCATTCCGTGTGCGTCCCTTTTTCGTCAGTCCGTTCCAGTTCGGCGGGAATTTCTAATCCGCCGTCGCCCTTGTGCGCCACGATCACGCATTCGGTCGTGTCGCGCAATGACGGGTTGGACGGTAGGCGGAAACTACCCCATGATGTGCGGTTGCCCGTCGTGTTCTTATCCCAAACGATTCGCCCGCGGATGGTGAATCCTGCATCTACTAGCGTTTGCATGATTTGGGAATCGAACGGCGTATATGGGTTGCGACCAACGCCAAATGGAACCACAACGGCGATGCGTGCGCCGTCTACCATGACCCGATGGCAACCGCGCCAAACGTTCAGCAATAACGGCAGATAGGTGGTTAGACTGTCGTTGTGTTGATCGTAGTCGATGCCGACGTTGTACGGCGGCGACGTGATGACCATATGCACGGGGTCGGTGACGAGTTCCCCGACCTGCTGCGCATCGGCGTTGATGATGACAATCGGCGGAGGCGGCGCAACTGGAACGGAAACAATCGGCGGCGCAGGTTCAGCAACGGCCACGGGTTGCGGTTCCGCCTTCGCTACTGGCGCAGGTTCCGCTTTCGGTTCCTCTGCCCATTGCGGCAACGGCGCAGGTTTAGCCGGTTCCGTTTTCTTGCCGATGTTGGTCGTATCTTGCGTGTAGGTTTTGCCGTTGCGGGTTGCCGTTCGGTGTATTTGCCCATCCATCTGATAACCGTTATTAGATGATTTTGGGCGCATACCGGTGACGAAAGGTTGTGATACTTCGCACCGTCTAGCTATTTCGTGATCGCTCCATTTCGCCCATTCCGCATCATGCAATAACGTTTCAACCGCCCGCCGTTTGTCGGCGTTCGTTCGGCGTAGACCATGCGCCGCATTCGCACCGCAGGCGTACAGGATTGCATCGCGCTGCGTACCCCTGCGCACGTCTGCGGGGAGTTCGTTTACGCCTGCCCGTTCCGCCGCCTCTACTCGGTGAAAGCCATCTGATAACCAGTATTCCGACCCATCGAAAAAAACCACGATAGGCGGGAAGATCGCCCCGTCCCGCATTGCCTGAACGTAATCATCAACAATCAGCCAATCAGTTTGTGCACGAACCTGCGTTCCGCCGTTCCGTCGAATTCCGCAAATCGAAATGGTTTCCATATTTTCTCCAGAAATGAAACGACAAAGGTCGGTCTATTACCCAGTCTCGCCAAAGACAGACAAGCGGTTAAGCTTGCGGGTAATAGACCGACCTTTGTCGGCAAACAAAAACCGCTTGATCCTGTCTTGGCGAGACACCCTTATTATGGCACAACTGCGCCGAAAGTGCAATATATCGCCGTTTTTTCACGGTCGAATTACTTATGAAAATTGGATTTTTCAAACGTAGTTCAGTCTGCACCCATCACCGTATCTTTTTCCTTGATCGGCAACACGTTGACCCACAGTTGCGGAGATTCCCGCATGGACGCCCGTTGCGCATCGTAGAACTGCTCAGGCGTCAACGAACGCCGCACCACGTCACCGAGGCGAAGCACCTCACGGTCGGCGTAACGTTTTTCCATCAGTTCGATTGACTCCGCTAATGCGTTGAGTGCGTCCGTCGCCGGTTTGCTGCCCCGAATCAACAGGCGCAACGATTCGATTTGTTGGGTAATGGTTGGGGTCGTCATTTCAAAATCTCCCGTAGAATGTCCGCAAACGTTGGTTGGTTGTACCGTTCAGCCCGCTTCGCATTAACCATCGTTTCTCGTTTCTCCGCCGCCTTCCGTGCGTTGACCACGCCCGCAAAGTACGCCCGATCCGCATCCGTCGCCCGACTTGCATACTCCCCTGTTGTAACCTGTAAGGCAGGAATAGCCGGTTTAGCGCCGATATAGCGCCGAATCTGCGCCGAACGCTTATCAACTTCGGCTTGCAGCGGAGGCGTTACGATGTCGCCGCTTGCGACGATGCGCCCGTCGATGTCGGCAAGTTCCACGCCTGCCGCCCGCAGGTTCGCGACGAACGTCTCCCCAAGTAACCGGGGAGGCGCAGATAGGTACACGTCGGGATCCGCCTCGATTTGGTCGGGGAACGTGTCGATTAGGCGGTCAAGTTTGGAGATAGGAAAGCGCCAGGTCTTTGACGGCTTGTGCCATTCGTGGCCGCTAATCGTTTTGATGGCGTCCGTCCCGGCAACGCTGTACGGCATAGACACGGCGATTGTGTCAGGCGGGCAAAGGGTGATTGTGATCACTTCCCTACCTCCCCTCTCAACTCCGCAATAATCGCCTGTGTCGGGGCGTCAACGCCGCCGTGTAGGTTGTGTTGGTCGTACAGGTCCCAAAGTAGGCGTTCCGTCTGTGCCGAGTCCTTACACGCCCGCCTGCGCAGTTCGGCAATGATGGCTTGCAGCGTGCCCGCCTTGAGGCAATCGTTCGCGTCCATGTTCTGCGGCGATGCGAAACCGACCGCACCTGGTAGCTTCGCCTTGAGGCGTTCGACAACCTGCGGTTTGTCCATCCAGACGATGACGGATTGGAACTTGCCGGCATACTCAATCATTTTGTCCGTTAGGTTCTGTGACTCGGAACCAAGCGACAGCACATCGACGCCGCCCGCGTGCGCAACCTGCCAGATGCTAATAGCGTTCAATTCCCCCTCGCACAGAACAAGGGTGCGTGTCGTTTCCTCGGCCCCGCTTAACGCCTGCCCGCCGTACAGCGAACCGGCGAACTGCGAACCGTTTTTGCTTGTCGCTTTGTGCGCCGTAACAGGTTGCAAAAACCGATAACGCACCGCCCGCACGACGCCCGCACGAATCCAGGGAATCAGGATCGCCGGTTCACTTTTGCCCGTGTCGCGGTTCCAACCCTGCCCGCTGCCCAAACGGAACGCTAGCCAACCATCGGCATTGATGCCCCGCCCTAGCAGGTACAACCGCGCCGGGTCAAGTTCGTCGGCCCCTAGTAGGCGATTGTGTGCGGCGTCCACTTCCCGCAATGCCTCATTGCGCCAATCGTCGGTTTGCAGTTCGGCGGGTTTCTCCTGCCGTTGCGGTATCGCCGGCTGAACATTCGCTATCATCGTGCCCCCCGTTAGGAATCCAATTGCCGATTTGAAATCCAACCCCGCCGCCCACTGGACGAATTCAATTGCGTCGCCGCGCTTTTCGTGACAGTCCCGGCAGAACCACCATTCGGCGGTACAGTGAAACCGATCCGTGCCGCCGCACTTAGGACACGGCCCCGCCCATTCCCGCGCCGACTCCCGATGTAGAACGCTGTACTTTTCTGCCAAGTGCTTTATGTCGGCGTGCTTGGCAGTTTCTACCATCGTCTGATTCTGCGGATTCGGCGTGAATCGCTTTGCTGTTCTATGCCCCGTTCCGATCATTCCAACTGTCATTTTTCCGCCCTTCCGTTACGTCATCGGCGGGACCCTGTTACGGCTACACCCCTTTAAGGGGGGTGTAACCCGTAATAGGTCCCGTAATGGGGTGTAATAGGTCTGTAATAGCCCGTAATAGGTTCATGCTTATATCTGTATTGCCCCGTAATAGGGTCGTAATAGGGTCGTAATAGGTGAATCGTAATAGGTGGTCAAAAAAGGGGACCTATTACGGGCACTTTTTGACCTATTACGGGGCTATTACGGACCCGTTACGACAGTCCATAGGTCCGGTCTTGCTGCGTTCCAAACTCTTGAATATCGCCATCGGTGACAAGTTCTTTTAGGAGTCCGCGCACCTTATTGATGCCCGGAGCTTTGCCGCCTGGTTTCGCTGCCATGATGTCGCGCACGCCGTCAACGATGGTATGCCAGTCCATAGCGCCGCCGCCGCGCATAAAGTTTTTAATGTGCGCCTTGATGGAAAGGTTCAGCATGTCATCGGTCGTTGGAACTGACTTGCAGAAGAATCTGCCGGCGTATAACTGCTTTGTTTCGGGGCGGTGCTCAAACGTCCACAGCGCGCCGAGGGTGTCGAACTCCTGATAGTCACGCACCTTAGTAGCGACAACCGACACGGAATCCTCACGCCCGTTGCGTTCCACGAGTAGCGCCAAGTCTAGCGACGCCTCGATGCTGGAATGGCCGCGTAGCGTTTCGCCCTTGCGCACGCCGGTTCCTAGTGTCCCGTTTGACTTGCGCTGATGGTGAACGACGATCACGGCGCAGTTGGCGTACTCGGATAGCCAACGGAGTCGCCCCATTACCTGCGCCATTGCCCCGCTGTTTTCTTCTGTGCTGCCGGTAATCAGCCCGAGGTTGTCAATGATGACAAGGCGGGACGCTTCGCGCTTGATCAGTTCGGCAAGGTCCATAACGACCGCAACGTCGGAAGCGTCAAGCCATGGCGACGGCATGGAGACATAGCGGAAGGGAATCGTTTCGGGCATTTCGTGACCACGCCCTAGCGCCGCCATACGTTCACGGGTGCGCCGGTTGCCGTTGTCGAAGTCAATCCACAGCACGGGGCATTGTTTCGTCGGGAAGCTAAACCCCTGCCCGTTGGAGTCGGGCAACGCCTCAAGCCAAATCTTGCCCCCGGCCACGCAGACGGCAAGATCACAAAGCAGCATCGATTTCAGCGACCCCGGCCCGCCATAGACGATTGACAGCGATGGCACCGGCAACAGTCCGTCAACCAGGAATTCAATCGGATCATTCGCCTGATACGCATCAGCTAATGATTCCAACTTCCAGTCAAGGACGGTCGGCGTCTTTTCGTCCTCCGCTTCGTCCTCGGTATGCGGTGCGCTGCCGTTGCTGCCAAATTTATCTACCAGGTCTTTAACCTGCGATAGAACATCGTCGCTATTGATCGCCATGTGACCCGATACCCCTTTGTAATTCCCCCATCACACGACGCAGCACACCCAACGCCGTCCGTTTTGTACTCCCATCCGGCCACGCCTGAACGGTGTCGATTGCGTGCTGTATTGCGTCAATCCGCAGCGACAACCGCCGATTAAAGGTGTTCATGTCCTACCCCATTTCCCCGCGGCGCTGACACAACTCGCCATAGCATCGCCAGTTCGATTTGCGGGCGTGTTCAATCTGCCGCTTGAGCATTTCGTAAAACTCATGGTCAACATTGCCAACCGTGTACTGCTCCACCAACAACACATAAGAGTTTTTCAACGCATCCTCGATATTGAGGGCAACGGCAATCTGATCCTCTATGGTTGTCACGAGCCGGCTATTAGTCCTGTCGAATGTCGGCGTCGGCTTTGGCGATAGCGATAGTATTCTGCAAGCGTCGGATGCGCTCATTGGATGTATCCACTTTCCATAGTGCAATGGTTGTCAGTCCGGCAGATGCGGCGGCGCTCCAAACAATCAACAGTGCCGGCCACATTTCAGGCAGGAAAATCAACACGGCGATTGACGCCGACAACAAGATACCGCCCGTGCCCCACACGTACGCCTCAAGCCGAGACAGTCCGCGCGGGTGTCCGTCCTCGTCGTGTAGGAACGATTTCCAACGGATCAGATGCCCGACCGACATGGCGGCCCCGGCTAGCAATGCAGAAATCAAAACGGCAGGCGCTATCATAGGAACCCCCTGAATTTGATGTGAACGGTTTTTTTTATTTCGTGATACGCTACAAACAGCGCAGACAACCGCCCCTGCGCAACCGCCCAAACGAAACGCCCAGTTCCACGCAGACGCCCCCAAACCGGTGATTGGGGGCGTTGCTATTTGGAGAAGGAGATCAGTTGTTGACTATCACGAAGGGCATCGACAATCGAAGTAGGGCGCAAAGCGTACACGGGAACCTGCGTTCCCTTGACGGTGATGGTATACAGCACCGTCTGTGCTATGCGCTCATTCGCTGCGGGGTCGGGGGTAATCGTGACGTGGTTCATAGTGCGCTATCGACTTTCGGCGCAAGTTCGGGGTATACCTGCGCCGCCGCTTTTGCCAAAAATTCGATAGTGTCAGCCAACGATGTATTCTCTCGGCGGACATGGGTTGCAACCGGTTTCCATGCGCGCAACAGTTCGATGGTTTCATCAGGCATACGAATCCCGGTGTATTTCTTCGCCATAAAGTTTCACTCCTGTTGTGAATTTACAATCCTACTGTAGATGATACACTATGAATGTATGCTAGTCAAGGGGGCAAACGCAACATGATTTAATTATCCAATGCCGTACGAACGGTAGACGGCGCATCTTACAATGTGGGTATGGATCAAAAAACGATGTACGGGGACACTATGGGCGGGCGCGCGCACATGGCGCGACGGAACAAGGGATTGACGCTTCAGGACGTTTCGCGCCTGGTTGGGTTCGGACTCAGCCAAATCTCGAACGTGAAAAACAACAAAAGCAACCCATCGCTAACCTTGCTGATGGCGCTAGCTGACGTTTACGGGGTGACACTCGGTTGGCTTGCAGGACGCCCCGACGAACCGATGACGATCAACGCCGAACCGGATACGGTCGGCATATCGCCCGAAGCGGAAGAAGTCGCGCACATCGTTGACAACCTGCCCCACATGCGCGCCGAAATCCTAGCGCACGTCAGGTTGGTTGCCGACATGCAGACGCAGCGCATGGGCGACACTGAACGCATGGCCGCACGCGCCATCGAACAGATCAAAGTCGCCGGCTTAATTGTTGACGATGGGGTTTTGGAAACCGTCAAACGCATTGCAGTTTGGTTGGCGGGCGGCGCAATCGGCGCAATCCCCGACGCACCGGTCATCAAGCACACGGGCGGCGGGCGCAACCAGACGCGCCGAGGCGATGCGGTTGTGCAGTTCGGCGGCGGCAATGGCGGTCGCTAGTTCAGCGACAATCAGAACGCAGCGAAGGTCAATCGATGTAGCCGGTAAGTGAGGGGTCATCTGTTTAGCTTTTTTTTTACATACGGCGTGCGGCGTCGTAAGCCGGGAAGCAATGTTTGCAGGGAATAGTATATACCCATCTCTATATCTCTGCACTATACCTATAACGTTATAGGTATAGCGTTTCCCCTACGATCCGGCGAAAAACGGCGCGAAAATCCCCAAAACTTCGATATATCCGCAAATCCTCACCGAAAGCACATGCCGAACCCTTAAGGCTATTTATGTCTAGCTGTCAGTATCCTTTCATTGTCGCTGTAAGCTAGTAGACCGCCGAAGCACCCAAACGACTCCCCCGCCCCGCCGACAACGGCGGGTTTTTCTTTGCCGTAAAATTACAATCTCACTGGAATTGACGCTTGACATGTTTGCAACTGTATGCTAATATTGTATTGTAAGCGAAAACGAAACGCCCCACACCGCTGTAACGGTTGGGGCACGGGTCAACGAAAGGATGAACGATGACCAACCACATTCTAGCACACCCCACAATGACAAGCAACACCGCCCGTTTTGTCCCGCCTCAATCCGGCAAAGAACTGTACAACGCCGGTAAACCGTACCGTGCCTGCGTTACCGACAATCAGCGCAGCGAATGGATAGCGGCGGCGGAGCAGGGACGGCAGGCGTACTACACCGCAATGTCGAAGGAAGGCGCAGCATGACCCACATCGGTCCTGGTCGCATCGTCGGCGCAACGGTTGAGGTTCTAGTTGGCGAAACGTGGCGACGGTTTGAGCCCGTCCGCACGCCGCTAGGAACTGCAATCTTGGCGCTAGTCGAGAATGACCCGCAACCGTGCGCAACGTGTGGTTATTACAACTGTCAATGCAGCGCACCGAGTGATCCGCATCTACCGTTAACCCGAACCGAAGAACTGCCCTACTAGGAGGAACATGATCACCGAACAGTCACCCATCGTAGTCGATGCCCGCAGCATCCTTGAAACGCTTGGCCGCAACGCCGACAACCTTCAGTTGGCATTGGAAGCGGACGCAGCGAAACGCCGCATCGCAAAGGAAGCACGGCAGAACTACGAAGCCGCCGAAGCGGAGTTCATCGCTGAAATCTACCCGACGCTGCCCGGTTCCAATAAGGAATCACGCGAAGCGGCGAAGGATGCGTTCATCGTCAAAGCCCGCACGACGGGCACGCTTGCCCGTGCATGGTCGCTTATGAACGCCGCCGCCTATGACGCCGAGGACGCTAAGACGGCGTTGGAACAAGAACAGACGGCATTCAGCGCGGTGAAACATGCCGCCGATCTGGTTGGTTCAATACTCAAGGCAATTGCCTAGATTCATCCCTAACGCCTGCCCGTGGGCATCGTACACGGGCGAAAGGTTCTACCATGACAACCGCATTAGCAACCCTCGGCAGTAACGGCACCGCATTGACCGCAGCGCAGCAAGCGGTGTTGGCGGAGTTGGAGCAGGAACAGAACGCATTCGATTACATGCCCACGCGGATCAAGTTTCCTTCGGGCGGCATGTCGGTGTTCTCGATTGACGACGTTGATACCCTCAAGCCGCCGTTCCGTGCGGTGGTAGCTGTCAGCCAGAAGGCGCGCGCATGGTGGCCCGACAAGGACACGCAGGGTTTGCCGCCGCTTTGCCAGTCGCCCGATGGCGTAGCGGGCGTGTTCAACACTGAAGGCGACTTCACCGCAGCGTTGGCGTTCCCGATTGCGCACCCCGGTTTGACGGGCGACGGCGCGCTGTTCCAGTGTGCGACGTGTCCGCTTGCGCAATGGGGTAGCAACGGCGGCAAGGGTCAGTCCTGCAAGGCGCTGCGCCGCTTGATCGTCCTGGTTGACGGTTGGACGATGCCCGCGATTATGACCCTCCCGCCGACATCGGTCAAGGCGTTTGATCAGTTCGCATCGGCACGGGCACGCGAAAAGGGCGGCGCATATTTCACCGCATGGACGCGCATCGAATTGACGCAGCAGGTCAACGATGCAGGCATCAAATACAGCGTCGGCAAGTTCTCGGTTGACGCACCGTTGACCGATGCGGAGTTGTTCGCCGTCATCGAGATTCGCCGGCAGTACGCCGAACTGGTTCGCACGCTGAACGTTAGCGGCGACGACTACACGACCGAAGGCGCAACCCACGCCAACGGCGCAGCGCATGACGAGGATATGCCGTTCTAAGTTTTCCAGTCACGCCGGGGTGTGCTGACGGCTTTGCACGATGGACAATGCAAGCAAGCACCCCGGCGCGATTTTCCCGACAATCACGCCTACTGCGCCGCCCGTGGCAAACGTGCACTAGCACGGTGACCGTTGGGGAGCGGGTGACGGCGGAGGCGGTAGGCTTCTAAAGGTGCATAGCGGGGTTGTGCCAATCAAAAATTGGATGTGTTTCGGCAGATTCCCACAACCCCGCTTTGACGATTGACAGGACAGGAGGCGAATGATGGACGGTGACAATAGCGGCGGCGGTAGCACGTTTGAATTCTTCTTTTGGATGATGGTCATTGGTCTAGTCGGTTTTGCAATCATGTGCGTTGCGGCAGGCGCAGATCAGGCGGTGATGCGATGAAAGGCATCTGTCCTAAGTGCGGCATTTGGATTGACTCGTGCAACCGTTGCGGATGTACCACGGCAACGCACAACCGTTTCGCCGTGGTCGCCGCCGTGGTGCTCCTGGCGACGTTGTTCGGGTTACAGGTGCAACCATGAACGACGCTGAACTACTCAGGGAAGCACAACGGTGCGTCAGCGATGCACTAAAGAGTGGCGGCGGTTGGTTCGGCTTAGAAATGTTCAATACTGATGTTCGGTATCTCGGCGCTAACCGTTGGATCATCGGCGGCGGCGGCGATAACTATGTTGAGGTTGAAGGCGAACGAACCGCGGTGATTACCCTGCATCGGCGTTGGCAATACGAACAGGTGCAACCATGACCCGCATATCTCCCGCCCTTGTCGAGTACGTCGACGCTTGGCGCTACGAACTGCCGGCAACGCCTTACATGCGGGGCTTTGATGATAACCGTTATAGTCACGTCTACGTCAACCCGTACACGATTGGATCGGCAGAATGGCGGCAGTATGATCAGGGACAGTTCGATGCACGGTTGGCTAGCAACGCTGAACGGACGGCGCATTAGATGGCACACATACCGCCGAGTAACCTAGTCAGACGATGGGAGCGCGAAACGATGACACTAACGGGTTGGAACTGCCAACAGGGGCACGAACACGCAAGCGCGGTTGACTCCATGCGCTGCAACGACGCACACGCGGCGCTAAAGGCAATGGAGGCGACGGTGCAGGCGTTGACGGCAGAGAATGAGGCGTTGCGGGTAAAACTGAGTGCGGCAGATCATTACGGGCAGTATTGCGCCGCCGCTAACGAGTATTGCACGCCGCTGACATTTGCCGTTTGGTTCGAGCAGGTTAAGCCCCTGTACGTCGAATCCTCACAGGTGACCGCATGAACATCACCCTACCGTTGCCGCCATCGGCTAACCGCTATTGGCGCACCTACAAAGGGAGAACCGTCGTCAGCGAAGAAGCGAAAACCTACAAAGTTGCGGCGGGTTGGATGGCACGGGCGGCAGGCGTCGAACCGTTGCGCGGCCCGGTTGCGGTAACGTTGCGGGTGTTCCGTGGCCGCAAGGCGGGCGACCTGGACAACAAGATCAAGGTTTGCCTTGACAGTCTGAACGGTATCGCATGGGACGATGATTCGCAGGTTGTCGAGTTGCACGCTTTCATGGCCGATGACAAACAGAATCCACGGGTAGAAGTTGAATTGAGGGGGGCATAATGCAAGACCGCATGACGACCGCAACGCATAGCGCATGGCGCAGCGATACGCCGCCAACGAACAGGGTATTGGAAGTCTGGTTCTACAATGCCCCGATTCTAGCGACGTTTGACGGGCATCTGTGGCGCACCTGTGACGGCGCAGAACTGCCGGGAGTAACGCATTGGCGGGTAGCAAAATAAAACCGTGTAAGGGTAGCGCCCCTTATCTGTACAGGAAGGAGAAAAGACGATGGTACTCAAGTTTTGGTTGATTGTTAATGAGGATGGCGGCGTAATTGTGCGCAAGCGCACGCCGATGTCGGGAACACTCAGCGACGCGGAAATCGCCGTGCCCATCACAATGGATGTCCCTGATGCGTGGTTCAGCCGTCGCACATCCGTAATCAGGTTTAGTGTTGGTGAGCCGCCGACGGAAGACATGTCCGCTGAAGTGGGTGACGTAATAGCCGCTGATGAATCGAGCGACGAGGCGCAGCCATGAGCAAGAATCTTCAGTATTTAAAATATGTGCTCAGGCATAAGTGGTATGTTTTTCAGGAGTGCCGCCGTCTTGGATTGCTCTGGCAGGGCATCACCCATGACCTGAGCAAGTTTAGCCTTGCCGAGTGGGGTCCGTATGTCGATAAGTTCTACGGTGGTCCATACCCGGAACGCAACTATGGAGACATTAGGGCTCACTTCGGAGACACTTGTACCCAACCGTGGGTTGACCGGCGCTTCGATGCGGCATGGCTACACCACCAGCGCCACAACCCGCACCACTGGCAGCACTGGGTATTACGTGAGGATGATGGAGAAACTAAGTGCTTAGAGATGCCCGATAAGTACCTACGAGAAATGATTGCCGATTGGTGGGGTGCGGGACGCGCCATCAATGGCCCGCCAGAAAGTGTGCTCGTGCCATATGAGGAAATGAAAGCATGGTACTTGAAGAACCGCGAGAAGATTCAGCTTCACGACCGCACGCGTTTCGAGGTCGAACGTCTGCTTGGTCTGGACATGAGAGATCGCACATGGCCGGTATGGGAAAGACAGCCGTAGGGCTGTACAGGTAATCCATCCTATTACGCCTAAGAGGTACACCATGAAACCCGCCGACGTTTTACCCGCCGTTTTTCTGTACGATGACCACGTATCGACGTTGGATCGTCAGGCGCAGGAGATCGCAACGTTGAAGGCGCAACTAGCCGCAACGCAGCAACAGTTAGCGGCGGCACTCGACAAGGCGCAGATGTATGAAGGGCTTTACCGTGACGAAATGAACCGACAAGCAAGGGAGGCGAGACGGTGAACAAGGACGAACTGCAAGCGATTAAGGAACGGGCAGGGAAGGCGACGCCGGGACCGTACACAGTTGTGAAACTAGCATGGGATTACGCCATTCATTGCTCTGATGGATTCCTGGCAACAATCGAAGGTCAAGATAGTAACCAGAAGGAACAGGCTGAATTCTTTGCCAATTCTATTACCGACATACCCTCCCTGATTGCCGAGGTTGAACGGTTGCAGGCAATGGTCGATGCTGTGAACAAGTATGCTTTTTACGTGGCCCAACAACCGTGGGATTGGAACAAGCCGATTGCAATGAGCTTCGATGAATGGTACGCCGAACAGGTGCAACCGTGACCACCTACACCGCCGAGGAACTTGAGGCAATCGCCAACGATACCGAGTATACCCCGCCCGCTTACGACTTGCGCACGTCTACCGAGAAGATCGCGGCGTTGGAGGCGGAGTGCGAACGGTTGCGGGGACTCCTGCCAAGCGGGAACATCGTTTGGGTGACGTTGGAGAAGTGGGAGGCGTTGCAGAAGGAACGTGATCAACTGCGTGCGCAGGTTGCGAAAATGCAAAATGACCGCGCCGAATCAGCCTATCACGCCATGACGGGCGAATGGTTCGACGAATAGGTGCAACCATGACGAACGAACAAGATCGGGACGGCGGCGCAGTTGCGTTAACGGTTGTACTAGCGTTCATGGTCGGCATCATTGTCGGCGGTGCAGGCGTCGTGTTGGTGCAGCAGGTGATGCGATGGATCGGGTGACACAATGACACAAGAATCAAACCGCTACTACAAGCGATACATGGACAGCGGCACAGGCGCAACGGAAGCGATGCACGAATGGGCGCGGACGCAATGTCACTTCGGGGCACAAGCCGTTGTCATCGGCGGACAAATTCTGCTGATTTGCAACAAGCCGACCCGTGACGATCCAAACCCCATGATGATTATCTACACGGGCGGCAGAAACGCCTACATCGAATGGAAAGACGTACCGCAGGACATACGCGAATGGGTGTCGCAATAATGGAACTCCTAACCGCTGCCGCCGGTATCACCGTCGCCTTGCTACCGCTTGCGGCGATCATGGTCGTCGCCATCCTCGGCCCCGATGCGATTGATGCGGCGTGCGACCTGGTGGAAATGCTCAAGGCGAAACGTAGGGATGGGGAGTGGTGAGTACATGAACGTCATCGACAAACTCCGCACACCACAAGCAACGTTGATTGTCCTTTGCGCCGCCTTGCTGTCACAGATGCCGCACGCCGCCGACGTGTTCCGCATGATCGTAATGGGTACAGGTTGGCCCGCTGTTCTGCACGGGTACGCCTACGCCGTTGCGCTCGAACTGGCGGTGTTGCTGTTCGTCGTGCAGCGGCGCAATGTCGAGTCCTACATTTTCGCAGGCGTGTCCGTTTTGGTAAACCTGTCCTACTACAGTCTGCACGGGATAAACCTGTTCACCGTTGCAGCGTTGCCCGCTTGGTTGGTGTCCATTGCGCTGCCGCTGTCGATTGCGCAATACAGTCATTTGCTAGTGCAGGACGATCCGAAACCGACCACGCAACCACAGGAGGAATCTTCGTATGTGGGAACACCTATACACATGGACGCAGTTGTCGAAACGCCGCAAGATGCACCGTCAACACCTGCGCCGAAACAGCGCAAAGCGGTTGCGAAGCGTAAGCGCAAACCTGCGCAATCGACGCCTGAACAACGTCAGAATTTCGCTATGGATACCAACGCAGACGCAGCGCAGATAGCGTCACATTTCGGCGTGTCGGTGCGAACTGCGCAAGCCGACATTAAAGCGATACGAAATCAAACCGTACAGACGAATGGAGTACACGCATGAACAATGTTGTTCGCCCTACTGTTGATAAGTACCGCATAGTTGCGTCTACCGTTGTGATGAAAAGTATCACCCCTGCGCAGGGATGGTATGCGGTGTTTACGATAGGCGAAGGTGACGTAACGGAAACGCAACCCCTTGCATGTTGGGCGCTAGTTACCCTTCGGAGTGACTACTACATAAGGGAAACGAACAAGTTGGAATCCTCCGATGATCCGTTCGACGCCGTTGTCGGCATGATAGTCGGTGACGGGATACTGCAAAGCGCAGACGAATTCGACAATTTCCAAACATACGAATACAAACCGGAAGGCGTACACGCATGAACATCCTGCAACGTGTAGTCGATTCCCGATGGGAAACGAATCTTACATTTCCTTGCCCGAACTGCGAAGATTCCACATGGTACGCCTTAAGCGAGGCGGGCGAAACGGCATCGTCGCTCATGTACCAACGTCGCCCCGCAGACAAGCGCAACAATAACCGCGACCGCGACCCGCGTGCAGAATGGGGTCAATGCGGGTACATGATTGCAACGGCAATCAACAATGAGTCGTTTGAACCCGTCGCCCGCATCCTTGATTTGCCGCCAACGTCGGCGTACTGTCAAACCGTCGAATCGCTGTCGATTGCGCTGGATTACGAGGCGCAGGGATTCCACAATGAAGCGATCCTGAACCTCGCCTCGGCGTTGGATTCGTGGGTAGACTTTTGCACCCTGAACGGTTGGGACGCCGAGGCGTTGATTGACGAAACCTGCGCCGCGTTCGAGGCGAAACATGCGCCGAAGGTGACAGCATGACGCTACATATTCACCAGTTGCAGGATCGTGAGTGGCTTGCCGAACAATGCGCAAAGCGCACGTCCGCCGACATTGCCGCCGAACTCGGATGCGACAGGCGCACGATTTTCTACGCATTGGATCGTTACGGGTTACAGCCATACAAACGCCCGTGTCAGTTTTGCGGGGAGTCGTTCGGCGGCGGACTTGCGTACCACGAACGGCATTGCATTTATAACCCTACCGTTTGGGCCGCAACGTTGGCGCTACTAGACGATGGAACGGGGCGTATACGCATGGCGAAGCGATACATGGAACACGCCGCCAACACGGGCGCAGCACGATCTGATTACCTGGTTGACGTTCTTGGAACGTGGGATAACGTAGCGTACACGTTCGGGCTGAAACCATTCATCCCGCGTAAGCGCATCGACAGCGAACACGCCGATTTGTTTACGGATGAAGATATTGCGTACATGCGGGAGTGTGAACGGGTTGCGGCCTATAGCGGGTATCGGGAAGGGCTGAACGTGCTGAAGGTTATCGATTCGCCACGGGAAACCGTGTTTGTGTTGAGGTAAATTCAACGTAGTGAAGCGAAGCCGCCTATTTGGGCGGCTTTTTTATTTGGGTATGGATATTCTAAATAACCAATGGTAAACTACCGATATACGTTTAGTAGTTTACTGGATAAAGGAGACAGATATGCCCGCAGGAAAGAACACCAAGTCCGTGCAAGCCTACATTCCCGCCGACATGGAACAACGGTTGATCGCCCTTGCCGCCCATCGTGGGCAGACGATTAGCGTCGCGGCCGGTGACGCCGTGCGCGATGCCGTGTTGGAGTTTGAACACGACGATACCAACCGCAGCAAGATAAAGCGCATCGAAGCGGCGCAGAAGCGTATCGAGGACAAGATGAACATGGTCATGCTATTGGCGTTTGCCCAGAACGGGGGCGAAGTCATCAAGTTGACTAGGGAGGATGTACAGCGGTTGCGTGACCTGATTGCGGAACTGACGGCGTAGGGATACCCCGATGCGCTTTGACACGGTAACCGACATCGACAAACTGCATAGCCTGATTGACGACGCCACACAGCGGGCGCAACGTCCGCGCCTTGTGCCGCGTGAGGCGTTGGCGCAGGGGATTCAATCGCTACTTGGCGGCGTCGGCGTCGGTTGCGCAGCATGGGCGACGTTGGCCTACTTCGGCATAGGTAACGGCATGGAAGCGGGCGCATTCGCCGGCGTGCTGTTCTTCGGTGCGTCGTTGGGGTTGCGCAGTATTGCGGACGAAGGCGTTGACCTGTACCGGCTGAACAAGATTAAGAAAGCCGCAAAGGAGGATCATAAGCGGTTGGGGTTAGCACTAGACGCCATTGACGAACTGTCCGAGTCCCTAACGCAGATGACGCACGAACGGGATTTGGCACTCTATCAGCGTGACCACGCAAGGGAAGCGACGCAGGGGCGTTACGTTGCGCCCCGTGACGATACGGCGCAGGACGTTCAAGACGCAACCCGCATCCTCCGCTATTGGTACGAGGCGGAAAAGTACCTGTCGCGGCGTGAGGCGTCATCGCATGGCATATCAGACCCACGTCACCGCGACGCACAAAAGCTATTGACCGACGCTGGACTAATCGCAATCAACGGCCCGTCAGTTAAGTTTTTGCCCGCCAGTTTCACCGATGCCATCACGCAGTTGAATCAATTCTTGGTGCGTACAGGGGCGAAGGCGTCACCGCTAACGCCCGAAAGGAATAGTGATTATGTCGAATGAATCTATGGGGGGGTGGGTTGCCCCCCATCCCATACATGAGGTAGAGGCGACAACCAACCCATCGCGGGGCGGTGTAGGGCGGTTTCCTGCATTGCCGACCATCTGGCGCATTGACGCTTTCTTGTGGTTGATGTTCCTCGTCAACCTTGCGCTAATCCTCACCGAATCGCTGTTCGGTGTGTTCAGCGGATTGACGCTTTTGCTTGGCGACGTTACCGCCCTACTGTTGGCGTTGTCGCTGATTTTCTGCGGTGCGGCAATGTTGATGCGGGTACGCATACCGAAGGCGCAAACGCTACAGGCGTCGCCCGTGTTCGCAAGTGACACGGTTACGCCTGAACAGTGGAAAGTGCGTACAGCGCCCCGAAAACGTCACCACGGGCGCGATCCGCTGCAAGCCGTCGAGTCATGGAGGCGACGTTATGAACGAACAATACGCACGCTACGAAGTGCCGATTTGGGAAGCAGGTTGGGCGAAGGCTGAACTAGCCGCAGCAGGCGTTCCGATTGTGACGACAGCGCGGCAGGGTAACATTATCGTGATCGTCATCCCGGCGCAGTTTGCGGAATTCAATCACCACACGGCGACGGCTACGCACCGCCAACGGGCACGCGGACCCGTCCCGAAATGGGCGGTTTTGGGCGTCGCCATCGGCGCGCCGCTGTTCCTCCTGCTATGGTTTTTCGGCGCAACGGTGCTGTGGTTGCTTGCGTTC
>OFRO01000323.1_pt1 | contig 17759 bp, 13 predicted proteins | sample 1543091 | NCBI WGS metagenome assembly OFRO01 (sample SAMN07774217, study PRJEB24372) | wastewater metagenome | isolation source: Exp Tend NO 10WW | collected 2016-02
ATTTTTGGATCATCGGGTCGAATAGCTCGTCGTTGAGCTACGTTGGCACTGGCATCCAAATTGGCAATACAGGTTTTGTTGGGCACGTCGAGCTTAATCGAGTGCGAGTCCGGTATTTCCAAACTAATCTGCGCCTTGCGGCAGCGTTGATTACGACTATCAGCGAGTGCAGGCTTGAGTTTGGACGTAACGGTATTGATTTCAATGCTGGGGGGTCAACTCTCTTTTCAACAGCAATAACGGTTGAAAAGACCGTCATCAGCAATCACGACAGGGCCGGCGTTACAGCTAGCTACACGCCACAACCAAACCTTGAAATTGCGTTTCGAGGTGGTGCGATAGAAAACAACGCAGTTGAAGATGAAACTCTTTACCCGCAATTTCAGTGCCCTGGAGTATTTGGTCTAAACATTATCGGCGTGTACTCCGAATCTAGCGGTGTGCCGACCTGCTTTGATATTTCAGACACGGAAGGTGTTTCAGCCAGCGGGAATATGATCTACGCCGCCGGCAAAGGGTTCTATGGAGCCAGCGGCACAACGCTTGGTGCCACAATAACCGGCAATTACATGGCGACCATCGCTACGTATGGCGTAGACATTGAAAACGGCAACCGAACCTTTGTGGCTGGCAATCGTTCCGTTGCTCCAAATAGAGTCACAGGGTCCAAATGCTCGGACATTGATACTTACAAAAATGCTGTGCAGTCCATAATTGAAGGCAATTTCACGCCGACGTTGGAAGGAAGCACCACACCCGGCACCCCAACGCTTACCACAGCAGCCGGAACATATAACCGAATCGGGAACCAGATCACATTCCGAGGCCGGATTACTTGTCGTTCCCTGGCGAAACCACGCTAACGCCTGCCGATGTCGCCGCCATCGCCGCAGCCGTCGTCGCCGCGCTGAATGCGACGACGATCCCGGTCAATATGGTTAAAACCAACGGCCAGACCATAACCGGAGACGGAACCGAATCTGACAAGTTCCGCAGCCACCTTGTGGGATAGCCGCTCATTCTCGGCGCAATCATTCGACCCGCGCTCATGGGGCGGGCTGGTTGAATTCCCGCAATACCTTGGACAAGAGTGGGTTGTTCGATTCCGCAGGCGCAATCGCCGATAGGGTGCGCGTATCGGAATCGCGCGCCGATAGATTGCACGCATGAGCCATTTCGACCCGACCGATATTCAAGCCCAGGAGCGCGACGCGGACTTATCCGCCGACCGTAACCGTAAGGCTGCGGAACTTGAGATCGACGATCTGAAATGGCTAATGAGTAACAAGCGCGGGCGCCGATTCGTGTTCCGCGTTTTGGAACGGGCTGGCGTGTGGCGCCTCTCCTTCAACACCAACGCATTGAGCATGGCATTCAACGAAGGCCAGCGCAACGAGGGGTTGAGGCTGATGGCAAATATCACTGCGCACTGCCCAGATCGCTACACAGAAATGCTTGAAGAGAGCAAAAAATGACGACTGAAACGCTGATTACGGAAGGCCAAAACACCACGGCAGCCGACCTGCAGCAGGCTGATGTGCAAACTAATGTCCAGGTGGACGCCAGCACACAAGCAGCAGACCCGCAGCAGGCGGGAGATAAGGCAACCGACGGCCAACAGGCTGGCGACGACAAAGGCAAGCCGGAAGGCGCGCCGGACAAGTACGAGTTTCAAGCCGGTGAAGGTCGTCAATTCGACGACGAAGTAATCGGCGCGTTCTCGGAAGTCGCCAAGGAACTGAACCTCTCCAATGAGTCCGCGCAGAAGGTTCTCGACAAGGTTGCGCCGGTTCTTGAATCGCGCCGCGAAGCCCAGATCGCCGAAGCGCGTTCGCAGTGGGCGGCAGATAGCAAGGCCGACAAGGAGTTCGGTGGCGACAAGCTGCAGGAAAACCTTGCTGTGGCCAAGAAGGCACGCGATGCCTTCGCAACGCCGGCCCTTGTTGAACTGCTGGACCAGTCAGGCCTTGGAGATCACCCGGAAGTTATCCGGTTTTTCGTCAGGGCGGGCAAGGCAATCAGTGAGGACAACTTCGTCGCGGGCGGGCATGGCTCAACCCAGCCAGCCACGGCGCAGAAACTCTATTCCGCATCAAACATGAATCCGTAATCAAGGAGCTTTGAAATGTCAACTCTGTCCAGCACCAACCCCACCCTTGCCGATGTCGCGGCCCGTCTTGGTCCCGATGGCAAGATCGACCCGAACATCGTCGAGATGCTTTCTGAAACCAATGAAATCCTTGATGACATGACGTTCATCGAGGCGAATGGTTTCACTGAACACAAAACCACCATCCGCAGCGGTCTGCCGAGCGGAACCTGGCGCAAGCTGAACTATGGCGTTCAGCCTGAGAAGTCGCGCACTGTCCCGATCAAGGACGCGCTCGGCATGCTCGAAACCTACGCCGAGGTTGACAAGGCCCTGGCCGATCTGAATGGCAACTCTGCCGCCTGGCGCCTGTCCGAAGATCGCGCCTTCATTGAAGGTCTGAATCAGACGATGGCCACCACGCTCTTTTACGGTGATGCTTCGCTTGATCCGGAAAAGTTCACCGGCCTGGCCGCGCGTTACAACTCGCTGTCGGCTGAAAACGCCATCAACATCATCGACGGCGCCGGAACCGGCTCCGACAATGCGTCTATCTGGCTGGTCGTCTGGGGTCCGAATACCTGTCATGGCATCTACCCGAAGGGTTCGCCGGCCGGCCTGCAGTCTCGTGATCTTGGCGAGGACACGCTGCTTGATGCCGCTGGTGGTCGTTATCAGGGCTACCGCACTCACTACAAGTGGGACAACGGCCTGACCCTGCGCGATTGGCGCTATGTGGTTCGGATCGCCAATATCGATGTGTCCGACCTGACCAAGAACGCCGCTTCCGGTGGAGATCTGATCGACTTGATGACCCAGGCGATCGAAATGATCCCGAACATCGGCATGGGTCGCCCGGTGTTCTACATGCCGCGCAAGATTCGCTCCTTCCTGCGTCGCCAGATCACCAACAAGGTTGCTGGTTCAACGCTGACCATGGAAGAGGTTAGCGGTAAGAAGGTCGTCGCGTTCGACGGTGTTCCTTGCCGCCGTACTGATGCGCTCTTGCTGACCGAAGCAAGAGTCGTTTAACGGACCAACAGGCCGGCCCCTACGTGCTGGCCTGAACCCTATTCAAAGAGGAAATTGAAATGATCATCGACAAACTGTTGCAAGTCTCCAACGAGCAAGCCGTCACCGCTTCCGCGGCTTCGACCGACGTCATCGACTTCGGCCAGGCCAATCCGAATTCTGGCCTGAACGATAACGTCACGATGGCCATCACCACGGACGAAGCGGCCACCGCTTCCGGTTCCGCCACAGTCACCTTCTCCATTCAGGACTCGGCTGACAACTCGACCTTTGCCGACGTGTATGCGACCGCTGCCATCGGCAAGGCCACGCTCGTCGCCGGCTATCAAGTGCTGATTCCGGTGCCGTACAAGCTGCGCCGCTATGTCCGCGTCTATTACACCGTCGCAACCGGCCCGCTGACCGCTGGCAAGTTCTCGGCCCAGATCGTTACCGGCGTCCAGCAGAACATCGCCCAGCCGGATAGCTCCAAGATCGCGTAAGGAATAGTCCATGCAAGTCATTGCAACCAAGCCCGGTTATCACGGCAAGCTGCGCCAGGTTGGCGACAAGTTCGAAGTTACAGAAGGCTCCAATGCTTCTTGGTTTGTCCCGGTCGAACCCGTTGCCGAAGGCAAGGGAAAGAAAGCCAAGGACGAAGCCAAGGGCGCCGCCGATCTCGTTTGATTTTCTCCTCGTGGTTGGGAAGCAGTTCGTGGGGGCTTCGGCCCCCGCTTTTTTAGGAGTAGCAAGGAATGGCCTCAGAAGTTGACTTGTGCAACCTTGCGCTGTCCCGGCTTGGAGACTCTGCCACCGTGGCAAGCATCGACCCGCCCGAGGGTTCCGCCCAGGCGGAGCATTGCAGTCGCTTCTACCCGATTGCTCGGGATAGCCTGCTCGAAATGCACGACTGGAAGTTTGCGACGCGACGCGCTCCGCTGTCAGAACTGACCGTCGATTCGTTCAACTGGGCGCATGCCTACGCCGAGCCGAATGGCGCGCTGCGGATTATCTCTGTGCTTGATGCCACGCAGTCGGCAGAAGACGAAAGCTACCCATTCGCCGCCGAGTCCGGAGATGATGGTGCGGCCCTGATCTATACCGACCTGCAAGACGCGACGGCGCGCTACATCGCACGCGTCACCGATACGACGAAATTCTCACCATTGTTTGCCGACGCGCTGGCCTGGTTACTCGCCTCGTACATCGCAGGGCCGCTTATCAAGGGCACTGCTGGGCAAGCTGCGGCGAAATCCTGCTATGCGAATTTCAATCTGATCCTCGGTATGGCTAAGGTATCCGACGCCAATCAGCGCAAGAGCGAGCCGAAACATACCCCTGACTGGATTGCGAACCGCTGATATGGCACAACTCCGCACACTGCAGAAGTCGTTTAATGCCGGCGAAATGTCGCCCGAAATGTTCGGCCGCATCGACGATGCCAAGTATCAGATCGGCGCCGCGAAGATGCGCAACTTCATCCCGAAGCCGCAAGGACCGTGCGAGAACCGACCTGGCTTCGCCTTCGTTCGTGAGGTCAAGGACTCGACCAAGGCCGCGCGCCTAATTCCATTCACGTACTCGACCACGCAGACGATGGTGATCGAGGTCGGTGCCGGATACTTCCGGTTTCACACGGCAGGCGCGACGCTTGAGTCCTCGCCGGGAACCGCTTACGAGATCACAAACCCGTATGCCGAGGCCGATTTATTCGACCTGCACTACGTTCAATCTGCTGACGTGCTGACAATAGTGCACCCTGGATACGCCCCACGCGAATTGCGCAGAACCAGTGCGCTCGTCTGGGTGCTATCGACCATCTCCTTTGCTTCATCAATTGCCGCCCCAAGTGCGCCGACCGTGACGCAGGCCGGATCTAGCGCGGTAAAGTACACCTACTATTACGTTGTCACGGCCGTCGATGCTGATGGCGTCAGCGAGTCCGCTGCGTCTTCCTCGGGCAACGTTGGCAGCAACCTGTTCGAGACTGGCTGCACGGTAACGATCACGTGGGCTGCTGTCGCCGGGGCAACGCGCTACAACGTCTATAAGCAGCAGGGTGGCCTTTATGGCTACATCGGGCAGACGAATGGCCTGTCGGTTGTCGATGACAACATCGCCCCTGACCTTGGCAAGACCCCGCCGACTTATGAGTCAGTGTTCGGATCGACTGGAGAGTATCCCGGCGCCGTGTCCTACTTCGAACAACGCCGAGCATTTGCCGGGACAATCAACAAGCCGCAAAACATCTGGATGACTAAGAGCGGCACAGAGTCAAATATGTCTTATTCGCTTCCGATCAAGGACGACGACCGCATTGCCTTCCGCGTTGCCGCTCGGGAAGCCAACACGATCCGCCACATTGTCCCGCTAACGCAGTTGCTTCTGCTTACCGGCGCCGCTGAGTGGCGGGTGACATCGGTCAATTCAGACGCTATCACGCCCAGTACGATCAGCGTGCGCCCGCAGTCCTATGTTGGCGCCTCGAACGTGCAGCCGGCCATCATCAACAACACCCTGCTTTATGGCGCAGCGCGTGGTGGTCACGTTCGTGAGCTTGCTTACAACTGGCAGGCCAATGGCTTCATCACTGGCGATCTGTCACTGCGCGCCCCGCACCTGTTCGACACATACGACATCGTGGACATGACGTACACCAAGGCGCCGTACCCGGTTGTCTGGTTTGTCAGCACCAGCGGCAAGCTGCTGGGCCTGACCTACGTGCCAGAGCAACAGATTGGCGCGTGGCACCAGCACGACACCGATGGCACGTTCGAGTCCTGCACCGTCGTGGCAGAGGGCAGCGAGGATCGGCTTTACGTGGTGGTGCGTAGAACCATTGGTGGCGTCAGCAAGCGCTACGTAGAACGGCTTGCCTCGCGCCAGTTCGTCGATCAGGCCGATGCTTTCTTCGTCGATTGCGGATTGACCTATGACAGCACGCCGGCCACCACGATCAGCGGACTGTCGCATCTTGAAGGCAAGACGGTCAGCATCCTGGCAGACGGGGCGGTGCATCCGCAGCGTGTTGTAACAAGCGGATCGATCACACTCGACAACGCGGCCAGCACGGTGCAGATCGGCCTGCCAATAGAGGCAGACCTGCAAACCTTACCGATGGCTTTCCAGATCGACAACGCATTCGGCCAGGGGCGCACGAAGAACGTCAATGCAGCATGGCTGCGCGTCTATCGGTCATCTGGAATATTCGTCGGGCCATCATTGACGCAACTTACCGAGGCCAAGCAGCGCACGACGGAGAGCTACGGTTCGCCGCCTGCGCTCAAGAGCGACGAGATTCAAGTCGTCATTCCGCCGAATTGGGGAAACGACGGACAGATATTCGTCCGTCAGTCCGATCCGCTACCGCTGACCATCGCCAGCTTGACGCTGGAAGTCGAGGTGGGCGGCTAGTAGGGTGCGCGTATCCGGAAGGTGCGGGGCTATTTTCCTTGCATTCTTCCGGGGTTCGCAATGGCAACTACATCACCATCGCTAGGGTATGGCGGTCTGTTTCTGAACATCGGCGGCGCGCTGTCTGGTGCCATCGGCAGTTTCTACTCTGCCAAGGTCGCAAAGATCAACCTCGAAGGCCAGGCCTTCCTGGCCGATACCAATGCGCGCATCGCCGAGCTTGGTGCGCAGTCCGTCCTCAACCAAGGCCAGCAGGAAATCGGCCGGCTGACCATGCAGGCCGGCAAGGTCAAGAGTGCGCAACGTGTCGCGCTGGCCGCCAACGGGGTTGATCTCGGCGAGGGCAATGCGGCAGAACTGCAAGCATCCACCGACATCATGAAGGAAACCGACCGCAACACCATCGAGGCCAATGCCGTGCGCTCGGCGTGGGGCTATCGCATGCAGGCTGTAAATTCGCAGAACGACGCGATTATAAAGCGATCTGCCGCCGACTCGATTAGCGCTTTCGGAGCGGCCGGCAGTTCCTTGCTGGGCAGTGCCGGCAGCGTGGCGTCCTCCTGGTATCAACCGAACAAGGCGGGTGCTCTGACCAACACGCCGAGCAACGGATAACACCATGCCGAGAGTCCCGACGTACGATAGTTTTCAAGCCAGTCCAAACGCCCTGCCGCAGTCTCGCTTGACCGTTCCGGATATTCCGGACATTGCCGGCCAGCAGACGCAGCAGATGGCGCGCGGAATGAACGCAGCCGGCGACGCGATGACGCGCATATCGCTTGATGTGGCGCAACAGGCAAATCAGTTGCGCGTCGATGATGCGCTCAACCAAGCCAAAGAGCAGGCGCTGCGCCTGACCTACGACAAGCAGGTGGGATTTACTAATATCAAAGGGCAGGCCGCACTTGAGCGGCCTGATGGAAAGCCCCTTGCCGAAGAGTATGGCGACACGCTTAAGAAGAGCGTGGACAAGATATCAGGAACGCTAGGAAACGACGCCCAGCGGCAGGCATTCTCGCTGCACGCGAACAACCTGCTGACCTCATTCCGCAGCCAGGCAATCCAGCACGAAGCCGGCGAGTTCAAGAATTATTCGCTGTCAGTATCCGAAGGTGTGCAGAGTACGGCCTTGCGCGAGATCGGCCTGAACTGGCGCGACCCCGAGGCAGTCGGCGCCGCTGTCGAGCGCATCAAGGCGGAAACCTACCGGCAGGGCCAACTGCTCGGCAAGTCTGCTGAGTGGCAGGAATCCCAAGCCCGCAAGCTGACCAGCAACGGGCACAAGACGGCCTTACTGTCTGCACTTGAGCAGAACGATCCGTCGTATGCCGAAGGCTATCTCAACAAATTCAGCAAGCAGATGGACGCCGACGACATCCTCATGGTGCGCGGCCACATCACCAAGGAAATGGATGCGCGCGTCGGAACTACTGCAGCCAGCGAAGTGATCCGCCAACTGGCGCCACGCATCCAGACCAGCGACGCCGAGCGCGCGTTCAACATCGCAGTGGGCACCGAGTCGGGCGGCAAGCAGTTCGCCAAGGACGGCACGCCGCTGACCTCGCCCAAGGGCGCCATTGGCATCGCCCAGGTTATGCCGGCGACCGCTCCCGAGGCTGCCAAGCTGGCTGGCCTTGAGTGGGACGAGAATCGTTACAGGACCGACCCGGCCTACAATAAGGCCATTGGCCTCGCCTATTTCCAGAAGCAACTGCAGACCAATGGCGGCGACCTTGCCAAGTCGTATGCCGCCTACAACGCCGGCCCTGGCGCACTGCAGGAAGCCATCAAGAAGGCAGACCGTTCGGTGTCGCTGAACAAGAACGACCCGACTGTTCCGGTCAAGCAGTGGCTCGATTTCCTGCCTTTGGAAACGCGCAACTACGTCGCCAAAAACATGAAGGAATACGACGCCGGTCAGGGTCAGGCAGCGCGCCCGACCTTTGCCGAGATCGATGAAAAGCTGCGTGCTGATCCTCGCCTGGCGAATAGCCCGAGCCGTTACAAGACGGCGCGCGTCGAGGCAGAGCGCATGTTCGAGGAACAGACCAAGGCCATCAAGCAACGCGAGGATGAAAGCGTCGCGGCGGCCATGCGTGCCGTGGTCGAGAATGGTGGGCGGTATTCCGATCTGCCGGCCAGTGTGCGCGCGGCTATTCCGCCCAAGGAAATCGACAACGTGATCGGCTTCGCGCAGAAGATCGCCAAGGGCGACGACACGACAAGCCCCTGGCTTTACAGCAAGCTGACGAGCAACCCCGGCCAGCTTGCCAGCATGAGCGACGACGCCTTCTACGCGCTGCGCCGTGAATTGTCCGAGTCCGACTTCAAGCATTTCAGCCAGGAGCGCGCCAAGGCGTCGGGCAAGTCCGTCACCGGAGCGGCCGGTGATCTGAATACCGGCGCCATCAAGCAGACGCTCGACGAACGCCTGCGCATGCTGCAGATTGATCCTTCGCCAAAGGATGATGGCGGCAGCGATGCGGCGCGCATCGGCGGCATCCGTCGATTCGTTGACCAATATTTTTACTCAGCGCAGCGCGAGTCCGGAAAGAAGTTTTCCGACGCCGAGGTCGCCCAGCACATTGATACCTTGTTCGCTAAAAACGCCGAGTTCCGCGGCTGGTTCTCTACCAAGTCCGGCCCGATGCTCGGCATGAAGGTCGGCGACCTGGCTGGCGACGTCAAGGACAACCTCAAGGCAGCATTCAAGCGGCAGGGCATTGATAACCCGACTGACGCCCAACTGATGAACGCCTATTGGAACGTGAAAGTGTCACGCAAATGAGCAACGAATTCGACGCAGCAGTCACAAGCGCCCTACAACCCGACCCCGCACAAACCGCCAGGGTGGGATTTTCTGCTGCGTCGGATACCAACCCAGACGCCTACGCCGAGGCCAAGCGCGTCGCCCGGCGAACTGGCGTTCCGGTGGATACCGTGTTTGCCATGCCGAACGAGATCAAGCGGCAGGATGCCATCGGCAGCATCGATTTCGATACGCTGGCCAAGACCTCGCCCAGCACGGCCGCACTGTTGGCCGACGTGGAAAAGGCCAAGGTCGCGCATGATGACGTGCCGGGCATTGGTGAGATCGAGCGCAAGCTGCGCCAGTTCGGCGGCGGCGCCGTCGAAGCGGTAGGCATGGCGGCAAGCGGCACCGGGCGACTTCTCGACGTGGCCCAACGGTCGGCTGCAGGATGGGCTGGATTGATGCTTCCCGATCCGATGGCTGGAGGCAGTCCGACGATGGATTCGCTGGCAGGCCAAATGATCGGCGAAGGGTGGCAAGGCGCCGGCAAGATCGTCAAGAACGCGGCCCGCAACGATCTCATGGTTCCGGCTGCACAACAGACGTTCGGGGATCAGGTCGCTGGCGGCCTTGGTCAAGTTGCTGCGCAGATTCTCATGCTTCCATTCACCCGAGGCGCCGGACTGTACGCCCAGGGCGCTGATGCGATTGGCGAGAAGATCGACGGCGACAACGCGCCGCAATGGAAAAAGGATTTGGCAACTGTAGGCGGCGCCGGCATCACCGGCATCACTGAAAAATGGGCGCTGGACAAGTTGCTTGGCCCGATGGTTGTACCGGTCAAGAATCAGATCGCCGCCAGCCTAGCGCGCATTGGCATTGCAGCAACGGCAGAAGGCGGGCAGGAGTTCAGCGAAAACGTCCTGCACGACAGTCTGCGCAAGATGATGACCAACTCGGAAGCCAAGATCGATTTCGGTCAGTCGTTGAGCGAGGGCGGGGTCGGCGCAGCAGTGGGCGGCATTGTTCGCACCGTCGTCGAGGCCGGGCTGCATATCAAGTCACGCGGACAGCAGGCCCAGCAAGCAACCGAGGCCGGCGACCTGTTGGTCAAACTGAACACGATGGCCGAAGCGTCTAAGCTGGTGCAGCGCGACACTGAAACCGCGCAAGGCTTCTTCCAGTCGATTCTCGATGAAGGCCGCGATGCGGTCTATGTCTCGCCCGAGGCGCTGGCACAGTCCGGCCTTGCCGAGCAGATGGCGCAGGCTATCCCGGCAGTGGCCGAACAACTTGGCACTGCGGCAGAGAGCGGCCACGATATTCGCATCCCGATTGCTGACCTGATGGCGACGATGGCCGGGCCGGAACTTGAGCAGTCGTTGCTTCCGCATGTGGCCGTCGAGCCGGGTGGATTCACGCCGACAACGGCGCAGGAGTATATGCAGAGCGACCAAGCCAAGGAATTGCAGGCCGAGGTGGATCGTGTGCTTGGTGAGAAAGAAGGCGACGACACGTTCAAGGCATCGGCGCAGGCCGTAAAGACAACGGTCAAGGATCAACTGACGACTGCCGGGCGATTCACTGAGTCGGTCAATGACGCGTATTCGTCTATGGTCGGCAACTTCTACGCGGTGCAGGCAGCGCGCATGGGTACCACGCCAGAGGAAATGTTCAAGCGGTATCCGCTGAAGATCGGCGCGGAGTCGATTGCTGGGAAGCAGTTTGATCAATCATCTATCGAGTCGCCCGAGTTCCGTAACTGGTTTGGCGACAGCAAGGTGGTCGATGCAAGCGGCAAACCGATGGTGGTGTATCACGCAACCAATAACGATTTCGATACCTTCGACATTGGCCGAGCTTTTGGCGTAGGTGGGCAAGGAGTTTATACGACGCCTGTCCGACCGGAAGGTGATCAGTACGGCACGTTTGTGATGCCGCTGTTCATGTCGTTAAAAAATCCTGTCGATTTCAGTTCTGGGGATACGTCGATCAGCGACATGGCAGAATCAATGGGAATGCCGCGATTAAGCGATCTTTCGTCAATCCCACAAATGAAAGAATGGAGCAAAGAGCTTCGCGAAAAACTAATGGCTGCCGGGTACGATGGCGCGCTTGTTAAAGGCGAAAAACCGGGAGAGACATATTTTGTCGCCTTCGACCCGACGCAGATCAAGTCCGTCAATAACCGTGGAACGTTCGACCCGAACGACGCGAACATCCTGAATCAGCAAGCACGCGGCAGTTTCAACCCGGCCACGCTGCAGCTTACCCTGCTGAAAAACGCCGACCTCTCAACCTTCCTCCATGAAAGCGGGCACTTCTTCCTCGAAGTGCAGGCCGATCTCGCCGGCCAGTTGATGCAGGACGCGGCCATTCATGGCGCCGATACGCTCAAGCCGGGCGAACAGCAAGTCGTCAAGGATATGCAGGCCACGCTCGACTGGTTCGGCATCAAGGATTTGGCCGAGTGGAATAATCTGGATTTCGAGGAAAAGCGCGCCTATCACGAAAAGTTTGCCCGAGGCTTTGAGAGCTATCTGTTCGAGGGGAAAGCCCCGAGCATCGAACTGCAAGGCTTGTTCCAGCGGTTCCGCGCCTGGATGATGAACGTCTATCGCGACCTGAAAGCCCTGAATGTCGAACTGACTGACGAGGTGCGCGGCGTGTTCGACAGGATGCTGGCGACGACTGAGCAGATCACCCTGGCCGAGCAAGGCCGGTCGATGATGCCACTCTTCACCTCGCCCGAGCAGATCGGTATGACGCCGGCCGAGTTCGCCGACTATCAGGCACTTGGCACTGACGCCACAAACGAGGCCATCGAGGACTTGCAGGCGCGTGGCCTGCGCGACATGCAGTGGATACACAACGCCCGCGGCCGGGTTATCAAGCAACTACAAAAGGAGTCCGCAGCGAAGCGCGCCGAGGTCAAGATGGGCGTGCGCGCCGAGGTCATGAGCCAGCCGATATATCGGGCGTGGCAATTCCTGACCGGCAAGATGACGGCCGACGACCAGATCGATCCGGTCACGCCGCCGAAGTCCGACCCGAACGTCCTCGACGAAACCATCGACTCGCTGTTCGCTGCCATCGCCAAGCTGGGCGGGATCAACAAAGACGATGTGGTCAAGACGTGGGGCGTCGATCCTGCCGACAAGCCGACCAGCGGACTATTCGGCAAACCGCTCTGGCGTGTCGAGGGTGGATTGTCGATCGACGGCATGGCCGAGGCACTGAGCCAATACGGGTATCTGGAAAAAGACGAAAACGGCAAGTGGGACATCCGCGAACTTGAGGAAAAGTTCAAGGCAGAACTTGGCGGTGATCAGCAGTATTCAACGGCCTACGACTACGCCGGCAACCAGCCGATTCGCCCGGGCGACCAAGTTGCCAACCCGATGGGGCTGGCGGCCGGTCGTCTGGATCGTTCGAGCCTGACCGAGATCGGCCTGCCGGTCGAGATCATCGAGCATCTGGACAAGCTGCGCATGGTGCGCAAAGACGGCATCCATCCCGACATCGTGGCCGAAATGTTCGGCTTTACGTCCGGCGACGAACTAGTTCGCAGACTAGCGGCAGCCGAGGCACCGAAGGCCGAGATCGAGGCGCTTACGGATCAGCGCATGCTGGAACAGTTCGGCGACCTGTCGAGCGAGGAAGCCATTAAGAAGGCAGCAGACAAGGCCATCCACAACGACGTGCGCGCCCGCCTGGTTGCCACCGAACTGGCTATGCTGGAAAAGGCTACTGGCAAGCGCACGACGCTGGCCATTGCGGCCAAGGAATACGCCGCCGCGATGATTTCTCGCCTCAAGGTGCGCGACATCAAGCCGGGGCAGTACGCGGCTGGCGAAGTGCGGGCGGCCAAGGCGACAGAGAAGGCCAGCAAGGCCGGCGACCTAGCCACGGCAGCGGCAGAGAAGCGAAACCAACTGATCAACACCTACGCCACGCGCGCCGCCTACGACGCCCAGGATGAAGTCGAGAAGGGCTTGCGTTACCTAAAGACGTTTGACAGCGCCAGCAAGCGCAAGGGCCTGGATGCCGACTACACCGACCAGATCGACGCCCTGCTTGAACGGTTCGATCTTCGCAAGGGGCAGAGTGGCAAGGACATTGACAAGCGCAAGGCACTGGCCGAGTGGATCACGTCGCAGCAGGACGCCGGTCTTGAGCCGGACATTCCGCAGCAGTTGGTCAATGAGGCTTTCCGCAAGTCCTACAAAGACATGACCGTCGAGGAACTGCGCGGCCTGATCGATACCATCAAGCAGATCGAACACCTTGGCCGACTCAAGCACAAGCTACTGACGGCCCGCGACCAGCGTGCGTATGAGGCTATCCGCGACGAGATCGCGGCCAGCATCGTTGAGCATGCCGGGGATCGCAAGGCGGAAACCCGCACGCCCGACACGGTGCTTGGCAAGTCGCTGCAGAAGATGCGCAACTTCTGGGCGGCGCATATCAAGTCGGCCATGTGGGCTCGGATCATGGACGGCGGCAAGGACGGCGGCCCGATGTGGGAATACTTCGTACGCGCAGCCAATGAGCGCGGCGACATGGAAACGACCATGCGGGCAGAAGCCACGGCCAAGCTGTCGGAAATCCTCGACCCGGTGTTCAAGCTCGGCAAGATGCAGGCCAAAGTATTTTTCCCGCTGATCAATCGCAGCCTGACCCGAGAGGCACGCATTGCCATCGCGCTCAATGTCGGCAATGCCAGCAACCTGCAACGTCTGCAGGGCGGCGAGGTATGGACAGATGCGCAGCTTGCGCCAATCCTTCGAACGCTGACCGCTGCCGAGTGGAATGCCGTGCAACAGGTATGGGATCACTTCGAGTCGTATCGCCCGCAGATCGCTGCCAAGGAACGGCGCGTCTATGGCAAAGAGCCGGAATGGATCGCGCCGACGCCTTTCACCGTGCAGACGGCTGACGGGCAGAGCGTGCAGATGCGCGGCGGATACTACCCTGTCAAGTACGACCCGGCAGCTAGCCAGCGCGCCGAGGAGCATGCCGACGCGGAAGGCGCAAAGCGCCAACTGCAGGGCGCCTACACTTCGGCCACCACGCGGCGCAGCTTTACCAAGGCGCGGGCCGAGGAAGTCAATGGCCGCCCCCTGCTGTACTCGCTTGCAGGAGTGTATTCCGGGGTCAATGACGTGATCCACGATCTGTCGTGGCATGAGTGGCTGATCGATACCAACCGCTTGCTGCGTTCGCAGACCATCGACAGCGCCATCCGCAACCACTACGGCCCCGAGGTCAAGCAGCAATTCAAGAAGTGGTCGGCGGATATTGCCGAAGGCGACAAGGCATCGACCGACTCGGGCGACATCGCGGTCAATTACATTCGCCAGTCGGTAAGCGTCGCCGGTCTTGGGTTCAATGTCATGTCGGCTGCCATCCAGCCCCTTGGTATCACGCAATCCATCGTGCGCGTCGGCGCCAAGTGGGTCGGGCGTGGCATCGCCAAGTACATCGCGCACCCGATTGAACTGACAAAGGAAGTCAATTCGATGTCGTCGTTCATGGAAAACCGGGCGCGCACCCGGTTCCGCGAACTGAACGAACTGCGCAATCAAGTCGAAGGGCAGACCAAGGCCAAGGAGTTTGTCGGGCATTATGCCTATTTCCTGATGATGCGCTTCCAGCAGGCCGTCGATGTGCCGACGTGGTGGGGCGCCTACGAGAAGGCCGTATCCGAAGGCAATGACGACGAGCGCGCCGTATCGCTGGCCGATCAGGCCGTGATCGACGCCCAGGGCGGCGGCATGCTCAAGGATCAATCCGGAATCGAGCGCACCGGGGCAACCGGGAAACTCTTCACCGTGTTCTATTCGTTCATGAACACGGCCATGAACATGGGCGTCGCCCAGACCATGACGGAAAAGAGCAAGGCCAAGCTGGTTGCGGACTACGCTCTGATCTACCTTATCCCGCCAATGCTCGGCACGGCCTTGAAGGCGGCCATCACGCCGGGCGACTCGGGCGACGATGATCCGGAGAAGATCGCCAAGAAACTGCTGGCCGCGCAGATCGATTACATGATGGGCATGATGGTCTATGTCCGCGAGTTCTCGGATGTCGCCAAGACGCTGACCGGGGCGAACGACATGGGCCGCGACTATCAAGGTCCGGCTGGCCTGCGCCTGGTAGTCGATGCTGGCAAGTTCGCCAAGCAGGTCGGCCAGGGTGAATTCGACGACGCCTTCCGCAAGGCATCGGTCAATCTGATCGGTGACCTGTTCGGCCTGCCGAGCGCCCAGATAAACCGCACCATCACAGGAACAAAGGCGCTGCTAGATGGAGAAACGGACAACCCTGCGGCCATCGCTTTCGGGTTCCAGAAGCCGCGTTAAAGGGTGCGCGTATCCGAACTTCTGACGGATAGCCTTGCGGCAATCATTCAGGAGTTCGGCGCATGTCGATAGCAAGCGAAACGCGCAAGGCCGGTCCCTATACCGGAAACGGCATAACGACGGCCCTGCCGTTCTCGTTCAAGGTTTTCAGTGAGGCTGACGTGCTGGTCGTTCGCGCAGACCTTTCCGGTGTTGAAACGACGCTGACACTGACGACGCACTACACCGTCAGCCTGAACGCGGATCAAGATAGCAACCCGGGCGGAACCGTAAATCTGGTTACTGCAGCAGAATCTGGGCATCTGACGACGATCACCTCGCAAGTTGCTAACCTGCAGCCTGTCGTGCTTACCAACGCAGGCGGGTTCTATCCATCGGTTATAAATTCCGCGCTTGATCGCCTGACGATTCTCACGCAACAACTTGCCGAGAAAGTTGGCCGGGCGGTCAAGGTTAATATTTCTTCCAGCGCGTCACCTGATGATCTGATTGGCGACCTTCAAAGCGCGGCGGCTGACGCCGAGAGCGCAGCAGTTGCTGCCAGCGCATCGGCGGAACTGGCAGCAACTAGCGCCGGATCGATCCCGAGCATGACGGGCGGCGCTGATACTGTGTTGGTAATCAACCCGACAAACGACGGGTGGATGTACAAGACGGCAGCACAGATGCGCACGTTTCTTGATCTTGTCGTTGGGATAAATGTCCTGGCTCCGAACGGTGACGGTTCTTCTCTTACCGGAATATCAACAGTTCAGGCAGGGGCGATTGTTGTGTTTGCCAGAAATACAGCCCCCACAGGGTACATGAAGGCTAACGGAGCCGCTGTATCGAGATCAACATACTCCAATCTTTTCACGGCAATCGGAACAACATTTGGCGTTGGAGACGGCTCCACTACGTTCAATATTCCGGACTTGCGCGGTGAGTTTATTCGTGGGTGGGACGATTCTCGCGGGATAGACTCTGGCCGGGCGTTTGGATCTGCTCAGGCAGATGAGCTAAAAAGTCACGTTCACTCGGTAAGCGCTCTATTGGGTACATCAGGAGGCGCTCCCCAGTCTTCTGGTAGTTCAAGTCTTAACCCATATAACACTAACGCGACGGGTGGGGCCGAGACACGTCCGCGCAATATCGCGCTGCTCGCCTGTATTAAGTATTAAGGATGACTGGAATGAAAATTTTCAACTACCACCCAATATCAGGTTTTCTCATTGGTGAATCTGTCGCCGACGAGTCACCTCTTGAGGAAGGGGTTTTTCTCGTCCCCGCGTTTGCTACAGACCTTGTGCCGCCTGCCCATATTGACGGAAAAAATATTGTATTTACTGGCGCAGGTTGGACGTATGAAGACATCCCGCTTCCCATTCCCGACCCGGAACCTCTTCCCCCAACACCAGTTACCAGCGTTACCGCTCTGCAGGGCCTATTGGCTATCGATGCGTCAGGTCTCGCTGATGAATACGAAGCTTGGGCCAATGACCCGGCACGCACCTTTGCTGAGCGCGCCTTTATCAACAAGGCCCAAGAGTGGCGCCGCGATGACGCTACCCTGGCCGGCGCAGCTGGCGCTCTCGGGCTGACCGATGCCCAAGTCGACGCCATGTTCGAACTGGCCGAAACGCTGTGATGCAATACGCGCTCCGCTTCCTGCCGTGGATGCTGGTCATACTGGTCCGCTATCCGCTGGCATTCGTCGCTGTCGCATTCAGCCACAAGAATGACGTCACATTCCCGTTCAAGTGGATCGGGACAATTGACAACGACTTGACCGGCGATGATGGGTGGAAGGCTGAGCATCTATGGGGCAGCAGCCCGATCAGCTACATCAACAAAGTGCGCTGGCTATGGCGCAACGGTGGGAACGAGTTTAATTATTGGTGGATTGGTGTGTCTGCTTCTGATCGTCCGGAGTGGGCGTTCTGGTCGTCAAAGCAGGTTCCGCTGATCTTCGGACGATTCCTCGATCTGCGCTTCGGCTGGACTGATTATCAGCTACATGGGCGCTGCAAATACGTTTTCACCATTCGCATAAAGACAAAGCCATGAGCGACACACAACTGCTTGCCATTTCCGCCTCCTTGGTCGCTACGCTGTTCGGCGTTCTCGTCACTGTCCTTGGGTGGCTCGG
>OFRO01000325.1_pt1 | contig 17706 bp, 36 predicted proteins | sample 1543091 | NCBI WGS metagenome assembly OFRO01 (sample SAMN07774217, study PRJEB24372) | wastewater metagenome | isolation source: Exp Tend NO 10WW | collected 2016-02
TTATTTTACCGTCTTTCCAACGGACGTAGAGACGTTTTCCACGACATCCCTCTAATTGACACATTCTTTGCCCGCCAGTGAGTGTTCCTTGCTCACCTGTTGAAGAAATTACGACGATGCCCTTGGTGTATTCGTTGTCCATGCCGACATAACACCAAAAGTGATTGACTTGAGGAAATCACGCTATGTACGTAAGTTAATCCAAGTCTTTAAGTGCTTCTTCTTCTTCGAGTGTTCCTTCGTCCATTGTGTTGTCGGAGTACCAACGCCCGAACGGAACGTCATTCTTGAATTCATCCCACGACTTCCGCAGGATTTCAATGCTGTCTGTGTTGATAGTTCGAGTGAAGCAGTCTGAACTGTCTTTGTCGCAAGCGATGAAATTTGCTACCATGCTCGATTACAACACGTGCTGAACATCTTGAGGATATCCCAAAAGTTCGCTTAGATGACGCCGAACATCATCATGAAACGTGAAGTAATAACCCGCTGATTCTCGAATCTTTCCATCTGCCACCACCCTTTTAAAGAACGCCGGAATGTTGGCTATCGGGAGTTTGTCAATCTCAGTCATGATGCGCTCATACTGAGTTCGAAAATCATGATACTGAACTGACCAATTGTTTCCGAGGTCGCCACTGTTAATGACGAAACATCGCTCATCGAGTCGTTTAATCCTTGGATTGTCTGGAAGTGCTGAAATAGCTTGCTTAATCGAGGCTTTGATAGCCTCAATTTGATTTTGCAAGTCTTCGATGGGTGCTAAAATGCTCATCGCCATAGTGCGCTCCTTTTCATCTCACCCTTTGTTTGTGCAGGGATAGAGTTTTTGCACTCCTCGAATTCTCCCTCGCACTCTCCCACTGGCTCACCACTGCCACAACCGCAGAGGTCGATACCCCAATGGTTAACACAGTGATTGCAATTGTGGTACTTATTGCCGCGAGGTAAGCGCACTCCTGGGAATTCGCGCCGGAAGGTGGCGAGCGTCATCGAGTTGGAGAAATCATCTCCGTCAACTGTCACCGCTCCACATTGGCATTGTCTTGCTTCCATGCTCTATTACATGGATTCAAATTTGCTTTGAGGATTTATCGTACCCAATGAACATGGCGCGATACACCACCAACTTGAAGTGCAAGTCCGTGAATGTTGGGTTTGGATACTGCAATTTCTCGCGCTTCTTGGAATTCCTTGTTAACGTGTTCGCCAGTCATGTGAGCAGCTTCCCATATTTCCGCTTCCTTATCGGTGGCAAAGCAGACTAGAAAGTTAACTGTCATCGGGTCAGGCCCTGAAGTCGTCATGTTGATAGCGGCATAACGTCCACCACCAAGACTAAGCATTACAACTGCATCAGGAAAATTGGGGTCGTTGCCCAATTCACTTTTGTCTGAGGTGTCTAAGTCTTCGAAAAACTTAGGTCTGTCGATAACCTGCGTCATACCGTTAAGTTTACCCTACTTTGAACTCGAAACACTCGAAACACTCATCGTCTGTTTCCAAACTTGCTGACACCATTAGGATATCATCATTCAAAGAGGTGTCCACCACTTTCCAATTCATCCCGTTCTGTTCGAACACATCACCAACTGCCAAGTTCCTATAATCTACTGACATACATAGATTATAGGAACTTTTTACTCAAATGGCGATTTTATCCGCCAGGAATCATTACCAAGCAGGTTTTGACGTTCGTTCCAGACTCTCGAAAAGCTCCATTCTCCAAGAGGTGTACGTGTGCTTGCTGTTCCACAATCTCTTGAAATTCGCGCTCGATGTTGTGTAGCCTTGTGTCAGTGCCAGGACAATCCTTGCGCGGCAATCCGAAGCAGTGATTAAGAATCAGCGTCGGAGGAATGATGGCGAGGAAGCATCCGTTACCATTCCACATCTTGTAAGCGTGCATGAAGTGGCGAAGCCACGCCATACCCTTTGCCTGACCTGGTAGCGAAAAAGGGGGGTTCATCACAACGCTGTCAAACTGCGTGTCAGGGTTCCAACTTAGGAAGTCTGCTTGGATAGGCTCATATCCTTGCTCACGAAGTTTAACGCAGTTGAATGGGTCGTACTCCACAACTGTCATTGTTGCATTGTCGTACTCATACTCATCGCGCATGAGATTGGCAAAATTGCCCTGTCCAGCAGACGGCTCAAGAACTTTACCCCAACCGCCGCAGAAGCCAGCCATTTCCAAACACTCTCGCGCCAATTCAATCGGCGTCGGGAAGTAAGCGATAGGATTGATGATGGGAGGAAGTTCACCAGTCTCGATAGAGTTTTGAAGAACTTCGATTCCGCGCTCGAACGTATGGCACTTTTTGCGAGTGTTCCATTTGCCGCCGCAGATTTTAAGGAAGCTGTCAACACCCTGGTAATCTTCACCAAGGTCGCCGCAAGTGATACGGACTTCATTGCCATTGATTTCCAATGAAGTCCGCACGATGTCAAGGGTGGTGTTTGATACTTCTCGTCTCATGTCAAATTACATGATTACGGTAGAGCTTTGAGGAAATCTGCATGTACAGTCCTGTAAGCAGTAGAAGAGCTACAATCGCGACCTTTATCCACATGATTGGCATATAAGCGGCTCGGCTCATAGCCCCACAACCCATTGGACTAAGCGGAATTGTAAATAGATTCAGAACGAGAAATACGAACCAGAATTCTTGGTATCTCTGCCAGTGCTTTGGTTTGACGTTTATCCACATGGTGTTTTACGCCACCACCGTGGTGCTTGAGGAATTTTCCATCAGCTTCTCCAACCGATTCCATTCCTTGTAGCTGAACTTCGGGTGCCGTGCGCGACCTTTGCCGTCGCCCATCCAAGTGATAGAGAAGTTTCCGCTAAGAGGCTTTGCGAGAGGCTTTGCGTACTCTTCATCCACGGCATGGAGTTCAAACGCTTGTCGGCAACAAACGTCAACATAGCAGCGATTCCGCCCATTGAAAACATTGTCGCCAACCTTGCAGTAGATTCCATGAACCACTAGCTTAGGGCGTCCGTCCGTGTCGAAAACGTATCCGATATATTCCTCTTCGATGAGGCGGTCAACGATTGCGCGGCGGATTGCCATATCGCCAACATAGCGGCGGTTCCAGAGAAGATATCGAATCATCAGATTGATGTCGGACGGGGCAAGTTTGCTCTTCACCCACTTTGCCATTTTGCGCCCGACTTCACTTTCGAGTTCTGCAACACGGTCGAACTGGGGAAGATTGTTGTTGAAAGTGTAGCAGTACAATCCAGAAAGTCCAGACTTGTAGCTCATGGCGCGGTCATAACCAGCTTCATCTTCAACAGTGAGTTCTTTCACCTTCTCTGCAACCAAGTCAAGTCGGTCTAGGACGAAATTCTGACCCTTGACGTATTCGGCGGGAGCCTGTCCACTCATACCAGCCGAAAGAATATTTGCGAAGTCGATTGCAGTTTCCATGTTTAATTACAATCGACTTCGCTGGGTTTGAGGAATTTAGTCGGCAGTGATGTCGCCTAAAGGAACGTCAAAGACATCATCATCCATGTCTCGGACTTGTGCAAAGACTCCCTTAAAGCCTATGACCGTTCCCCTGAATTCGATATTAAGAACACCGTCTTTTGTTTCGACATCCACGCTGTCACCAACAGAAACACCCCATTTAGCCTCACATTCCTCTGAACGAAGAATAAAGTGTTTCACATCCATCTTGCGTTCATCTGGAACGAACATGGTGATTTCGAGCATTGACGCGCCGTCATCCTCAAGATGCGCCGCCCTCTGAACATCAAATCCTTCTGCATGGAGAGCTTCGAGAATGTCTTCAGCGGCATAGTCGCGGTACTTGGTGTTGGCAGTTCCGCCAATGTCGCCAAGTTGACATCCTTGAATCAGCGCACGAATTTCTTCGAGACTCGTTTCACACGCAACGATGGATAGAATGAGAGCTTGCATTGCCATGCTTGCTTACTCTCTCTCCGCCAGTCTTTGAGGAAAACAAGAATTAAAGATATCCCTTGGCTTTGGCGTTGTTGATTGCCTGAACTCGATTATTCGCGTCGAGTTTAGTATAAACGTTGGCCAAATGGAAATCAACTGTACGTTTCGAAATTCCCAACATCTGCGCAACATTCTTACTTGCATTTCCTGCTGAGACAAGTGAAAGTACCTCGATTTCTCGGTCTGTCAAACGCCTGCGCGAATTTTCTTCTGTAGTCGTCTGAATTGGTTGAGTGGCAATACTGGGATTAGCGATAGATGTTGACATGGTGATTCTCCATGTATATTATACGCAATCCCAGTAAAAAATCGCACACACTTTTACTGTGATGGATTTATCGGTGGCGATAGATTTGCAAGCATCGCCTTCTTGTAGATTGGTTCGAGTTCGCTCCACTCGTAGTATTCGTTGCGAATGCTAATTCCCTTTTCACATTCACGGGCAAACTGTATCAGTTCACCAAAAGCGTCTGGATATCCGTTCTCATTCGTAAGAATGGCATAGAACCAATCGAGGTCGTCATCTGGAGTTTTCTCCCAGTTGAAAGCGGTGGAAGACTCGTGGTCGTCGTAGGCATGAAAGCCATAGAGTTGGCTTTCATGTTTGTAAACTTCGTCAATGTAAATGCGATTACCCATGCTCAATTACTGAGGCATGGGCAATCCTTTGAGGATTTCTCTCAGCTATACGCGTCTTAAGTCGCGACTTGAGGAAATCTAGATGACTATGAGTATCATTAGGAAGAAGGAACGTTGTCTTTTCGATATTTTGACTTCGGACTTCCACCCTTCTTGATTGGCTTTGGCACAACTGGTGTTGTGATTCGACTTGACAACAATTGATTCAATTGGTCTTGTGAAATCAATCCACCTGTGAATGGCGCTTGAGTTGGTGGCGCGGAATTCACTGAAGAATCAATCGTTGCTTTCAATGCAACTGCCTGCGCATCGTTTGCCAAATCATCTGCGTCAAGTGACATGATGTTAGACATCGACTGTGCATAAGCAACATTGTCCAATTCGCCCATAGTGTTTGAAGCGTATAATCGCGCAGCCTTAGCTGTTCGGTTAGAAAGATAAGACGCCGATGCACCAATAGCCTGCTTACCAAGACTCATTGTGTTACCAAGGCTCATACCATATGAGCTTCCTGCTGCCCAAGCATCCATATCTGCGCCCATGAAGATGAAAGCCCAGCCTTCAGCTTCTTTATCTGCGCGGCGCTTCTTGATTTCATCCTTATCCCTAAACTTTTGGCTAGAATTCTCTTCACCGTCTGTGAATACAACAACCATAACCTGTGGCTTATTCTTCGCCTTCGATTTCTTAAGTCGTGTTTCGCAATCTTCAATTGCTTCCATCAACGCATCGTTAAGTGCTGTACCGCCATTTGGCGAATAGCTGCTATAATCGAGCTTCGCAACTTTCTGGATGTTTTGTCCACTGTATAGTTTGTGAACATAGTTGTCAAACATCACCATCGTAAGATTGATGTCTGTTTCTTCTTCAGCTTTCAAATCGCTGATATATGTATTGAAACCACCGATAACGTCGTCTCTTTCTCCGCTCATTGAACCTGATTTGTCAATGACCACGATGATTTCTTGTTTTACTTTCTGTGTTGATTTTGTTGGCATATGCTTCTCCTGAGTATCGTGTGTAAACTGCACGTGTTTACTACTACGCCAAAAACCAACATTCCCAGGAAGAAAATTTGAAAAACCTGCAAGTTAGATGGTTCTTGCAGGTTTCCGCTCGATTTCTTTGCTCGATTTAACTGATTGTTTCAACATCGTATTTTCGATGCAACGCGAAATCGGCAATTGTCCTGGGCAACTGGGTTTCTCTACATACGAGAGAATAAATCCCGTGTCCTGGCCATTTTGTCATTTCGTGTTTGACTACATCATATAAGTGTCCAGTGCGCTTTCCGCGAAGAACATCACCGACCTTGGGTCTGTAGCCTTTTCCATAAGTTGTCATCGTACCTCCTTTCATAATGTTAGCTGTCTAGGCTACTAATATATTGGTGATTTAAGTCTCCAAAACCTGGACAGAGAGTTCATTATACCCGGAGTTAATCGTGTTTGTCAAGGCCAACCATTAGGAAAGCGATGACAACTCCGCCGAGAATACCAGCCGTAGAGACAAGCGCGTAGCTAAACTCTCGTGGGAAATTCCAAGTGAGAGAAAGAGCAAGAACGCCCATTGCTGCAATCAAAACAATGATATAAGCAACAAGCGTTAAACCGAGCTTCACGAAGAAGAGTTTTGCCATGTCTTTGAAATTGGGTAGTGGTTTCATTTGCCCTATTTTACCACATTATTTCAGTGTGGCTAGAAACTTCTCGTCAAGTTCTTTGAGTTCTGCTGACGCTTTTTCAAGTGAAGCCCTGAGTGCATCGACGCTTTCCTTCGGAAGCCGTGCGTATACTGGAAGAAGGTCTTGGATTTCAAGGTCGCCCTTGAGTTCTTCGACATAGGCGTTCAGTTCCCAGTTAGGGTCGTCTACGCCTTCTGGGAATGTTCCGATTGGTCGTCCGATAAGCATATGTATTTACGCTTATAAATTTGCCATTTGAGGAAAGTTGGCGGAGTCCGTTTGAACTCCGCCAGTAATCATTACTTCTCCGAAATGACGTAGGATTCCCACCAATCGCCTTCGCCATGCTTGAACCAATCTGTGGTATTGCACACAGCCGTTCCGTAAGTCTCGCGTGCAGAGAACCCCGCTTCCTTGAGTTGGTCGATGAGACCTGGCAAGTCTTCGATGTCGTGCGCCATGTGGATTCCGCTTGGAGTCACATACGCCACACGGTTCTTCGTGAACTTTGCGCGGTTCTGTGCGATGAGATTGTCTCGCTCAAGTTGTGCTTGGGCTCTTCGTTCTTCTGCTGTAGGCATGGTGGTTTACGACTCTTGAATTTGGTTTTGAGGAAGTTCACTCACGAACTCAGCAACATCAGCGGTGAGAGGAATTTTGATACAACTGATGTTTCAAAACGTATTCATACACGTCAGGTTGCAACAGAGGAATTGCGCGGTCTGGATTTTCTGAAGAGAGATATGTCCGAACATCAGTCGAAGACATATCAGGCATCTGCAATCCTTCTAAGATTGTGATTTGCTTTCGATGCTCTTCTAAGATGGGTGAAATTGTGCTTGCAACTGAATGAGGCGGACGAACTGCAATCGCAAACTTGAACTCTTCAATCAATTCCTTTGCTTTGTGCCACTTGTAGAAACGAGTGAGTATATCGCTTCCACCGAGCATAATGAACTCAGAGTGTGGCTCAAGCATTTTGAACGCCTTGAGAGTGTTGAAAGTATATGACGGTGGCGTATCACTTTCACCATATTGGCGGTTGTACTTATTTCCACCCATATAGATAAGTTCGTCAGTAATCTCAAAGTCAGTCGCTGTTAAGACTGGTGCGCCTTCAATTAACATCTTCACCATTTCCCAGCGATGTTCGGCCGAGGCATGGACTTGATGCTTTAATGGATTCTGGCGCGAGACTACGAACCGTACTTCGTCAAGTTTGAGTTCTTCTGCAAACCTGATACCAAGATGACGATGTGCAATGGTTGGTGGGTCAAAACTTCCGCCGAGAATACCTACGCGCTTGGTTTCCATAAATTACTATTCAGACTTTTCTTTGGTTGAGGAAAAGAACAGCGTCTTTACCAACCACCAAATACCAAATGCGATTCCAGCGATGACAGCCCAGTGAAACATAAAGCCGAGCGCTTTGATAACGAGCATCAGCAAGAACCATACGGCTAAAATTCCGACAATGACGCCAATGATTTTTGTAAACATCAGCGTCATTATACCGGATTTTGTTAATTGGTTCTGAACGGTGCGTAGTCTTCGTCTGTGTAAAGAGCAAGAGCATCTTCGATGGGAAGGAAGTTCAGCACCTTCACGTCAGGAAAGTGATTCTGGTATCCCGCACAGTAGTTCTCGTCTGGAGTCTTGCCCTTCGGCACAGAGGCGGTGTAAATCTCTTCACCTTTCTTGAACACCACCTTAGTTTTGCGGAGTCGAAGGAACTCTTTGCGTGAAATCTCACGGCTCACCAAGAGAGTCACGAAAAACTCCAAGTCCATCTTCAACTCAATGTCATAACTGTTCACGGATGGAAGTCCCTTGCAGAACTCTTCTGCCTTCTGCATCAGGGCTCGATTATCCGCGCCGTACACTCCGAAATCGTTGCACCCGCCATGACCTCGATTGCTGACTTCGCCAATCTTCACCCCGTCCACATAAAGGTCGGCTGAAAAGCACATCGTCTCGTCGGAGAGTCTGGCGTTGTGGCTGATTTTCTTAACCTCGATTTTCATAATGTTTTACGATTCCAAATTTTCTTCTTGAGGAAACTCTGACAACTCAGAGACGTGCGCTTCGACTTCACTGCCATTGAAATCAAGAACGTAAATGTCGCCTCGAATTTCTGTCAAGGTGTACTCACCACTGCAAATATCCTCGTCGGGGTCAGTCCAATATACCCTCTTGCCGACTTGCAACCAACATTCTGGTATTTGAAATTCGTTGACTGCCCTTTGAACATGATTTAGACCGTCAATGTCACCCTGAATCATGTTCCAAACATTCATCAAGTACATATCATGTTCGTCTGGCTCATAAACCAAAAGAGAACAAGCGACTGTGAATGCGAACACACTTTCACCAGGTTTGCAGGGGCGCAAGCTACCATCTTCATTGAAGAACTGAGCTACACCACCAGTATTGTGAAGGCCACAGACTTCATCAATATGCTGAGCTAGGAGCATGGGGATATTTGCCATGCTCCTATACGTTCTCACTCGAAATGCTTGAGGATTATGCCATTACCAAATCAGGCTCTGGCTCAAGCGCTTCCGGCTCCATTCCGGGGTCAAACTCGCCTGTAATCCGCTTGTATTTCTGCGCGGTCATTTCCTTCGCTCCCTTAGCTACCATGTCTGCCATTTTCATAGCACTATCGTGATAGTTACGGTAGAAGTCGGGCGAGTGAATGTTCTCTCGGCTGTCAGTGTCATGGCACATTTCATGCACAAGTACATGAGCCACCTTGACGTATGCTTCGATGTTAGGCGCACCGTTCTTGAACAGTTTAAGTTCAGCCAAGAACTCTCGCGCAAAGGTGACGAAAGTCTCGCCGTCAGTCCAAGCAAGTGCAACTTGGCTCGTACCGATGTTGATTTTGCGCTGTTTTTGCTCTTGCACGTACTCGCCTTCATCATTGCGAAACCAACCGCCACAATAAGTGTACATCATAGTGCGAATGACGTGAACCCAAGCAATCTCAGCTTTGCGCCATTCTTTAGATGGTAGTTGCTCTCCAGTCGCGTTCATCGTCGCTGTGAGTGCGCCCAATGTTCGATAAGCTGGCATCCCGTACCAACCTTTAAGAAGTTCCGAATCGTCTCGCTCGAAAAGTTCAGCGCACGACTTTGCGACAACAAACGCACGTTTGGTTTGCATGAGCGTATCACCAAACACGTCACCTATCGGCGCAACCGTGTAAGCCTCGAATCCTGCGCGTTGAATCTGGTTTGGCGACCATGCCTTACCCGTCGTATCTTTGATGAAACGAATCGTTCGCGCTTCATCCCAACGCATATCACCGGATACAAGGCGGTTAATGACGTTCTCTTGTTCAGCCTCATTCAAGACTTGTTTTCGAGTCACTTTCTGCTTGCCAGTCTTGTTAATAAGCGGTATGATGCGCTTCCAAACTTTGCAACTGCCGAGTACCTGATTACGCGCAAAGTTCACGTCAAGACGCTCTTTGCTGATAATGACGCCACCAGTACCGTACTGCCACGCGCTTAGAGTGCAGACGTACACGCCGAGGTTATAGACTTCGATACCGCTCTTATCGTCGTCAAGCGAAATCCAAGCATCATCTGTTGAAAGTTTGAACTTAGATGGGTTGATATCCTGAGACACTCGCTCGTTGTTGACGAAAATCGGTACAGGTGCATATTTTAACATCTGCTTGACTTCGCGGACATGAGAGGCAATGTCAACTTGAGAAATAGGCTCGTAGAGTTCGATTGCAATGTTGCAACCTGTTGTGTTTGGCTGATTGACAAGTAAGTCGAAACCGAGTTTCTCGTTAATGTCAACGGTCATGACGAACTCGCCAGTTTTCCACAGGTTTTTGCCAAAGGCGAACATCTGTCCACGTCCCATACGGAACTGTCCATAAACAGAGTCACCCTCTTGGTGTGGAGTACCAAAGGTGGCGAAAAATTCTTGAACCTCAGTGGCGTCACGGAATCCGCGACCATCATCAGTGATTCGGACGTGTGTTGGTGTAATGTCGATGTTGACAGTCGTCGCGTCGGCGTCAATGCTGTTCATTGCGCCTTCGAGAATGGCTTTGCCGAGACTGCCAGCTTGTTTTTTGATAACTGAGCGCAATAGCTCAGGGTGCATTTTGAATGCTACGGAACTTGGGGATGCATTTTCCATGCATCACTAAAAATCCGCACCAACGCTTTGAGGAAAATTTAAAACACACCGTGCTCCGCTTGGGCTTTCCAATATCCCTCATAATACCCTTTCTCGTATCCCTCCTCTCGCGCACGCTTCAGTTCATCATCCCGCCCGCAGCTATTTGCTATGCATCCCAGCAGCACCATAATCAGCAGCATTAAGAAGAAGGAAACGATGATTGTGCTCGCGGCCGGAGCTTCAGATTTAGGCACTTACAGTCACCTCGTGCGAAATCTTTGCGAGCGCAGGCACTTTGTAAGCTACAAATTTCTCTCCTTTCGGGTCTCGCTCGATGAGTGCAGCGATTTTGCCCGCCCACTCTTCTTCAGAGGTGAAGACTTGCATCTGGGTATAGTGCTCAGTCCGCTCGCCGTATCCATGACCAGGGTTGGTTCGAGACCGCTCATCTCCAGGGATGTAAACGCTTGTCATCTCCACGATAACGTAGTGTTCTCCTTTGGGGATGTCTGTGAGCTTGGAAACGTATGCCATGTTATTATATCAATTCCAAGCTCACATTGAGGAATTTAATCCCACCAAATCCGCAGCGTGCCAATGTGGTCACATACGCGCTTTTCCATACTGACGACTTCGCCCTCATCATCGCGCACACAAGCCCACCAAGTCAAGTCTTCTTTGTTGAAATTGCCGTGAAGAGTCTTCCCAGATATTGACCAATGAATCTCATCTGCCTCACCAAGTTCTTTCATGTCTTTGACAAGAGCTTTGATTTTCGTCAATTGGTCTTCTTTCGGATTGTACGAATACTTCATGTCGAGATACAGGACTGGGCTGTATTCGCGTCCGAATTGAGTATGCCCGCCACATTGGTATTGAATGAGAGCCTTATGAGGTGAAAGAGCTTCAATCACCTTCACGGGGTCGAAAGCATTGTAGCTTTCCACAAGGCAAAGGGCGGCACAAAGCTCATCCCAGTTGGCGAGCGAATGATAACCACGAAGGTCTCTTACAAGACAATTGTCTCCACTTAGGTCAACTTTGTCAGTGTAACAACCATCTCCGAATGTGAGAGCTACGCCGAGTAACCTCAAATCGCTGGGAGATAGTTTGTTCGCGGGAGTAGTGAAAAGGCGGTTGATTGTTTTCTCGCGATTTTTCACTAATGATTGAATTTTTTGAGTAGCCATAGATGAATATATTTTTCATCTATGGCTTGAGGAAAATCTTACGCGTGAACGTAGTTTCCGTTTTGATGGACGATGCGTTGACTTCGCGGCATTGTCTCGGAGTTCGCCTTCTCTCGGTAGATGCGATAAGGCTCCTTCACCGCTTCCGTCAATCGCGCCACTTGCGTCGGGTCAGTGATGCGAAACTCGTAGTCAAAATTGAATGGATACCGCTTCGAGAACGATAAGGTGATGCTGTTGTAGTCGATGCCACCAGTCGTCTTGTCGTATGGGTGTCGCAGATGGAATTCGGTGCCGAGAAACTTAGAACCGTCATACTCGAACGATAAACCATCCCAGTCGTCGCCAGACTTTGCATCCACGTTACGACTCCATCCAGTGCAGAAGTAGCCACAGAGGTTTTCCATCAACTGCTCGAACTGCGTGGTGGTGATTGATTGTGTCTTTGCCATAGGAATTTACTCCGCCGCCTTACTTGTTTGAGGAATACTTCTTGGTGAGTGTAACAATCACATCCGGGCGTTTTTGGCTGTTCAGTTCTTGCACAAGTTCATCAGGCTGAACAGGAAACCAATTTCCCCACCATTTTCTCATCTTGTTGTTCCAGATACGCCAGCCTTTACCAGCCTCTGACTTCATCACGTATCTCATAGCCGCTTCTTGAGTTCTTCTTTGATTGCGGGATTCTTGCTCACCATCTTCATGATGTAATCAGCCGCTTGCATGGCGTTCTTCGCCACACCGATGAGAGCCATGCCCTTGCGAGCCTTCCAGAAGAAGTATCCCACAAGAGCCGCGGCCACTAGAAACCCAAGAACGAATCCACCGAAAAATCCAAACATATCTTAATCCTCGTCCGTATCCTTTGACTTGTGCTTCAGCACTGAAAAGTCGTCAACGTCATGGTCGTCCCTTATTCCAAGGTACTGCGGTTGATAGAGCTTGGCGACGAAGTAGAGATACTTGATTTCCACAATGTCACCCACATTTGGCATCGGATAGTTAGGCGGAACCGTGACGTTACCAACGTTCATCAGTTTTCCATCCTTCATCACTCCGACTTGAACGCTCCTTTGAGCATTCACAACAACGACTTGCGCCGTCACATCAGACCAAAACTTGCACTTGTATTGCGTTCCGCCAGAGTTAGGGCGACCCACAGTATAAGGCGCAGAGCGCAGTTTGAAGACGACACCCTCTTTATGAGCGAGGTCTTTCATAAGCTGTCGCTTTTCCGACTCAGTGAACGCACACCGAACCACAATCATGTTTTTAGGCTGAATCTTCTCCGCCATACGCTTCAATTCTCGGTAACGGTCTTCAGCCGAGTTGTTGCGTCGGTCTTCGCCGCCGAGTCGAAGCAAATCGAAAACGTGATAGTTTGAGCCAATCATTTCACCGTCAAGAGTTGTCCCACGCCACTGAGAAATTCCAGCCTCGATTTCCTTTGGCACGCCGCAGGTGATACCTTTGCGGTTGGAAGTAACGACGCCCTCACGGTCTGAAGTAGCCATGATACGCTTACCATCCAGCTTTTCCTGAGCCATGTAACGGTCGTCGCGTAGATACACTTCTGCATCTTCCTCGGTGATAGGGTTGAGAAGTTGCGGCAATAAACCTGTCTGGGTAACGTCTGAATTCCCAGCGATTGAAAGTAGGTTTGCGTCACCATCAGGCTTATAACCCTTGCCCATTTTCTCAGTTACGAGCTTGTCATACGCTTTCTCTGCTTCAGAAAGCGACACAGGTGAAGAAGTCTTCGTTCCTATTGCAGTTGCGTTTCCGCGCCGCCCATAACTGAAGTTGACGACATATCCGCCGCCCGATTCCTCAAGAGTCACATTGTACTCTTTATTCGATGTTCCATCGCGGAAGAAAAGGGCGACCGACTTAACGATAGTTGCTGTCATTGACATCTACAGTCCAAGCTCCTTGTTGATGAGGAAATCCTGCGCGAGTTCATCCTCGTCGTTGAAATCATCGAAGCATTCGACGGTGACATTTTCCTCGAACGACTTTGTTGCGTAAGGTGGATTCCAGTCCGTGCCGAGAACTTCGTGCATTTTCTTCATGCAGAGTTCACGAACTTTTGCTTCATCAGCCATTTCCGCGTCCGTGGCTTGAATTGTGATGTTAAGAGAGATTGCTCGTGTTGCCATGATAAGATACGAAGCAAATTTCAGAGCTTGAGGATTATTCCTCTTCACCTTCCATGTCGCACTGCACATCTTCATCTGTATCAGTCCAAGGGACTTCAGTGATGAAAAAACCGAGTCGATTAACAAGGTGAAACCCTTTGAGAAAGAACATCGTATCGTTGTCGCCTTCAACGATAGTCCAAACAAGGTTTGGTTCTTGAGAACGCACGAAGTCGATTTCCGCGCCGTAAGTCTCGAACATACAACCCTCGTGAGCGGCGTTGTCGTCAAGATGATTCTTTATCGGCCGAAAGTGATGCCAAAACTGGCTTTCAGTCATTTCCATGATAAGATACGAAGCAAATTTCAGAGCTTGAGGAAATTACCAAGCTCTGAACTCTACGCCCTCTTCTTTAAGGTTGAACTTTCTGTGCGCCCTGTCCAGGAAATCACCTACATCATCTAAATCTTCAAGTTCCAGGTGTCCGCCAGCAAACTTAGTAAGCACACTCCTTCCGTCTGTCGTTACAGAGCAAAGAAGAGTTTGGAGCATTTCAGCATCTTCTTTCTTGTCGATGCCATACACCGGGAGAGCATTTGGAAACTTCTTGTTTCGAGCGCCAATCGCACGGATTGACAAAGTAGCATCCTTTCAGATGTCGATGATGAATGCTTTCTTGTCTTTGATAAACTTAGTCATAGTGTTCTACCTCAAGATTGGTTTCATTGAGGAAATTAGCTTGTCAGATAATTCACACAAGTAACGATACCTCTTTTTTGAAGTTGGTTTCGATGGTTTCTCCATCTTAAGATGCACTCGATATCCTGAAAGCTCACAAAGTTCATGATAAGAAAGCTTATCTTTTGAAGCTAGCGCGAGAAATTTCGCGTACAACCGTCGATGTTTACGGCTCTTCTTTTTCACACTTGAAGTATACCGATTCGTTAGCTCTTTGAGGAAATTAAGCTACAACGACCGTACCAGTTATCGGCATCTTCAGCGTGCCACCAATTGAGAAACCTTCAACTGTATCAGTAATAGTTTCCAGTTCTTCAGCAAAGTCTGAGTCCATTTTAGCGCGGACTTGAATTGCGAACGCTCGAAAATATGGTTCTGCTAATGCCTCGAAATTCGCTTGAAGCTTTACAATCTTATCATAATCACTGTCTGTTGATTCAACGCCGTCTGATAGGTCTGATGTTTTGAATCGGTCGCCTGCTCTAGCTGAAGTTTCGCCAGAAATAGCCTCATCCATACTCCAAACAATTGTAGACATGCCATTAGCAGTCGTAATCGTAGTGATGGTATACGTGATTGTAAGAGAAGCGTCAGCCATAGAGTTGCTTTCTATGGCTGACGCTCACTATCCTACTCAAATTCCTCAAATTCCACAGTCGTGATTGGGATAACGTCCCAGTTCATTTCAGATGCAGACTCAATGCCTGCGGCTTCGAGTATTTCCTTCTGCTTGTCAGTGCTCAAATCATCAAAGAATATTTCAATTTCCATAGTTAAATACGCCTAAGATGATTCTTAATGAGGAAAACCACCCGAAGGTGGTATCCTCGAAATACTCGGTGCGCTGTTAAACAGGACGAGCGTAGATGCGATTGCTGTTGGCTTGCATTGCGAACGCTTGAGTTGGGAACTTGCCCTTCAAGTGTACGCGGATGTTGTTGTATTGGTCAACAACATACTTCTTTCCGTTGGTGCGTCCGTATGGGTCACTGTCCGACACCACAACGATAACATTAGGGTCGAGAACCACGCGAACGGCATCGCTAGGCTTGAAGCCAGCCGCACGAAGAACACAGGCGGGGACTCGGAGTCGCCCAAACTTGTCCTGCGGAACCTTGTCGTTGGAGTAACGCGCCCGCTTTGGTTTCAAGGCAAGGCTCGTGCCAAGGTTACCAAGTGATGAGGTCGGTGTCGTCGTCTGCATCGTCGTCAGGGGCTGACTTGCCGCCACTGGGGTAGGCATTGACGATTGGTTGGGGACTGACAGCGACTGCGGGGTTGTATGTGCGAAAAAATTCGGGTCATAATCCTCTGCATCCTGCCCGTAAGGGTAGTACACATAGGCGTCTTGCCCACTGTCCATTCGCTGAAGGTCGCGGACATAACCATTGATTTGGTTACTGGTGAAAAGCTGATGCACTGCATCCCTTACCTCACCGTGTCGAATGTTGGTCGAGGGATTTGCGCGGCGCAACATCATAGTGATGTCGAATGCCGTGAACATTAGCGCATTTCCCGTTAGCTGCGATATGAGTTGTTCAACTAGCTGTTGCATGTTTTCTTACGTTCCTTTTGGTTTTGTTTGAGGAAATTCTCGCCGCCAAGCCCATCATACATTTTCATCAAACTATAGAAGCGCTTGCCGTGGCGTCCGTTTGGATGCTTTTCAATATATGCCAAAGCATTGCCATATCGTTTTGAAACGTTCCATGTGTCCAGAATTTCACCATTAAAGTAAATGGTAATTTTATTCTGGACACATGTGACAATTACATTGTTGCACATATTGCAGCCAAGTTATCAGACTGTACAGAGGTCTGTACAGTCTCGGTCTTGTCGTATGGCAATGCCAGTCGGTCTTCTGCCATGTTGATGAAGTAGATTGGGGACTCGAAGTTAGGAATCAACGCAGCTTTGATATTAGTGTCTCCAGCGTTGAAGCGATTCCAATATTGAGCCAAATAGTGCATCGTTAGTTTGTTGATGCAGCTATTTCGATTATGAGTGGCTACACCGTTGTTGTTTCTGGCAAGCTCTGACATTCTCGCATTTAACCGCTTTTGTTCATGCTTAATATGTTCATGAAGAGCAGTGACGTAAGACATCGTTGAGTTGGCATAGAATAAATTCTTCACGAATTCTTCACCTTTTGCACCAGTGGCAAGAATGTCAATCAGAATTTGCAGCTTCAACGCAGAAGGTGAAGTGCTATTTTCTTCAGACTTACCTGTGTTAAAGAACCATTCAACGATGCATTGATTGACTTCGATGTTATCTTTCACTTCACAGTAAAGCTTAGACAACTTCTCAAGTTGTGCCTCGTACCTCTCTAAATACTTAATTCCCATATCTATGTTGAAAGCCGTTCCTGCATGAGCATAGTTGTATGAACATTGGGCTTGAATGGACAGAGGGCGCACCTTTCGCCCAATCGCTGAATGGACATTAAGAAGGTATCCGTCCATCATCAACGCGTCATAGATATTCCTAACCTTACCCCCATCTTGGACATCGAACTTGGACGCTAGTTTGTTAAATGCCGCAACATCTGTGCATTCTCGTAACTGTATTACAATTTCTTGTGATGTCACCGAACTTCCAATCAAACCGCTGAAGCGATTGTGACCGTTGGCTAATCTCCAAGTTCCAATACTGTGAATCCAAACCAACACAATCGCTACCTGATTTGGATGAAACGGGTCATATTCTCCATTATTAAACTTTGAAACCCAAAGTCGAGAGTTCGCCGCTTGGAGCTTGCGATTGTTTGGATTGGCGTATTTGCCAAAGAATGTCTTTGCAGAATACGGCGTGAACTCAATAAGGAAAGAAACGGGATTGGAGTTTCTAAGGGTAGACACATCAAACCCAGCTAAGTCTTGCAATGTGATTGTTTGCATGATTTAGATTATAGGCCATATCCGCAGAAAAATGGCTCCCCTTTCAGAAAAAAACACATTTTCACTTAAAAAAAAGAACCTCGGTCAATGTAAGCCGAGGTTCATCGAGTTCAAACGCCTTACCTGAACTCTACAAGGTAGACAGGATTGATTTGATGAGTGGCGTACACAATCATTTCGTTGTTCATGACGCCTGAGCGATTCGCCATAGCGAAAGTGCTATCGTAACCCATCTTGCGAGGGTCGAGACTTGAGTTAGGCCCCGTAGGAATATACTCTTTGCCCATCGCCAC
>OFRO01000326.1_pt1 | contig 17682 bp, 20 predicted proteins | sample 1543091 | NCBI WGS metagenome assembly OFRO01 (sample SAMN07774217, study PRJEB24372) | wastewater metagenome | isolation source: Exp Tend NO 10WW | collected 2016-02
GTTCCGCTGATGTTGTTCACGGTCTGCGGAGGAAGTCCGGCGAATACGTTAAACCCGGTCGTAGCGACGTTTTGCAGGTTCACGCCCAGCCCTGTGACAGCGGCGGAGTGTGCATTGGCAACGTCTCTGCGCTCCATGTAGGCAAACTCAGCTTGTGCAATGGATGCTTCTGCCTGTCTCCGCGCTGCGCGGTCAGTCGCGGCGACCTGAAGGAGTGGCACCGCGTTGCGATCAAGGAAGCTGATTCCAGCGCCGCCTGCCTTGAGCAGAATCGAGCCGAAGCCGCGTAGCGCGCAGCCGATGAGGGAGTCAGCGCAGGGCTTTTCTTCGGCCACCTGTTGCGGGGCCGGTTGTTGCAATGGCATGCCGCCGACAAATACGGGCTGTTGTTGCTTTGCCAGCGCCCCGGCCAATGCTTCAATGCTTCGACTCTGACTTGCGATGATGTCTCGCAGGACTTCAAGCTGCTGGACGGTTTCGGACTTTCCTTGCGCCCTTGCGGGCATCGGCAGGAACACGATTGCCAGCACTACGCCAGCGATGAACCAGAATGCAATTTCCTTGCGGGTCATGATTGTCCTTTCGGGTAGGCCGTCCATCCAAAGAGACGCACCCCCGCCCACATCAGGGAACGCCTCCACCATGCTTGACCGTTCAGCTTCATGGCCTCGAAAAACACGTCATCGGCTTGCTTTCTTGTCCCCGTGCGCGTGCGGTACAGGTAGTCATGAATGACGGCCTCCTTTGTCGCCTTGCCACCTGCCAGCCAGTAGGCACCGGGGAGCCTCGGGACGCTGGCGAAGTCGGTCACAAATCCGAGCGGCACAACGATGGTGCCCAAGATGTCGGACTCGTAAACCAGATCATCAAGCAGCAGCCAGTCAGAATCGCTCATCTGCTTGACTTTTAGATCAGTGAGGAATTGGGGCATGTCAGCCACGGACGCCAATGGTTGCGGGCGGTTTACGCGGCGGATTCGGGTTGTGAATCGGCCGGCTGTCAATAACGTCCTTTGCCTTTTTGGCCTTCATCATCAGTTCGGCCAATTTCATGCGCTCAATTTCTGCGGGCGTCATTGAATCCTCGCCAGTTCAAAATGCGGGCCATCCTTGAATGAAACCCAGTCACCGCCCCACACAATGGGTTCGCTCAATTCCTTGGCCGCTTGTTTCATGGCCTTGGCGATCAGGTGATATAGAGGCCAGTCCCACCGGATTTCGTCGCCAACCTTCGCCGCCAGGTCAACCGCGTGCCCGGTCAGGTGGCGAGAGTTCATCGTTTTCGATGCGCCAGCGGCCACCAGTTCTTTTTGCCGTTCAACCGTCCGCACGCCTTCGGTTACGATGAAGGGCACTTCGGTGATTTCGGCAGCACGCTCGACAATCCGAATCAGCCTCGGATTGACACCCTTCATGCGCTTTTTTGATCGGGCATCCATCACTTTGCGAGCATCCCGATGAGCTTCGTTGCGGCGGCACCCAAACCGCCCGCAATTGCGCCAATCGCAACCAAGGCTTTCCATCCGCCAGCGGCTTGCGAGAGCGTCTTGCTGATGGCGTCAAGGGTTTCCTGAACCTTGTCCATCTTCTTTTCGAGTTCTTCCACCTTGGCTTCCAGTTGGCCGAAGTCTCTATCTGATACACGTCGATCTGTCATGCTGTTTTTACTACGTGGTAGTAGGTATAAATGAAAGCCGCGCCACCTGTTACGCGGTGCTGAATCAGGATTGAGCTATTGAACGGAATCGGCGTGCCGGCATGGGTGTTCAGCACCGTGCCACCCGCCCACGCAGCGCCCCCGGAACCCCCCGGACAAAAGCTGCCAATGAGGCCGAAAATTTGAGTCAGAGCGCCCACTGTGATGTCTTTCAGCACGACACCATCCACGGTCAGCACCACTTGACCGCCATCGGTTTCAGACGGGATGAACGCAAGCACGTCGATGTAGCCTTGCCCGGAATACGAAATCACCGTCTGCAAGGTCGCGGCAGCCGTTGATGCGGTCTGATGCGTGCCAAACGTCGCATCATTGGCGGTTGCGCTTGTCGTCAGGGCCGTATTGTTTGCGTCCTTGAAAATGTTGTAGCCACGCGCCGTTGGCGACGGAATTCCGCTTGCTATCGGCAGCCTGTCCACTTGCGGGATCGGGTTGAAGTTGCGCGCCATGTCAAATGTCCTGCTCGATGCCCCACACCTGCACATTGGTGTCGGAGCCGTCTGATCTGGCCGCGATGCAATAGCCGGGGTTGACGATGATGTTGGTACGCTCCAGCGGCGTGCCCAGCGGGATGATGGTTTCGTACTCCAGATAATCTTCGTCTGCCGGAGTCCCAACGGTGGCGGCGTCCACCAGGAGCAAGCGAACTTTCGCGGCAGTGGTGGAGCGGTTGCAGATGTTCACTGTGACAGTTGCCCATCTTCCAGCGGCCGGACTGTAAATTGTGGTGTCCGTGGTAGCGGCCAGTTCAACGGCGGCGAGACGGCCTCTTGTTGGAGCGGCGGATGCCATGGGTCAACCTCCTGAAAAGAATCGGCTGGTAGCCGTTTGCATGGGGATGCTGTTGTATTCCGGCACAACTTCCACCCACCAGGCCGTGCCGTCGAAATAGAGCCAGTAGAGCGTTTCGGAGGCGCTCTTGCACGACCCGGTGTTGAGTTCGTTTCGGAACTTGGTTCCCGATGGGAAGGTGAGAACGAATCCCCCGGTTGCGTCCTGAATGGCGCGAAGCTGGAAATACGCGGGCTTGCTGCCGGCGGGCGCTGTGAGCGTCAGTGCGCAAGTCGCCGTCATCGTGATTTTCTGCACGACACCGTTGGCGATGTCCACGGTCTTGGACGCGCCGGAGTTGCCGTTGTCGTACTCAGCAGAGAAAATCAACGCGGAGATATTTCCGCCCTGAAGCTGGACGGTGCCGGATTCATCCCCAAAGGTGATGGTTCGCGCCGCCGTGGGTGCTGTGTAGTTGATCGTGGTGTTGAAGCTGGCACCCTTGAACACAACGGACGTGGTGAGATACGCGGAGCGCCACGTCAGCGTTGACGTGCCGATGTCATAGGTGTTCGCGGCACTGGGCTGCCAATGCGCGTTCATCTTGTTCTGCCCGTCTATCGTCGCGCAGTTCTGAATTCCATTCGCCAAGTCCTGGTCATGGAAATCATGGTGTGACGTGGTGATGTTGGTTCCAACCCCTTTGTCATCAAACCACACCGTAGTGCCTTGAAAGGCACTGTTGTCACGATAGAACGATCCGCTCCCATTCCACGGCATTAGAGCACCCCCGCTATTTCAAATCCGTAAGTTGTCGAGTACCACTCAAACCCGCTGTTGGTGGACGCCGCGCGAAAACGAAGGTTGACCACCGAACCCAACCCCGCCGCGCCGCTCCAGTCGTCAAAGATTTCGCTTTCAGAGGCCCATGCAGTCGTGTCCCACGGGGACGTGTCCCACGGGGCCGTGTTCACCTGGGCCACCGATCCGGCAGCCGCTGCATTGGGCTGCCTGAAATCCGTTCCCACGTCGATGGTGTAGGGGATGCTCCCGCCAGTGGTGGCACCGAGAATGCGGACAAGGCCAATGCGCTTCAGCGAGGCAGAAGCCCCCAAGTCCGTCCATGCGGTGAGGCAGTCGCCTTGAATCGCCATGCTGTTGTCATTGCGGCCGTTGTCGGCCAGGTACACGACACCATCACCGCCGAAATACAGACGGTCGTTATAGAGTCCCCACGAATACCCGTTCTGATTGGAAAAGCTGCACCAAGCGCCCGTTTCAGTGTTGACAACGTGCTGACGGAACAGCGATCCACTGACGGGGACGTTGAACAGGGCGTAATTCCCACGCGGGTAGAGAATGGCTTGCCAACCCGGTAACGCGCCGTAGGAATCGACCGCCTGCTGAACAGCGCCACGGATGTTGTCGCTGATGGCAACGGATTGCTTGACCAAGCCGAGCTTTGCCGCACTGGACATGGGAACGTAACCCGTGCGCGTGATGACGTAGAGTTCTGAGCCGACTTTCTGCGAGCAACGTCTGCCGACAGGTGCGCCGATCTTGTAAATGCCGACCAGTTGCCAGTTGGACGAGAGGCCCGGATTGTCCCCGGCGTACACGATGACATCCCCGGACGACATGAGGAACACGCACAAATCCGCAGGGCCGTTTCCAGCGTCAACGCTCCAGGTGGCAATTTCTTGCAGGTTCCCGCCCACACCAGACAAGCGACCAAGCTTGAATTCGGTCAGCACCCCACCCAGGGCACCGAGAGCGGAGTACCAGAATGACGCGCTGTTTTTCTCGACAAAGAATGTGCGGCCCTTGAATGCCGTGATGCCTATGAGGTTGTTGACCGATGACGGGCCGGAAACCGTCATGTTGGAAACAGCCGTGCCGTTGTAGATTTGCGGCGCGTCGGTGCCGTTCACCAGCCCGAGCCGCGCGCCCCCGCCGATGTCGTCAAACTGCGCCCACTGCCAGGCGTCCTCAGTAAACCCGCTGGCAAGACTGACGCCGACCCCGGTGCTGGAAATGTCCCAAATCTCACCGTCTGCTGCCGCGATGAATTTGGTTGTCGCCCCGTTGACGAATTGCGCCAGCATCTTGACCAGCCCACCCAATCCGGTGGCGTAGGATGAATACCCCTTGCGGAGACTGACGGAGCCGAACCCCGGAAAGAAGTTGTCCATGCGGACAGCTTGCAGAGGGTCCATCGCGGCCAATGCGTCCCGCGCATTCCAGCCGCCGACAGGGGCGGCGTAGCGCACCACATCCGCCTTGCGGGTGCGGTTGACAGGCCGTGGGGCTTTCGTGGCAAGCACTTAAACACCCGTGACGTTCTCGGGGATGTTCCCCGGAAAGGTGAACGTCGAGAGCGGACGAAGCCCGGTCATGTCCAGGGTATAGGCAGGGGTGTCCGTCGCCATCCGGCTGGAGACTTCGGCCTGATAGTCGTTGTAGTCCTCCGTGTAATCCAGCCCCTTTTCGCGCTTCAAACGCCACTTGACGCCAAGGCCGATGAGTTCCTCGGGGAATACCGTGGTGTCGGTGTCCGCCTCGTAGTTGGTGCGGTAGGTCGTGCCATCAGCCGCGAGAACCGCGAGCGTGGATTGGTACTCGATGACGAGCGAATCCCCGCTTACGGTGGGTGTCGGGAACACAAGAAACTGGTTACGCCTCACCCGGAACCGGCGACGGATCGGCGTGGCAACCATCCCGCGTTTCCATGCCTGCCACTCTGCCGGGTTCAGAGAACCCTTCATCTGCCAGTAATTTGTGGCGTCCCAACAGGTATCCGTGACATACCGCGCATAGTCGGATGGGAAGGCGTAGCCCTCTTGATTCGCAACAGTCGTCAATGTCTGTTCGCGGGTAAGGGCTTGCCAGCTCATTTCCTTGAGAATTTCAACTTCCCGTTGAGCAAGTGCCAGCAGTTGACGCGGGAGCGCTTGGATCGACCCTACAATGGTGGACGGACGGGCACCCATGCCGCATTCGTCCACCACACGCTGGCATTGCGTCAAGAGGCTCATGCTTCAGCTTTTTCCTTCTTGGGCTTCTTGGTTTCTTGCATCGCGGCAAGCTGTTCGGAAAGCGCCTTGAGCTGTGCAGCCATGGTTTCGTTCTGCGCCTGCAATGTGTCCATCGCCTCAAAATCGGCGGTACGCATGGCGTTCTCCAGGTACTGCTGTGCGTCCGCGCGGAGCTTCATGCCGTCCATACCGATCTTCTGGAGGGCAATGTCGGGAAGGCTGGCAAGCTCCTCAATGGTGAACACGTTCAAACCACGGAGATTCGCCACCATGGCCGGCGTCATGCGCGGCCAAGAGGTCAGCGGCGTGCCGTCATGGGGCGTTTCATGGCCTGCCTGATAGGCTGCCCATGCCTCGGGGAAACGCTGCTTGTGTTCTTCCTTCGCTTCGTGAATCACCACGTCGCCACGGTTGCCGACGATGCGAAGTTCCAGATACACGCGATCCTCGTAGACCGGGCGTTTCGCGTCCTCTGACGCCTTCCCCATCAGTTTCTTGTCCACGTAAAAACGTGCCTTTACGCCTGTTTCTGCCATGCTGCCTCCTGTTGATAGATGACATCCCGCGCCCGCTGCCCGGTGACGATGTATCCCCAGGCTTCCAGCAGGTCGCGCGGACTTTCTCCCAAGCCCTTTTCCTCCAGCACGATGACGGGCCGGCATCGTTGAATGGTTTCCTTCGCACCGAGCAGGGCTTGTCTTTCATGGCCCTCGATGTCGAGTTGAATCAGGTCGCAGTGCTCGAGGTTCAGGCTGTCAATCGTCCGCATGGGGATGTCGCCTTCGCCATCGACTTGATGCGCGCCGCAGTTGAAGGCGTGACGGGCCATGCCAACGGATTTCAGTTCATCACCGAGCGCAACCCGGAAGGTCATGACGTTGCTTTCGGTCACGTTTCGCGTGAGGCAGGCGAAGTTCACCGCGTCAGGCTCGAAGGTCAGCACTTCCTTGAAGTGCTTCGCCAGCTCCTTGGGCCACACGCCGACATTGCCGCCAGCCTGAACCGCTACCCGCTTTTCAGGGCAGAGCGAGACGTAATGCGCGAGGTCAGGAAGCGCACCGAGAATCGCGCCGCGTGCGTGGCGGTCATGCTCGGGCCACCACATGCCGTCGATTTCCACAATGCCGTCACCGCCCCCGGCCATCATTTCGCGGGCGACATGGGGTAGAAGGCCGTCACCGTGTACCGTGATGAGGCAATCGGCGTCTGCGAGAGTCAGCGCGAATTCCTGAAACTGCTGAACCTGCGCGACCATCCAGGCGGTGGACTTGAATGTTCGTCCGGCAGCCACGGCGTCAATGACCGGATCGGCGTCGTTCTGCGGTTGCGGATAGGCGTGGTGGGTGTCCGCATAGCTGGAGTCGAAGCCGTACAGATGCAGCTTGCGATAGCCGAGCGTGAACGCCAGCGCCATCGCGGAAAGCCCCACAGTCGTTCCGCCGCCGATGAGAACAGAGGGGCGATCCCCCAAGGCTTTCGCCGTGACTTCGGTTTGGGAGTGCCACAACTTGGCGGGGCGATTTCCCAAGGCGGAAAATACGTCAGGGTGAACCTGAGAGGCCAAAAGGCAGCATTCAGACTCGCCAAGCAGAGACACATTCTTGGCGCGTGCGTCGAGCAATACCTGATATTTCGGCATGATTCCGGCGTCATTCAGGTATTTCGCCGCACCGTTCAGCGCGAAAATGTGCTGGCCGCGCTTCAAGCGCATGGCAATGTCATCAAGGCAATTCGCCAGGGAAGGGCCACCGCCGACAATCACGGCATGCTCATCATGCGCCTCGGCAATGTCGATTTCCGGCAGGCAAAGGCTCAAAGCGTGGGTGACGTTCGCGGTCAGCGCAGCGTCTTGGGTGTTGCAATACACCTCGATGTCAGCCGGCGAGGCTCCGCCGACTTTCCACACCATCTTCACCCACTCGGCCGGGGCATCATGAGGCGATGGTTCCCCGTGGAACACGACAACACGCGCACCGCGCGGCGGCTGTCGGGTGCAACTGATTTTGTAGCTGACAAACTGATTCGGCAGGATGTCCTGCCAGATGTCCGCACTGGGCTGGTAATGCTCGATGGCCTGTTGATCTCCACCAGCAAAACGTGGACAGCCTTCGGCGTTCCACCGCTCCCATATGTGGGCACCGAACCCGCCGCGCCACGACATGATTGACGACTGCCAACCGTCAGTCCGGTAGAAGTCCCGCAGAATGGCGAATTCGCCATCGTAGGCAATGACTTGATCCAGACCGCCGACAATGACGGTATCCAAATCCATGAAAATCACCCGGCCCTCAGTGAACACACCGGGAGAGATCAGCCACAGCTTGCCCCACCAGCCTTCAAGACCGGAAGGAAGCTCGCGGACAGTCACCGCAGGGTCAAGTCCAGTCGCGTCGTCGGTAAAGCAGGTGAAGCGGAATTCCACCTTTTCAGGCAGGTTCCGCCGCACCATGTCCAGCAAGGTGTTGACGTACTCGGGGCCGTACTTCTGGCCCCATTTGACGCAGGCGAAGTCAATCACGCGGTAATCACGGCAACCAGCAGGGTGCCGGTCACGTAGGTAATGAATGCGGTCTTGTTCGCGGCCACAGAAATGCTTGTGGTGTTGTTGATGGTTCCACCAGTCGGCGGATACACCGTCAGGGTGTTGGAGCCGTGGTTCACAATGACGATTTCATCACCGGCCTGCAACACCTGGCAGATTGCGCCGGTACTGGAGGCAACAGTGCTGAAACGCGATATTGCCGAGCCGACAGATAAGGCATCCGTTGCGCTGGAGCCGGTGGCCGTCAGGCTGTTGCGAACGTCAATAGCACCCGTTGCAGCATTGGCCTGCCCCGCCGAAAATCCGCCGCCCGTGAGATTCTTTGCAATGGAAGGCATAGCCCTCTCCTTTCAGTGGGGCGAGCCGAAGCCCGCCCCGGTTGATTAGGCCACTGCGCCCTGTGCAAACGAGCGGTTGATCAGCACCAGAATGGTGGACGTACCCGCCGCCACGGTTGCCGCGTTCGCGCTGCGAGCGCCGACGATCTGCTTTCCAGATGCCGCCGTGCCGCGCACACGCCCTGCGGTGCCGCTGATGTACACCGGCACTTGCGGGCCGATTGCGACTGCGGTTTTCTTGATGATTGCCAAGCCGCCCACCTGATACCAGCCATAGCTGGTCGTGGCCGCGTTGGCAGACATCGCCACTGCGACCGGGTTGTTCAGGTTTGCGGTGTTGGGAACCAGCGTGGTGAGGAAGCTGGACGAATTCCAATTCACCAGAGAACCAACCACCGTCGAGCCAACGCCCTTCAGGTAGATGAATTCGCCAGCGCCGTAGGTGTCGTCAAACGCCTTCACGATGGTGCCAAACGGAACAGCTTGCGTGGTTTCGGAGGCATCGATTGCCTGCGTGACCACATACGGTTCAGTGATTTGCCATGCCATGGTCGTGTCTCCTTAATCTTTCAGGACGCCTTGGAGCATGGCGTTCGAGAGCGTCATGTTTCCGGCGAAGAAAACGAAATGGGTTTCGGAGTCCTGGTTGACCGGGCGCATTCCCTTCTTGGGTGCGAACAGGCGTTCAGGGGCGTAACGGAAGAAGATGTAATCCGTGTTGAGGAAGTACATGTGATTCGACGGCATGCCGGTCGCATCTTCGTAAACCACCGGCACGTTGTTGGCGTAGGCCAGCGTGGAGAAACCGGCAAGAGCCGAATCACCATTGGTCACGCGCTGGATGGCCTGCATCGACTCCCAGAACAGCGAGAAGTAGTTGCGATCCGCGATGATGAGATCGGGCTTGTCCGTGCCGCGTGAGCAGCGCAGGAAAACCTGATTCATGTACCGCTGGATATTCGCCGCAGAGGCCGGCGCGCCGCCGTCCGTGGTGGCGTCGTAGGACTGATTGCGCCAGAACGTGTAGTTCAGGCGGTCAATGCCTCCAACGCTGCCGGAAGTCGGGGTGTCGGCAACCAGCAGTTGCAGGCCGCCGATTTCCTTGCCACCGGAGCCGGTGCCATCGGAATACATGGCATTCGCCACATCGTTCTTCGAGGTCATTTCCGACGCCTTGATGCGGGCACGCAAGAGATCGTGGACGGCTTCTTTGCCCACGTTCTGCACGTCCTGTTCCAGACCGGAAATGCTCACGTTCGATTCGTACTGCTTCCACGAAAATTCCGCAGAAGTCAGCATGTCAGTCGGCGTGATGTTGAGGACTTCATAACCGGAGTACCACTGCGAGGTGGATTCTGCGTAGGTCAGTTGTTGAAGGATGGTGCGGCCGGTGGCCGGTTTCCATCCGCCCTTTTTCTTGGTCATCAGCAGAATGGCATTGCCCTTGCTGACGTTATCAGCGAAAGTGGGCGCGTAATTCTGCAAGGTGGTGGAGATAATCTCCGAGAGATTTGGGGATGCCATGTTGGACTCCTATCAGGTGACGGATGACATGGCGCGACTGATAGCCTCGTCAATTGTCTTGGGAGGTTCAGCACTTGCGCCGCCGTTTGACCCGCTTAAGGAAAAGCCCGCCCGTTTGGCTTCCAACGCTTCCTTGGCGCGTTTCTCAGCGGATGCCTTCGTGGCTGCCGCTGTTTTCGCTGCCTGGACGCGCTGCCACACTGCGTCATTCATGCGAATGGCTGTTTCGTATGCGGAATTGAGGTCAGGCGATTGCCCGTTCGCAATTTGGCGCTGCACGACAATTTGAATGTCGGGCAACACCTCATCGAAATACGGGCGCAGCGGCTGACCGTTGCTGCCCTTCTCATCAGCAAAACTTTGGATCGTGCTGGTGAGTTGGGAGAATTGCTGCTGTTGCTCGCGTTGCTGTGTTGCGGTCAATCCGCTTTTCAGTTCCGCAAGTTCCTGCCTTAACTGTTGCACCGCAGGGTGCGAATTGATGTCCGGCTGGCCTTCTGAGGCTTGGCCGAAGCTGCCAAGATCAACCCCGTACTGTTCAGCCAGCCACTTGATGCCGGCGACGGGATTTTTTGCGATGACTTGCTCGGCAGATACCAGCGAGCGCAGATAGCCCGCATCGTCCATGCCGTTCATGGAGCGGGCTTCGCGGCCTTCCCTCAGTACGTCATCGAGGGAATCCGCCAATTTTTCGTAGGGCTTGATGCGGTCTTTGTTAGCTGACCACTGGCGCACCAGATAGTCCTGTTGCTCCAGCATGAATTTCGCGGCCTCGGGATCGGCCTTGTGGAGCTTTTCAAAGTTCGCCTTGACCTGGGCAGGCCAATGAGCCGGGAGATTCAGCGGCGCTTCATCAACAACAGGAGCGTCCGGCTTTTCGTCACCAGCAGCATCATCTGCGGCTGCCTTTTCGGGCTTTTCGGTGTCGTCGGAAGCGTCGTCAGCCGGCGCATCAGGCGCAGGCGCATCCGGGGCGGGAGCCTCCGGCGTCTTTTCGGCTTTGGGGGATTCCGCGGCATCGCTGGACGGCCATGCGCTATCCAGCGCGGCATCCAGCGTGGGGAGAGTATCTTCGGGCAAGGCGTTGCTCCTGTGCCTTTTCCTCCCTACCCGTTCCCGACTTCAATGAGATTGTTCTGTTTGAGAAACTCGCGGTGTTCTGCCCGCGATTTGATCCAGCGTTGGTCGCCTGCCATCGCCTTGTAGGGCTGGATGTCGGGCGCGACCATTGGCGCGGATATTACCCTTTGCGATTGCTTTCCGCAAGCACATAACGCATGGTTATTTCGATTCTCGATGGTGCGGTATTCGGTCAGCGTCTTTCCGCACTCGCAAAGGTAGTCGTACATTGGCATGAGTTCAGCCTTTTGCTAAACTCCCCCCATGACTTTTCTTGCCGCCGCGCTCAAGCCTTTCGTGCTTTGCGCGATCTTGTTTGCCTTCTACTGCGTCCGGCGTGCGTGTGAGGCGTTGCCGGATTGTTGGTTGAGGCGGGTGCTACTGTTGAAGGTTGATTGATGCAGCCGGAGCCGCGCCCGCCCGCGCAATCAGTTGTGCAAGCTGCTGGTACTGCTGAATCTTTTCCGGCGTCATGACGTTGTAACTCGCCTGCCCGAATGCCTTTTGGTACGGCTGCGACAGCACCAGGCTCCGCGCCGCAGGGCGCACCCCGAGCGTTGCCAAGGCTTTCCAGTCCAAGCCAGCGGCACCCATGATTCCCGCCGCGCCATAATCCAGCGGTGAAATCCCCGGCATGCTCGATAGCGTTTCCTTTGTCGCCGCAGGGAAAGCCTGCGCGACTGCCGCGATGTCCCCGAGTTTCCCGGTAATGGGCTTTCCAGACGCCTTGCGCTTTGCCAATTCGGTAGCGCGAACGTTGCCGGTGCTTTGGTTCAGCGCCTTTTCCACGGTGCTCGCTTTGGCAATTTGCGTCCTGGCCTGCCGGAACGCATCCAGCGCCTCGGACGCCTCTGCCCCAGCCCCCTGACTGGCAATGCCGCGCTCGAGCTGATCTTCGAGGGCCTTTGCCGCCGCTTTCTTGGCGCGGCCCAAGTCAGCATTGCGGGCAGCAAACGCAGCGTTGGCCTCATCGCGGAGCTTTTGCACCAGCTTCATGCCGTTGGCTGCATCGAAAGAGCCGACACGCAGCCCGGACGATTCAGACCCCGGCAAATTGGCCTGGCGAATGCCGAATTTGTCCAAATCGCCCATTTCCGCGACATAGGCCGCCAACTCATCAGCTTGGGCCGGGTGAATAACTTGCTCGCGCCGCACTGCCTTGCGTACCAGTTCTTTCGCCAGCTCGGTTGCGCCACCTGGCACATCTTCGGCTTCGGCAATTTCACGCGCAGACAACCATCCGTTTTGCTGCGCCCACTCAAGCAGCCCGTCAGCATCAAGTCCGGTTTTCTTGTTCAGCAACCCCGGCAGATTCTTGTTGACCGCGTTTTCGCCAATCTCGCCCACTTCGCCAACCGAAACACCACCCGCTTGCTTGAGTTCGCTGACCAGGCTCCGAAGTTTCGGCATCGGCGGAGGCCGGAAGTCAATAAGCTCCTGCCCGGTGTTATCCACCCATGCGCGACGGGTTGCTGCCTGTCCCGAACCGTCCACGAATCGGGTAACGGAATCGTCCACCGCGCCGGGAAAGTCCGCCGCAATGCCGCGATAGTCGCGCACGATGTCATCCAGGGCTTGCGTATAGGCGTCATCTGTCGCAACGCGGCCGGCCGCTTTGACGGGGTTGTAACCACGCTCCACCGCTTCACGGCGCACAGTCTCAAGAACTTGGGGACTCAGCGCGACATCATCCGCAATGCCCAATTCCGCACGCGCCGCATTGTTGATGATCGGCTGATTCTTGATGCTGGCAGCCTGCCCGGTCGTGAGCTTCCCGGCCAACCCTTCGAGCGTTCTATTCAACAGCGTTGGATTCGTCTGCGTCGGCGGGATGACCATGCCCATTTCCCTGGCGACCCGCGCCACTTCATCGCGCCCCGCATTCTTGATAGCCGCAGCAGCAGCGCGATCCGAGCGCGATTTCAGCACTTGGCCGATTTTGTCCCCCGCCTTTTGCCCAACTGCGCCGCCGCCCGCTCCCATCAGGATGTTGAATGATCGGCTTTCGCCGGTCGCAACGGGCTGAATTCCACCAATGCCGGCACCGACAGCCGCAGCGCGGCCCACCGTGCCGGGATTCAACACCGCCTGCCCCATCCGCGCCAGCATGGGCAGCTTTGACGCCTTGGCAGCGATGCCCGCAGGCAACAGGGTCGCCGCGATCTGACCGCCGATGTTGCCCACCATGCCGCCGCCCGTTTTCATCAGCGGGGCATCCAGTGCTTTGGCTTCGTCAATCTCTGCCTGCACCTTTTCCGGGTCGAAGGCGTCCAGCTTGTTGAGGCCGGGGATGTAGCTACCCAGTTGACGCAAACCGCGCCCGGTATCGACCACGGCTTTACCGAGGCCAGCGGCGGCGTTTTCACCGAATGAGCCGGTTGGGTCAACTTGCTGCGGCTTGGCTTGTGGCTTCCCGAATTGAGATTGCGCGTAGGCCAGCACTTCGTTTTCGGGCGTGCCGTCCGGGGCTTCGACTTCCCAAGTTTGGCCGTCAGGCGATTGGACTCTGAACTTTGCCATTATTTCACTGGCCGAATCGACCAGCCCGAAGTTGATGGCGTCTTGCCGCGCATGTCGCGGACAATGCGGGATGAATCCAGGTTGTAGTCAGCCGCCAGCTTGGTGTAGTAGTCCTCCACCTTTTTCTGCTGCCCTTCTGCGGTGTTGTAGAGAACACCAGCAATGCGCTGGATTTCCTGCACCTGTGTGGGCGTGAGGACGCCCCCCTTCATGATGACGTTGTGCAGATTCATGAAGCGATCCAGCACGCCCGTGGACTTCAATGCCATATTCAACTCTGATTCCCGAACCACGGATTCCGGGTCAAGCATCTTCATGAATTTGGTCGCAGCGGCAAGCGTCGCGGGCGCGGTGATGTCGCCAGCAAGCGAGCCGGTCACGGTCGAATACGCATCACGCACCTTTGCGAACGGCTCTGATGCCTTGGAAAACTCCCCGCGTAGCTGCTGCTCGTTCTTGAATTCCTCTTTGGGGCCGTTGACGTTGACGGTCGTTCCGGCCTTCGGATTGAAGCGCGGGCCAGCTCCAAACTTCTGCCAGCCCTGCGGGGTGAATTCCTCCTGAATCGTGTTCATGCCGTCCATGCGGTCACGCTTGTCGCCAATCTTGGGGCCGACCGGCTCTCTCGGCCCCGTGGCGATCTGTCTTGGCTGGCGTGTCACCGGGTCAATTTCGTAACGCACCTGATCCTTGCCCAAGATAAAGGTTTCCGGGGCCTTGGGCGTCATCGCCTGCATGCCAAACTGCTGCATCTGCGGGTTTCTGGACATCAGCAGTTGACGGGCAAGTTGCGCGCGGCGCTGTTGGAATTCCGGCGCAGTCTCGGCCCCCACGGACGGCATGGCGTTGCCTTCGTCGTCATTGGGCGTGATGTTTGGCATGCCGGGGCGCGGTTGCGCGGTGGCAAGGTCAGCGAAGTTCATCCGCTCCTGCTCATCTTCCGCACGGCGGCGGTCGGCCAGCGCCCGCATTTCAGCGGAAACGGAATCCAGTTCCTTCCGTCCCCGGTGCTGGTTCAAGACGTTGGTCAGCGCGGCCCATCCGGTGCGCGGGCTTCCCTGCTGCTGCATCAGCATCTGCGCCAGCTTCATCCGCTGTTGTAGCGGGGCGAATTCAAGGTCATCGTAGGTCATCAATGCACCTGGCTGTAGTCAACCGCCTTCAATCCGCCGAAATTGCCCACGGCAGACGGGGTTTTCTTCTCGACTTCCTGCGCCATGACGCCCATTTGCACCATGGGGCTATTCTTGTAGCGGTAGGTGTAAACGCCTAGGCCGCCATCTGTTTCCCCCACGCGCTTGATGTCGGTTTTCGCCCTGCGGTCGGACAGGAGGAAGCTGCCCATGAATCCGAGCGCATCAGACGTGTTCTGCTGGCGACGATTGGCGTTCTGATCCCACGCGCTGACCGCGTTGTTGTAGTTGTTCGCGTTCACCTGATTGGCGAGTCCGTAGGCACCATTCACATCAATGGCCGCAGGGTTTCCCAGCCCAAGATCAGGAGAGCCGCCGCGTGCGCCTTGGATGAGCGCCGCCAGTTCAGTGAATTGCTGTTGACGCCCGCCCATCAGTTGATTGCGCCGCTGAAGCTCTAACTCTGCCGCACGCAACCGGGCGTTGATGTCCGTCGAGCGCGATGCTTGATTGGCGGCATACGCTGAAGATGCGGCGGCAGAGTTACGGGAGGCGGCAGATTCCGCCAATTGGGCGCGGGCCGTGTCCTGCCCGAAAGTACGGTCGGCATCACGTTCGCGTTCGCCCAACAGTTGAGCGCGGGCTTTCGAGGCGACATCCTGCGCGGAGAGTCTCTCTCCGACACCCTGTTGACGGGCTGCGAGGGCTTGCTGGAACAGTCGTGCTTCCTCTTGTCCTCCTGCAATCGTGGCGTCCAGCGCGGCGCGTTCGCGGGACTGGTTCTGCTGGCCCATCAGCCGGTTCAATTCCTCATCATAGGCGGCAGAGCCTGCGACAAGACCTTGGTTGTATAGGGTCTGCCGCGCCTGTTCCTCCTGGCGCTTGAAGTCTGGATTCATCAGCCCAGTGGTTTTCTGGTACAGCGCATCACGGACAGCCTGATTCTGGCCGCTGAAGTCGGTGTTGATGTCGTTCAAACCCGACAAGTCGAGCTTCCCGCCGAGTTCAGGCAGGCCGTCGAAATTGACCTTCTGGCGCTGCAAATCGAAGCCGCCTCCACCCCCACCACCCCCGCCGTATCCATAGCCAGAAGCACCCGCGCCATCCAGCCCGAGGAAGTCCGCCGATCCTTCAAGGCCGCGCCGCAGTTCATCAAAGAATTGCGTGCCGTCCGGGTCGTTCTCGTTCAGGTAGTCCACGCGGTTCTGCCCCAAGTCCGTGACGCCACGGTTAAGGCGCTGGAGTGCGTCGAAATCCTCTTGCCCCGTCCCGGTGAATTGGTCGGTCATCGTCCATTGACCATTCGCCCCTTGCGTCCAGTTGCGGGTGCCGTAGGGATTGGAGACGTTGAAGCGATTGGCATTCGCCTGCTCCCGGATGATGTTTGCCGGGTCGGGTGCGGCCGGCGCTTCAGGCGCTTTGGGTGTCTTGAACGGGTTTGACATGGTGAACTCCTAGCCACTTGCATTCAGGTTCGAGGATCCGGGAACAAACTGCGTGCTCCATTCCGTAGTAGTGCAACAGCGTCGCCTCATAGACCGCACCAAGACGTTTGTGCATGGCAATCGCTTTGTGATTCGTGTGTTTGGACATGAACGTGACGCGAAAAACACCCAACGTGCGGAAGGCGTAGCGGAACACTTCGCGGATGTACTGGCGCGTTCCAGGCTTCTCGACTGCCGTTGAGACAAACACATTGAAATCCGACCATCCTGTGAATATGGTCACGGCTTCAATATCCCCATTTGGCCCAATCTGCGAGAGCCACGCGGAGGTTTGCGGGTCGAAAGCATCCCCGATTCGCTCGGAGGCCCACCGCAGGTATTCGGGTTTTTGGGCGAAGTCGATCACCGCGAAGCCCTTTGCAGAATGCCGTCTGGCTGTCTGATTGGACTGTAATACAGCTTGCGGAGCCAGCCGTTGAGGAAGGACGTGCCAGAAGCCGCCGTGCCAAATTGAATCGTCGTTACGGTTGGTAGCGTCCCGCTGGTATCAATCTGAGGCGTTTGCCCGTTTGCAGAAGTGGCAAAGTTGTTTAGCTGATAACCAGAGGCCGTCCGAGTAATCGCCCCATTGGTAAAGACGCCGCCCGAAATCTGCGCCTGAAGAACACCACCATCCAACACGGCAAAATATGCCGCGGGGAATGCAACATAATAAAACTGCAATTCTTCGTTGGCCGTACCGTTATTGACAGCACCGTAAAACCTAGCCGCCCCAACGTTTGAGGTAATAAACTCCCAAACAAACGTCCCCTCCGTCGCATTAAACCAAGGCCCAAGCGCAATAGAACAGGCATCGGCTGCGCGGGTGACGGCTGCTGTCGTTGTGGGGATGTAGGGCGTGGGGAAGCTGCCGGCTTCTAGTTGGGGGCGTGAAATTCTTACAGTACCAGTCTGCGTTGTGGAAACGCCCGCTCCAAACCTAAGAACTGCCGTTCCCGCTGTCCCGGCCACTACTATTTGAATATTCAAGCGGCCAGTTGTTATTTGCCCTCCAACGCCGCCGCTGGGATTGGCCTCACAAACCGGATAAACAAGCGTAGCCCCTGCTGGTAATGCGCTAGCCAGTATTGTGTTGTCTGCATTTCGGTTGCTTAAAGACTGCGCCTCAACATAAACCGAATAGGTGTAGGTCGTACTTGTGGAAAGCGAAGGCGTAGTTTGAGTAAAAAATGACCTATCGGCAGCCGTTGTGAACAAATAGGCGGTCGCACCGTCGCCGTTCCCGTAAATTGATGCAATCGGAGCCGCTGGAGTTGCTGGGACTGTGGCTTGAGTCCATCCAGTAGGCGCAGCACCGCCCCCGGGCAAAATTGACTGCAATGCCAGATTCGTCCTCCCCTCCCACACAGGCCGTCCAAGCGGCTGCAAGGTAGAAGGCGAGTAGTCCAGTGGCCATACGTTGGCGGTCTTTTGCGTAATTATCCCGGCGCTGTTTATATAAGTGCCGTCTGCGTCGATAACGGTCGCGGTTGTGCCGCC
>OFRO01000328.1_pt1 | contig 17639 bp, 18 predicted proteins | sample 1543091 | NCBI WGS metagenome assembly OFRO01 (sample SAMN07774217, study PRJEB24372) | wastewater metagenome | isolation source: Exp Tend NO 10WW | collected 2016-02
CGACGAGAGTGATAATCATACTAACGGCAACAAGTTTCTTTAGCCACATACATCTACCTCCTATGACATTCCAAATTCTTCGCTATGAATACTTGTGGCAGGAACACCACGTGCTCTCAGCTGCTTCTTGAGAGATTGCATCATGGGAGGTGGTCCACAGATGTAGAAGTCCTTTCCCTCCAATCCCCCACTGTTCTCGGCGATAAAATCAACGCTGAGATAGCTCGGTTGCTTATCGCCAATAAAGGGAATAATACGCAAATTGTGCGGTGCGCCAACGGCTTGCTCGGAGAGCATATCCCAGTTGATAAGCTCGGATTCGGTTTTGACCGAATAGTATAGGTCGGCATGTGCATCACTGCCCACGATATCCTTTGACATCGACAGAAAAGGCGTTATACCTATCCCGCCAGCAATCCAAATTTGCTGAGTGTTCTTGTAATTGACGTAACTGAAACGTCCGTAGGCGCCCTCGATATCGGCGTGTGTTCCAGCTTTGAGGGCCGTCAGTTTATTGGTATAATCCCCGAGACCTTTGATACTGATCTCGAGCGCACTATCTTTTGGATTTGAACTAATCGAAAACGGATGCCATTCTTTCGAGATTCCTGAACCAGCTCCGATGAAGCGCATAAACACAAACTGACCAGGCTTGTAGGATATCGGTTGCCCGACGGGTTCAAGCTTGATCTGCACGACATTCCCAGCGACAACAGTAACATCGCGGACGATATAGCGGTAGCGTCGGATGAGGATGCGTCCCAGTAGTGATTTGTAGACAAAAGCAGCTGTCCCAATAATGACGATTGCAAGCATATACCAGCGCAGGCCGGGCAATTTCGCGACGTCACTGCTGATAAATAAGATATGCAGGGCGGAAATGGCAAATGCTACGCCCAGAAACCTATGAGTAAATAGCCAGAGTCTATACGGTAGTTTAATGAAAAATGTGATCAGCAGTAGGGCTACCATGCCCCAAAATGCGATGATGCCAAAAAAGATTGCCCATTGTTGTAGCACCGATTGATGAAAAATATGACCGTCATCAAATAACGCTTGAAGCGGGAAAATACCGTTTGGTACAAGGAGAAGTGCCGCCTGCTTGATATCGGTCGAAACGAATCGAAGCGCTAGCATGAGCGGGTGAAATGACAGCATGATAAGGGCTAGACCGCCCAAGAGATGATGTGCGATATATACTCGGTTGAGCCCACCAAACAAATATTCGAGGAAGCGCAACCTCGTTGCATAAAGAAGGTTAAGCGCGTACATGACGGTGCCGATAAGCCCTGTTACCTGTCCTAGCGCTAGCATCACTTGCTCGGGTCGCTTGATATAACTCAGTGGATGGGCATTGTGCCACAGAACAACGGGAATGATGCAGAGCAAAATAGTGATGCCCCACCCCAAGAGGTGCTCCCATCGAAAACTAATTACGACTGTTCGTTTACCACTTGGTTGCATAAGCGTCTTTCATAGAAAAGTATAGCATATGGCCTGCTTTATTTGGTGATCCCACCGGGAATATCTAAAGATGTAAACCATCCTCACTCGGAGAAATAAGCAAGCTGATTTTTCTCTCATTTCGTCGGTTTATCGAACTCTCCGGATGATCCCACCGGGAATACTAGGCTATATTGCGCCGTCGCAGCAAGCTGCCGGGCAATAGCGAACCGCGAGACGGGTTTGATTCGACGAATGAATTCGTCCAAAGAAAAATACCCCTGACGTAAACGGCAGAGGTATTTTTCTTGGTGATCCCACCGGGAATCGAACCCGGATTGCCAGGATGAGAACCTGGTGTCCTAACCGTTAGACGATGGGACCAATGCTGGTATATCGTAGCAAAAACAGAGGTGTTTGTCTAGCTATTGGCGGGGGTTGCGGGCTCAAGTAATGCAATCACTTCGAGGAGCTTGCGCGGGGTAATTTCTGCCTTGATAAGATATCCATCGACATTGTGTTCCATGGCGGTACGGGATTCCTCATCTTGGTCAAAGTTGGTCATAACGAGGACGTGCGTACCTGGAATAAGGTCTTTGCCCTCCCCCCTTAAAGCACGCAATATATCGCTTCCGCGCATCTCTGGTAGCATAATATCGAGAAGAATGAGATCGTAGCGGCGGTTGCGTGCCGCGACGAGCCCGTCGTTGCCATCAACCATCCAGTCTACGGTATAGCCGGCATGCTGGAGACTACGAACATACATTTCGCCGATAAATCTGTCGTCCTCGATACACAAAATAGTCTTGATAGCCACTCGATTTACCCCTTATACATTGAATGATTTTTTATCCAACCGCTCCCGCTATTGATAAGACCGGCGTTGGTATGGTCGTTTGCCTGTAGTTTGTCGGCGACGGATGCGTAAATAGGAACGGTAAAGGTAAAGACAGACCCTTGGCCTTCGCTACTTTTCACTCCTATTGTACCACCGTGGGATTCGACAATTGCCTTACAAATATAGAGACCAATTCCTGTCCCGGCGACTGTTTCGCGCGAACGGTGGCTGCGGTAAAACTTGTGAAACAGATTGCCCACGATACTTGCAGGGATGCCTATGCCGTGGTCCTCAACCCATACGTTGACGAAGTTTCCTTCTACTGCGGCGCCAAGCGTTACAACACCACCTTCATTGCTATATTTTAGAGCATTGTCAATCAAGTTGGCCATCACTTCGCTGAGGCTTGAGCGATCAGCGGCAACGGTTGGAAGGTCTGGTGGTAGTGTAACAGAGAGAAGCCGACGTTGAGACTGAGCGCGCATGCGCATATCGTCACTAATTGTGTCGTAGATAGCGGCAAGTGTATCTTCGGCGAGGTGGATTTTCATGTGTCGACGATCAAACTTCGACGCGTTGAGGATATTATTGATGTAGCCGCTGAGACGGTTTGCCGAAACAATCAGTCGCTTGATAAGCTCTGCTTGGTCGGGTTCAAGCGTTTTGCTAAGCTCAATGTCTAAGACATCAAGGTAGCCTCTAATAACAGTGATGGGGCCGCGCAACTCATGAGCGGCAAAGGCAATGAAATCTAGCTCGTCATCTTCTGGTTGATAAATATCCGTACGATCAAACATCACCATCACTATCTCGGCTGAACTTCCCTTTTCGTAGGTGGCGGTGATATCAAAAATTCGTCGATCCTCCTCGCCGACAATCTTACTCGGGATATGTAGCCATGATTTTTCGGCATGAACCGCCGTATCATGGCAGTCTTTGAGCCACTGTGTTAGTTCGCCTTCCTTCTCAAATAGCAACTCCAAAACAAGTGAATTATCGGTCGTGCGGGTAACAGGTGCATGCTTATTGGCGAACTGTATCTGTCCCATGCTATCGAGTACAACAATACCCGCAGAGGTCTGGTCAAAGGCTTGCTTGAGACGTGTTGTGTCATCTGATAGGGATGAAGATTGTCGCTCGACAGGATCACCCGCTTCAGCTGCCGACTGATAGATATACTGCAGGAGCGGCTTGAAACCATCTCGCTCAAAATGTTTTGCGTTTGGATTTGGTGGCACGACATCACTTGGTTCACCGGAAACATGTGTTAGTGCTGCGGCGAGGTCTTTGAGGGGAATCAGCAGGTTCATTACCAAAATGTAGTTTAAGCTGAAGGTGCTCGCTGAAGTGGCAATCAGTACAATCCAAAAGGCTGCCGATGTGCTAGAAAACCCAGCAATAAGGAGCGACATTGCGACACAGATGACGATGAGGGTTTGCATACCGAGCGTCACCATAACGGCCGTGTTTCGGTATTTTGGCCAGTATGCCTTAATAAGCGGCCGAGAAGTCCCTTTGGGCTCTACTGCCATGAGACACCTCCGGTACCATTTGGCACTGCAGCGATCCACGTTTGGCCCCTAATAAGCGGAATTGCTTGACCAGAGGCGTCGAGCAACTCGAGCGGGCTACTCCTGCTTTTTTTACGCCAGGTACACTCTGTCGCTGTACCATTTTGGAATACAACTGCGTTGCCGGTTCCCGACGTCGTGATACTTTCTCTGTAACCGTCTTCGAAGACGAGTGACATATCAACTTTCATTGCCACTACCACTGATGGTGCAATGCGTCCAAGCTCACGATCATTGCTTGGTCCGCCAGCGATTGAGCGAAGATAGGTATTAGAGGTGGCGTCGTAGGTGTACGCTGTATTGTATAGAGGGCTGCTAATGTTGATAGTGACCGAGTTTGCCGTTGGACTCGCTGCAGGTTTACCGTCTGCTCTTGGGAAGCTTGTAAAGGTCGATGTCGTATAGCCTTTGGTGGCATTGAGGGCATCGAGACGCTCAAAATTTGTGTATACGTTGTGCGGTGGGTAGCGGTCACTGGCGCGCCAGTAAGAACTGCCATTGAAGAACTGATCGATATCGCGGTAGGAGCCATTTCTGACTTCTTGGAGCGCGTACTGACTGCCTCCGACATGTGCAACACTTGCCTGGTAGGGCGCCAGCCAATCAACATAGTAGAGTCGAACACTTCGTACAGGCCCGATAAGAGTCGGTTTTTGTTGCTGATAGAGCGCCAAAAAGCGTGTGATCCCCCCCTCGGCCACCGCCTCATAGACGACGCCAGCGGATTTGAGTCCTGATTGTGGGCGTGCATCGGGGCTGTTTTCAATCATGATTGCTGTCACTGCCTGTTTTGTCGCCTGCTCGGACTCAACTTTCTCGCCTGTGAGCGGTGAATAATACACCACAGGCGGGGCAGATTTTTTTGATGGTGACGGGGCGGACGGAGTTGTATCGGTATGGGCTGGCTGTTGCGACATCATGAATGCAGCAACACCACCGACCAGTATGATACTCACAACCCCCGCAAGAAAAATACTGCGAGTTCGGTGAGTTCGGAGCCATTGGATGATGCGTGCAGGTGTTTTTTTGTGTGGCTCGGGCGCATAATACGTCGGTTTCATGCTTACGCTTAGTATAGCAGAGGGGGTATGCTAACGCTAGAGGCGAAATGCTAGACGATCAAGGGTTCTCACTCTTCCCAGCAGCGAAAGCGTGTCGTTTAGTTGTGGGCTAAACGGTGCCCAGGTAGTGACGATTCTGACGAGACTAAACAGTACCGCGGGTGATTGACCAGTTTGTTCGAGAAGCCGATTTAGGCATATCTGCAACGCACCTGCTTGCCAATCATCACAGGCTTCAAATGAAGTTTTGACTTGTTCCAATAGATTGTTTATCTCATCAGCCGATAATTTTTTGAGCTGTTTATTGTCTAAAATTAGTTGTGGCTGAGGGGCCGGATCTTCAAAGAAATAGTTGGTGAGCATCGGCAGATCTTTGAGCGTCTTGAGGCGGTCTTGGGCAAGAGCTAGGACGCTACGCTTGTAGTCCTCAGGGTGTTTTTTGGCCGACTCTGGCCAAAAATACTCCACGCGGTTGATAAGATCATCGAGCGGCAGTTCGCGAATAAACTGTCCATTCATCCAGAGTAATCGCTTCTCGTCAAAGCGCGCACCACTACGTTGTACGCGGTCGAGACTGAATTTTGTGATCAGCTCATCCATCGTGAATACTTCCTGTTCAGTACCATCATTCCACCCCATCGTCGCGATGAAACTGTCGAGTGTTTCGGGCAAATAGCCATCGCGAATATAATCAAGCACATCTTTAGCCCCATCGCGTTTGCCTAATTTTTTGTTGCCCTGCTCGTTGAGAATATGAGGCATATGGGCAAATACCGGATGAGTCAAGCCGAGAGCATCGTAGAGTGCTAGGTAGTTCGGCATACTGCTGATAAACTCTTGGCCACGGATAACATGTGTCACTTGCATCTCGGCATCGTCGACAATATGCGAAAAGTTGTATGTCGGGTAGCCATCCGACTTGATGAGAATAAAATCATCGACCACTTCGGCATTGGTAGTAACATCCCCCATTACCTCGTCCTGATAGTGATAGGCTTTTGGTTCGGTCTTAAAGCGAAGCGGCTGTGTGCCATCCCAGGCGGGTGGATTGTCGGGACGATAGTGACGATACAAAAACGCCTGTTTGTGCGCCGTTGCCTGGTCTCGAAATGCTTGAATTTCGTCGGCCGTATAGGGGTCGGCATAGGCACGTCCGGCGTCAATGAGCTTTTGAGCCCACTGTCGGTATACCTCAAGTCTTTCTGATTGTTTGTAGGGCGCAAATGGACCACCAATATCAGGCCCCTCGTCATAGCGGAGCCCAAGTGATTTCAGACTGGCAATCAGATGCTCTGCGCTGCCCGGCACCTCACGCTTCTTGTCGGTGTCTTCGAGGCGCAAAATAAATTGGCCGCCGGCTTGCCTTGCTACAAGAAATGCAAATAAGGCGGTGCGAATACCACCGACATGCAGGTAGCCGGTAGGGCTCGGCGCAAATCGAGTGCGAATAGTCATAGCAGGTAGTATAGCATGATAAGGGGTTAAGATGCAGGCTTCTCGGTGAGCTTAAAGACTCGTCGCGACGTGCTCGATTTGATCGGCAGAGAGAGGTGCATCGCCCGTAATGGTATAGAGGATGCCGCCGTTGACCCAGGCTGCCCCTGCATTGTAGGAATATATGGTTAGCCCTCCAGTAGTTGATATGGTGTAGTCGCTACCGGCTTTTTCGCGAACGTAATTTTCTAGGACGGCGGATGAATCCCAATCTGAACGAGACTGAGTGATGGTGTAGCTTTGTGGCCCGGCATTGGCGGCAAATTTCATGCTCACGGTCCCCTCTTGATAGGCAACAGGACCCGACAAGCTATAGCCAGAGGGTTGATAGCCAGGATAGGTGGCGTTGATGCCGGCTTGTGCCGCCGCCACTCGTGTAGAGAGGCTGGGCATATTGAGGTATGTGACATAGGCGCCGAGGAGGAGTAAGGCCAGTGAACCAGACAACACACTGACAACCCGACGTGTACGACTCGACTGTTTGACGGGTTTGACTGGCTTTTTGGTGTGAGCGGGCTGCATCGCAGCAGTGGCGGCGGCGATCGCCTCTTGTTTGATAACCTGAGATGGTTTAACCGTGTAGACAGGGAGTTTTTTGGCAGAGAGACGTGTTTCAGTGGCCGAAAGGAGCGGATGAGCGGTCGGAGCAATATCGTGCACTACTACTGGGGCTTTCGGATGGTGCTGTGAGGCAAAGCGGGAGATGGTGTGTTGACTGTTGCCATCCTGGATGGGAACTTTTTTGGGTGTCGAGTTACTCTTGACGGTAGGAGATGCGATATAGCGGCGATTTAGTGTACGTGAATGTTGCGCAGGGGTGTGAACTGCACTGGCATGGTGCTGATGATGACTGGCAGGCACCGTCTCGCGCAATCGAATACCAGTATGTTTGTCATACAAGACGCCATTGACTACTATCGTATCTTTACTCATTGTTTCTACCCTCACCGAAAGCTCACTATTAGGATACTGCTCGTGGTTCACTCTTTATACTAATGAAACCTGCAGAAATATGCAATAAGCAGTATAATAAGGCTGTCTATGCATCGAACACCCTCAAAACGGAAACAGCGTGTACAGTTAACGTTTGTCTATAGTTTAATGACGCTAGCGGTGTTAGTTATCGTGGCTATCTTGGTGTTGGTGATGCAGGGATATCGCTACAATGCCCACGACGGGCGTCTCGAGCAAGGGGGTCTTATCCAGTTTGCTAGTCGTCCTGAGGGAGCTTCGGTAACAGTTGATACCGCTAGCCTCGCAAACAGAACACCGACGAAAATTACAGCTACCGCAGGTGTTCACACTGTTACACTACTCAAAGACGGGTACCGGAGTTGGCAAAAAAATGTCAAAGTGATTCCGGGTGGCATACTCTGGCTCAACTATGCCCTGCTGGTCCCCACCACCCCTGAGATAGTTCCTCTTGCGCAGTTTACTTCTGTGACGGGAGCAATCACGTCGCACGATTTCAAATCGGTTCTTGTCAAAGATGCGGCGAACACGCCGACAGTGACACTATTTCATCCTGATGATGATACATTCACCCCAACGCGCATTACTCTTTCTGACCAGAGCTATACAAAAGCCGCAGCCGGGCTATCGGAACAATTTAGTTTGGTTTCATGGGATGACGATAACCACTATGTTTTGTTGAAACACACTTACGGGAGCACCGAGGAATGGCTGGTGCTTGATACCAGCGGTGAGCATGCGGTGACGAATGTCTCTAAGGCGCTCGGTATCACCGTTCGCTCAGCAGCGTTCCGAATTGGCAACAATCGCCAACTGTATGTTATCACCCAGACCGGCGAAGTGCGGCGCGTGGATCTGGCTTCAATGACTATTTCTGGGCCGCTGCTTGCCGGTATCAGCGAGTTTTCTCAATACGATGCATCAACCCTGACTTATGTCACAGCACTCGATCAACCAACCAAAACCCGCTCTGTTGGCTATCTGACCGATGGTGCACGCACACCGCTCACGGTCAAAACCTATACTGACGATGGTGTAGCACCCCTTTCGTTTGCAATCGCGCGCTACTATAACGTCACCTATACGGCACTTGGGTATGGTGATTCAGTGGAAATCTCCTCAGGTAATTTGCCAGCAAGCGATAGCGGCAGCCCTCTTGTACTCAAGCCTGTTGCAACAATGCCGCAAGTTGGCTCAGCGAAGCGCGTCGGGTTCTCGCCCAAGGATGCTCGATTTGTTTATGCCAGTACAGATCAATCAGTTGTCACCTATGATCTTGAGCTGCAGGCGCTCTCTCGGGTGCCGTTCGCGGCCGCTCAGAGTAGACCAGTGGCGTGGCTCGATATGTTTCATTTTGCTGATACGAGCGGCGTACTGTATGAGTTTGATGGCGCGAACCACCAAGTGGTTATTCCAGGTGCGTTGGCGGTATCACCGGCACTTTCACCCAATGGTAAATACTTTTACGGCTACGTGCCCTCTGCTTCAGGGGCGCAACTAGTTCGCGTGCAGCTTGCCCAGTAAACCTAGCGGGCACCAAATAATCGTTCGAGAAACGTCGGTGAATTACTTGGCATAGAGCCGGTCGTGTTGCCGCCACCGGTTGGTTTGGCGGTAGCTGCTTTTGGATCAGGGCTGATTTGATCGGCAAACACGAGGAGTCGGTTGTTGGCAGTCCCAAGTGGCACGCAGGTGATGAGAGTGATGATCGGTTTATCAACAGGAAAGGTTAATGCGGAAACATCATTTGGTTTGACTACCTTTGTACTGGTAATGAGATAGGTATAGCGCTTACCCTCGTAGTTTATATAGATTGTGTCGCCCTCTCGAAGTTGTTCAAGCCGAGCAAAGATAAACTTGTAATTTCCCTGATCGAGCCAGTCATTGCTACTATGACCAGAAAAAACAGCGTTTCCTATCTGGCCCGGTCGGCTGCTGGCACCAGGAATATTGAACCATGCGACACCTTTAGTCATAGCAACGTTGAGTGAGTTTTGATCACTAGCCACCGCATCCCAGATGATGGGCACCTGGACATTGATTTTTGGCACGATAAGCAGCGGATCGGGCCCGATAGTTGCGTTTTGGCTCGGATCAACGATAATACTCTGAACGTCAAGGTTCCCTGGGCTCACGTACGCTTCAATATTTGCAAGGAGAACACGGTTGTATTGGAGAAACAAAAACACCAACATCACAAATACAGCCGATAACACTGGTACAAAATGGCGACTCTTTCTGGCTTGTTTGGCCCTCGTGTTGATAGCCTGGCGTACGCGGCTTCTGAGATCATAGATTGCCTCATCCGTCGTCATTTCCTCTGGAGGAATATCGGTTTGGGCGGTCTGTGCCTGTGCAGCCAATTGCTGCTTTGTTTGATGTACCTGACTCAGATAGTAGCGGGCGTAATACTGTTGGTAATAACTTTGCCAGGCGGTGTGATATTGTTGCCAGATCGAGGGTTCGATATGATGCTGAGTTTCATCGTGAGTTCGCGCGTAGGGGCTGGGCGCTTCGTCCTGCTGCAATGACAGGGGTGAAATGACCGGCGTTGTCTGTGGAGCTTGTGAAGGAGTGGCGTAAATCGTGTCGATTTGGTCTCGAATGAGTGATGCGGCCTCCTGAGTACCTTCGCCACGGACATCATGTGTACTCACCGTCTGTCGCGGAGGTATAGCAAGGGCTGGTTTTGGGCGGGTATCATCTGGGCGCATACTAGTAACTGTCTGCGGTATAGTATACAATAACGGATGTATAATGCCTACATAGTGCTTATGCACCAAAGAGTAATGACAATAAGGAATGTGCCGATGGGCTGGTGGCGGAATTGGTAGACGCGCTAGACTCAAAATCTGGTTCATGTACGTGAGTGGGGGTTCAAGTCCCCCCCGGCCCACCAGCAGATTGTTTATTGTCACTTATAACAAAACGAAAACCCGCCCTCGAGGAGCGGTCCGAGGCGGAGGTGCCTCGAGGACGGGTCTCGTAGAGCGGGGGTGAGCAGCTACCGGCTGCTCAGCGGTGGTCTCAGCGTGGGATCGATGTAGAGGCGCAGCCGCGTCATCAGGTCCTGCGCCAATCTCACGCGGTCATCCTGACGATTGCGCTGACCCCTTGCGATGTGTCCGAGCTGAACGAAGACAGTGTCCCAGTCTTCGGCACCCAGCGCCTCAAGCAGCGTCTCGCTACTGCGGCGCATAGTGCGGAACCTCGATGTCGTGCATTGGCCGGCGAGTCGCCGGATGTCGGCGCGGAGGCGCCTGTCGTTTACCTCCACACGACGAATAACTCCTGCTGGTTTCACGAGTCTACTCCTTTTCTGTCGGGGGTGTAGACTAATATTTTTATAACACATAAATAGAAATACTACAACCCTTGACTTATCTAAATCTCACCCCCTCCCGACTCCAGACAACCGGCCCGCCGTTAACTAAATCAGCCTTCGCTCTTGGCGGGCCTTGGCCCATCAGGGCCAACTGTCTGTCGGGGGAGGGGTTGAGAGTCAGGTTTGATCTGTAATCAGGCTTGCCGTAAGGGCTTCGAGCGGATGAGAGGGGTTCCATGCCCAGTAGGCTGCGGCGCGGGTCGCCGTCGTGCCACGCCAGATAGCGAGCGGGTTTTCCCATGCGGTCGTTGTCACGTTGCCATCATGGGCAACGACAACTGTCTCGCGGTGGAGCACCACCAGCGTTACCGGGTATGTGATAGTAAACTTATGCACTGCTTCCACGAGCTGCATCAGCTGCATACTAAATGTCAACATCTTTGGATAGTAGACGGCTTGAAAGAGTTTTTGGAGTTGAGCAAAGGATAGCACCAGTGCCGTGGAGGGACGATTGACAAGAGCGGCGGTGTCGTTTTTGATCAGGTCGATAGCATCTCTGGTGATGACCAGTGGTCCACTATAGGTGCGAAGCATATCGGAGTACACGATAGCGGTTTCACTGTTTCGTCCGGCATCACCGACGAGAAGTAGCATCGTTGACCAGTGAGCAAGTGCTTGCATGTCGGGTAGCGCTTCACGGGAGAGGCTGCCGCTTGGGTTGCTGGGGCTCAAGACAACCTCTGTCATAGACGGTGGGATGGTTTTTCTCAGAGCATCAGGCAAGAGCACGCGTACTTCCCCTACCCCGCTATCGTGTGCAGTAGAGTATGCTTCGGCAACCGCCGCAAAGCCGAGTTTGTTGCCGCCAATAATTCCGAGTCGCCCTGCGAGCGCACGTTGCTCTGGTTTACTCCACTCGATATCGGGAAAGAGTGGTTTAGAGGCGGTCTGTTGTTGCCAATACGTAGGGGTCACCGGCTGCTCCTGTCAGAGTATAGGCAATATTTTTGCGTTCGATCACTACTTTCCACCCCCGTTGTCGTGCGGTATGCAGTAGTTCCACGGTGGGGTTAAACGCTATGGGGTATGTCACGAGTTCAAGCATGCCGATGTCGCTATCGGAGTCGCCTACGGCAACGCTCTCTGTCAGCGTGAGATCATGCTCTTTGACATAGTCGCTGATGATAGTTCGCTTGCTGCTTGGAACATAGCGTTCGATCTTGCCGGTGAAGCTATCGCCAGAGCGCTCATAGACGGATCCGATACAATCATCGAACCCATAGCGTGCAGCAAATGGCGCGACAACTTCCTGCTGAGAACCGCTCAGTGCCAGGATATAGTAGCCGTCCTTGCGGAGTTTTTTGATGAGCTTGTGAGTATAGACATATATCTTGTGACCACTCTCGGCAACAACTTGATGAGCGGCTTCATCGAAGGCGTGACTGGGAATCGAGGTGAGATTACCAACGAGGGTATCGACGACAAATTGTTCGTAGCTCGCGAAGCTGGCCTTACGTGATACCCATTGATTGAAGGATTTGTCGAGCTGTTTGGCTATTTCCTCACCGAAATATCCCTGTTCCTTTAGTTTAAAAACAAGCTCATGATAGAGCTGCCATCGAAACAGCGTCCCATCGATATCGACGATCGCGAGTGGCTGCCTTTTACTACTCATAGAGCCTCCTTTGTCGTTACGTCATGGCGTATTAACTCATACGCATCATCAAACACAAACGTGCCATCAACGATCTTGCCGGCTAGGACGTGCGGAAGCCAGTGTTGGTCATCTTGCCACATATTCTCATAGGGAATAGTGTCAATATCGAACCATTTTGGTTTCATTTCCTCGCTTTCGCGTGGATCGCCTTCCCACTCACGACAGGTATAGACGTGCACATCGATATTTGAATACATGTCGACAGGGGGTTCCTGATAAAAACGCAAGATACCAGCAGGCGTAATAGTCCTGGCGGTGACCCCCACTTCCTCTTGACACTCACGAACTGCCGCCTGCTTGGGAGTTTCGCCTGGCTCACACTTCCCACCGGTGCCATTCCATTTTCCACTGCCATGGCCGATTTTTTTCATCGCCAAGAGAATCTGACTGTCTCGCAATAGAAAGAGCAGTGTCAGTTGGGAGCGTTTCGCGGCAGTGTCAGTAGTCATTGGACCCTCCTTACCACCTCAAGGCATTTATCTTTGAGAGGAGCTGTTCGGCCGTTTGTTTATCACGAAGCACAAATCGCTGCTCAACCACTGTCTTGATGGCAGAAGCGGCATAATCAGGGTTATCTGGTTGATTACAGATGATAGAGGCGTCGGTGTTGGCGAGCAGCCAATCAAGAGATTGGGCGCCCTCTGTGAGCCGCTTGGTACGATCTTCTGCGCTCTCAAAGTGACGCTGGTTAAACCACGACTCCCATGCGTCTGGAGGGGCAACGAGGCCGATAAGGCGTAGGTCGCGAAACGGTAGACGACGATACATGTCGGTCGAGTTGCTGAGCATTGGGAGGAGATTGAACTCGCCTGGATAAGAGGTGTCGAGCGTTCCATAGAGCTCACCCGTTGTCGGATGAATGACGTAGCTTACGGCGCGTCCTCCTTCGATGAGTGTTACTAGTTCCTCTATACCCTCATCAGTTTTGGCAAACAACTGCATTGTATCTGGCGTGTCGTCGGGACGTGGCTCGCGGGTAGAGATACTGCGAACAGAGCGAAATCGGCTATCATTGTCGGTCAAGCGGTCAATCACGTAATTTTTTCCGACAGAACACGGGCCAATGATGCCAATAAGCGATTTTGTCCCGAGCTCTGCGCTGACGCGGCTGTTTGGATGATACTCGGGTTGAGATGCTTTTGCTCGTTCGAAGCGCTGGGTGGTACTGGCAGATAACATCTGTTAACACTCTCCTACGGTTAGTCTATTTTTAGTATACAGTAAATCTCTCTCTGGTACACTGAGACTATGCAGATGCAACGTAGGAGCCGCATAATGCGGTGGATAGCCGGAATTGCAGTTGCCCTCATGAGTGTGGGTATGACGTGGTATTTCTTGACACGGCCAGCCAAGACCCCATCTTCAGGGACCAACCCTGTTACTCAAACATCGGTGTCCCCGTCCTCGCCATCGCAAAAAATCAGGATTGCGGCTATGGGTGATATGCTCGCCCATGATTCGGTGGTATCGCAGGCAAAGACAGCATCAGGATACGACTTCACCCCCTATTTTAGCCGGATTCGACCCCTCTATACACAAGCCGATGTTGTGTTTTGCAATAGCGAGACGCTATCGAGCGGTACGGCCTTCGGCATTAGCGGCTATCCGTCGTTCAACGCGCCGACCGAGTTTGCTGACGGCCTTACCAAGGGCGCGGGCTGCAATGTCATCAATCTCGCGACAAACCACATCGCCGATAAGGGCCAGCTAGCGATCAACGCAACACTTGACAACTGGCAATCTCAAAACGTTTTGGCATACAGTGGCGCCAACCGCTCATCAGCCGAGCAAAACACGGTACGGTATTTTACAAAAAATGGTCTTAAGGTAGCATTTATCGCCTTTGCGGACTTTAGCAATGTGACGGTGCCTGCGAGCTATAGTCTCAATAGTTACCACGACACGGCGCTAGTTAAGAAGCTTCTTACAGAGGCACGGGCTAACGCGGATGTGGTGATCGTGTCTGCTCACTGGGGCACAGAGGATAGCAATATCGTCAACTCAGACCAGCAGCAAGCAGCAAAACGATTTGCTGAGCTGGGGGCGGATGTTGTCATCGGCACGGGTCCTCACGTCGTCCAACGAGTATCTTGGCTTGATCGTCCCTCTGGGAGCAAGACACTTGTCTGGTACTCGATTGGCAATATGCTTTCCAGCCAGCTCAAAACAGATGAGCTCACAGGAGGTGTGGCTGGGTTTACTGTTACCAAACAAAACGGTGTCGTGAGCATAACAGACATGTCGTTTGTCGGTACCTTTATGAGTTATGAGTGGTCGGCGGCTGACCGGGCGGCGAGTAACTTAGCAGCGAGACACAATCTCCTACTGCAGCCTTTGGCAGAGGCCAACGATGCAACTGCAGCCTTTGGCACGACGGTGGCAGAGCGCAGTGCGTACCTTCACCGGGTACTGGGTAATGAGGTTCAGCTAGCGGTAACGCCGTAGATTATTTGACCTGACCGCGCTGTTTGAGCTCACTAAGTGCTGCATCAAGATAAGGTTTGGCTTCATCGAGGGCGAGCTCTGATTGGCTTAGTGCTCTCGCAAGATCTTTGCCGACATACCGAAAGTGCCACGGTTCGTAGGTATATTTTGTGACGCTGATCTTGTCCTTTGGGTAGCGCAAAATAAAGCCATACTCTGTAGCATGGGTGGCGAGCCATTTCCCTGCGGCAGTATCCCCGAAACACGTGTCAAGATAACAGGTCCGATCAACATAGCTGATGTCAAACGTCAGGCCAGTTTGGTGTTCGCTACGGCCTGGGCGAGCACTAAATGTGTCGGCAACTTCCTGACCATTTTTTGCGACGTAACTATTGTAGTAAATGGCTTGCTGCTCGTATGAGCGGTAGCCGCTACCAATCATCAGGTCATAGCCTTGATTCTTTGCGGCAGCAAATAACGCTTCTACTGCTGGCAAAATATCTGTTCGTAGTGAACGTTCTTCGCGTGGCTTGTCGCTCCTCGTGGCAACTGTAGCAAGGCTGACAGTAGGAGTGTAATGCGGATTATTGAGAGGATAGTCTTTGCTGACAACACGCCACAAACTTGTATCACTTGCATAATCTTCCTTGAGAGCGACAATAGGGGTAGCTCTAGGAAGCGAAACCATCACGTCGGGGGGCTGAGTTGATCTTGATACTTGCTCAGAAGGAGGGGGTGTTGATGGTGCCGCTGTCTGGTGAGGTGTCAAAACAATCCAGCCGAGGATACCTACGATCGCTACCACGGCAGCGGTAACGACAATCTTTTTTGAGTGATGACGGATATTCACATTGTTTAGGTCTATCTATAATGATTCGAGAACTGTACGACTTACGCCGGCTTTTTTTGCGAGGTAGTCTATCATTCGTTCCAAACGGTCGATCTTGTGTTGCATAGCTGCCATCTCGGCGGCATAGGTATCTAATTTTGCCGCATAGCCGTCTATCAGAGATTCGAGGCGTCTGATGTCGTCTTTTGTGGCCATATTCTCGAGTGTTTTTTCGATCGCGCTAAAGCGTTGTTCGTTGTAGACAAACATTTTATCAAACCGCTTATCAATCTTCTCGAACCGACTATCAATATGCTCAAACCGTTTATCGATTTTTTCAAACCTATCATCGATTTTCTCAAACCTATCATCAATCTTCTCGAACCGCTCAGTTACTTCATTGGCAAACTGAGAAAGTGTTGACATAATTTCTGCGTTTGAAACATCGTCTGAACTCATATGACAATTATATCAGCTCTATACTCACCGGACAATGGTCGCTGCCCATGACGTCGGGGTGGATAGTGGGATTTTTGATCTGGCCAGCGATAGCTTTGCTTGCCAGCCAATAGTCGATGCGCCAGCCAACATTGCGGGCGCGGGCATTTGCCCAATGCGTCCACCAGGTGTATGCCTCGCTGCGGTCCGGGTAGGCGGCGCGGAACGTATCCACAAAGCCTGCTTCGAGGTAGTCGCCAAATCGTTCTCGCTCTTCGTCCGTGAAGCCGTGCTTACCGACATTTGGTTTGGGGTTAGCCAGATCAATTTCCTGATGAGCGACGTTCATGTCGCCACAGTAGAGGACGGGCTTTGAGGTTTCGAGCTGTCGGAGGTATGCCAGGCAGGCGCGGTCCCAGTGCTCGTAGCGGAGGTTCAGCCGGCTGAGATCACCTTTGCTATTTGGTGTGTAGCAGGTCACGACCCAAAATTTGTCAAATTCTGCAGCGATGATACGTCCCTCGGCATTGGGATCACCGTAGCTGTCACCCGTGACGCCGTAGGTATCGATAATGTCTTTGGGAAAGCCGTCAACATAGCGAAGGGCGGGCGTTTTGGTAAAGATAGCGGTACCGCTGTAGCCTTTTTTGACAGCACTATAGAAATGTTCCTCGTATTGTGGTAGGTCGATCTCGACTTGCCCGCGCTCGGCCTTGGTTTCTTGCAAACAGAGAATGTCTGGGTCATGATCGGCGATAAATTGCTGCAAGGTTCCCTTGCTTAGTACGGCACGAATTCCGTTGACATTCCAGGAGTATAACTTCATACGGTTATTATAACGTGCTTTGGCTTCATATAAAAAAGACCCGGATAGCGTCTCGGATCGATCAGATGATTGTCACAAAAAGGGCGGTGACCCGCCCGATGCTCTCCAGGGAGGTATCGGGCGGGTCTAGTGGTAAACCCGTGGGAGGGAGTGTGGAAGTCACTCGCCGGGGATCGGCAGTGCCTCCAGCTCCCACTCCCCCAGCCTGTCGCTGTAACGCAGCCGTCCGTAGACGGAGCGACCGGCGACCAGCTGGTCCATGAGACCCTGGTCGGGCCGGCGGCAGATGACTTCGCGCTCACCCATCCACAGCGTGACGGGGTTGAGGCCGGCCACGCCAGGCTTGGCGAGCTTGAGGACGTGGTCTGTCGCCCGCTCGTTGTGGACGCTCACCCACGCGTAGCAGGTGACCTGGAACCAGCCTGTATTCCACTCGCGGTCGCGCTTGTCGATCAGCGCATCAGCGCTGAACGACAAGAGGGTGCTCACGATCAGCATCGCGAAGCCCCCCATCACCATACCTGCGTTTAGCACGATTCCGAGAAGGAGCAGGCCAAAGCCCGCAACGGCGGAGATCATCATCGCCAAGACGACGAGGGTATACCTGTGCTGATACAGGTCGTGCTTGCTAGGTGCCTCGGTGGCCACAGGGGGCCTCCCTTCGTTCGGTGGGATGTTACCATCATTATTATAACATAAAT
>OFRO01000329.1_pt1 | contig 17625 bp, 27 predicted proteins | sample 1543091 | NCBI WGS metagenome assembly OFRO01 (sample SAMN07774217, study PRJEB24372) | wastewater metagenome | isolation source: Exp Tend NO 10WW | collected 2016-02
GGGCGGACGCGACAGCGCCCCGGACCGCGTGGTCCGGGGCGCTGGGCTGGGCTGGGCTGGGCTGGGCGCCTAGGTGTTCAGCGATCCGGCGTCGTAGGCATCACCGATCGCCACCGAGGTGCCGTCAACGTCGGTCGACCAGACTGCCCAACCGTTGGCCGACGATCCGACCGCGACCCTAGCCGCGGCGCTGACCGATGCGTAGGACTGACGCCCGATCCGCACCGCGACACCAGTGCGGGCGTTGTCAGCGTCCGCGGCCACCGTGGCGGTAACGGTCCGCCCACCGTGGACCAGCGTCAGCGTGCGACCGATCAGCGCGGTGTGCTGGCGACCGATGACGGCGCGGGGACCACCCGACCCGCCTGACCGCCGACCCGCCGCTGTCAGCATCCGATCGACCATGGCGGCGGCGTCGGCCCGGTCGGCATCGGTGGCGCCGGACACGTCCCACGTCGGGCCGACCAGTTCGGCCAGCATGGCAACCGCCAATTGCGCCACGCGGGCGACCGATGCAGGATCGTCCACCCGTCCGCCCGTGCCAAACGCCGTCCACGCGGCGCCGACGGTCGGGTCCGACAGGTACGGCGCCACGGCGCCGATCACAGCGGGGTCCGACAGGATGACGGCGCGGGCCGCTGCGCCGCGGACGGCGCCGGACGCCGTGGCCAGCGCCGTTATGATGGCGGTCGGGCCACCGCTGGCCGCTGTGACCACGTAGGCCGCGCACGTGGCTGGGGTCCACGTGTCGGGCGCGCCGGACGTGTCGACCACCGTGGCCGGATCGGGCGCGGTGTCCGGCGTGGCCGGATCGGTGGACGGCGCAGCGTCGGCGGCTGGCGCCGTGCGTGCGGTACGGCGATTGCGGGGCGAGGTTGCCATGATGTTGACCTTTCGGCGCACGGGCACGGTGCCCGTGAACGCCGGACCATCATGACTCGGTTTGCTAAACGAGTCAACAGGAAATTTCGCGGCGGACCAGAATTTGAGACGTGATTCTCACTATTCCAGTGCTGTTGATCTTCCCCAAACTGAGCCCGACCTGGTGGCCGGATAGTGAGATGATGCTGGCGCTCGTGGTCGTGTCGTCGTGCAGAAGATCCGGCGAGATCGGGACAGGTCTTGGTGGCTAGCTAGGCGGCAAGACCTCGAGAGAACAGTCCAGCAAGATCGGGTGCTTTCGGCCTGGTCTTAGTGGCTTTGTTGGTCTGTTCTTGCGCTCGCTCTAATGGCCCGAGTACTTAAGCTCGGTTAGTAAGATCGAACGAAGAATCGCTTAAGTACCGACACGTGCGGTCGAACGAAGAAACTATCTTTAGGATTTCTCGGTGAAACCCCGAATCCAAGATAGTCATTCTTGTCTGGTCGTGGTAGACTACGAGTCTGGCGGTCCCAAGATCACCGCCGGGGAGCGATCCCCTTAGGGTCCAGCGGACTCCGGCCACCACGATCGCATCCCTCCGCACGACGAGCGCCCACGACCACGGTCGAAGCGCCCAAGCTGGCGGTGGGGAGGTGGTGGCGAATCAGCCGCAAGCGCTACTTCACAACCGACGTCTCCCGAACGGTCGGGGTACCACGCGCCCACAAGCTGGCGTGCTGGCGCCCCACCACGCGCTCCGTGGAAAGGTGTACGCACCAAGTACCAGGGCCGAGGGTCGCTGCACTCACGTGCTGACAGGCTGCCACCGAGGGATCACGATGCATTGCAGACTCCGACCACCGTGGTGGCTGGAGGTTGTGGGGCGCCGATGGTCGCTTGGATGGCTGTCGGCCAGTGTGTGAGTGCAGTCCGAGGTAGCAGCTGCTCGCCCCTGGTGAGCAGGCCATGCCCCTGGTAGGAGGTTCGTACGCTCAGCTGGCACCGAGTCCAGCGTTGCGGTCGGCAAGTGGTGCTGTTCAGTCAGCACTGTTCGGTACTTGGTTAGTGGAGAGATGGAAAGGGGCGCCCGTGGAGGTCACACTCCTCGGGCGTCCCGATCGGTCTCGGAGCGTAGGTCTATTCCCTCCCCTGCGCTCCGGGGCTGTTCGGGACTTGTTCCCCTAGTAAGAAGATCCCATCCCTTCAGACACTGGAGACACCATGACCGATACAGCTTCAGACGTTGCCTCTGACAACGAGGTTCGCTACACGATGTGGGGAGGCTACAACTACAGTCACGCAGCTTGGCCGCAAGAGAGCTTCGGTACCCTACTGGAGGCGATCATCGAGTACTGTCGCCGCTTCGGTGACGCTCGCTACCCCTTGTGGGGCGAGGTCGACGACCACGAGTACGTGGTCGTGTCGGGTACCGAGGCAGAGAGCTTCGACGGGTGGACGCGTGAGCAGGTCGAAGCGATGTTCGACGCCTGGACAGAGTGGACGGACTCGTCCAACCACTTCAACTGGCGAATGATCTGCTCGGAGTGGCACAGCGGGCAGTGGAGTCCGTTCTACGCCTTCATGAGCTCAGGACACCTGGTCGACGCTCACAAGTTCTGGGCAGAGTGCCAGGAAGACATCGCTGATTCCTACGCTGACGATACAGACAAGGTCAATCTCACCGAGATGTCCGATGTCGTCAAGAGGCTCGAGCCTCTGTTCGATGAGATCGGTAGCGCCGAGTTCAACGCGCAGGCCATCAAGATCTTCAAGGGTTAGACGGCTGAGCTCAACTGGGAGGTGCGAACCCACGAGTTCGTATCCTCCCCTGGTGCTGCTCAGCACCCTTTCCCATCCACTAACGAAACGAGAGAATCATGAACGGAGAAGAGTTCGCCGCCTTCGTCGAGGGTTACTTCGATGCGGTGAGGTTCTGTGGGGTCATGGTCATCCAAGACGACGAACTCCAGTCCGTCGGTCTCGATGAGACCGCCAGTCTGGAGTTCGGGCGTGGCACGCTTCAGAAGATCGTCGAGGAGTGCTACGAGTTCTGCCACGAGCAGGGCGAGCCCGACACGGATGTGCTCTTGGAGGAGTACACGGAGAACGTCAACGCGGAGTACGCGGAGACGTTCCTGGACGCCTATGCCTTGGCGGGTCAAGACTTCTACCTGACTCGGTGCGGCCACGGTGCGGGCTTCTGGGACCGTGGCCTGGGCAAGCTGGGCGTCGAGCTCAGCGAACGCTCGAAGCCCTACGGCGACCAGAGCTTCACGATCTTGCCGGATGGCAACATCGGCATCCTCTGAACAGGCTCGAACAGACATGAGTCCGGCTCGGCAGCGTCCCTTCGGGGGCGCTGCCCATGACGTGACTTACGTCAGACAACAGAAACAGCAAGTCCCATCCATCCAACCAAGGAGAGAGAACATGCCTCGACATTCGTTGAGCAACAGCCACTTCAGCACCGACTATCAGAGTCACGACGTGCTTCAGTGGCTGAAGGACAACGCGCCGAAGCAGTACGAGAAGTTGAACAAGGACTTCGAGGGCGACCTCGACAGGATCAAGTTCACCGGCTCGCACTACGACACCGACGCCATGGAGGTCGACATCGAGTGGGGCTCCTGGCTGGTCGACGCGATCGAGCAGCTGGACATCAAGGAGTACGAGCACGACGACGGCTCCAAGGGCTGGTCGATCTTCTGGGAGGACGGCGAGCCCTGGCTGGAGCGCCTTCCGACCGAAGGCGAGATCTACGAGGTCGTCATCTCGTGGTTCAGTGAGCACCGCAATATCAAGTCCGCCGTCGTCGGACGGCGGGTCAACGAAGCCGTCATCGACTTCCTGAGCGACCACGTGGATGAGACGCCCGACGGGCTGATCGACTTCGTAACGCTCCTGGAGGCGGGCTTCATGATCGGGTACAACATCGGCCACAAGGACGGCTCGACCATCTTCAGTGGTCTGTACGAGTACTACAGCTGAGTTCAACTCGGATGCATCCCTTCGGGGGTGCATCCCATGGTGCTACTCAGCACTAGCAAGTCCCATCCATCCAACCAAGGAGACTGCCATGAAGATGGCACACGAGTACGCCGACTGTCGGAACGTCGAGGCATGGGCCTTGGTGGTCGATGGTCGGCACGCCGGGAGGATCATCCACGTCTCGCTCCCCACGAGCGACGTGGTCACGATCTACCGGTACTTCCGACTCCTTCCCAACACGGGGCCGGAGGTGCCCGGTCGTCCCGAGGCGACTCCCGTGTGGGGAGACCACGTCGATCAGCAGCTGAAGCCGATCACGGCGAAGTCCTACGGCAAGCAGGTGACCTACGAGGCGGTGGTGCGTGAGGCCTTGCGAGAGCGGGCCAAGATGACCGACGACGAGTGGAACACCACCTTCGGTCACATGCACTGGACGAACGTGCTCGGCTACTTCAAGATCGAGGCCTTCGAGGCCCTCTGAGTCCGGCCCGGTCGGTCGAACGAAGAACTGCCCTTCGGGGTGGCGTTCGACCGACCTACGACGCGACTCAGCGTCTGTCCCATCCCCAACCAAGGAGACCAAGCCATGACGTTTGACGACTGGCCCACCACGAAGGCGAGGTTCGATGATCGCTTTCGGGGCCACAAGACCAACAAGCCCATGAACATCGAGGGTCAGCACTTCATGACCGGCGATGTGCTGGGCAAGGTTCTCGTGAACGGAGAGCCAGTGGAGATCTCCACCGGCACCGGCATCTCGGGTCGCATCTTCGGGGTGACGTACAACCGCCTTCCCGATGGCAAGTGTGATCCTCGGGACGGCTGCTACTACTCCCTCAGCGAGGTGGCCGAAGTGATCGGCCTCTGAGTCCGGCTCGGCTGTGTCCCTTCGGGGGCACAGCCCATGACGCGACTCAGCGTCATCCCATCCACACCAAGGAGACACTCATGACCGATGACACGCTGGAGGCGTGGGACATCGAGGGCCATCCGGGCTTCAGGGCTCGGTTCACCCCCGACTACGACACCTCCATCAACGACTTCGACTACTACGGCAAGGTGTCGGAGTACTTCGACTACTGGCGCGGACACCGTCAGCCGAGGCCCGACGGCTTCGACGGCAGTGCCCGTAAGATCCAGGTCGACCGCTCCGGGTACGTCTGGTGGCAGCCGCCCAAGGACGGACCCAAGGTCGACACCGAGGAGTTCAAGGAGCTCGCTCTCTTGGTCGAACGCATCTTGATCGACGGCTACGGCGACGGCGACGGCTACGGCATGTTCGGCTACCAGACCCTCTGGGTCGAGAAGCTGGACGACGAGGGCAACGTGGTCGACAGCAACAACCTCGGCGGAGTCGATCCCGTCGAGTCGGACAGCGAGTACATCAAGGCCATGGTCGAGGAGCAGATCGAAGAGCTCCTGGGCCGCAACGACCACGATCACTCGACGCCCGGTGAGTACGTGCTCACGTTGTCCTGGCACGGTGGTGCCGAGTCGGCAGAGGACGCACTGGACGAGTTCTGGTCCTGGACATCCTCTCGGCCCGAGGTCGACATCAAGAAGGTCAGCAACGAGAGTGAGTAGCTGAGCTCAACTCGGAGGTATCCCTTCACGGGGTGCCTCCCGTGGTGCTGCTCAGCACCCTTCCCATCCCAACACCAAGGAGACCAACACATGCCGCTTCGAGCGAAGATCGGTTTGCTCTGCCTGTTCTCGGTGATGTCCCTCTGGGGCGCCGCCGCGTGCGACACGCAACTCAACGGCTCGTCTCGTAACACTTACGAGCCGACGACGGTGCCCGAGCACGCTGACGTGGGGACTACCCTCACGTGCGTCAGGATCAGCACGAGCTACGACCTCGATCGACTCCGCGAGCGGGGCTTCAACCCCCAGTACTCCGACGGGTCCTGGTGGCTGAACTCCGAGCGCGTGGGCGAAGCCGAGGCAGAGGACGAGGCCTTCGACCTCTGCACTACGCAGCGCATCTGAGTCAACCCGAGCACAGCGGGGGCAGGATCACTCGATCCTACGAACAAAGTTTCGAGTGGTCCTGCCCACGATGCCTTCGGGTGTCAGCAAGTCTCCATCCCATCCACGAACAAGGAGAAATACTCATGACAGTTCAGACGTGTTCCGAGTGCCCCAACTTCACGCCCTTCACGGGCGCGGACGGGTCGGCGCTCGGCGGCTGCAACGTCACGGCCAAGGTGATCTACTGGGGGAGCCTCTCCCCCATGGGCCACCTCGCCACGACGGCTCAGGCGTGCACGCTCGACAAGGAGACCGCAGTCTCGCCTCCGCCGTTCTTCGGGTTCGTTCCGGGGAACGCTTCGGTACCCACCGAGCCGGAGACCCGCGAGGCGGTGGCCGACTGTCGTGGCTGCAAGAACTACGTGAAGGCCGTCGACATCGACTTCGACTCGCCTGGTCCGGTCTGCTCCGCCAAGGGGTGCCTCATCACGTCCGTCGACACGGACCGAGAGGGGTGCATCTGGGCGGAGCTCGGGATCGGTGACGGCAAGATGCTCGGCAAGCGGACGCCGTACGAGGAGATCGTCAACGCCACTCCGGTGGCGATGCCGGTCCCCAAGGTGGCCCGCAAGCCCAGCAAGAAGCGCATCGACTTCGAGCCTTCCACCTACCCGACCGATCGACCGGTCGACGCTCAGCACGCCGGGATCATCCGAGCCTGGCGCGGAGTGGAGGTGGGCGAGGGCGACAAGCGTCGGGAGGAGTTCATCCCGATCTTCGAGCCCGAGTTCTTCACGGAGACGGAGCGCTTCCTGATCCCGGCCACGGGAGACGACGAGCACCCCGAGCTCTACCACGACGGGTCGGGGATCATGGAGGCATTCACCGTCGAGTGCTTCCTGAACGACGAGCCTCTGTGTCTCGTGGGTGAGCCCGGTACCGGCAAGACAGAGGCCGGTCGGTGGCTCGCCTGGCAGATGCAGATGCCCTTCCACTGGCTCCAGATCACAGAGGAGACGTTGCCCGAGGAGTTCCTCGGGCGTGTCGCCTTCGGGGACGGCAAGACCCACTTCATCCGTGGGCGTCTGCCCCGAGCTCTGGAGCGCCCTGGTCTCATCATGTCGGATGAGTTCAACACCGGTCAGGACTCCATCAGGCAGACGTACCGGAGCATCAACACTCGCTCCGCCACGCTGTTCCTGGAGGGGGAGGAGGACGCATCGAAGGTCCGGGTCACCCGCGACCCTTGGTGCTTCCACCTCCTGAGCCTCAACCCGGTGTGGGACGCCCGCAACTTGGGCACCCGAGAGATGGCCGACGCCGACGTGTCGAGGCTCTCGTTCATGTACGTGAACGAGCCGAACGCCGAGGTGATCAGTCAGATCATCGTCTCGACGCTGGAGGCCGACGGTCTCACGGTGTCGGACGACGACCTCCAGAACATGCTGCGGGTCCGAGAGGACATCAAGGCCATGTCGTCGGAGGGCGTGATCCCGTTCTCGTGGTCGATCCGGCAGGACGTGAAGGTGGCACGCAAGCTCCACTACTACAACGCGACGACGGCCTACCGTCGAGCGTTGCTCGACTACTGCACCCCCGAGGCGGCTTCGGCCGTCGACACGGTGGTCAGGAGTCACTTCGGCATCACCGGCTGAGTGCAACTCGGCGGTGTCCCTGAACCTTCGGGGGCACCGCCCATGGTGCGACTCAGCACCTCCCATCCACTGACGCAAGGAGACACAAACCATGACCCTTATTAGCGACCGGGGAGTTCCGGGGCTGGACCGGGCGGAGGCAGCCGAGGCTGCATACCGTCAGGCCAAGCGCCTGCTCCCCATCTGGACCCGAGTGGTCCGCGCTGTTGCTCGCAATCCCAAGCTCAAGGTGGAGTTGACGGGCGGCGCACCTCGCACAGATGGCAAGACGGTGTGGCTTCAGGTTCCAGTGGCGTTCGGAGCGACCGAGCACGATCGAATCGTGTGCGGTCAGTTCGACTCAGCTGCCGGGAGGATGAAGTGCACCGCCTGTCACCTGGAGATGCAGACCGACTGCAACCTCTTCCATGAGTGCGCCCACATGCTGGGCGAGTCCTTCGGCTACGACAAGTTGGACTACAAGATCGTGGAGCTCCTGGCAGAGTGGCTGGGGACGAGCCAAGGCCACGTCGAAGCTCGTCTCACGGCCACGCAGGGAATCGTTCTGGAGATGTTCCAGAAGCTGACGGGGGGAGATCACATCCCCTTCTACGCCTGGAACATGATCGAGGATGCGGCGGTCAATGACCATCTCTTCGGTGCCCGTGAGGGCCTGAGGCCGATGTTCATGGCCGACGAGCTCTCGATCCTTCAGGACGGAGTCACGATGAGCAGCGGCAAGTGCTTCAAGCACACCGAGGCTGATCCATGGACTCAGGCCCTGACCATCTTCTACTTCGACGCTTCGGGGTACGAGGAGTGCATCAACGAGTTCGATGCAACCTTCGTGTCTCAGCTGCGTTCGGCGCCGGAGTGGGGCGAGCTTCTGTGGCAGGTGTGGCACGCCAAGCGCGTGAACGACCGCATCGTCACCTCGCTCAACCTGCTCCTGCACCTTCGGGCTATCGGCATCGAGCCACCCAAGCCGGAGAACAAGCCCGGCGAGGGTGAGAAAGGTGACGATGGAGCCCCCCAACAGAAGCAGGAGATGAAGCCTTCGCAGTCCAGCACCGAGGAGTCGGACGGAGAGCCCGAGCAGGACAGTCCCGAGAAGGACACTGCACCGGGCGAAGCGGCCGACGACGAGGAGCAGGACGACGAGGACAACAAGTCCGGCCAGGGTGGCAGCAGCGAGGACGACGAGAAGTCCGACAGCGACGACGACGGCGATGCCGAAGGTTCGGGCGACGAGGACGACGACACGAATGACGTGGAGTCGAACAAGTCGACCGGCGCCGACGGTGACGACGACATGGAGGATGAGGGCGATGACTTCGATGACGGTGAGTCTGAAGAAGGAGACGATGGTGAAGCTGACGCCGACGGCAGCCCTTCTGGGGGTGTCGAGCCGGGGGAGGGTGAACCGGAAGCCTCCGACCAGGGCGAGCACATCGAGGATCAGGAGTACGACGACGAGGTGAGTGATGACTCCGGCTTCAGTGCCGGGGGTGGAGCCCATAGCAAGGGATCGTCCAGCGAGGTTGACCTCGCTGATCCCGACACCATGGCCGAAGCCCTTGGAGCTCTGACCGGACACTCCGACTTCGGCGACTTCGAAGCCATGCAGGAGGATCACGCGACCAGTGACCCTCTGAACGAGGACGAGCAGCTGATCGAGCGGCTCGTCAACCTCGACGGATGGCTCGATGGTGCTCCACTGTGCATCAACCAACTCCTCATGGACCGCCGAGGTAATCGTGCACCGATGGTGGACGATGCTCCGTACGACCCTCCGATGGAAGTCATGATGCCCGCCACCCAGAGGATGCGACTGGCCTTCACGGCCAACCGAGCCTCTGGTCTGGAGCGGAACCTGGAGTCCGGCCGCAGGCTGGATGCCAAGACGCTCGGCTACCGCATCCCGGCCGACGACGGAAGGATCTTCACGAGGCGTTCGATCCCGCGCAAGCGGGACTGGACGGTCCTCTGCGGGATCGACATCTCGGGCTCCACCGCAGGGTGGAACATCGAGATCGAGAAGTCCATCGCCATCGCCATGGGCGATCTCCTTCGGGGGTTCGCCATCCCCTTCAGCATGTGGGCGCACACGGGGAAGCCCGACCGCGACGAGTGGGGCGGTCCGTTCAACACCGGTAGCAAGTACAAGCTGATCATCACCCCAGTCAAGCGTGAGCATGAGACCTGGAATGAAGGGAGGAAGCGTGCCGCGGGCATCGGCCCCGGCTCCTTCAACCTGGACGGCCACACGCTCATGGTCTACCGCAAGCTGCTGGAGCGCCAGCGGGGCGCCGACAAGCTCCTCCTCTACTTCACGGACGGCAAGATGCCGGCTGAGAACTACAAGGTGGAACTGCCGGTCCTCCAGCGCGAGATCGAGATCTGCAAGCGTTCGGGCATCCACCTCGTGGGTGTCGGGATCAACACAGACTCACCGAAGGAGCACGGCCTGGACACGATCCGAGTCAACTCCATCCACGACGTTCCGATGTTCGTCAAGGAACTCGGCAAGCGACTGACGGTCAAGTGAAAGGAAGGTGAGGCCTATGAGCCTCCGCAAGTAATGGAGGCTGTCGACAACGGGGGCGGCGTGAGTGAACATGTTCCCCACATGCGCTCGCGCCGCCCACGATGCTGACAGCATCAAGCAAGTCCCATCCACACCAAGGAGACAAGACAATGACTGCAACACTCACCACTCTCGACATGGACAAGGTGGAGAAGAGCGAGGAGTTGTTCGTCGCCACCATGCTCATCGCCTCCAACAAGGAGACGAAGCTGACCGACTCGATCGTTCAGGAGTGGGCCGACGAGGGCTTCCCCGTGGTCGCCAGCACCGAGCGCTTCGTGAAGCTCTACGTGGGCGACAACTCCTTCATCAAGGACATCCAGCGTCGAGTCAACCGCGGTGGGAAGATCACGCTCCGGCAGGCGCGTGCGGTGCTCAACATCACCGTGCAGACCTTCAACAAGGTCACGCCGGAGCGGGTCAACACCTACCGCTGCTTCAACTGCAAGACGGCGACGTTCGCCACGGCGAGTGAGGTGCGGACGCACTACAAGGCGTGCAAGAAGGGCATCACCGCCCCGACGGCGGCGCCTGCCGCACCTCAGGAGCCGCCCGCACCGTACGAGTACCGGTGCGGCCTGTCCAACGATCGGACGGGAGGTCGGTGCGACTTCAAGCACACCGACTACAGCGTCGTGCGGGAGCACAAGCGTGCGGTGCACTACGCACCGCTGTTCGAGGGCGTGGAGCCGACAGCCATCAACCTGGGTGAGCTCCCCGACGGCCGCTACGCCGTCCCGGACCTGAGCCCCGGCAAGGGCGACAACGACTACCACTTCCTCATGGTCAAGCGGATGAAGCGCAGGGTGATGCGGAGCAAGAAGTACCGCTACGGGTACATCACCTACGGCACCGAGGAGGTGGCGGAGGGCACCATCGAGGTGCGCCTGTGGCACGGTGACGCGAAGGAGCTCGTCGGGGAACAGCGCCCTGGTGAGAACTACCGGAGCGACCACCTCGTCAACGAATTCCGCGTCGTCCTGGCCGATCCGGTCGCTTCCATGATGCTCTTCTCGAAGGTCATCGGGGACTGCGGCCGGTGTGGCAAGACGCTCACCGACCCGGAGTCCCGCACGCGGGGCATCGGGCCGGAGTGCATCAAGCACTACAACAAGTTCACGGGCGATCCCGGCAAGACCTCCTTCGAGCGTGAGTACTCGAAGGAGGAGCTCAGGGAGAAGCTCGTGCAGATCGGGCGAGAGGGTTCCACCTCTGCCGCCTGGCTCTGACGGTGACGGTGGGCGGTGCGAGCTTCGGCTCGTGCCGTCCACCGATGCACTCAGAGGCATCAAGTCAGTCATCTCTGAGTACAACGAGGGGCGTTCGGACAATCCGAGCGTCCCGCGATGCACTCAGCATCGCCATCAACCCAACCGAGGAGACAACATGCCAGAGAACAAGTCCGGGTGGTATCAGGCCACTCAGTACGTGCCGAGCGCCAACGCCGCCACCGAGGGCCTCCTGAAGGAGCACTACGAGTTCTACAACTCCGCGGGCGATCTTCTGGTCTCGCTCTCGGCCGAGCAGGTCGACTCGCTCATCGCCCTCGCCACCAAGGTGAAGGCCACCTCCTGGGTGAACCCGAGCGCGCCCGTGCTGCCCCCCAAGCAGCCGGTCCCGACGGCCACCGCTCCGCAGGCTCCGGCCACGTCGACCGGCGTCAACTCCGGGAACTCGATTCCAGGAGCGGCCACGGGAGGTAACCCGCAGGTCACGGTGGAGGCTCAGGCAACCAGCAAGGCGTGAGTCCAGCGGGCAGGGCCTTAAGTTCGTCGTTCAGGGTCGAACGAACAAACTTAAGGCCCGCCCCGATGCACTCACGCATCAAGTCCCATCCCCAGCACAGCCAGGAGACACCCTCATGCCGACACGGAAGAAGTCCGGCTGGTATCACGTAAGTCAATACGTGCCCAGCTGCGAGGCGAGAACCGAGGGAAACCTCGCGAGTCACTTCGAGTTCTATGTGGACGGCGATCTTCTGTATGCCTTCACGGCAGAGGAGATCGTTGCTGTGGGAGCCTTGTTCAGCAAGGTGACGTTCAACAGGAACAACGGACTGCCGTTAGCGCCTTGAGCTCAGCGGGGGTGGCTTCATTCCGCGATCACGGTCGAACGAATGGAGTCACCCACGGTGCGCTTCAGTAGCACCATCCCATCCAACGAACAGGAGACAAGCCAATGATCCATGATCTGGAGATCAAGGAACCCAGCCCAGCGACGGAAACCCTCAGGGTGGCCATCGCCATGCTGGCAGTGTCCGAGGGCGAGCACTACGAGTCGGACAGCGAGATGCTGTTCGCGCTCATGTGCACCGCCACGCAGGTCTACGTCGACACGTGCCTGGCCTCCGACGCCGCCGAGGGTCAGTCGCTGGCCAGCATGGCGTTCGATGCCACGGTGCTGAAGGACCCTCGGGTCCTACTGGACGAGCACGCCAGCTTCCTGCACCATCTCGATCAGACCCTTCAGGCGGTACTCGAGAATCTGGAGCCGAGTCATGTCTGACCGACAGCGCATGACCCGAGAAGCCAGGAGGCGGTACCTTCGCAAGAAGGCTCCGCCGACGCTCCGAAAGGAACTCCAGTTGTGGGGAGTCAACCCACAGTACGCCAAGGGAACCGAGACGTCAGTTGTGAAGTAGGCGAAGGCCCGACGCTCTTGAGTGTCGGGCCTTCGTCGCGTTCAGGGGTCGCCAGCACTTGACACGGGGTGTAGTGTGGACCCTGATCCCATCCAACCGAAGGAGAACAACCATGGCAGTCGGCACGACCGGCCTCCACCAAGGCACCTACACGCTGGCAGGCGGCGAGCACCTCACTGCCGACCAGAAGCTTCCGTCGCACACGCAGGTCGAACGAGTCACATGCACCTGTGGCTGGGGAGTCGACGTGGCCCGTCACGCTCGGATCAACACCAACCATGAGCTCGCCAAGGGCCTTCTGGCACAGCACCAGCACGCAGAGCTTCGAGGGCAGGCCACCTGATGGCCGAGAAGATCATCCCTACCCCCTACCGGGCTGACGTGATCCTCCGTGTGCCTGGTCAGGTCCGCTGGGAGTGGATCGAGCAGCTGGACCAGCTTCGCTGCGTGGTCGAGGGTAAGCAGGTTCCCTTTCTGGTGATGGACTTGAACCTGGAGCTTCGACGGGCGGCGTTCAGCTACGCAGCGGATGAGGACGCACGTAGCATCGCCGTGCGCGTGGCTCTGGCAGAGGAGGCCAGTCGGCAGACCGACCTCGCGAACGGAGGAGTGAAGTGACGAACTGGGCAGTGACACTCGTTCTGGCGCTCGCCATCATCATGCTCGTCAGTGGCGCCTACCACGTCGGGCGCGCTATCGGCTGGGACAAGGGTCACCTAGAGGGAATGAAGTCCCGCCACCAGCCCGAGGCACCCCCGCCTGGCTTCTACGTGAAGGAGTTGCAGTGACGCACGTCCTCGTCCTGGATGAGCTCCAGCAGTCCATGACCGCCGCCTCGCTGGCAGCCGAGGGCTACGCAGTGGTCGGCGTCACCTCTGATCCCGCCCAGTGGGTGGACGGCGACATCGAGCGACTGATGTCGGTCGATGTGTTGATCGTCTCGCCACTGTGGATGGTCGCCCCCGGCCACAGCCAGCGGCTCGCCTTCATCATGGAGTCCTTCCCGGACTGGGAGTACCGGCTGTACGTCGGTTCACAAGTGTTCCTGGCGCTCGCCCTCGAATCGGGCGCCGTCCAAACCGAAACCGAGGAGTAGAAATGCCCATCAAGTACCGAGACAGCGACGGCGTCCTTCACGACTACAACGAGACGACCGATGCCTGGGCCGTGGTCGATCCCGGTCAGTTGCAGGACGGCGAGTGGCTCAAGGCGTTCGTGTCGATCGACCTGAACGGCGAGGAGGTCGGACCCGCCCGCACCATGATCAAGATCATCCCCTTCGATGAGGTGATGGAGAAGCTCAGGGTGGTCGACCGCGTCAAGGTGTGGAGCATCAAGAAGAACATCTTCTGGATGCGGAAGGTGCTGCGGACGTTCGGAATGGAGCTCGTCGCCATCCGACTCGCTGACAGCGAGGTCATGGAGGGTTAGTCGACCAAGCTTTCCGAGGAAAGACTTGACTATTCCCACCACTGGACCGACAATGCGAGTATGTCCCATCCCATCACGCGGGCCGATCTGGCCCCGTTCGCTGACCACCTCCATGCCTGGGGTCGGTCCAACCACACTGTCAAGGCCTACCTGTCCGACATGACCCTCCTGATGGACGCTCACCCGATCATCATCCCCGACGTGTTTGCGGACACCGCAGCCGCATGGCTGACCCGCACGTCCGTGTCGAGTTCAGCGGCCACGATCAACCGCCGTCTCGCCTCGTTCAACGCGTTCGCCCGGTGGCGCAAGGTTGGAGGGCTTCAGGACTACCGCCGCCCCGTGCCGACGGTCGACTCGACCCGGATGCGATGCACAGTGGCCGACATCCAGAAGGTGATGAGGCACACCACCGAGTTCACCCCGTTCGCCCTGTGCGCCCTGGAAGGGCTCGCTGGCCTTCGTGTGGCCGAGGCGGCGGCGATGACATGGGGGGCACTGGAACCGGACGCCACCGACGAGACACTCGCCTACGTGACCGTTCGCGGCAAGGGCAAGAAGGGCCGCATCGTCCCCATCCCCAAGGCTCACATCGACAACATGGCTCGACGTTGGACGGGTGATCTCGTCGGACCGCTGTTTGACATCACCGCCGAGCAGGCCCGGTACGTCATCCGCAAGACATTCAGAGCGCACGGCTTCAAGGTCGAGTCACATGACCTGAGGCGAGCGTTCGCCAATGCCGTGTGGGAGCAGAGCCACGACATTCGAGCGCTCCAGCTTCTGCTGGGCCACTCGGACATCACCACCACCCAGAGGTACATCGGAGTCTCGATGGAGACTCGTGCCGCTATCGTGAAGGGAATTGCATGAGTCCAATCGACGCCGCCAACGCAAGACTCGAACTCCTCGAGATGATCTTCGAGGAGTTCGACGTGACCTTCGATGAGCGAGGGTTCATCGAGTTCCAATTGCCCAACGATAATCCACACCCCTACGAACCTTCCTACATGTATGAGCGCATCCATCTGACTGAGACAGAGTGGGAGTCGCTGACGCCCCTCATGCCCGAACCGATCCCCTACCCCGAGAAGGAAGTCTGACAACATGGCAACACTCAAGATGAAGGACAGGTTCGTCCACCTCGTGAAGGTGGACGGCTTCCAGGAGATGGAGTTCGTCGTCGGTGACGGTCCGTCCCACCCCGGATCGCACGCCTGCTGGAAGGCTCACGCTGCCAGCGACGAGCGCGCCATCGGAGCCGTAGGCGCTCACTACGTGGCGAGTGTGACCGTTCGCGTGACGTGCGATCGGCTCTGGTGATGGGTCGACGCAACGGCAAGACCGGGTGGTGAATCAGTGACGACGCAGCCCACCTACCTGCCGCGGGGCGACTGCTACCGCACGGCGTACGCGCTGATGGAGCGCATGGACATCGACAGCGTTGGCGTGATGAAGGACTCGTTGCGCTTGGTGCACGGCCTACCGATGTACCAGGGCGTCGAGGAGGCCGATGGCCCCGACGGTCGCTACTACCACGCATGGGTGGAAGTCGAGATCCCTCCAGCGCCAGGCACCGAGGAGTCGATCACCACTTACTGCATCTCGTCTATCAACGGCAAGGCTGTGGCTGTCCCCAAGGACATCTACTACACCGTTGGCCAGCTGGACGAGTCACTCGTCAAGCGGTACACCATCTCCAAGGTCAACAAGATGCTTGCCAAGTACAAGCACTGGGGACCTTGGGACGCCGACCATCCTCCAGCGCCGTGACCACCTACTACGTGTACCTCGTTCTACGTGACGAGCAGGTGGAGGTCTGGGTGGACACTGAGCGCCCGACCGTCCGCAACCCCGACGAGACTCGGATCGACTGGATGCTGCGTGGCTGGGAGGTCACGGGCGCAGTGGGTCCGAACGAAGCCGAGGGTGCCGTGTTCGCGGCGTTCTGCCACTACCAGGCCATGACGCCTGACGTGAAAGTCGAGGTCATCTTCTGATGGCAGCCACCGTCGCAGCCGACCTGACCGTCGGCATGTTCATTCGTACCGATCAAGACCTCGTTGCACGTCTCGTTCGAGGGCCGAGGTACTACGCACTTCGCAGGTCGGAGGTGCACTACGAAGTCCAGTACGAGAACGGAATGCTCGCGAACCTCTCGTGGGAAACCACCGAGACGGTCGAGGTCATCACCGACAGCGAGGGCCAGGAACATTTCCAAGAAATCCCCGAATGGGCACTTGCATCCGTCGTCACCAAGAGCAACACTGAACAGCACACGGCACCGGCCGACGATCCGGCGCCAACCGAGACAATCCAACCAGCAAGTCCAACCCAACCAGACAACCCGACAGGAGACACAGACATGCCCACCGCACCCGCCAAGAGCAAGAAGAAGGCCCCCGCCAAGAAGGCACCGGCGAAGACCTCGTCCAGCGGCACCCCCCGGCGCAAGCTCGGTGAGACCGGCCACCTCCAGGACAGCGTCCTCCAGATCACCGAGGACTTCGCCGCCGGCAAGATCTCGCTGGAGAAGGACAAGAAGCTGACCCCCCACGTCATCGCCGGTCTGGTCGAGGAGTCGGGCCGACCCAAGCCCTCGACGGGCGCCGTCGCCGCCGTCCTCGCCCGGTGGGCGAACTACGGCTTCGCCGTCATCAGCGAGAAGCCGGTCGCGTTCGTCAAGTTCACGGCGAAGGGCAAGAAGGACGGCCTCGACGCCCTCAAGAAGGCCCACCGCGCCAGCCTCAAGGGCTGAGGTCACCCCAACCGATGACGGATGACTCGGGAGCCCGACCGGATGACGGTCGGGCTCCCTCGCGGTACGGCGACGAGTGCATGTTTGGCTGGGTCGTCAACCACGACGACCTGTTCATCCCGGTGACCGAGCATCCACCCCTGCCATCCACCGAGAGTCCGACCACGGTAGCCGGACTCGTTCCGATCAGGCACCGGCCCGTCCCCCGCACGCTTTCCGAGCGACGCAAGTACGTGGGACTCCCGCCCGGACCCTTCCTCTACACGCTGGATCAGATCGAGTCCTTGATCCAGACATCCACTGGGGTGGCCGTCGATCACCTTCATTTCTCTGGTATCACGCCAGGGATTCAGAAGAAGGACAAGATGCTGGCCATCAACTTGGGACGCAACGGCGAACCCCCCGACTGGCGGGTGGCTGATGCCGAGTTCGTCCGGTGGCTGAGGTTCAAGGGGTTCCAAGTCTACGACGCTTGGGGTCTGAGCCTAGACGAGTAAGGAATCTGCGAGTTGAGGTCGACTACGACCTACCGATCCGTTAGGATTCCACCTAGTCCCATCCTTGGGTGTGGACTCTGACCAGTGAACCACCGCAACAGCGAAACAGGAGAACAGCATGTCTGACCAGCCCATCGAGACGACGGCCGTGCCCGCAGCCCCGCCGCAGCCGCCAGCCCCCCCGGCGCAGCCCGTCCAGGCAGCCCCGCCAGCACAGGCCCCGCCAGCACAGGCCCCGCCAGCACAGGCTCCGCCC